>OLXE01000108.1_pt1 | contig 58703 bp, 41 predicted proteins | sample 1644571 | NCBI WGS metagenome assembly OLXE01 (sample SAMEA103958161, study PRJEB25191) | human gut metagenome | biome: human-associated habitat [ENVO:00009003]; feature: intestine environment [ENVO:2100002]; material: feces | place: Germany | collected 2013/2015
AAGGACAAGGTCTTCATGGACTTTGCCTTCCTAGCCATTGCCTTCAATATAAAAAAGATGTGTGCAAAACTGACAAAAAAGGGTATGAACTGGCTGATTAGACTGTTTTATGAGCTTACAACTGCTGTTTTTAGATGCTGGGAACACATAAATCAAAGAAATCTTCAAAAGATCGCAGCTTAAAGAAAATGAACAGATTTGTATAGTGATGAACAAAAAAGAGGTGCATCGTGCATTACGACACACCTTCAATTTTATAGATTTACTGAATGTCCCTTTTTAGATAAATGATCAAATATGACACTAATCTATTTTTAGATTTTCAATCGGATTCCCAATAGCTAAAATAATATTAGTTGAATCTAATAAGAAGACAACATCTTTTCCTAATATCGGGTTTAGATTGTGAGTTTTATAGAAATTCATTGAAGAATCTACTACTGAAACATTATCAAATCCATATATTTTAAAAAGAAATTTAGCGTCTTCTATATTTTTTGTTTCAGTAAGAAAATATAATCCTACTTTATCACCAAACATCTTCTTCATCTTTTTGTAATATACTTTCCATTCTCCCAACTTTAGTTGATATGATGTACATGGGGGATTATCAATATAGCGAAGTATTGTGAATTGTGTTGGATCTTGTTTATGTATATCCATTTCTATCTTTTGCCCTATAGTATCATATATTGCATCATTGAATTTTTTCTTTTTACATCCCGTAAGCATTAGTATAAAAGCTACGCAGATAAAAGCAGGTATAACTTTGTTCATATTGATTTAATGAATATTATATATTACCAACAATCTGTTTCCCTCGTCTAGAGCCTTGACTAAGCTGTCTGGCATCATATCAAAATCATAACATTTTTCTGCAAGCTCCCGGTCCAAATAACTAATAACTTGATTATTTCTACTTAAAGCACAAGGCACTATTACATCATATATTGACATGTGGTCTGCAAATTTTTCTGCTCTGTGCAGCTTTTTGCCAGGATTTAATGTTACTACATATGCTCCTTTATTTGAGTAATCAGTAACTTCCATAACACATATTCCGTTAGGTAGTTCAAAAGGATTATTAAGCAGATGCATCCCATTTGTAAGCTTTCCTTGTTGTTCTGCACCAACGAAATTTAACTTTGCAGATTCATCAATTGTACCATTTGCGAAACTTAGCAGCCGTTTTCCAACTAAATTTCCATCATAATCCAAACGATATATTGTATCAGCAGGAGAATTATAATAAGATATACCATTATTGTTTCTCAGAAAAACATCGTTAGTTACCCAACCACCAACATATTTATCAGGATAACACAACATATACTTTAACGGCTTTAAAGTAGAATCTGTTATACAGAGTTGATAATTGTTTGTATCTTCCGATGGTTCTAGGTTGAATAAAATCTTATTATTGTTTAAAAGAATAAATCCCCTGCTTTCAAATGGAATTTTTTTGCTGTCAATATAATCGCCTATATGATTATATCTTAGTAGCTTCCGTTGAGATACATCTAATATATATATATTCAACACTGACATCAACATCCCACGGATAAATATATTCATCTGGAGCATTCCCATGTTTGCCATAAGAAGCTAAAGGCTTGCCATTGTGATCAAATGAAACAACAGTCCGACTTCCATATGTATCGATAATGAAATATTTTCCAAATGCATCAATCACTTGATTGATGTCTGCAAACATAGTGTTATCATCTTCTTGTAATATTACAAAATCAGTTGTAGCTGTGTTATTGCTGATTTGCTTAAAATTACCATAGTCACTTGAAATCAATAGAGTATCTACAACAGGCACATCAAAAGTACAAAAACTATTTTGATGCACCTGTTTTGTATTATTAGTACATGCTATCGCTAAAATTAAATTTGCGATTATAAGAAAGTATACAATGCTTTTGTCGCGTAAAAACATAAAATTGAAACTTTAATAACACTTTGTTTCAGTACATGCAGGATAGCCTAGTTTACATAAACAAATTTTTTTGTGTAGCCCACCTGCACATTTTACTTGGTCAGCAGGACCATAGTTTGAACTCTCTTCACCAGTGGCTAATGCTTCCGCATTAGATAAAGCTAAATCTGAAACTGTTACTTCCTGTTATGAGGAATATACATTATAACTAACTAATGTAATAAAAGCTAAAACTAACATAGGTTTAAATACTTTTTTCATAGAAATATAAATTTAAAAATTACAAAGCAAAGGTAGCAATAATCGGTGAGATATGGAAAAGTAGAGCAAAGTTATTGAAAAATAGGCTTTTTGAGAAAATAGCTTCTGCTGGAAAAGCCACTCAACTTTGACCCTTTTGGCCACGCAAGATTTGCCCACCTTTTTGTACTATATGATTGACCCTTTAAAGTCCTGGTGTTGGGGGGCAATATTATTTTACCCTTTTAAAAATTCTCGTTTTTCTTAGATTTTAATTTTCGCATACTTTCACCATATAATTCTATAGTATGGGCCGTATGTATGATGCGGTCAAGGATTGCATCGGCTATTGTTGGATCACCTACCATGTCATACCAGTTGGAGGATGGATACTGCGATGTGATGATGACAGATTTCCGTTCATGCCTATCCTCAATAATTTCAAGCAGTATGGGACGCTCTTTGGCGTCAAGTGGTACAATAAACAAGTCGTCAAGAATGAGTAGCTGGCAACGCTCAATCTTCTTGAGTTCCGCTTCAAGTGTACCTTTTACTTTGGCGACTTTCAGCGCACCGAGCAGTTTCGGAGCATTGGCATAGAAGGTACGGAATCCCCTTTTGCATGCTTCGTGTCCAAGGGCACAGGCCAAATAGCTTTTTCCCGTTCCGGAAGAACCAGTAATGAAAAGGTTCTGTGCCTTATGCACAAAATCAAGGGTGGCGAGACGTTCCATCTGATTGCGGTCCAGTCCCCGGTTCGTGGCATAGTCAATCTGCTCAATATAAGCCTTGTAGCGGAATGCCGCATTTTTGGTGAGCCGTGCAATGGCAGCCTGGGAGCGATAGTCCCATTCGCGTGCAAGGAGCATGGAAAGGAACGTGTCCGCAGTCATGGATTGCGGAGTGGTGCCGGCAAGACTTTCCCTGAAAGCCTCTGCCATACCATGCAATTTCATACGGTTCATTAAATCCAGTGATATGGTATTCTGGTCTTGTTGTCCCGTAACGGGAACTGTTTTATTGTTTACTTCCATAAATAATAGTTTTATTGTTTGTCTTTTTTGTAATATTCACGTCCACGTATATTTTTGTGGGTCAATGGAATCTGGGAAGTCACGTTGGACTGTACTTTTCCGTCCTCATCAGGAAGGAAATCCACATCTTCTCCCAGTTCAAGCACCTCGCGCAAGGCTTGGTATCCGTATTGCAATTTCTGATCCGCACATGCGCAAGCCGCAACTAGACGGTCACGGCCGTATTTCTTCTCCAGTGTCATGATGCCACGGCATGACCTGAACGCTTTGGGTGGATATTGCATGACACGCTCCACTTCCCGAAGATAGTTCAATACGATGTTGTCTATTTCCGAGGCACGTTGAAAGAGTTCCTCCAAGTCCTTGTCATAGGGACCATAATGACCAGGCAGGTTGTGCTCCTTTTTCCAGGAATAAGTGTAAGGAATGTCACAGCGGTCGTGGGTGGCGACAAGGTTCATTCCACAATAGATTTACACCGTGTCGGCATCATAGAGAATCGTCATGCGCCTGCCTACATACTCTTTTGGAACACTGTAATGGTGCTTGAACAAGGAAACGTAAGAGTTCTTTCCCACGGTCATCAGTTTCCTTTCTTTCATTACGTAGCGTTTCACGGGAAGCGGACGAAGATAATCCTTCTCTCCATGAAGGAATATTTCCTTGCGTGACATCTCCCGTCCGGCCATCACCTTTTCATTGAAATCAAGCAAGGAAATATGGATAGCGGTATTGAGTTCCTCCAAACTGGAAAATGTCATTCCCTCTATATCAAGGTAAATGGAACGGTAGAGGAGCTTTACGGCATTTTCTACCAAAGCCTTGTCCTTGGGGTGACGCACACGAGCAGGATAGACCACACAGCCGTAATATTCGGCAAAAGCGGCGAAATCATCATTGATGACAGGTTCGTTGCGGTCGCTTCGTGTGACGGCAGCCTTCAGATTGTCGGGGACGATAGCCGCAGGAACACCTTCAAAATATTGAATGGCATTCTCGCATGCCTTTATCAGGTCTTCCTTGCGTTGCGACCATACGGCTTCGCAGTAGGTATAATGGCTGAACGGAAGGATGGCAACAAATACCTCGGATTTCTTCGTCTCGCCCGTCATTTCATCAACAACTTCAAGTCTGTCACCGGCAAAGTCAATATACATCTGCTCTGCAGCATAGTGCTCTACATGACCGACAACCTTAATGTGAAACCTGTATTCGCTGACAATCCGTTTGAAGGAAGACAACTGATAGCCGTCCGGATATTCGGTATGGTACTCCTTGAACAGTTTTCGGACACTCATACCTTTGCGTGACAGACGAGATACATATCCGGGAAGCAAGACCTCCAATTCAATCCTTTTGGATGAAGGCTCCCGATGCCGGGTATCCGTGCAGCCGAACAGTTCATCCAACTGTCCATTGGGCAGGGAAAGAAGCTGTTCAATACTCTTGCCGCTTGAAAGGAATAAGCGGACATATTTGCGGACTGTATTACGGGAAATATGAAACGTAGATGCCGTTTCCTTGATTCCTATGCCAGCCGCATAACATCTTAAAATGTTTTTGATTCGTTTATTCATTTGTATAGATTTTATTTTCTCCCCCGTTACACCAGGACAAGGGTACTCAAATCTACACAAAAAAACTATAATTATAGGTGAAGCAAGTGGGCAACACTATTTTAGCCAAAAGGGTCAATCATATTTTAGCCAAAAGGGATAATTCTGCGTGGCCAAAAGGGTCAAAGTTGAGTGGTTTTTCCACAATATTCGACAAATGAGCGACTTACCTATAAATTCGTTACGGTTTTTATCGTAACGGAAAACCGTAACGAATTAGTAACGATTAATCTTCACAGGGTGGCTTTTTGAGGTCTTTTTTCTGTCTTAGTTTGTCGGAGTATTTTCATTTCTCCTAAGTGATCCGCCTGGGGCTCGAACCCAGGACCCCAACATTAAAAGTGTTGCTGCTTTTCACCTTTTAAAAGCCTCGCCTACGGCTCTGCTTTCAAAAGGCTACCTGCTGAGCCAGCGAATCTTACAGTTATCTTTATGTGTCTTTAGAATCTTCTGTTTTCTTTCTTCGGTTGAACTCTCGGTTGAACTTTTTGTTATTCCAAGCTATTGTTATAACTATGTTTATTATCTCGGTGTAAAGTTAGTGATTTTAGTCTAATTGCTCAAATAAAAACAAGAGAATCAAGTATATAAGTGTATTTTATTTAGATATTTCTAAACACTTGAAAAGCCGCCATATTCTAATTGTTGAAATATAGAATAAAGCGAATTTTTTAGATTTTTCTACCGTATGTTTGATAGCCTTTCTAATTTATCTCCTTTTCGTTGGTAAACTCTATGTCCTTTATTGTCCGTTATATCAGCTTTCACCAATTCAAATTTAGAAACGGTCATAGGGCTATCACCATACATCGTTTCATAGCCTTTCAGTTGGTAAGTGTAGGTATAAACACTGCCTTGTCCGCCTGTGCTTGTTGTTATAATGGTCTTATTGATAGAATCGAATTTAGTAGAAGTTTCCAAGTGATTAAATGGCTCGTCTGTCATTAGCTCTGCATAGTATTCATGTATCTTGTAAACCTTATAAGTGTTATTACAGTATGAACCGTTTTGATAGTTCATTATCAGCAATTCTTCTTTACCGTCAAAGTCCACATCATAAAAGGAGAATGGAGAGTAGTTAGGTAACACTTCGTTGCTGTCTTTTGGTATATAGTCCCAATAAAGTACATCACCGTCTTTTAAATGTGGATAGTGGTAACATAGCGTATCAATGATATGTTTTGCTTCTAGGTTTATGGTAAACTCATTATCAGCACTTTTAAAATGTAAGAGCGTTGTTAGTCCTGTTTCTCCTGTCGTTCCGTCTTGTGAAACATAAGGTAGCCACATCGCTTTTACCGTATATCCGTTTATTGGTTGTTTGTACTTTATAAAAGCTCGTGGACTATTGAAGCACTCAAATTCTTGTGGAACGGTTGAGTGTCTTTGTTGGTTGCAAGCTAATAAAGTTATTGTTGTAGCAAGTAGAAGTATAGCTTTCATCTATCAATATTGTTTTTTGTTGTTCTCTATTTTTTACGAATGAACATAAATCGTTCATTGTTGTTATCACCATAACTTGCTGCCACTTCTTTTCCGTTATCCTCTGTATGGAATATAGATTCTGACATTCTTATGATTAGAGTATCATTTGCTACTTTAAGAATCTTATACCGTTCTTCATAACACCCATGATGAAATAGAATCAGAGAATCGGGTGCAATGTATCTATAATTCCAAGTTGCATCTTCTGACCGAGAATCATAGTATTCTCCGTTTTGTTTAAAATTCAGAGATATATCTAATGCAGGTTCTTCTCCGTTCCAATCAATCATTTGCCATTCTCCATATATAGGTAACTTTAATTTAGAATTGGAACAAGCTAATAATGCTATCATTGTCGTAAAAACTAAGAATTTAGCTTTCATTTGTTAGAATCGTCTTATTAGAATTACTAAATTCTATCTTTTATCCAATTAAATAAGCAGTATAACACATTGAATATAGCTATAATCATTAATAAACCTACAGTTATTGTTATAACTATATAAACATAATACCAAACATCTTTTTTAAGCGCAAAAACTTCCATAAACTTGCCATCGTAGTCATCGTTAGGGTCATTGTACATTCTTCTCATTATAAAGAATCCTTTTTCATGCTCAAGAGTCATAGTATTCATTGATAGTTGCTTCACTATTAAATTTGTACTTTTTTTGTCGTGCGAGTATAATTCAATAGTATCGTTTTTGTATGCCCATGTACCACTTATCCGTTTTGAACAAGTAGAATCTGTCGTCATTATATAATGATTATACTTATCATCATCTATTTGTAGCATCCAATAATACCCATCCTCAAACTTTTCAGACATCCAATTTCCTTTAATTGTTGTTGTTTCAATTCCTAATAGTTCACAACCGACCAAAGAAAACATACAAGCTATAATGCAAAAATATTTTAGTGACTTCATATATTTAAATAGGGATTATTATCAAACTTATATCCACATTTAGGACACTTGTAATCATAGACAGGCGCACCAATAGTTCCTTTCCATACCAAGTTTGTTACTTTGGGAGTACAAGGATAATGATTGCAACGAGGACATTTCTTAGAATGTTTCTTATTCCTTTTTTTCTTTGCATATATGGCTAAACCTATTAAAAAAACAATGCCTAATAATGCTTCCATATAATACTATTTGTGCTACTCAATACCCGAAAGAAGCAATTTATATTATTTGTGCTTTACATACAAAGAAAAGGTGTGGGTACTTTAACTTATTATCTTGTTGAGGCTCTCTTATTGCTAAGAGTTCTGGACTGCCCTTGACTGTATAATAAGCAAAGCCCACACCAAGAAAGTATATATTCCACCTGTTGAGGTGATGATATAACTTTGGTGTGGGCGTTCCTGCTCATTATCTACAGTCAAGAATTGTCCAGATTCCAACAAGGAGATAATTTTGCTAAACGCCCTTTCGTTTATATGTCCTTTCAACTCCCTAACGCATTAGGTCATTGAAATTGCTGCAAAATTACAGAAAAGCGTTTGTTTGAGCAAGAACTATGCTTATTATTACATAGTTAAGTGCCTATTTTTACAAAATCCAAGTAGGTAGAAAATCCATTTCTGCCCATATAAGAGCAAAATTACTGAATTTCCTACCTACTAAAGATTAGAAGCTAAGACAATCGTATGTATTTAAAAGTTCTTCCTGTCTTAGTCCAAGATAGCGTTTTGTAATGGCAACACTTGAATGGTTGAATAACTCCATTAGCTTGACTAAAGCCAATTCAGAGTTTTCGCTATTCATATTATAAACCTGTCTGCCAAAAGTCTTTCTAAGAGAGTGGCAGCTAAAGTTATCAATGTGTAGCTTGTACTTCTTCTTTAGCTCTTTCAGAATAATGTTTATCCGTTGTACAGAATAGACCGTACCTTTTTGGCTTACCAATATAGGCGAACTTTTGCCTATCGGTTTGATAGCCTTGTAACAGTCCGTAATATGCCTTTGCAGTTGTGGGTTAATGCGGATAGTCCGTTTCTTACTTGTTTTCTTCTCTGTTATGGTGAACTCACCAACATTTAGTATTTGATTCCACCGCAAAGCAAGAATATCACTTATCCGTAAACCAAAGAAACAGCCTAAAGCAATAAGCAAACTCATAGAGTAATTTTCATCCTTGAATAGCTTTCTTATTAAATTCATGGCTTCATCCCATTGTAGAAAATCAGCCGTTGTGTTACTGTATTTCAAGCTCATAATGTTCATTTTTGAGAGTAAGACAATAAAAGTGAATGTCCGGTGTATATCCAATTATCGTAAGTAATTGAATATCAACGAAACATTCACTTTGCTAATTAGTGAATCAATAAACGCATGAAATTAGAATTGCTAACAGCATGAATACGCTTACCGTAATGACAGGGTTAATGCAGCAAAGGAAAATGAAGATTGCTGCAAATATGACAAAGCCACATCCTGCCTTTGCCATTGTCTTTTGATTTTCTCTTTTATCCATAATTTCAAATTTTAAGTGTTCGTAAAAAATGAGAGATACCCATTACTGAATATCTCCCACTGTGTAAAATCAATCAATAAACCATTTGTAACGCTCGTCACCATGCAAAGCCATGTTAATGCCTTGTGCTATCTCTGTCGCATTATAGGCTCTATCCAAGAAAGAATCTATATAACTTGACTTGTTAGCCCCTGTGAGTAGATTGTAAAATTTCCACATAGACAAGTCACCGCCAAAACCGCCAAAGTCAGAATCCTGCATATAAGCCTTTGCCACGCTATTAATCTGTGTGTCTGTTATTAACAGTCGTGGTACGCTCTTTTGATAACCTTGTGGCAGACATTGGTAAAGGCGCATCTTTCCAAGAATCTGTGCAAATTGGTGTTCGCTTAGATAGCTGTTTCCAAGTGTCTGCATCAAATGAATGTGCTTTGCTGGATTATAGGCGTGAAACATTTCCAATACCGCACGATATAATTCGCTTGTATTAGAAACTTCCAAACAGCTTTTATAACCGTCTGTTGAAACACATAAGTTTGTGCAAACCATGTTCTTAAATCCAATGAAAACCTTAAACCGTTCTACCGTTTTCTTTGAATAGAGGTTCATGTGATTATAAGCACGCACACCGCCTATTGTCAGAGTGAGTTTATTACCGTTTACCGTTTCATAGATAGTAGGTACTTCAATGCAAAACATCATACGTTCAAAATACTGTGTCTTGTCACTCTCTAACAGTTGGTTTGCAGGCTTATGAATCGCTTCGGGGATTCTGCCTTTGACAATGTGGGAAACACGAATGTCGGGTTTATCAATTCTTTCACCTGTAAAGAATGACTGTGTAGCTTCCCAAACCGTTTCAATAAAGGAATTGTGCGAAATTGTAAGTTCGTTGTCTTTTGAAAAGACGGGAACAATACAGTCACTCTTTAAATGTTGTAAATCAATCTCCATAGTATTAGCTTCTATAAAGTGATTCACTTTCTGGACTTTTGTAGTTTCTTCTAAAATTACTGTTGCATCCTCTGCATACTGTTTGAAGTCACTACTTCTTTTCTGTGCCATAGTAGGTAATAAAACTAAGTTTTCCATACTTGAAAATTTTAATTAGTGAATGATTAAGTTTTTTTCTTGTTTTCTTCTTCAAGTATGGAGGGGGAGTTTAATATGTAGTCAGCTCTCGTATTTGTAGCTCTCTCCAATTTTAAAAATAGGATAACAGGACAGGTGGAGGGGGATATTTCTAATGTATAGGTATATAGCTGCTTATGTGCTTATTTATAGTTTTCTTTATTTGGCTGTTTTAAAGGACAGCTATTTGTAATCTTATAATGATTGAGTTTCTTGTCAAAATTGCATTTGGCTATATATTGCCATTTAAAAGGTTGAATCTATATAAAATGAAAAAACTCCATATTTGGTGATATGGAGTTGAGGTATAATTTCTGAAAATTTTGCTATTTATAGGCTTTGACTAAAAATCGACCAATTAGAATTTGAAAGCTATAAGTTTGTATGAGCCTCCTTTTATTGAGCCGCTGGAAATGGAAACATAGTAATCTTCAATGGTGTATTGCCAAATCCTGAGTTTTATACCGTGTTCGTCATAGATAGTCTGTAATCTGTTCATAATTTCATTCTTGTTTATATAAACATTCATTTCAAACTCTTCTTCAATGTCTTTCAGTACATTAGGAGAAAATCTAAGAATCTCATCCTGTTCTTTCTCATCTTGCAGAATGGCTTTATCAATCAGTCCTTTTTGATATTTTGCATTTTCAATTCCCACCTTTCCAATTCTCATATAAGCATCAATAATATATTGTGTTTCCGCTTGTTCCCTTAACAGGGAGAGATAAGCGTTCTTTTCTTCAAAACTAATTCTGCCTTGTTCAAAATCGTTGTGAATCTTGTCTAAGAGTTGCACGAGTATTCTTTTTCTCTCTGTGGCTTGCTTGGTCGTATTGAGTTTCCTTATATCGTCATCACCTACGCACTCTGTCACATCGTGCAGAGTGACATTAAAGAATCCTGTATCTTTATAGGCTTGATATAAAGTATTGGAAGATGAATAATAGGACTTGACACGTTCCTCATTATAAAGGTTATCAACAGAAAATGAATTGATTTCCCCCTGTTCATCTATCAGTTCTTGATATTTCAAACCTTTCATATCGTCAAATATGGCTTCTTTTCTAATATTGTCAGCTTCCTTGTCATGTCTTTCTTTCAGCATATTATAATCAGCTATGAATTGGTTTATCCTTATATCTAATTCATCTTTACTTCTCACTCTCATGTTTGGATTGATAGTTGAGATGTGAATTAGTGAATTGTAAGTAATATCATCATCTTTCTTGGTTTTTCTAAATCTGCCCTGTATCTGTATAGCTTCCGTGAAAGGGTCTATCATTGTCCAATTTGCACTGCTAAAATCAGTCAGCATTATAATATCAGGCTTATGCTTTCTAAGAACAATATCCAAACCTGAATAAAAACGACAAGTAAAGAAATTGTATTTAGCCAAAGGGTAATCTATATGTGAATAAGCATTGTAGATTCTTCTTTTAGCTAACTTCTCCACGCTTTTTTGCGAACAAAATATCTTATAATCAGCAATACCAAGATTCTCAATGATTTCATTGATTCCGTCCGTCACATTAAAGAAAATACAGATATGCTTGCAGTCTTTCATTCCGTCAAGCACTTTCTTCAATCTCTTATAATAGCTATTGGTAACTATGAGGTCTAAGTCTTTCTTATAATCATAATCAGGCATGATTTTTATTTTTTGAAAGTTCTGCCGTTCAAACTCCTTATGTGACATAGGGAGGGGTGTGGCAGAAACAAAAGCCTTGCCCTCAAATTGGAAAAAGTCATAGATGGGCTGTGCTATTTCGCTTCTGTAATCAATATCCTGCGTTACTTTCTCGCACTCATCAAACAGGCAAAAGAAGTCCTTATAGATGTTGATATTCAACTCTATTGCCGCTTTCCGTATCTTTTTGAAACTTTCAGGAGTGCAAACTATCTTCTTGTATGGAATATCCATTTGTAGGTATTTCTTGATATTATAAGGCTCGCATTTCTCGTAAACGGCTTCCAAATGTTCATTGCCATTCAGTTTGCCAAGTATCACAGGAACATTAGGCTCAATGATTATGGAGTTACGTTTTGAGTGTATTTCGCTATGGGTTGCACCTAAGCCTGTCAAAGTCTTGTCAATAATGGTGTTTGTCGGTATCATGTCATAACCGATTCTTTTTAATGCGTCAAGCAACCATTCTCCTTTCTTAATGATAGCTTCTATTATCTTCATCTCTTATCTATATATTAAAAGTTGATTCTACTTGATTTTTCAGAGTTGGTAGAAAATTGAGAAATTTCGCTTGTATATAGCCATTTCCCAAAATTCTACCAGCCTTTTAAATTTCACTTTTGCCAATGTTTATTTGCTTATTCTTGTATATTGTTTTGATGTTGAAGCCAAATAGATTGCAGAGCTTCCGTATAAGCTGTAATTTCCATTGAGTGTCCTTTACCCGGTGTAAAATGGGCTTCCCATATATTGTTGTCTATAAGGGATATTATAGCAAGCAATGTTGGAAACTCCTGTTTATTATCAGTATAGAACTTTTTTAGAGCTGCTCCAAAACGTCCATTGCAACGGTCTGATGTAAGTGAGCCATTTGCTTGTATCGCTTCCATAACCTTGTCGCCCATTTCTGTCGTTACAGGTGAAAGTTGTAGATTCTTGAAATCTTCAATTTTCTTATAGCCTTGTTGCAAGGCTTTTACCTGTTTGGCTTTCAGTGTACTTGTAGTAAGGGTATAAATAGAGTAAAGAAAAGCGTCCTCTATTTTACTGTTCTTACATTTAGCAAGTATATGGTCTATCGCCATATTGTTGGTTACAATTCCAGAATGGGTGAAGTCGATGTTTTTCCACGGCTTTCCGTTATTGCGCATCGCAACATAAGCAAGAATATCCATGTTTTGAGGTATCTCTGCTTCTGCATAAGTGACTTCTTCGTTTTGCAAGTCATCAAAAAGAAGTGCCAATGTGCGGTGCTGACCGTCCACACAAACTCCGTCATAGTCGGCATACTCTTCAGGTTTGACAATTTCTGTCTGTATGTCAAAGCTGGAGATTACAGGCTCTCCGTTTTTACGAACTATTGTTGCCTTAAATAAAGCCTTGTCGCCAATTTTAGCTATTGCCTTATCCATAGGAACATACTCCAAAGCCATGGACTTTATAAAGCCATATTCTTTTATTTTCAAATAGGCTTCTTTCACATTGGTCTTGTCAATCTTTTGTCTGTTACCCTCTATAAAGAGCAATTTTAATCTTTTCATGCCATTTTCATTTTTAATATTATCTACTTCGTTCATATTCTCTGCGTTGTTAATATTATTATTCATAATGATAATTTTTAAAAGTTTATTTTTTTATTAATTGTAACCGTCTGCCTTATGCGCACTTGGCTTTTGATTACGTTGCAAAGGTACGGTGGTATGAAAATATATCTATGGAATAAAAAAATGCAGCAAATTTATACCCCTTTAAATTGGTAGGGTATAAAAGAGAAAAGCCCTGCTTCTCATATTTGAGAAACAAGGCTCTTGTTTTGGTGTAAATCATGCTATATCAAGGAGTTGGATATATATTAGAAAGTCCTTTTATATCTTTGTCCTTATACTGCTTAAAGAAACTTTTAAGCGTATCAGTGCCGTATTTGAAGTTATCATTTTGGGAGAGTTGGGTGTAATAGACCAACTTTGATATGAGTAGGTTCTTGTTGAGCGATGCTATATCTCCTTTCTTTCGTTTGCCTTTAAATTGAGGCTTCAAGTCAAAGAAGTATTTTAGCAGGTGTGCGAAGTACCATATAAGTACAGAATCAGATTTTTCTTTTGATTGGAATAGTTCAGACGCATTATTTATATCTATTGTGTTTGTGCCAATAGAATCTTTGTCTTGCTCATAACCTCTTTTTATCCACTCTAAGATAAGAGATATTGTCTTACGACTTGTAATTTCTGATTTACCTTTGCTTGTTTTCAGTGTCAGCTTGGTTTTTGAATCATTATCAATAGGTAATAGGCAAATAAGACTTTCTATGTTTTCTCCACGTGTAGGGGCAACGATAGAACTGTCAAAACATATACTGCAAGCATAATCAAAACAGAACATCACCAAAAGCCAAAATGCGTCTGTATCAAGACCCAATCCGTTTATAGTGTCTTGTAACTCACTATTTCTTATATAGTCCTCATATTTATAGGAGCATAATATTTGACCTGTGTTATATCTTTCTGTGAATATCTCTGCCGCTGTTGGAATATCCACCAATTTTACTTCGCTTGGATAAATGACAACAGACCAATCCGCATTATGGTAAGGCTCACCCTCTCCATACATAATGTCATAGACGTATCTCATTTGAGAGGTATCGCCATCATCAAGCTGTCCTTTTTCATTGAGGTATCTTATAGGTAACTCCATATCTTTTTGATTTTTAGGCTATAAAGGTAATGAAAAAAGTCCACCTATTGAATCTATAAGCGGACTTTTCTGTATTTAGAGTAAGTTTTTCATTGCTTCGTTTATCTGTTCGTTATTAAAACTATCTAAATAAACTTGTGTTATCTTCTCTGAGCTATGCCCCAATGATTCACTTATAATAGAGGTAGAAACTCCTGCCCGTTTCAATACAGTCGCATAAGAATGGCGTGCCACGTATGTAGTTAAAGGTATTGGTAATTTCAATTTCTTACCTATTTCTTTGAGGTGTTTATTTATCTTCGCTAAAACTTTATGTAGCCTGTTGGCAATCTGTATTTCTGTTTTATGGAAAGGAGTAAGGACAGGGAACAGATAGGGCGACTTATCATTTTTATATTTGGTGATAATCTCTATTGCTTGTTGTTGGAGTGGTACGTTTATCAGTTTCTTGGTCTTTTCTCTATTATATATAAGTTGGTTTCCTATTATATTGGAGTGTTTCAATTTGGCTATATCTATAAAGTTAATGCCTGCATTTAGATAAGAGAACGCAAAAATATCAATCGCAAGACATTCCATAGGTGTGTTTCCTTGACACTTCATTATTTTTAATACGTCTTTCTTGCTTATCGCTCTTTTGGCAGTTCGTCTATTAAGTTTGGAAACTTTGTATGTATGGAATGGGTAGCAATCGTTTTTTATGGCGTGTTCTGCTATTGCAAGATTAAAGACTGCTCGTAAGTGTCTTATCCTTGTGCTTATGGTGCTTATTGAAAGTGTTTGCTCTTTCATCCACATTTCATATTTCTTTAGCCAAGCAACATCTATATCAGAAAATGGAATATCAAGATGTTTATTGAACTTGATAAAAGAGGAGTAGGACACCTCAAACATTCCTGCGTATCTAATTCTATTCTCTTTCTTTAAATTTTGAATATAGGTTAGATAGTATTCACCTACCGTTTTACAGGTTGTCTTGTTGGTCGTGGATTCAATAAGGGTTGTAGCTGTGAAATCCTTTCCAGCTATTTTCTTATCCAATGCGGCTTTCTGTATCTCGCTAATCTTCTCGTTTATAAGGAGAATGATTCTATCACGGTTGGGACATTTAGCCTTTGGTTGGTTTGCCTTGAAGTCCCATTGTTCTACTTTAATAGATATTCCAAGACTTTGATATTTCTTTTTTCCATTCTTGCAGACACGAATCATCAAAGGGCTTTCCCCATTACTAAGAGTTTTGTACTTGTAACACACTACTTTAACTGTTTCACTCATACGAATTTCGGTTTAACTCTTGGTTTAACTTTCAGTTGAACTTTGGAGCGAAAACCGTAGTGTCTATAAAGAAAAAAGCGATTATCTAAATTTGATAACCGCTTGATTTTCAATCTTTTAAAAGTGATCCGCCTGGGGCTCGAACCCAGGACCCCAACATTAAAAGTGTTGTGCTCTACCTGCTGAGCTAGCGAATCAATCCTTTATTATTGCTATTCTTCCGAATTGCGAGTGCAAAGGTACAGTTTATTTTTGTATCTGCAAACATTTCTAGAACTTTTTTCTAAAAAAAATGCATTTTATCCATTATTCATTCATTGCAATTAAAACTTCCATGTACTTCCGCCAACAGTTTCCAAGCCCTTGCACTATTTCACAATAATCTCTTCTACAGGCTGTTTCAACTCCTTATCCAATGGATACGACTGATACTTCACTTTATCAAAATCAATCTTCTTCATACTAATACAACGAATATTGTTATTGTATGCTGTTTTATAATACACTTTCCTGTTTGTCAAATCAATAGCCGAAGTCCATTGTGTGGCACTAGGAATATCAGGTGCTTTCCCTAATGCATATTCTATACCGATAGGAATATCAAAATTATTCAGGATATGAAAGCTTTGTAATATAGCGTCATACGCTGTAGGACACACCGGAGCTGTTGCCTTATAAAACGCTACACGAACAAAACGGGATGGAGGAGTTACATCCCCCGGAATGCCATGAAATCCGGCACCTGCGCCAAAAGGGAAAATAGTCACCCCACCCCATTGCTGTGGAGTGACAGCTCCCGGATATAGATTTACATAATTATTCAAGTTAGTCACCTGCCATGGAAAATCGGGAGAATTGGTGAGTACTCCTACTTTATTTTCATAAAAATAAGGAACACCACCTACAAATTCCAACACCATTTGATTTCCTTTAGCATCGCCAATGCGCCAATGTACCGTAGAACTTTTACCAGGTTTATCAAGAGACACCACCTTCACCCCTTCTATAGCTTCTCTCACTTCGTCTATAGTAGCAAATTGGGAAAGCATCCAGTTCACCACCTGCAAATCCGACAAAGTAATTGCATTTTGAGCCTCATCATATTCTTCATACTTCCCATAATGGGGAAAATAAAACAATCCAGCCGAAAGCCCTACTTCATTCAGTCCTTCAGCCACAAACTCTTTCTGAATGATAGCCAGTCCTACCAGACCATATTTAGCCCGAAATCTCAAGCCATTTACACCCGTTGGAGTATAAGATACCAAATCCTGTCCTCTGGGAACAATAACATATTCACTCGGAAGATAACTGTCCCCCCACTCTATAGTACGTGCCTGCACATATCCGCCATCTTCAGCGAGGAATGAAATACCGGTACATGCCGATCCGCTTGCAATGCCTGTCAGCAATAAGGCCAAAGCTATCAAAATCTTTTTCATAACCATTTTAAATCTATTTATGATAGTAAGAACAAAGCATCGGACATTTTAGTTCTTGTTTACTCAACAAAGATAACCAAAGCCATCAAACAATGTTCCGGCACTGATTGCCATACAAATAGATAAGAATAGAAAAACAAAAGGAGTGACAAGTTCCCAATCGAGTATGTACAAAGAAGTAGGAGGTGAATTTACAAAACACACCTCCTTACCCTTAAATTATTTATTCAGCAAACAATTTACTACATCTTTCTCCCGTTCTTTAGGTAATACGGTCAAGCCAACCACCGTCCCCCCTTTTAGAACAGCCTCTACAGTAGTCTGTCCTGTAGCATGCAATTTGAAATGCACATCCCAATCTTTGGGCCAAGCAGGAAACAATAAAATCTTTCCATCGGCTTCCTGCAACAGCATTTCCTGCATACCTATCATGCCGCTGCCTCCCCAGTTATGATCAGGCGTCCAGTCATAGCCCGGTCCCCAAAAAGCAGGGAAACGATGAGGTCCGTTTGCCATTTTCTGTAAGGTAAGTTGTGCAGCCTCCTCAGTCATACCCAGACAGGCAGCCCAGATATTATCTTGTTTCCATCCGGTATGTGAACGGAATTTCTGTGCATCGGGATCATATAGATAGGTATTACGGGCTATTTCCAGACCTTCCTTCCCCACTCCATACATACGCCAGGGAAATACAGCATAAAGCTGGGGAGTTTCTATATTGTTCACCCGTTCCCAAGCCTGTGCCGGAGCAATCATTTCCTTCCCATCCACTATGCGCAAAGGGATCTCAGGAATACGTGCCAGCATGTCCGGTTTACGTCCGTAGGTTTGTAAAACAGAGCGCAGCGCGGCAATGGTTGAGGATGGATTATAAGCCATCTTATAAGTTTCACAAGCCGATCCCGGATAAATCACCAGTTTGCCGTTACCATCTAAATCCTTACGTCCACGCTGTAATGCCAGTTGACGATAATGCTCATCAAAGAAATTAAGTGAGCTTTCTATCAAAGGGATATAACGGCTGATATCAGCCTCATTATAACGTGCCGTTTCCAGTATCATCTGACAAAATTCAAGAACCGTATCCCATTCGTATTCCAGCCATGCATTATATTCCAACCCCCTGTCATAGCTTTCAGGACGTTTAAAGCCATACTCGGCAGGATTGGGCAGACCGAAGTTCTCCATTTGTTCGGTGAAACAGGCACCGGCATGTCCCCAATAGGTACGGGTACGTGCTTCGGCTGTCGGCAACAAACGCAGATAAAAGTCAAATTGTGATTTCATCAAGTCAAAGTCACCGCTTTTCAGCATGGGCCAATAAACCAGACGCTGATTCTGTGCAGTCATGGTTCCTCCTCCCCATTTCCGGAAATCAGGGGTAAATTCCATTTTCTGATCTACATACATAGGATCAAAAGTAAACAGTCCCCCGTTAAACTTGGTAGGCCACTGACTATAGGCGTTACATCCCAACATATAGCGGAACAGTGTATAGTTACGGATAGCATCTCCCGCTTCACCTTCCCCCTCAATAAAGCTACGTTTCCAAAAATCATTCCACCAACGGCGGGTAGCCTGTTTGTCTTTGGATACATTTATTTCCTTCTCAGTGCGGGCCAAGGATGCTTCCCATGCAGGAACCGTACTTTGTTCCGTATTCAGAACAATCCGTGCAGACTGCTTATAAGTAGGTTTCTTGCTTTTGTACATCCATGCCAGATACTCAGTACCTGCATAATGTCCACGGCGTGTACCGTTATAAACCAGATTATCACCTGATAAACGCCCCCCAAAAATCAAATTCTTCAAAGGATTATACAGTTGTTCCTTCACTTCATTCATTCCCTGCTGGTCCACTACCACATCAAAAATAGTACGTTCAGGATTGCGATGAAAAAAAGTAAAATTATCTTCTTCCACACAGACAGAGTCACGCCTAGTCATCAATCCATCAGGAATGGCCCATTTGTAAGAGCATTGCTGCCCTTCCCCTTTACGCACCGGACGATCTTCATAACGCCAGCTTTCAAAATTCACACGCATGGAAGTCAGTTCCTTCGTTTTCACCTCAACATGTACCACAGGATGAAACACATCCACCCAAATAATTAGAGTGGCATTATCACTACTTACGCTGACATAGCCATCATTAAGATGCAGAGTCTGCCGAAAAGAAGCCGTTCCGGCAAAAGGGTTCGGAGTGAGCCTCACACGAAACCGACCCTGCTTCAGCAGACAGTTATTCTCGTCAAAAGAACCACTACGACTAAGGTAGAACAGAACATCGTCATTCTCTACCCATACATTCATGCCAATATCACCACCCCCGCAGGGCATAGACTCCGAAGCATTCCGGCTTTGAGTATTCCAAACCAAATTGGCAGGCTGTCCCCACAGAAACTGCCCGCCAATAAACACTAATAATAAAAACGTAAAGATATTCTTCATTTTTTTCTGTTTTTACCAGTCATCGGAACGGAAAGACGATACAGGTAAATCTTCACCAAACAAATCTCCCTCCACATAATTCTCGAAGCCATAACGAACTGCCACCGGATGAGGTACTCTCTCGCTCTTTACAAGCATTTTACTTCTCTGTATCCACGCTTTAGCAGGATAAAAAACCCGATCTTTACCTGCAACCTGAAAGTTATATGATTCAAAACGGTCTTTACAATTTATCCACATCGGTGCCCGATCAAAACTGACTATTACCGTATCATTCTTTACTTCCATTCCTGTATAGTAAGGACTTTCGGCCGTAACACCTTTCATTCCGTAAGTTTTTACCAATGCCAAACGCGCCAGACGTTCTCCTGCCACCTTCTTTTTACCCGGATGAATCCCCGTTTTCATTCCTGCGTCCAACAATACAGTCATACCACTATTGCCCACCCGGTGTTCTACCATAGCTTGTTGTTCGCGAAGATAAGCAGAATTTATCACATTCTTGCCAGGCTCAGTAATAATTCCATAATCATAAGGTGCAATTTGACAATAATAGAAGGGAAATTCCCCTTGCTGCCATTCTTCGCGCCACCCGCGTATCAGTGCACTGAACATATCGGCATAAGTAGAAGCCCGGTTATAGTTATCTTCCCCCTGATACCAGATAACTCCACGCATGGCTAATCCGATGAGCGGATGAAGCATACCGTTATAGAGTACAGTCGGAGTACGGTTCTTTGACTTGATATCGGCTTCCGATTGGGGAATCTTTGCTTCGGGAAATGCCTTCAACCAATCCGGATGCATCCAGGCTTCACAGGCAGAACCTCCCCAAGAAGCCACAATCAAACCCACAGGGATATTCAACTGCTGTTGTATCATCCGACCGAAGTAATAAGCAGTAGCACTAAACTCACGCACAGTTGCCGGAACAGCTTCCTGCCAGGTTCCCACCACATCTGTTTTCGGAGTAAAAGAGGAAGAGCGCTTTACGGTGAACAGGCGGAGTTGCGGATTACGGCTGTTCATCACATCTGTATTGCTATTCTCCACCGGCTGGTTTTTAAAACCTTTCATGGGCATTTCCATATTACTCTGACCGGAGCATAACCATAATTCCCCCATCAGGATATCACGTATTTCGGTCAGCTTTCCATCATCAAAAGTGATCGTGTAAGGGCCTCCGGCAGAGGGGGTGGATAAAGCAAGTTTCCACGCGCCTTTTGCATCGGCAGTCGTTTTATAGGTTTGTTTATCCCAACTTGTTGTAATTTTCACCGGTGCATTGGGAGTAGCAGTTCCCCATAAATTGGCACGAGTCTGCTGTTGCATCACCATGCCGTCTGAAAAGAAAGCGGGCAATTTCACTTCCGCATTTGCCGACAGGCAAGTCAACCATGCCCAAGCAATGCCCAGTAGTAGTTTCTTATTTTTCATGTTATGTGTGATTAGCATTATTCTTTAGTTTTAAAAAACTCGCAAGGTCCCATCCATCCGGCAGGTAACAAACCATCTCCAGGCAGACGGAATTTTGCATTCGTCCATATCCCCTCAAAAGGCGCTTTATCCTGATCTGCCCCACGAAGCGCATTCGCCCAGGTATTCACCACCTCCACTTCCAAGACATTGGTTCCGTTACGAAGCGCATCGGTAATGTCCACTTCGTATGGAGCTGTCCAAGCCGTACCGCATGCAATGCTGTTGACACGTACAGTCGCTACATTGGCTACTTTACCCAACCGAAGAATAATTCTTCCGTCCTGTTCATTCTTCCATCTGAATAGCCCTCTGTAAGTGGCATGTCCGGAATAATATTTTATTTTTTCATCCTCTTCCTTACTCCAGTCAAATAATACCGGACGAGTGACAGTTTTGCGCACGGAAGGGAATGTTACTGTCCATTCCTTGATCGATATGGATACAGGTTCCCTTTCGATCCGTTCCGGAGAAACTTCTGAAGATTCTTTGGGGAATACGACAAATACAGAGCCATTGGCTGGCAAAGACAAAGCGACTTCGGTACGGCCGTCCGCTTCTTTCCATTGTGCCGGACGGGTAATGGTTCCTGTTACCGCATTCCACAATTCAGGCGTGCGCCCTGCAATGCGGAAAGAAGCGTTGAATGTACGCAAACTGTCCACCTGATTAGCCACAAAATAAATCTCATACTCTTCCCCGCTCCGATGAGTATATGCCACATCAGCAGGAAGAAGTACATCCCGTTCCACACCGAAAGAAGAAAAATCATCTTCCCGATAAGGCAATTGCGGAATAATGACACCTGCCGCGCGGAGTTCCTCTACTTTTGCCTGTGCCTCAGGAGACAACGGCAGGTTATCAGGATTCATAGGACGGGCTGTAGGAAGCACCAATACTTTATAAGAAGCTCCTCCCGGAAGTACCATTCTTCCATTCTCCGCTTTTGCCAAACGTAACAGAGCGTCTTTGTTAAAAGAATCGTAGGCATAACCACGCATCGGGTTCACCCAGTCTTCGGGATCGGCCATGTTCGCCGAATGGGTAACACCGACAGGACGCACACGGGTGGGTTGACCTTCATTAGCCAGCCGAATCCGTTCGCTTTCCACCCGTTCGGCTCCATAGATACCGGGAAGCATCGAAACTAACCGTTCGGGCAAAATGGAACGTCGCGGCATCTCTTCACCGGTAAAGACGGCGATATCAACCACCGGATGACCGTATTGCAACAAAGTCTGGCAACGGGTGATGTAATCTACAAAAGATTTCCCTTCCTCCCACCAGGTCTGGTCGCGCTGGAAGAAGAGTCCGATGCCGTCCAAGGTCATACCGGGACGACGGTTCATCCAAGGATTATGGGTATAGACATGAAAGAAGAGTTTATTGATACCCAGTGCATAGTTACGGTCCAGCAAAGGTTTCAGCATGGCAGGGTCTTCATCCCATACGCCACGAATTTCAGTAAAGCCTTCGGCCTGGATAATATTCTTTCCATAAATATGCGCGCCACTGATGGCATCCAGCATATCATTGGGTTTATCGTGCGTAGGACTGTTCAGCCAAAATTCCCCCATAGGCAGATCCACTTTCTGATAATGCATCAATCCGTCACTGACCATAGTAGGAGCTACGCACTCGGCAGAGAACCGGCAATCGTATTGACGGGCACAGTCTGCCAATACAGTGTAGAACACATCAGTCACCAGTTCTCCGATGGTGGTACGGACATCCCGCAATATCTGTTCACTGCGGGCGGCGCTTTCCATCGGAATACCTGCCAGCAAAGGAAGATAAGGCATCAAATCATATCCACGGCGTTTCTTAAATTCCGCCGCGAAGTTATCACTCCAGTTCTGACTGCCACACTCCCAACTGTCTACGTGCATATATTTCAATACACGGCGTGCCACGGCTTCATCCGTCTTTTTGAACATTTCCGCAAACCAGTTCGAGAACTGTTTCTGAACAGCCTTGGTGCTGAACTTGTCGCATTCCAATCCTTTACCACCTCCGGCAGTAGCATTCACATGTCCGGTTGCCGTATGTCCCATGCGGAGAATACGCCATTTACCTTCGGGTAAACGGGCTGTCAGCCTGCCCTGATACAAAGGGAGATTGATCAACTCATCCGGCTGCACACAAGCCGCATCGGGTATTTCCGTCGAAGTAGTAGCAGTAGCCACACGCCACACCAGTCCTGCTTTTCCCTCCCACTGATGAATACGCGGAGCCGTATGAAGAACTATATCATTGATTTTCAAATTCGGTTTCCATTTGGCTGCATCCAGATCCTCACTACCCGGTTCGCTTCCCACGGGAGTCCACTCAAAACGGAAGTAACGGGCGGTAACAGGGGGGATGGCATGAGTAGACTGGAAATCCGTATTCTGCCATCCCTGCCGGGCAGGGACCAGTTGCTTCACTGTTTTGAACGTCCGTCCGTCCTCACTGGCCAATACTTTCAGACGATGTGCCTGGTAGTTATTTCCTCCCAAAATAATTTCCACATTGCTGCAAGTCACAGGTTCTGCATATTCATACTGAATCCAACAAGGATAAGAGGAACGGAAAACTCCTTTCTCATCTCTGTTCACAGCTTTGGATTCATCTTTGATAACAGCCGATTTCAAATTACCGAAAGTTACCTTCGGCTTCAATGAAGTATCCTCAGGCTGACGCTCCAATGGAATGGCGTAGGTAACAATATCTTCATAATAGCCATCCAGTGCTTCGGGCATGGGCAAAGTCAAATTACGAATATTCCCACCGTTCACTATAGTATCACTCCATACCACTTTTTGCATCGACTCTTCGGGAGTTATCCAGGGACCTCCCGCCAAGGCAAAGCCGTCACAGATATGCATTCCCAGTTGCATTCCCAGCCTGTCGGCCTCTTTCATACTATGAGTGACCATACGCCACCATTCGGGGGTAAGTTGTTGAGCTTTTCCTTCGTATTGAGGTCCTTGCTCCACTCCCTTGATAGGCATCAGATAGGCTCCACCCAAACCTACACGGTGCATGGCTTCCAGATCAGCGGTAATCCCTTCGGGAGTTACAGCGCCAAACATCCAATACCAGAAAGTCCAGGGACGAGCTTCCTGTACGGATGAATTTACAAACTGTTGCCGTAAAGCGGATTGTGCTATCATCGGTTGGAATCCGGTTGCCAGCAATATGGATACAAACAGATGTTTTATCTTCATAAGCTATTTATTCTATATTTAATGATAAACGAATAAAGTTGTAATTTGTACTCAATTTTTCAAATATAGAGAGTTCGAGCCAAATAAAAAAAGAAAAGGGAAGAATAAACAAAGTTCCTCTTCCCTTTACAATCTATTTTTTCACTGTTATTCAAATTTTAACGTGATACTTCCCCCATATGCTCCATCAACCCAAAATGCTTGTGAAGACGGACCTATCAAATCTGTCGTATTCACTTTATTACGAACCGGAGGAATTACTTTCATCAGACTGATGCCGGTAGCCGGGAAAGTATAAAGCAAGCCGTCACGACCGTCGCGAGGCTGATAAACCCCTACATAATTCTGAGGAGTACGGTTACAGATACTTATCGTTCCTTCCTGTGTTTTCAAAGTCATCCATTGCACATTAGCAAAGTACCCTTTAAATTCGGGATAAGTAAAGCTTTCGGCAGGAATGGGATCATTATACTCATTTTCCCATACGCCCAACTGCGGACCATGCAGACGGTTCTGCCATACACGGTAAGGACCGTCACCTACCCAACGCTTGCTCAACACTTTATCTTCCGGATAATCAAACATTACCCCCATCAAATCCACTACACCGCTGAAGTTGTATGTAAAGTCTATAGCAGCGGTACCGTCAGGAGCGATAGTCCATACAGCCTGATCAAAACATCCCAGTTTGTAGTTAGCGGTAACCACTACGTTATTGCCTTCTTCACGCACGGTAAAGCCTGTAAAACGACCGGCATCATCAAATGTAGTGTATTGGGTTTTCTTCTTTTCAGCCTCTTTGTCATCATGGTTATAAAACTGGTCCATAGAACGGTCCGAACGCTTGGCAGCAATAAAACGAGGACCATTTGCCAGACTGATGATACGGCTTCCAACCTTTACCCCCTTCAGCTGTCCGTCTTTCTGAGAAAAAGTAAATGTACGTCCTCCGGCATCAACCGTCAATGCATCAGCAGTTTCTTTATAAGAAGGCTTGTTTCCGGCAGAAACCTGCTGCAATCCGGCAACGTCGTCCAGTTTATAACTCCACGTAAAGAGATCATTCCCCTGCTTATCCGTTACTGTCAGCATCAAAGCATTGGCCCCCTTGACAGCCGCAGGAATAGTCAGTGTACCCACACCGTGAGCAGGAATGTCGGGACAGTTCACCTCTCCCTGTTTCATCACTTTCATTCCCCCCTTATCGGTTACAGAAGGCAATTGCACATATTTATAAGTGAAACGGCATGTATTCGCATTCAGGAAATCGTAACGGTTCTCTATTTTCAGTTTGCCGTCAAACTGACTGTCAAGGCTATCGGTCATGATTTGAATAGGACACCACACCTGCTTGATGGTAAAGTAACTGCCCTCTTTTTCGTGATGCGGACCTACAATGCCATCGGCTCCATAATTGCCGCAGTTGTCAATGAATCCATTCATATCCACACGCTTCACGCCCTCATCGGCCAGTACCCAAAGGAAACCTCCGGCACAACGGGGATGCTTACGCATCATTTCCCAATAATCATACAGTCCGGCTCCGTGTCCTCCATCGTACAATCCATGCAGAAACTCGGTCGGCATAAATATTTCCGGCAGACGCATATAGTTCTGGCTTTCTCCGTAAGAACGATAGTGCATGGTTTCATATCCACTGAAGTTGCCTTGCGGATGAAGCACCGGACGTTTCTGAGGATCATATTTATGGAATTCACCATCCAATTCAGTATTCCAGCCTTTTTCATTACCATTGCTCCACCAGATAATACACGGATGGTTTACATCACGGGTAATCATTTCTTTTACCAGCTTCTGCCCGTTGATAGTTTCGTGCTTGCCATGCCAGCCGCTTAACTCATCCATTACATAAAGCCCCAGCGAGTCACAAGCTTCAAAAAATTCGGGATCGGCAGGATAATGACTTAGACGAACAGCATTCATGTTCATGCTTTTGATAAGCAATACATCTTCAATATTCTTTGCCTTGCTCAGTGTACGTCCGCTTTCAGGACGGAAGCTATGCCGGTTCACTCCTTTAATCATCACACGCCGACCGTTGATATACAATCCGTCACTTTCACGTGTTTCAATGGTACGGAAACCAAATTTCTGATTTTCAACATGCAGTGTTTTGCCTGCTTTATCAAGCAGGGTAAAGGTAGCCTGATACATGGCCGGAGTTTCAGCCGTCCATAATTCAGGAGATTTTACAGCGAAATTAATCGAAGCATGGTCGCTACCTGTACGGACATCCGAAGTATTTTCGGCCACTTTTTTCCCTTTAGCATCTGTTATGACAGTATGTACCCTAGCACCTTCTACTGCCATATTCAGAAAACAATCGGCATAGAAATTCCCATCCGCCTTCGCATCTATTGCCAGACGATCTATATTTTGAGCCGGTTTCGCCACGATAAACACAGGACGGAAAATACCTCCGAAATTCCAATAATCAGCACGACGTTCTGCCAAATTAACCCCAGCATTCGCACTTTCCTTGCTTACAGTTACTTCAAGTACATTCTTTTTTTTCGATCCGAAAAATACCCGGTCACTCACATTATAAATAAAGCGGTAAAAAGCTCCCTGATGCATGGAGCCGGCTTTACGACCGTTTATCTTTACCTGCGTATCAGTCATAGAGCCTTCAAATACCAGCTCTATCTGTTTACCATTCCATTCGGCAGGCAACTCAAATTCATATTTATACAAACCTTGTTCGTCAGCTACTCCTTCAGGAAAAGCCTTACCATAGAATTTCATGCCATATTGATAAGTACCGAATCCTTGCAGTTCCCAACAAGAAGGTACTCCGATTTTCGTCCATTTTCCGGAATTATTACCACCGGTACACATGAAATCCCATTGTACCATATCATCACAGCCACGTCCTGACAAGTATTGGCGTTCTGTTTTTACGGAAGATTGCGCCAACAAACCTGCCGATAAAGCAAGGAGTGATAAAAAAGTTGTTGCTCTTTTCATTTTGATATTTGATTTTTAATTTAATTCTATATTTCTGTCTGCCACCGGAAAGATATGTCGCCTATTCAAACCTTTTGCCATACATCATTTTATAAGACTGAAGCGTACCCGCAAAGTATGAGGTTTCTGCTTATCAATGGCGTATTTCTTCAGCACTCCCGGACCACAACTACTGTTTCCTAAACCTAAAACCGCTGCATCCAGGCTGAGAATAACCTCCTTTCGTGGTTTCAAGTCACAATCATGAGTTGTTTTATAAATATCATCCACGGTATAATGTAAGGCCGAAAATGAAAATGGCCGGTCTATGGCTGTCACACGGACGCCTTTACCCTGTTTATTGGTTAGAATCACCTCGGTAACATCCTCGTGATTGCCACTGTCCTGCGGACGCGGGTAATGTGTGTACTGTTCACTCACCTTGCTGTTCCATCTACCTATCAGACAGGACGTCTTACGGTCGGGATAGTTTTCCCACGGGCCACGACCGTACCAGGAAAGGTTCTCATATTCTTCTCCCAATACAAATGCACTGCCCAGACGAGGCAATTCCGGCAATTCTCCTTGTGGCAGATAAGTCTGTTCCAGATCCACCGTTCCATCCACATATATTTTATAATGGGAAGAAACACGGATGCTACCTTTGGCATAACGATATTCCACAACCGATTTCTTCGATACGGTTCCATCTGTTTCCTGAGTTTTCGTTTCGGGAGTAATTACCTCTACTTGAGGAGCATCCAATCCCTGATTCTTCCAATCCTTGGCCAACCAGTTACCGAAACTTTTATCATTATCCGTCGGAGCACGGAAAGCTTGAAAATAACTATCTTCCCATAAATCCAAAACAGAAAACTTACTTTTACGTTTACCCGGTTGTACACCGTCAGCCACCGCCATCAAATGATCATTCAAGGCAAACTGTTCCTTTAAAATCTCATGCCCGGCCTTCGCCCATAAAGCATCTTCTTTCAATACTATACTTACATTCAATCGAACATCAGCCTGTTTATTAATCTTAACATCGGGCAAAGCCATCGTTCCTGTTTCACCGGGTGCCACCGATGGAAGCGCCAGTTCCCCTTGTTTCATCTTCTTCCCGTTCTCTATCAAAGTCCACAGACAGCGATATCCTTCCAGACCAATGTGATGATTACGGTTCGTAACTCTTAATCCTTTGGGCAAAACATCTTGTTCTTTTAAAAAAACATCTTGTTCTTTTGGAAAAACCTGAAGATCTTTTTCCATTTCCAATTTAACCGGAGCATATACTTTCTTCACCTCCCAATATTTGGGCGTAGTTTCGCGGTCACTCATCACCACACCATTAAAACAGAAAGCCTTTAAATTAGGCCGATCACCAAAGTCACCGCCATACGCCACCATCCGGCGGCCATCCGGCAATATCTTATAAATACCTTGATCCACCCAGTCCCATATAAAGCCGCCCAGCATACGTGGGTTACTATAAATCTCATCCCAATATTCCTTGAAATTACCTAAAGCATTCCCCATGCAATGTGCATATTCGCTGGTCATCACAGGACGGTTATCATTCGTGCGTTCCGCTATTTCCAACAAGCGTTCCCAACGTGCGTTCTCCGCCCGTTCCTTGTCCTCCCCTTCGGGAATGCCGGGATTCAGATACTCCTGTTTCACACGGGTATAAAAACGGCTGATTACATCCACTGTTTTCGGGTCGGGTTCTCCGTTTACTCCCTGAGCTCCTTCATAGTGTACGGGACGTGTAGGATCAAAATCATGCAGCCAAGCCGAAATAGCAGCAAAATTAGGTCCGTAACCACTTTCATTTCCCATGCTCCACATCACTACCGAAGGATGATTTTTATCGCGTTCCGCCATACGTACCGCACGATCCAGAAAGGCGGCGTGCCAATCGGGTGTACTAGCCAATGTTCCACGTAATCCGTGCTCTTCTATATCCGCCTCATCCATCACATACAGTCCCAAGCTGTCGCACAGTTCATACCAACGGCTCACATTGGGATAGTGACTGGTACGGACTGCATTCACATTGGCTTGTTTCATCAGCAATATATCCTGCAACATCCTCTCCTCACTCATCACGCGTGCCGTATACGGATCGTGTTCATGACGGTTTACCCCACGAAAACGGACCGAATTACCGTTAACCAACATTTGTCCGTCCTTTATTTCAATACAACGAAAACCTACCGGCTGTTCCACTTGCTCTATGGTCTGTCCGTTTGCATTCTGTAAACGAAGTTCCAACTTATATAAATAAGGAGTTTCGGCTGTCCAACGTTGCGGAGATTTTATAACGGCGGATATACGTCCCATCTTACGTGGACCACGTTGCGGATACCATTCATTCATCCGTGCCGCCTTATGCTCCAAATCCAAGATATCTTCCACATTGCCAACCATATTCACTACTTCCCTTCCATCCGCATCCTTCAGCACCGCCTGCAACGTATAACCTTTACCGTCCATTCCCCGGTAAACGCTGAGCTGCGGATCAATCAGCAGTCGGAAATCTTGATAATTCCCCTGAACAGCAGGCAGAGTGCGCACTACATAGTCACGGATACGGATATCCGGAGTATGCACCAAATGAATACTGCGATGAACACCTCCAAAACGCCAAAAATCCTGATCTTCCAGATAAGATCCGTCACTATACCGATAAACTTCCAGAGCGATTTGGTTCTCTCCCGGTTTCAACCAGCGGGTGATATTGAACTCACTAGGTTCCATACTTCCCTGGCTATAACCTATACGTTCACCGTTTATCCACACATAAAAAGCACTCATCACTCCTTCAAAGCGAAGAAAAGTCTGCCCATTTGCCTTCCACCCGGCGGGCAGCGTGAAAGTACGCCGGTATTGCCCCACCGGATTACGCTCCTTGTAGGTGGTATACGAAGCTTTAGGCTCCCCCATCACCCGTGGAGGATCTATTTTAAACGGATATCCTGCCGATACATAAATAGGCGTTCCGTATCCGTTGATTTCCCAATTGGCAGGAACCGGAAAATCTTTCCAATCCTTGTCATTAAAGTCCGTGCGGTAAAAATCCGTTATCCGTTCGGAAGGCACAGGAGTCCACCGGAATTTCCACATCCCGTCCAGACTCATCGAACAATCCCCCTTCTGCTTGGCAAAAGGCACAAAAGCAGCCCTTGCCGGTTCCCTATTAATCTGTAATACATGATGATTCTCCCAATCATGTATTTGTTGGGCCTGTAAGGATACCGTCATCCATCCGCACAGTAACAATCCATATAATCTCATATTTTTGGTCTTTCTTTTCAAATGAAGACGGACGAAATATGATTTTGTACCATATAAATTGTAAAAAGAAAACCCTTCTCTCCGATATCATCATCGAAAAGAAGGGCAAACTTAACATGGACAAAACAATTATCTAGGATTTTGAACTATATTCGGATTAGCATCAATTTCTGTTTGTGGAATAGGAAGTGCCACCCTAGGGTCTGAAGGAGCAATGACACGGGCATCTTCAGGCATAGTCAGATGCCAGCCTCCCGAACGGTCCACCGACTTGCCATTACGCATATAATCAAAGAAAGCATGACCTTCACCTACCAGTTCTTTACGTCTTTCTTTCAGAATGCGCTCCAGGCTGAGATCAGCAGATGTTACGGATTTCGCCGGATTGGCACGGGTAACTATCGCATTCAGATATGTCAATGCTTTTTCCGTATTGCCGATTTTAAAAGCAGCTTCCGCAGCATTCAAATAGACCTCGGATAAACGGAGAATACAAAGATCATTATCCTGTGGATTGACTGTAGAAACAGCATCGGTCACACTGCCCGATTTCCCCGGATATTTAATCAGATATTTCGGTTGACCTTTGGCAGCTACAGGCAATGTATCCGCAACGGCATTTTCCGGCAAATGAGGAAATACATGGCGCACATCTTCAGGGTCTTCATTCAGCAAATCCAAATAAGCCTTTGTCAGAATCAGGTTATTCCAATCTTTCACATTATCGGCATACACCATCGGCGCCCCTTCTCCTCCCGAACCGCCTGAAGGTTCAGACATCGTAAAATAGAATTCAAACAAAGACTCAGAGTTAAAGTCTTTTCCCCATACAGAAGGATATTCGTCATGAGTAAAAAGTCGGTAAATTCCCCCATTGTCATTGATTACTTCTTCTGCACATTTCAATGCATTTTCATTGTCATTCATATACAGATACACCCGGGAAAGCAAAGCTTTCACACTCCAATAATTCATATAGGCATCATGTTTTTCCTTTGTCAGTCCTCCCAACGCATCGTTCAAGTCCTTTAGCACCTGTTCGTAACATTGCGCCACTGTGTTACGTTCCGGAACATGATCCTCCAAGGTGGTCTGAATCTCAATAGGAACTCCTAAAGAAGCCCCATTATCCAAAGTATAAGGCATACCGAACAAACGGGTCAGATCAAATAAAGCCAATCCTCTCATTGCCAGTGCCTCCGATTTGATCCGTGCCACTTCTTCCGGCTTGGCATTTCCCGCATTTCCGGCATCCAACTTTTCTATCAGACTGTTAGCCTGATGGATCACTTTATAGGGTTGGTTCCAGACAAGGGTTATATTAAAATTATCATCCGCCGTAACATCAAAGAAATAGTAAGGAGAAACCCTGCGGCCTGCTCCTTTATTAATACGTGCCTGCACATCTTCTCCACGACAATCAGCATAATAAAGATAATTATCACCATAATAACTATGTGCGGATGCTAATCGGTATATACCATTCAATGCCACCTGTGCATCATCTATATTTTTAATGGCATCATCACTGGGAACTGCCGTAGAAGGATCTGTATTCAGCCAATCAGCAGTACACGAAACAAACATCAATGATACAGCCGCAACAATCGATAAATATATTTTTTTCATTTCGTTCTAATTTAAAGGAGATTCATTAAAATGAGACTTCTATTCCAAAACTGTAAGTACGCATAGGAGGTGTTTCACAAAATACTTCACCGGAAACAGGTACTTCCGGATCATACTGGTCCCACTTTGCCCACGTCAACAAGTTACTGCCTGAGAAGTACAATCTTGCTTTACTGACACCCAGTTTGGTCAACCACTGATCCGGCAATGTAAAGCCCAAAGTCAAGTTCTTTACACGTAAATGATCCGTGCTATGTACATAACGGGATGAATTCTGCGGTCCTGCCGCCTGGCCAAGTACAAATCGGGGTACATCCGTCACATCACCCGGCTTTTGCCAACGATCCAATTCATAAATGGGCAAGTTATAGTTCTGCTCTTTTGCACCGTCGGTTTCATTATAAGTTCCGGTTTTGTCAAAAGAATATCCTCCTAAAGAATAAGTCAATGTCAATGCCAGATCAAACCATTTGTAATTCACGATATTGGTAAAACCTCCTGAAATTTTCGGATCCACAGACTTATAAGGAATTGCCTGTGCTGCAGAAGCGTCAGTAGTCACTGTTCTGTCATAATTGCCATTTGCATCCTGTGTATTCATATAGTACAAAGCTTTTCCTGTCTGAGGATCAACCCCCGCATATTCTTTCACATAGAAGGTAGAATACGGCAACCCCACTTTATGGATAAACCAGCTTCCCTCGATAGACTGTTCCAATTTACCATCCAATGATACAATCTTATTTTTATTGTGGGTCATATTCAAAACAGAAGTCCAATTAAAGTTGTTACCGGCAAAGTTTATGGTACGCAGTTCCAGTTCCCAACCTCTATTATTCAGTTGTCCCAAGTTCCCCAAATAATTTTGGAAACCGGTAGTGCTACTGATAGGACGATTGTAAAGCAAATCTTTCGTATCGCGATTATAATATTCCAAGCTGACAAAAATACGATTGATAAATGCCAGGTCGAGTCCCAAATTCAAGTTATAGTTCTTTTCCCATTTAAGGTTCGGGTTCGGTAATGCCGATTCATAAGATCCACCACCTCCCATATAATTCTGCCCGTAGGAATAAAGTCCCATATATCCGTAAAGAGCACCCGGCTGATTACCATTCACACCATACGAGGCACGTATCTTTAAATCACTCAGCACGCTCTTTATAGATTGCATAAATTTTTCCGCACCTACATTCCACATACCGGATACAGACCAAAAATTTCCCCAACGGTTCTCGGGTGACAGGCGTGAACTGCCGTCACGACGGAAGCTACCGGCAATATAGTAACGGTCATCATAATCATAGTTGATACGGGATACATAAGAAATCATTCTTGAATCCTGAGTAGAAGACACAAAGCTGTTCAATGATGCTGCATTATCCGGTTCCACCAAATAATCTGAAGGAAGTTTGGATTTATCCCCCATTGCTTTGTCAGTCTGATAATTTTCAATTTCATAAGCTACCAACGCATCCACATGGTGTAATTGTGCTATAGTCGTATTATATCCCAATGAAGTGGAAGAAATCAATTTACTATATTCTATAAATCCCTTTGCCGTCTGTGCATCACTACCACTTTTAGCTCCGGCTCCACTCAACGGATTCCAATAACGGGAATCTTTCTGAATATTATAATCATAGCTAAGCGTTTCTTTCAATTTCAACCCTTTGATAATATCTATCGAAGCATAGCCTGTAGAAAACATACGTGTCATGCGGGTACGGTTATAATCTGTACGGATATCACGCAACGGATTCACATTGCTACTGGGATATGATCCTACATAATTCCCTTCAGCGTCACGTACCGGAAAAGACGGAGTGGTATTCAAAGCCACACAAAGGAAAGGATTAATAGATGATCCACGCTCCTCATTCATTTCCTGATTCAATTGAGAGAACATCACATTGGCGCCCACTTCCCCACGGGAACCTACCTTCTGGGTTACATTCAAACGAGCTGTATATCTGTCCAGATTAGAATTTTCCACCAAACCCTCCTGACGGTTAAAACCCAATGAAGAATAGAACGTAGTCTTGTCATTGCCTCCCGATACGGACGCTTCATAACTTTGATGATGTGCCGTACGCATTAATTCCTTTCTCCAGTCAGTATATCCCAGTTCCGGAATGGAGGCATAATCATTGATATGTAAATCGGCATATTCGGTGGGCGATGCCAATCCCGCCTCCGGATTCTTGGCTATTTCATCTTGTTGAAAGTTCATCAAACCTTCATAAATTAGCTCTCTACGCTGCTCCCCATTCAACGTCGGGCGGAATTCCACAGCAGCATTAGAAAAGCCTCCATCCATTTTTAATGTAGCCTTAGCACGTCCTTTTGTACCTTTTTTAGTGGTTATCAGAATCACACCGTTTGCCGCACGTGAACCATATAAAGAAGCCGCTGCCGCATCTTTTATGACTGTTATATTTTCAATATCCGAAGGGTTCAGCGTACTCATTATATTCGTTTTAGAATTATTCATGTAAGCGGCATCTGCCGAGCCACCACTCAAGCTTCCGGAAGTCACCGGTACTCCGTCAATGACAAACAAAGGTTCTTTCGATGCATTGAATGACCCCATACCGCGGATACGTATACTTTGATTAGCACCCGGCTGACCGGAATTTCCCGAAATGGATACGCCCGGAGTCATACCCTGCAACTTCTGTTCTACCGATACAACCGGAACGTTCTTCAACAAGTCCCCCCGTAATGTATTTGCCGAACCGGTAAATGAAGATTTGGAAAAATTACCATAGCCTGTCACCACAACCTCATCCAATCGTTGTGTATCCGGATGCAAAGATACATTCAGCACCCCATTGGCAGGTATCTTCGCCGTTAGTGTACTCATACCTAAAAACTCAATCACTAATGTTTTGTCTTTGTCGGGAACTTCCAGAGAGAAATTGCCATCTATATCTGTCACCACACCGATAGATGTACCGGGTATTTTGACAGTAGCTCCAATTAATGGTTCTTTATCCTCCGCTGAGAGAACGCGTCCTTTCACTGTTCTATTCTGAGCTTGCACGTACAAACCGAATAAACAAGCCAAAATAAAAAAAACATACCTAGATTTATTCATGATTTATATTTATATAATTATATAATAATTTATCATGTTCCGGTCAAAAGATATGCCAACAACAAGAAGCATCCGTCAAATCACTGTATATTAGCCAAATAAACAAACGGAACGTCTGTAAAATTGTAGAATAAATCCACATGAATGTAGAATTTGTCCACACAAAAAAAGGGTGTGATACCACACCCTCTCATTTAATAATTATTTAAAATTAATTTTTAGTATATCCCGGATTCTGCTCCATATCAGGACTAAATGTAAACTGGTCTGTTGGAATCGGTAAAACACATTTATAATAATCCCAGTCTATTTCCTCCACGATACCTGGTAAATGATATCCTCCCTTACGAACAATGGTCTTTCCATTTCTCAACATATCAAAGAAACGATGCCCCTCACCTATCAATTCTTTACTTCTTTCTTCCAACACCCTATCCAATGTATATTCAGCCGCCGTTACTTCCTTTGCAGGATTAGCACGCTGCACAATTGCATTCAGATAATTCAAGCCCTTTACGGCAGATGCCCCACCTATTTTCACTCCGGCTTCCGCCGCATTCAAATAGACTTCAGACAAACGGAAAATAACATAATTATTTTCAAAAGATGGAGTCGTAGCATCTGTTCCCGGCCATTTCTTCAACCACCATACATCATTTTTATTATAAACATTCTTTTCCAGCAACAGACAGCGAATATCCTCCGGGTCACTCAATAACTCATCCACAAATTTCTGAGTGGCAAAAATCTCACGATACCCATTCCAATGCATCAGATATGCCAATGAACTTCGTCCTCCATTATCATCTGTACTATTAGCAATTTCAAATAATGATTCCGTACCAAACGTATTTTTCAAATCCCATGCCGGAACATATTCATCACGTGTATAAAGACGGTACATTCCATTTCCTTCCACTTCTTCAATCAAGTTGCTTGCCATTTGAAACGCTTTCTCATTATCATCATGATACAGATAAATACGAGACAGCAATGCTCTTGCAGCATACGCATTCATCCGGCTGTTATTTTTAGAAGTACTCATTAAAGGTATAGCCTCCTCCAATGTACTGATTATGAACTCATAATCCTTTGCAACAGTGCTGCGTGGCGGATTTTCATCTAATGTAATTGCATGATCTACAATTGGAGCTCCCCAACCGGCCCCTTTATCCTTAGTATAAGGATAACCGAAACAACGGGTCAAGTCAAACTGGCAAAGTGCCATGATAGTCATCGCCTCACCTTTCAATTCCTTTAATCTTTGCTCTGAACCTTGCACTTTTCCATCATCAATCGCATTGATCACATTCCATGCATTACGGATAATATAAAAAGGACGTCCCCATAAATATCCGGCATTTAAGCTTGTAGAGCGATGATCATATAAGTAACACCGGTTACAAGTTCTCCCGCTATTATAAGAACTCTGCATATCATCCCCTTTCATATCCCCATAAAAAAACATGGTTCCGCCATAATAGCCATAGCTGGACATCAAATCATACAATCCATTCACAGCATTATCTATATCCTGCTCTGTACTCAGTGCCAAATCCGTAGAAACGCTATCACCAGGATGAGTAGTTAAAAAATCATCCCCGCACGATACGGCCAATAAAGAAATCAAGCCTAATATAATTATATTTTTTTTCATAAACAGTTCGGTGTTAATTGATTAGAATTTAAGTTCAAGTCCAAATGCGAATGTTTTAAGAGGAGGAGTAAAATAACTTACAATTCCATTCAACTCCGGATCATATTGATCGTATGCAGCCCACGTCAACAAGTTGGTACCCGAAAAATAAATACGGGCAGAATTAATACCTATGGTTCTCAACCAAGACTGAGGAGCAGAAACGCCAACAATCAAACTTTTCAAACGCAAATGATCTGTGCTATGAACACCACGTGACGAGTTCCACCAGCCACCATACTCTTGTCCATACACATATCGGGGAACATCTGTTATATCTCCCGGCTGTTTCCAACGGCGGCGTAACTCTGTACTCTTATTGTATTGTGCCGTATAACCGTCATCCTGCAAAGCATACATGGCACCATCGTAAGAATATCCACCTAAATGAAACGACAAATTAAAAGATAAATCAATAAACTTATAATTAAACGTATTCATCAATCCACCGGTCAATTTAGGATATATATCTTTCAACTCCACACGGTCGGCATCATTGGGGTCATACACAATATTCCTGCTTCTATTGCCATTTTCGTCTTCTTTATTGTCATAATACATCGGGCGTCCGTCATTAGGATCCACTCCGGCATACTCTCTCAAATAAATTGTCGCATACGAACAACCTTCCTTTCTGATATAATTTCCATCTATAAATTCCGGAAGATCCGCCAGTTTTACAATCTTATTTTTATTATGTGACAAGTTTAAAGAAGTTGTCCAACTAAAATCTTTGGTTTGAATATTACTTGAACGTACCTCTATTTCAAAACCGGTATTCTTCATTTCGCCCACATTCGTAAGAATACTGCCAAAACCACTGATAGAATTCAATTGCTTACTCATCAATAAATCCTTAGTCGTTCTGGTATACCAATCGAAAGTCAAATTAACCCGTCTGAACAGACTTAAATCAACCCCCAGATTCAATGCATAGTTCTTTTCCCAAGTCAAATCAGGATTAGCAATAGCATCTTCCCACGGAGCAGGTTTTCCATTATAAAATGCTCCGGTAGTATAAGTTCCATGATAACCATAATAACCGGTCGGCAGATTACCGTTCACACCATACGATGCTCTTAATTTCATATCCGACACCACATCCTCCCACGGTTTCATGAAGTTTTCCTGAGAGAGTCTCCATGAAGCGGAAACAGCCCAAAAGTTTCCCCAACGGGTATCAGGTGCCAATCGGGAAGAGCCATCACGACGGAAACTGAAACCTGCATAATATTTATCATTATATCCATAATTCAAGCTTCCCACATACGATACCATAGCATCTTCCTGCCTTGTATTAGTAAGATCAGCAGGTTTGGCACCATTATCCAACGACGGATTAAGTGTTTGCCCGTAAACCTGTTTCTCACCATACATATCCTCATAATCGTATTTCATAACCTCATACGCTAAAACCGCATTAATATTATGTTTGCCAAACGTTTTATTATATGCCAGATTCGTTTGTGAAGTATAACTCATTCTCTCAATCATCATCATCTGTCCGGATCCCTGTGTAGCTTCCCCATCCTTACCGTCAGGCGAGTAAAAGAAAAAGTCTTTATTTAAAGAATAGTCTACTGTAAAGACAGTAGATAACTTCAACCCGTCCAAGATATGATAGGCAGCCTTGGCGGATGCCATTGTACGTGCCAGACGTGCATAATTTGAATCTACAGAATTCTCATACAGCGGGTTAATACCTCCATTATTCTGGAAACCCGTATGATAACTGCCATCCTCATTATAAATAGGTATGGAAGGGGTCAATTGATATTTTGAAGAATAAAGCGCACTGGCATAATACTGTCCCTCCGGCGTATGTTTATTACGAGTCCATGAAAAGGTAGCATTCATTCCATACTCAAATTTATTCCATTTACTGTTTGCATCAATACGACCGGTAAAACGTTCCATTCCTGAATTTATGCTTATACCTGTCTGATTGGTGTAGCCTAACGTACCAATAAAATTCGATTTTTCATTACCTCCGCTTACAGACAAACTATAGTCCTGCTGATGTCCTTTTTTCAATAAAGCATCTTCCCAATCAGCATATCCGTTGGCCGGGCGTGCAGCATAATTGTCAATTTGTCCATCCGCATAAGCCTTTGCCTCGGCTTCCGAATCCCCCTGATTCAAACGATAATTAACAAATCCTTCATAAATCAACTCCCTACGCTCTTCACCCCCCATTATCGGACGATAATTGTAAGCAATATCCGTAATACCGTAAGTAGCCTGCATACTCACCCTCATTTTACCTTCCTTCCCTTTTTTAGTAGTAATAAGGATTACACCGTTAGATCCTTTTGCTCCATATAATGAAGCAGAAGCGGCATCTTTCAATACGGTTATACTTTCAATATCCGCAGGATTTAATGTCTCGATCAAACCAAGTCCTCCCGCACTGGCATTGGCACTTAGACCACTCATATCCCTAGACGCTACCGGCACGCCGTCCAATACATAAAGTGGTTCTGTAGAAGCATTCATAGAAGCAATTCCACGCACCCGCACTGTAGCTTTAGAACCCGGCTGGGAAGAACTGGCTACTGAACTTAACCCCGGAATATTAGCCTCCATCATCTGTGCTACAGACACAACAGGCAATGACTCCAATTTATCCGTATTCAAAACAGAAGCAGACCCCGTATAAGTAGCCTTCTTAAAATCACCATAACCGGTCACTACCACTTCATCCATCAACTGAGAATCCTCTTTCAGCATCACTCTTATTTGCCCGTTAGCAGGCACTTTCACCTCCGCCGATTTCATACCGATGTAACTGATTACGATAATATCACCCTGTTTAGCATCAAGAGCGAAATTACCTTCAATATCGGTAATCATACCGGTATTGGTTCCCTTGATGATTACGGACGCCCCGATTAAAGGCATTCCGTTAGCATCCTGCACATTACCTGAAACATGTTTTTTCTGCTGTACGCTTTCCACACGATCTGAAACCGGAGAAGATAGTGCATGGTTTTCCACTGCGAGCACGGAGCTCAATCCTGTAATAGACATTGCCGAATAGGCAACTACAAACAAACATCTGCATTTGTCTGTAATTCGAGAGTGTGTGTCTTTATTCCTCATAAAATTGAGTATATTTATAAATACCATATATGAGTTCAGCTTATTCATACCATATTCCAATCGTCATTCTGTCACTGAATAAGCCTAATCTTTCTCCGTATTACATTAAGGTTGTGACAAATATATAAATTAAAATCTATAAAAGAAACAAAATGAATATTTTTTTCTCCTCATATCGATAAATAAAAATACAACATTCATCCAAATAAAAAATGTGCCAAAAGTATTTACTACCTTTGGCACATACCCACCCGGCTGTTTGATATATCAATAAACCGCCGAAGCGATCACTTGTATAAACAAAATAAGGAACACCATTGCAATCGGATACACCGTAGCATATGCAACACTCGGAATATTACTATCTACCATGGAATCGGCTGCCGCAAGACCGGGCGTACTGGTCATACCACCGGTGATGGTGCCCAGCAAATCCAACAAACTGATTTTAAAGACCAACCTGCCAACCACAACGGCAACCAGCATAGGCACGACAGTAATGGCCGCCCCCACTCCGAACAATAACAATCCGCTCTCCTGAAAAGTAGCCACCAGATTCTTACCGGCAGAAGTACCGACCTCAGCCAAAAACAGCAATAAGCCCAACTGACGTAACAACTGATTGGCAGGACCGGACATAGACCACAATATAGGTCCTGTCTTTCCCACGGCACTCAGCAGCAATGCCACCATCAGCACTCCTCCGGTCAATCCGGGTGAAAAGGAAACGCTGTCTGAAAATGAAATATTTATTTTGCCGAACAATACACCTAATACAATCCCCATAGCTATCGGGAAGAAATCAGTATCAGACAACTGTTTGGCATTATTCCCCAACAAACGGGCAACGCCTCTGAGTCCTTCCCGTTCACCGACCACCATCAGCTTATCACCGAATTTCAAGGCCAAATCCGGAGAAGGTGACAAGTCTATGCCGCTTCGACGGATACGGGTTACCGTACAACCAAAGTTACGTTGTAAATTCAAATCCCCCAATTGCTTGTTTATCATATCTTTCTTTGTCAGCAATAAAGATTCAATCTCCTGCGTCTGATCCAGAGGCAATTCACCTTCCTCTCGTTCTCCAACCAATACAGCAAACTGATTCAGCGCTTCCTCACTTCCCACCGCCTGCACATAGTCCCCTTCCAGCAACATGGTATTCGCTTTAGGCATCAATATAGAATCCTCATGCTTTACCCGTGAAATGACGGCTCCCGTCATGGCACGTGCATTTATTTGCGCCAAAGTACGTCCGAATACCGCTTGATTGGTCACTCTGAAAATGCAAGTTGTCAGTTCCGGAAAACCGCTGCGCCGTTCCAGTTCCAACCTGCGCGCTTCTTTATCCAGATCCACCCGCATAATCTTGGGTAACAGCTTCACAAACAAAATCACCCCTATCACTCCAAACGGGTAAGCAATACCGTATGCAATGGAAGCCAACGGTGAATTTGTACTGTCTATAGCTACCGCCAGACCGGGCGTACTGGTCAATGCCCCTGCTATCAATCCCACCACACTGGGCGTATCAATGTCAAAAGCATACTTCAGTCCTACCGCCGTCAGACAGGCAGAGCAAATAATAAGCATAGTGATAAGAATCAGTGTCTTTCCTTTACTTCTGAAAGAATCGAAAAATCCGGGACCGGCCTGAATACCGATGGTAAAGATAAAAAGCACCAGACCGAAGTTCCCCAATTCTTTAGGAATGATCACACCGAAATGTCCGAAAAGCAAGGCAATGAAGATAACGGCCGACACATCCAGCGACAAGCCCTTTATCTTAATCCTCCCTAGCATAAAGCCCAACGCTACAATAAGGAAGAGCGAGAAATAAGAAGAATGCAGTAAATCAATTAACATATTTTTAAGAGGTTAGTTTCAGAGCACAAAGATATGTAAAAATGCCAAATGCTGAAACTTTCCCCTTACTATTTGCAGAAACCATTCCTCCTATTGCACATCCAGCGCATCCAGTGCCAGCCCCTCCATATCCGGAGCGGAAAGCACCACCTTATAATAGCCTGCATTGATATACGTACCCGTCGTTGTACTCAGCATACGCCACTTTCCGGGAGTTTCGGCAAAAGTCAGATGATCCTCCTTCAGTACCACCCCTTTGGAGTCGATGAACTGCATACGCACCTTCATAGGCTTCCCCGTAGCGTTCATGTATTTAAAACGAAGGGCATAGACCTGTGCCAGACCGGTAGAGATATTCCAGGTAATACTGCTTTTCTCACCTTTACCAAAGAAGACACCGGTTTGTTTCTTGACCTCTTTCTTTATAAACTTGCCTTTCAACATAGCGTCCTCGGCTTGATAAGTCACATTGGCACGGGCATTTTTATCTTCAGGCAACAGTTCCTTGGGAGTCTTTTCCATCACATCCTTGTCTTGTGCAGCCCAACTGAAGCGATGGGCAGATGCATTCACATTCTTCACTCTGTTTTGTATGGCAGAAGAAGAGTGAGCGGAATCCAAGCCGCCTTTACAAGCTATCGCAATGCCACAAATCAGAGCTTGCCCCGCTTTCACCTCCGGAAAATCAATCTTCAAGACTCCACCTTTCACAACAGCATTCACCACCTTTTTGCAAGCGCCGTCATGCCCCGCTTCAGCCCATACATCCAAGTCATCCAGAAGCACTTTATCATTTACCGCTACATCAAAAATACGCAAGCCTTCACAATCCGTCTGTACGCCACCTCCCGTACCATGCCAGGGCTCTGTAAAATAAAGTTCCACACGATACTCGCCATCCGGAACGGGAAAGCGGAAATTCAGTTTATGGCGTCCGAAACGGAAAGTCTGGAACAGCTCCCAATCCCTAGTGCCATGAATGGGATCATTCGTGGTACGCTGGCTCGCCTGATAAGGGCTCAATAACTGCACACTGTCCGACGGATAGATAAACGATTCCGCCCACGAATGAGAATAACGGCTGTTATCCTGCGCCCAGACCTGACCATACGTATCCGTATAAGCATCTCCTCCGCAATTCAAACGATAAAGATACGTATATCCCTCAGCTCCTTTCAACAAATCTGTTCCGTTCAACCGGTCGGCAGCAACAGGCACTATAACAGAGCCACGGTAAAGAGCCTCAAAATGAGGAGCTTTCTCCAAACCGTCCAGCACCAGCACATCTTCCGCTGCCGGTTTTCCTTTAAAGTATCCCACGGCACGAAGCACATTATAACGGATATCACGGTTCTCCCACATAAAATGAGTACCTACCCCATGATTCAGTTTCCGTCCCAAGTATTCAGCATCCACCGCATCATTGTACAGCAACACACTGTCACAATTGCTGTACGCCTCAATGGTAGCCCGTCTGCGGCCTGTTGCAAAACGGTCTTCCCACGTGTGGGATGCCAGATAGACCATCGGATCTTCGGAAGCCGGCACATAGTTGGCCCGATACATATAATATACATCCAGCGGTTCTTCCCACGGAGTAACCAGTCCTTTATAATTAAACGGTCCCACCTTATCTATCCGGCGATACGCTTCATCCGGCTGGCGGCGTCCCGGATTATCATGACTGCTGAATATCCATTGGAATTGTCCGCACACACTGTCCTTTGCCTGTTCCGCCAATCGGATCTTGGTTTCCATCAGCCGGCACATACGTTCCTCGCTCCATACGCCGTTCGCGTCAAAGGCAGCCGGTTCGGTATGCAACCCGATGCTGCGCCATGCGCCATACTCACCATTCAGCAGTTGGTTCTTCTGTGACAATTCACGGCCATACTTATTCACATCACCACCATAGGTTCCACTCCAGTTCTGAATAACATTCCAATCTGTTCCATCACCACCGTTACACGTGGTAATCACACGCATGGTACGCGCCGTAGGATCCATTTCACGGATAATCTCACTACACTCCTCAGCAAACTCCTTAGGCAGCGTGCTTTCGTTCTGCAATCCCCACATCACCACACTGGGCGAGTTGCGGCGTTCCTTCACCCACTGGCGGAGCAGTTTCTTGAAATTCTCACGAAACTCCGGAGTGTCATACCATACATGGGCCGAGAACTGAGTCCACCACAAGACCCCTTCCTTATCCCAATATTTCTGATAATCCAGGTGATGGGGCTGGTGAGCGTCACGGAAAGCGTTGAAGCCCGCCGCACGGATCTGTTTCACACGGGCTGCCACCTGTTCACGGCTGAAAGCATGGCTTTGTCCGAACTGGTGTTCATATTCACATACCCCATTGATAAAGACAGGCTGTCCGTTCAGATAGAACCGTCCGTCACCGTCCTTCCGTTTCACCGGCCAACTGACGGTACGGATACCAAAGGGCGTACTAATCTCATCCGTAGTACTCTTGCCACGCTTTATCATACTGGCCAGTTTATACAAATAAGGATTCTCCGTACTCCATAAGACAGGATTCTGCACCGGCGATTGTTGCTTCACCACTTTCCTTTCACCCGGCTGCAAAGTCACCTTCTCCGTCAGGCGGAACACCTGCTTGCCATCCGCATTACTGAATTTATTAACCACTTCCACCGTTTCGGCAGTCTTCCCGTAATTTTTCACCTCCGTTTCTACAAAGACAGTTCCCGCCTTATCATCATTCCAGATATGCACTCCGAAAGGTTCGATGCGTATTTCATCCGTAGCCTCCAGCACCACGGGACGGAAAATGCCCAAAGGCTGGGAACCTTCACTGAATCCCCATTCCGAAGAACAACCACCGCATACCCAAGGCATATCGGCTATCATTTCAGGATGCTCCGCTTTCACCACCAGTCTGTTCTCTCCCGGCTTCAACGCCTCCGTCACATCCAGTGTCAACGTAGTACGCCCCACGGGATGACGGCCGAAATCCTTTCCATTCAATGTAACAGTGGCATACGTTCCCACTCCCTCAAAACGAAGGAAATAACGTTTTCCGAATGAAGAATCGGAAATTGGAAATAGAGAATTATCCAGCGTGAAGTTTTTTTCGTACATGGCAGTACCGTGCAAGTTACCATGCGTCAGTTGGCGGTAACCGTAATAATCGTCCCAGTTATGAGGGATATCCACCACTGTAGGGGCATTGTCCGCCTGCCCGTATGCACTTTTATCACAAAGCCATGTTTTCCATCCTTTATCCAGTTCCATCACCATCCGGCGGTTCTTCACCTCCCGTTCCGGGAAATGCACTTGCGAACGTCCCATCGGCTTGCTGGTAGCAATGGCTATACCACGTTGTTCCGCGTCATTCACGGCACAATAAAAATGATACACCACCCCATTGTGTTTCACCACATAACTTTTATGAGCGAACAATTCATCATAGTCTTTGGAAGGGATAATCAAATCCGCTCCTTTCCAATCGGTCCAGTGCACCAGGTCATAACTGGCAGCAAATGTATTGAATGCCTTGTATTTGCGGCTCGGTTCAAAAGCCGAGAAGTAGAACATGACATACACATCGCCCATTTTCTGGATATGCGCATCCCCCGTGATGGTTCCGTCCGCTTCGTGTGCAAAGACCGGATTGCCCGGATATCGTTTCCACTTCTTCATATCCTTTGACAAGGCGATACCCACCCGTTCCGCTTTCAAATCCGTTTCCGGATGCCGTCCTGCCGCGTTATAGAACATGACGAAAGGAGCGCCCAATGTTTTCTCCTTATCCCAATAGACCACACTTTTGTACTGGGTCAGCTTTTCCCACCATTGCGCGTCTTTATCATGGATACTCATCACAGGCTTGTCCTGTGCCTGCCACTCATGGGCGGAACCCAAAGGCCGGTCTGTCCAGGCCAAACCGATATACAGCGGCTTGTTCACCGATTCATATCCGGTCCCTTCCCCACCCAGATAAGTCATCCAATGCTTGCCTTTATACGTCTGCAGGGCATAGCTTCCTCCCCACTCCATATCCGGCAATGCAGGGAAACCACCACGCTGGTTGCAATCCCAGAATCCGTCACGATAAGACAAGACACGTCCCAATGTACGCCATTCCAACAGATTATCACTTTCGGCTATCCATGTCTCGTATCCACGCCCGTCCAGTCCGCTCTTACCATTATAAACCACGTAGGTCATATACCACTTATCCCCTTCGCGGAACACGGTAGGGCAGTCTATTTTATGCTTGTTGTCGGCAGGAGCTACAGCCAGCCCATATTTATAAGGAGTCTTGGCTTCCTCATAAATCTGCTCCATGCGCGATTGCGGAACTTCACGTTGGGCGTATGTTCCCAATGACAACAGTAAAAATGCCAATATCAATATCTTCTTCATAATTATCTTTTTTATCTATTGGCAAGACGGATAAAAGAAGAAAATGTACCCATTCAGAGAACTTTTATCTCATTCTCTATTCTTACCATCACATAGCAGGGGTCAGCTCAACATTCAATCCCAAAGCAGAAGCAATACGATAAAAGGTAGAAACCTTAGGCTCTGTTTTTCCTGTTTCCACACGGGAAATATAAGACTTATTAGTCCCTATCTTTTCGGCAAGTTCCGCCTGTGTCATATTTGCTTTCTTCCTTGCCTCTTCAATTATTTGTCCGGTAAAGAAAGCATTAGCCCTGTCTTCGGCAGCCTTACGCTCCGGAGTCCCTTCTTTGCCAAACACAGCATCCAACTGTGCATCGACATCAAACATCTTTAGTTCTTTTTCGCTCATAATATTCTTTCTTTAGTTTTAATGCTTTATCAATTTCTCTATCTGGTGTTTTCTGCGTCTTCTTTTGAAAGCCATTGAACAATATAACAATATGCCCTTCATCATAACAGAAGAAAATCCTATAGATATTACCTTGCCACTCTATTCTTAACTCATACAGACCCTCTTTAAGAAACTTCACATACTTTGCCGGTAGTCTATCTTGAGTCTTCAATAAGAGTAATCCATATAGGACTTTTTCTTGCGTACCTTTATCCAGAGTATCAAAAAAATCTTTATAGTAGTTTTCGTATGCTATTATCTTTCTGCTCATACGACAAAAATAGAAAAAGTTTATCAGTTAAGCAACTTTTCCTTATAAAAATCTTAGAACTATGTACAAAAATGGCGTAAAATTCTCAAGATATACTTGAAAATTTTACGCCATACTGCGATTCCGGCCTCTGGAATTAAGGCTACTAATAGAACATCCAGTCCATCGTCTCCTCCGCACCGGCCAGTCCCGCATTACGCGGAGTCACCTGCGCGTCTGTAAATCCCAGCACCATCGTATATCCTTTCGGCAGCAACAAGGTATGCTTTCCGGCCTCAAAATGATAAGCGTGTACATTCGCCAGCGGCATACCCGCTATGCGTATGGCATTGGTCAGTTTCGGTTCCGCCTGACCGTAATCATTGGCAGAAGCGTCCGTTTCCAGTTTCGGGGCTTTCGCATACTTCTTCTGGTCATCACGGAAATAACCTACCAACAAACTCACCGGAGCAGCCGCTTCAAACTCTATTGTCGTACCTTCCTTGCGCTGCACATCCCCGTTCATTCTATAAGCAGTCAGCCCTTCCAGCTCGGCGGCCAACGCATCCACCTTGCCCGGTACATTGGAGAACAGGCTTGCCCCCGTCGCCAGTTTCACCGGAGCCAGTCCGTTCAGGATCTTCACATTTGCGGCGGACAAAGGTTTTATCTCAGCTGCACTTTCCGTCACCTTACCTGCCGCCCTATCTTTCAGCAACTGCAAGTTCGCCTTGAAATTAGCCAGCTCATTTTCATAATGCACCAGCATCTCTTTCCAGGTCTTGTTCTTGCCACCGTCACCACCGATAGGAATACGGCGTTGCGCGGTCTGCATACTGTTGGCATAATAATAAGTACTATCCGTCAATGCCACCAGCTTGCGGTAATGATCCAGACTTTGTTCCATCAATGGAATAGCGGCATCCAGTTCATTCAGATCCTTTCCCCACTGATAGTTCAAGACACGCTGAGCAGCTTTCACTTTCAGGTTAAAGGCATAAGCAAATTCACGATAGCAATGCATGTCATTCTGCAAACGTCCGAACTCCTCTTTATTACGAGTCACCGCTGCGGCAGCCTTGTCAATGGCCGCCACCGCCTTGTCACCGTGTTCCACTACCTGCGCCACAATATCCAGCGGCAATTCGCCCACATGCGGCTGTTTCTTCCATTCCTTCTCCACATATTCTATCAGCTTCTCGCCCTCCGGCCCGCAACTCTCATAAAATCCCGGATAAATGGTATATTTATAAGGATTCACCAACTGACTCATAAACATCCCCAGCAACAAAGTCTGCCGGTTCCCTTCCGTGATGCCGAAACGGCGGAGCAACTTCGGAGCAATCTCTCCACTCTGCTCGTATGCCTCCAGAATATCTCCGGCTTCGGCAGGAGTCGTACCATAAAAATCGCCCAACTGCTTGTCCCAATATTCCACTTCGGATGAACGGTCCCGATGACAGTTCCATGCATAGCGTCCCCAGGTTTTGTACCATATCCAGTCACGGTCCAACTGATACTCCCGTTTGCCATCCGGCAACTTATCAGCCGTGTACGGCCAGTCCCAATAAGAAGCCTGCGGATACAGATGCAGGGCATTGGCTCCATGTACATTGTGCATGGCATTCACCGCCTTCTGTACAAAGTCGGGAGATCCCCAACGCCACGGTTCCAAGTTTGCCAGAATATGCACATTACTGATATGAATACTTCCCAAGGCACTCAAGTCCGAGTGTATCTTGGACCAAGGTCCGCGCGGTTCGTAAGTAGTCAGTGACTCACCATTGTATTTATGCATGGTATAGAGGTTCTTGTATAACGGCAGTGCCGCATCCATCACCATCTTGCAGTCCGTATCATGTGCACGCAGCAAAATGGGCGGTTCGTCCGTACGCCCCAGTGCCTTCAGTCCGTCCTTCACTCCCGGAATAATGGTTTTGGTAAACCACTCCACATCATCCTCGTAGGTATCCATAGCCTCGCCCAAACAAACCAGCAGACCTACATTGGGATATTTTTCTATAAACGCGGCCACCGACTTACGTGTATAATCACTGATCAGCGGAGTAATGGGACGGTTACGATCCTGTGTTTTCAATCCGTAATGCTCGGCAAAAGGCTTGCTTAACAATATATTATAAAACATCTGGATCACAAAGATACCGCGTTTGTCCGCTTCGGCAGTCAGGAACGAGAACATTTCCTCATTTTTCTTGAAAGTTTCCTCATCCACCTCTACGGCAAAAGGATACTCTTCCAGCTTCACCAAGGAAGCAAACGGATGCCCGTTCCACAGATACAAGGAATTCATGCGGTTCTCCACCAGCATATCCAGATACTTTATCCATTGCTCCTTGTCATAAAACCAAGGGAAGCTCTCCGGCGTATAAGGATACTCATACACCCCTCTTCCGGGCAGGTATTCCATTTTCTGAATCCCTACACAACCTCCGCGAAGCACCATTTCCGGAGCATCCGTCAGTTGTGCCGGAAACTTCAAATCCTTGTATTGCCCTACATGATCTATCAATTCCCGACAGCCGTAAATCACACCGCTTCCGTCGTTTCCTGTCACCGTAGTCATGTTTCCACGGGTAGAAATGGTAAACCCCTCCTTTTTCAGTCCGGCAGTATCAGCAGCCTGTTCCAGACGGATGCATACCTCATCTTTATCCATACCGGCAGTATCCGACAACATAACAGACGAATACCCCGCATCTTCCAGCGCTTTCTTCAAATGTTCTCCTGCAAACAGCACCCGGTTCGACGCCTCCTGCGGCATCACAATATTCACATTGGGTTTCTCGCACCCCCATAACACGCACATACATGCGACAAGTGTTCCTAGCCTGATATTTTTCATTCTTTTCATATAAATTATTTACAGTTAGACGAAAAAAACAACAAGACGTACTCACAAGACCTCCGCCAATCGTCAAAAAGCGAAGAAAAAGCACAAGCTATCACAAAAAGAAAAAAAGCTTATGAACAAACGGGGGCAAACTCAACTTTTAAAAGGAAATGTATTGTGGAACAGAATTACCTAACATTAAAAACGGAAAGAACAATGAAAAAGAAATCTAACCTGACCCTATTTATGAAACAACTTATCCGGTCGCTAAAAGAAGAAGAGCGTTTCAGTACCGCCCACATCTACCAAAGCACCCTGAACGCCTTCATGCTCTTCTGCAAGACCGATGCCATCCGGTTCAACCAGATGGAACGTTCACGCCTGAAACAATTTGAGAACCACCTGCGCAACAAGGGATGTACCTGGAACACTGTCTCCACTTATATGCGTACCTTGCGAAGCATCTACAACAAAGCCGTGGACGATGGTCTGGCGGAAGAAAAGCCCCGTCTTTTCCGTCACGTATATACCGGCGTAAAAGCCAATACCAAACGTGCCCTCGATGCCAAAGACATGAGCAAATTATTAAGCGCCTCCCTTCCACGCCCCCTGCCGCAAAGCATGAAAGAGAGCCGGGCATGGATTACCCTGATGTTCCTGTTACGCGGAATGCCCTTTGTGGATCTGGCACACCTACGCAAAACAGACCTGCAAGATTCCGTTATCTCCTACCGCCGCCACAAAACAGGAGCCCTGCTCACCGTCGAGATTCCTCCCGCTGCCATGAACCTTATCAAACGGTATCAAAATACAGACTCCGCCTCCCCCTACCTGCTTCCCATTCTCAGTGGAAACCGGAAAAGCGAAGAAGAGTATGCAGAATACCAACATGCCTTGCGGAAACTGAACTATGACCTGAAACAACTGGCGGTATACTGCGGAATCAAACTCAACGTCAGTTCCTACACCAGCCGACACACTTGGGCCACTTTGGCTAAATATTGTCACTTTTCGGAACAATTGATTTGTGATGCCCTGGGGCACTCCTCCACAAAGGTGACCGAAACCTACTTGAAAAGCTTTAAAAACGATGAATTAGACAGAGCAAATAAAGTAATAATTAATCACATTAACATTTCTATATAATCAATTTTAAAACTTCACATTACATTATAAAACAACAAATTAAAAGACTGTTACTTTAGAAGTAACGGAACAGATTTTGGAAGCAAAAGTATACAAACTTTAAATACAGTGCAAGATTTCTACACTTTTTTTTCGTTTTTATTTTAAAAATTTTTTTTATTCCGCATATACCTCTCCCTACCCATACTCCGATTGTCAATATGAGTGAAGCCACATTTCCGGTCTTTTATCTTCTCTAACAGCCACTAAATCTTTATCTTACTGCTGTTTTCATGTTTTTTCGCCTCCCTCCTCCCCTTCCGTTACTTCTAAAGTAACAGAAAAAAAACAAAACAAAAATATTGACAATGCGACATTCTTACTTATTTATAATAGCAATCATGCTAGCAGTTATGACTCCGCGTATAGCCCCGGCTCAAAGTATCGCTGTAAAAAGCAATGTTCTTTATGACCTTACCGGCACTCTCAACCTGGAAGGAGAAATAAGGTGTGACGACACCCATTCATTCAATCTGAGTGTCAACTATAATCCCTGGAATCTGGGAGAAAACAAAAAAATGAAGCACATTCTGATCCAGCCCGAATACCGTTGGTGGCTCAATGAAACATTCATAGGAAGTTTTTTCGGGGTGCAAGCCCATTTCGCCCAATACAATTTCGGTGGAACCACTCCTTTCACCACAGTCAAGAACAACCGTTATCAGGGTAATCTGATAGGTTGCGGCGTTACCTATGGACACCAATGGCTGCTCAGCACATTCTGGAGTCTTGAAGCAAGCATATCTGTCGGATACGCCCATCTCACCTATGATAAATACGGTCCCGCCAAAGGAGACGCACTCATTGAGAAATCCCACTCCAACTATGTCGGACCTACCCAGCTAGGCATATCATTCATTTATTTCATTCAATAAATATAAAAGCAAATATACCCTATCAGTCATGAAACTCAAGACAAACATACTATTCAGTCTTTTATTATGCGGCACCTTTGCCACTGCACAAAACCTGAAACTCGATATCCTGCCTCCTTCCGTTACTCTCGGACAGGACTCTGCCACAGTGTCCATGAAAATGACCTTCAATGTTCCCCAGATGGACACCAAAAGCCATATCCGCCTCACTCCTGTCCTCACAGACGGAACCCACACGGCAGAACTCCCTCAAATCCTGTTGAACGGAGAACGTGCACACCGGCTATACCGCCGCACTCTGGCGCTCAACAAACGAAGAGGCAAGGCAGATGTAACTCCCGTATTTACCGCTATCCCCTTGACAGACAGCGATCAGACTATCCACTACCGTGCTTCCCTTCCGGCAGCCGACTGGATACAGTTCGCCACACTGAACCTCAAGAAGGAAGTCATCAACGGCAGCGGAGAGAAAGTACAAAGCGAAAATATCCCCATTCCGGACACAGCACCCCATATAGCAACAGCAACAGATCATTTCGTTCCCCAACGGGACAGGAACCGGGAAGCTCCTATGGCAGCAGCCTCACCCTCTGCCCCCGTTGTTCCGGAACACCGTCCTGTTTCCCCTGCTCCGTCCGCACCCTCTGCCAAACCGTATTTCAAGGGAAGCTACGTATCTCCCGAAAGCGATGCCACCGATGAGCGCAACCAGAAAGAGCTGAACTTCAGTCTGGACGAAGCGCGTGTCATAGCCGAAATCAATCCGCAGATGCTTTCGTTACGCGAGCTTTACACCGTGGCCATCAGCTACAAGAACACTCCGGAACAGTTCTACAAAATCATAGACATCAGTGTCAAGATATATCCGGCAAGCCCCGTTGCCAACCTCAACGCCGCTGCCGCCGCCATCGAACGGGGCAACACACAGGCAGCCGGCCGCTATCTGCAAATGGCTTCCCATGAAACGCTTGCCTACAAGAACTGCCGTGGAGCCTACGAGCTGTTGTGCAACAACACCTACGAAGGCATCCGCCTGCTGAAAGCCGCCAAAGCCGAAGGCTCGGAAGAAGCCACCTATAACCTGAAAATATTCTTTGAATCCAATCAAACCAATATACAATAAAACATGAAAACCCGGTATATCCTTTCTTGTCTTCTGCTCGGCGGCGCCCTTTCCGTTTCCGCACAGAAAACGGCTGTCAAAAGCAACCTGCTTTCCGCCGCCAACGGTGCGCTGAATGCCGGTGTGGAATATGCCTTCGGCCTCAAATCCACATTCGATTTGTCCGGCAGCATACGCCCGTGGAAACGCACGGAAGGATATGTCAACAAATATTGGCTCATACAACCGGAATACCGCTACTGGACTTGCCAGAAATTCAACGGCAGTTTTTGGGGAGCCTATCTCAACGGAGCGCAGTTCAACGTAGGAGGAAAAAAGATGCCTTTCGGACTCTTCCCCTGGCTGAAAGAGCACCGGTATGCAGGCTGGCTGGCAGGTGGAGGCATAAGCTACGGATACCACATCATGCTCAACCGCCACTGGAATATAGAAGTTTCCGTCGGTGTAGGGTATGAATATATCGACTATAAGAAATATAAATGCCCCGACGTGTGTGCCGAGCTACTGGAAAAAGGCCATTATCACTATTTCGGCCCTTCCAAAGCATCCCTGAGTATAGTTTACATATTTAACTAAAGAGCCATGAAATACTTATTCTATCTTATATCATTTATTTTTCCTGCGCTTTGCTCATCGGCGCAGCCGGCAGAACGGGACAGTTCGATTTACATCGCCTCCTCCCGGCTCTACCGGATGGGAGAAAGTCTGGTAGTGTCCATGCAAGTAGACATTACCAGGCAGATTCCCTCCAACGAATCAGTCATACTGGTTCCCCGGCTCAGCGACAGCCTGGACAACTTCATCCAGCTTCCCGCCATCTATGTAAACGGTCGTAAACAGCATATTTTCTTCCAGCGTGAAACCGGCAGGCAGGAAAAAGACTATGAAGAGTTACGCCGCCGCAATGACCGCAAGCAAAGCGTACACTACTTGCGCAGCATCCCCTTCACCCACTGGATGAAGCATGCCTCCTTGCATCTCATCGAAAAAGAATGCGGATGCGGAGTCCCCCGCCATACAGACTCCACCTATCTGACCCGCCTGAACATCCTTCCCGATATCCATCCGCACGTAGCGTTCATCACTCCGCAGATGGAAGAAAGGAAAGTGCGCGAAGAAAGCGGACGTGCCTATCTGGACTTCCCGCTCAACGAAACAACCATCTATCCCGAATACAGAAACAATCCGGCCGAACTGGCAAAGATAAAGCGCAGTATCGACCTGATAAAAAACGATACCAATGTAGTCATTTCGCATATTGACATTCACGGATACGCCTCTCCCGAAGGCCCCTACTCCAACAACGAGCGTCTGGCGCGGGAACGGACCCGGACCTTGAAGGACTATGTATGCGGCCAATATGCTTTCAATGATACATTGTTCACCACCCATTACACCCCCGAAGACTGGGACGGATTTGTCAAGTTGCTGACCGACACCGTTATCACCCATCGCGAGGAACTGCTACATATTGCAGAAAGCAAAAGCAGCCCCGACGGGAAAGAACGGAAAATACGGAAACGTTATCCCGAAGAGTTCCGTTTCATCCTGCAACATTGGTTCCCCGGCCTCCGCCATTCAGACTACACCATCCACTATGTGGTACGTCCGTTTACGGTAGAGCAGGCCAAGCAGGTATTCCAAAGCAATCCCAAGAATCTGAGTATTGAAGAGATGTTCCGCATAGCCCAGACCTACCCTGCCGGCAGTCCGGAATACAATAAGATTTTCATGACGGCGGTTCTGCTAAATCCGGAACACCCCGTTGCCAATCTCAATGCAGCCTGCATCCTGCTCTCGCAAGGAGATACCAAAGACGCCTCACTCTATCTGGACAAAGCCGGTGAGACTCCCGAAAAGACCCTTTTGCAAGGCATCATGCAAATGCTGAACGGGAACTATACCGAAGCGGAGAACCTGCTGCACAAAGCGGAAGAAGCAGGACTGCCCCAAGCAGGTGAAAACCTGAAGATATTACATGAGATTTACTAATCACATTTTTAACTAAAACTATTTTACATTATGAACAAAAAATTATTATTATCCTTCGCTCTTGCAGCCGCAATGACAGGATGTATCAATGATGCAGATGTTCCCTCAGGAAACGGAGACAATCCGGCTCCCGGAGCCAGAGGAGGGAATATGGAGATTTCATTTGTAGTTCCCAACTCTTCCAACGGCAGCCGTGCCGCTTCCGCCGAAGATTCCGGAATCTATGACCAAGGTACCGCCGAAGAATACAAGGTGAGCAATGTAACCCTCTATCTGTTTGACTCTTCCAGCAAGAATCTGGTTACTACCATCAATGTAACTCAAAGCGATCTGGGTGCAGGCACTTCCAGCGGAGAGAGCAGCAAAGAAGGACAAACCATTGTCTATCCTTGCAACAAGGAAATCACAGTAAAACCGGGCAACTATGACATCCTTGCCGTAGCCAACGGTTCACAGACCTTCGAAATAGGTCAGGAATCCACATTATTGGGACAGATTGACGCCTCCACCTATGGAAACGGCATGATAACCAGCGTACCCGGAAGCGGTTTCATCATGTCCAACCGCGGCTCGGCCAATATGAACATCACCGTAGAGTCTCCCGAAGAAAGCGACACCAAAGCACACGTCAGAATCAATCTGGAACGTGCCGTTGCCAAACTGATGGTCAGAAATGACAGCAAGGAAATCTACACGTTGAAGAACCCTGCCGGAGTGACTTACGCCACAGTCCGTCTGAACAACTACAAATTCATCAACCTGGCAAACAAGTTCTACACCTTCCGTCATGTCGCTACACTGGATAACGCCCCTGAGACTCCGTCAGCTCCGTCATCTTACAGCGTGGAAGCAGGAAACTTCGGCAACATCGCCGACAACAACGGTTACCTTATCGACCCCTATTTCTTCGACAAGACCGTAGCTGGAGCCACTACCAATTTCACAGGCGGTTCATTCTACACCAACCACCTGTCAAAACAGACAGACAGCAACTGGTCGGGCCTGGCCGATGCAGGAAAGTACGTTTCCATGTACTGTCTTGAAAACTGTATGTTCCGTCCGGCACAGAACACAGTATACACCACCGGTATCATGCTGAAAGGTACATTTACCCCCGAAGCTTCACAGACCATCGGTAATAACGGTAATCCGGTAGAAGACCCGCTTGTATTCAACACACTGTATTATTTCAACTATAAGTTCTACACCACACTGGCAGCTGTAGGCAAATATGGCGATGCCAATATTGATGGTTTGACAGAAGAATCCAGTGATGCAGAACTGGCTGCCAAGCAGATTACCCGTTTCACCAAGAACGGAGGCAATTTCTCTACTTTCTACAATTACTGGATCAAACATCTTGACAACAACAACCCCACCGTCATGGGCGTCATGGAGTTCGGTATTGTACGTAACAACATCTACTCTGTCAACATCACCAGCATCAAGAACCTGGGTCCCGGCACTCCGGACACCAAACCCGATCCGGATGAAAACAAAGCATTCCTGGACGTAGAATTCGGAGTATATCCGTGGATTGTCCGTGACCAAGATGCCGACCTTGAATAAAACAGTCTCAAAATAGAAAAACAATGAGTAAAACTGCTACTATCCTCTTCGCCCTATGTACTTTTTTCTGTAGTGCATGTTCCTGGGTAGACGATGACCAATCCGATTGTCCCACAGGCTGTTGGCTAAAGTTATCCTATACCTATAATATGCTGAACGTAGATGCCGTGACCACTCAGGTAAAAGATGTCACGCTATTTATTCTCGACCAGGAAGGAAACTATATAGTCCGGGAGGAAGTAGACAGTCTTACATTCCATCAAAATGAATGTACAATCCAAGTCCCCTCCCTGCCTCAGGGAGATTACACCTTTCTGGTCTGGGCAGGATTGGCGGACTCACTTTACCGGCATACTCCCACCTCACTGACACTGTTACGCAATGAGGCGGGAGAACAATCCGAAAAACTTTCATCTCTATTCCACGGGCGGCTGGACAATGTGCATATCAGCGGCGAATATCAGGTTTTGGCTCTCTCTCTTACTAAAAACACGAATATTCTGAGCTGCATATTGCAAAGCCAGTCGGCCGCCCCTCTGGATACAGATGATTTCCGTCTGGAGCTGACAGCCCGCAACGGATGCATGGATCACCGGAACACTCCGACAGACTCCGTTTTCACCTGCTATCTTCCCTTCATGCAGGAAAGCGCCAACTTGGAAGACATACAGGTAGTACATGCCGGAATGAATACATTGAGATTGATGGAGAATGACGACACCCGCCTACGGTTAATCTATCAACCTAGTGGAAAAGAGATTTTCGATATTCCGCTGACACCCTATCTGCTTCTGTCGCGTAATGTCGAAACAACCTACATGCCTCCACAAGAATATCTTGACAGGCAAGACCGCTATAACCTGATATTTTTCCTGAGCCCGACAGAGGATCCGCAGAAACCTTACATATGTTTACAAATGCAAGTAAACGGCTGGATAATACGTATAAATGATGCAGAATTAGATAAATAATCTTTCTGTTTTGAACATTTCAATCTATATTCGATTCCGTTATGAAAATTACTTATTATGTAAAATCTATAATACGGAACCTTATGAGAAATAAAAAAAAATTCAACGAGTTTATGAACAAAACGATTGAAGAACTGAAAGACGAGAAACGATATGGCACGGCACATGTCTATCAAAGTACCTTGAACGCTTTCTGCGAATTCTGCGGATGCAAGATTGTTTACTTCCACCAGCTCAACAGAGCCACACTGAAAGAATTTGAGACCCACCTGCGCGACAAGCAGCTGAGCTGGAACACTGTTTCCACCTATATGCGGACACTGCGCGGCGCCTACAACAAAGCGGTGGACCAGAAAATAACCACCGGCAACTCCCGCCTGTTCAATCACGTCTATACCGGAGTGAAAAACGATGTCAAGCGTGCGCTGGAAGTGGAGGAGATAAACAAGCTGCTGAACGAAGTTCCTCTGAAAAGACTAACGGAAGACCTGGTGCGATGCAGGGTTTGGGCAAACCTGATGTTCCAGCTGCGCGGGATGCCTTTTGTTGATCTGGCCTTTCTTCACAAAAGTGACTTGAAAGGTAACACACTTTCTTACCGCCGGCATAAAACGGGCGGCCAAATGATAGTGGATATTCCGCCAACAGCAATGGAACTGATCAGACAATATCAGAATACCGACTGCAACTCTCCCTATCTTTTCCCTATCCTGAGCGGCACCAAAACCGGAGAAGAGCTGTATATAGAGTATCAGCAGGCGCTACGGATCATGAATTATAATCTGGGCAGACTGGCAAGACGATGTGGAGTGATAACCAAGGTCAGTTCATACACCACGCGCCATACCTGGGCCACCCTTGCCAAATATTGTAATTTCTCTGAACAACTAATCTGTGAGGCTTTTGGACATTCGTCAGTGAAAGTTACAGAAACATATTTGAAAAACTTCAAATATGAAGAGATAAAAAAAGCTAATGATGCAATAATTCTATACGTTTCAAAAAATGGAAAGAAAAGGGCATGAATAGATAAAAAGTTGATTATCAAGCTATTTAAATTCCGTTACTTTGTAAGTAACAGAAAATTTATCAATAAACATATTGTATAATTTATATCTCACTATTTTATAGCGGATAAGATATAATATTCTGAAATATAATATTTTAATGCATTGCGTTGACTGTGTAGAACGTGATGTGTGTTACTATATTTTCTCTTTTTTATATAATTAAAAATGTT
>OLXE01000155.1_pt1 | contig 50066 bp, 58 predicted proteins | sample 1644571 | NCBI WGS metagenome assembly OLXE01 (sample SAMEA103958161, study PRJEB25191) | human gut metagenome | biome: human-associated habitat [ENVO:00009003]; feature: intestine environment [ENVO:2100002]; material: feces | place: Germany | collected 2013/2015
TACTTGTATTGACTTTAAAGGCATAATCACCGATAATTAAATCATCGGGAGGCAACACCGCCACCCGAAAAATTGCCGATATCGGCTCACTAAGGAGCAAGCATGACTACAGTTACCACCCCTTCCCAACTGAAAAAAGAAGTCGAATCTCAGAAAGAATTATTGCTGCGCGCCTGCCTCGAAGCGTTCAACCAGCTGCCTAATCAGCGCCTGCAAGGCGCTTTCCAATCGACGTATGCACTGGCGGCAAAATTAAGCCAGCTGCTGCAACAAACTAAATAGCACTGACTGCCCGGCCAAGCCGGGCCTTTAGGCGATTTCTGAGCCGCCTAAAGAAACAAGCCCGGATTGACCGGGCTTGTTTCTTTCCGCTGCGCGGCCGTTCACGTATAGGAAATTGAAAGCCTTTCTTGTCTGCGTTGAATCCCTGAAAGAGAAGAACATGATCCGCAATCCCCGCCCTGAAGGGCGGGGAGCAGTCAAGGTTTCTGGCTTAGGTCTTCCCTGCCTTGCTTTCCGGTCAGTGCCGGTTGCAGAACTTTACCAGGTTTAAGCAGTCAGGCGTATAGCTGGCGCATTCAGTCTACAAAGCAGAACAGCACGCGAACGTCACCCTGCATATTCAGCTTTTTCAGCGCACCCAGGTGCAAAAAGTACCGTTCACCCAGGAATAGCCGTAGGTATCCGGTTCCAGGAATTGCCGGTGGTTTTTGTTTCTGTGTAAATGTGTATTGCACAATACACTACAAATTTAGTTCATTGGCTTCGACGGCAAGCCAGCAGTTAAAGGTTTCGCCTTTCCGTTCACCCTCGCACCCCCCCTCCGCTTTCAGCTTTCCGCAAGCCTGGCATTTTCCCAGCTGTGCCTTCTGCTCCTGCCACTGCTGCCAGTTGCGGATAAGCAGCAGCTGGAAAAATTCGTTCGTTGAATAAGGCGTTCGTCCAGGACGGCGAACCCGGCACAGCTCCTGCAACATTGCTTCTTCCTGTTTTGTTAGCGTGACTGTCACGCTTGTGCCTTCTTCCTTGAGCCGCGCGCGGCGGCGGGCCTGGCGTATACGGGCCAGTTCTCGCTGTCGGTCATTCATTATTTTTCTCCCCGTGATGGTCACGCGCGACTGTCACGATGAATTAAAACGGGCATTGCCCCTGCGGGGCCGTTCTGCCGTGCTGCGCTTCGAGCCGGTTCCCGTCTCGCCCCGCTTACGCGGGCGGCGGCCACTAATGCCTCCGGCCTTCGGCCTCCGCGCTCCGCTTGACAAAAAAACCGGGACACGCCCGGTTTGCTTTATCTCAGTAAAAGTATCGCTATCGCGGCGCCTACTGCGGCGCCCACGATGGTGCAGCCAGCTGTAATAAAAAGGATCTGACGGGTAAACGTCTCAGCACTGGACGCCTGCGCGCGGCGGAATTTAGTTAGAAATTCCTCGCGCGCCTTAGCATCATCACTAATTGCCAGGCTAATTGAACGCTGGTTTTCTACTAAAGCCCGTTTAAAAGAGTCTGCCGTCTCTCCTAAACTTTCGGTGTCTTTTGCCAGCTTTTCCGAAAGCTCAGAAAGTTTCTGCGTCATTTCTTTCTGAGTTGCGGTGATTTCCTTCGCGTCACCTAAAAACCAGTCCATCAGAACTTCTAATTTATCCGGCTGCTTTTCCATTTTATTCTCCCATTAAAGCCGCATATGCTTTATCGAGATTAGCTTTTACCGGAATCGCCTGTTTCATGTATGTATAACGGCGTGCCAGTTTTTTGCGCTCGTCAGCATCGGTTGTTTGTTTTGCACGGGATTTGAATTCTTCTGGATCTTCAGCGGTCAATACTTCGAATGAGATACGGTGAAACGCCAGATATTCGAAAACCTCACTGTTATAAATAACAGCCTTCTTGCTTATTTTGCCAATCTTCGTTTCTTTGACAAACTCAAACACCGGCGCCAGCACATCTTCTACTTCACTGTCTGGACTAATACGGTTTGGAACAAAGATAATTTTCTTGCTGCTCACGCCCGCTTTACTTAACGTGTGTGCCGTTTTCAGGCTTTCATCAATCGCCTTATTATCCGGCGTCACCGGGATTACATATTTATCAAATTCGTTCGCGCCACTGTCAAAGCGAGACATAGCCATCAGGAACGCTTCAACGTTTGACGCGCCAATATCAATAATGCCTGCATCTTCAAAAACAATATCCTCAATCAAACGTGAGAAGTCGTCACCTTTAAAACTGGTCACATTTTCAATACCCAGATCGGAAGCAGACTGGTTGATAGTCTCTACCGCATAGAACTTTGCACCAGTCAGGCGCGGGGCTAACAGGTAAGATGAAATTAATGTTTTACCAACACTGCCACTGTAATTAATTACCGCTACTTTCATAAATCACCTCAGAATTTTTTGTTGAACTTCTTAGGGTTGAAATCCTCACCGATTTTATTGAAGAACTCTTTATCAATAATGCCGGGACTCTCTGCTTTTTCACTTTCCTGCGCTTCAGGCTCAGACGGTTGTGTATTGTGCAATACACTTTCCGCTGCACCCTTCGCGCTACTCTTATCATGTGTATTGTGCAATACATTTTTTCGGTTTTGCCGCGTTCTATACAGTGCCATCTCAAGCCCTTTGGCTGTTACCGAAAAGCTGTATTCGCTGTCGAGGATTTCAGCAATTTCATGCCGCGTTAGCCCTCTGTCCAGCCAGTTCTCGATTTCATTTAGGCGCAATCTGACAGCAGCCGATAAGTTGCGGGGTTTCAGATCTGCTGGTTTATTCATAACCCCCTCCGTTGTATGAAGATGACTCTACAACACTCGTAAGAAGGGGTCAATCCAGTTTTGTAGTTTATTTGTAGTTTTCTTGTAGTCTATTAGTAGTCTGACAACGCTAAGGTAAATCGTTTTTTGTAGTTTATCTGTAGTTTATCTGTAGTTTATCTGTAGTTTTTGGTTGCTCAGATGGTCATGCAAGCATGACCATCAAAGAATAGGACGCTTTTTAGCCAAATGACCCTTAACCTACGGAGATCGCTCCTACCAAAAAAGATGATTTTTTATCCCTTAACCTGCTATACACCTAACGCAGCGCGATAAATCACGCTATCGTACTGATTTAAAAGATAAAAAAATAAATAGCGTCAATATTCGGTAATAATTAGGTATTAAAAACACCCAATAACCCATTGTTTTATAATGAGTTTGCTTTATTACTTTGGTAATACTAAGATTTCAGCTTGTTAGATCCCAATTTTTTGTTTAAGAAATGCACAATGTGAGGACTGAATGCCAATAATAACCGCAAAAGTATCAGATGAACTTTTGGCCTATATAGACCTGGTTTCAGGAGGTAATCGGTCAGATTATCTGCGGCGCTGCATTGAAGCTGGCCCAGGTGATCGGGAGTCCGGGTTGAAAATAGTTGCCGACCGGCTGAGCGACGTAAATCGCAAACTGGATTATCTTTTTGACCGTGCTTCAGATGCGGATTTTGGCCCACTGCGCGATGAGCTGAAGGCAATAACCGAAACGCTATCTGGCGTAAAATTCCCACCGGCAGGACAGATGATGTTGCATGAATCACTCGCTATTGAAACGCTAATCCTCCTGCGCTCGATAGCAGAACCGGGCAAAACCAAAGCGGCAAAAGCAGAGGTTGAACGTAACGGCTACAAAGTCTGGGAACCAAAAAAGGAGCGCTGAAATGGACGATAGAGAAAGAGGCTTAGCATTTTTATTTGCAATTACTTTGCCTCCAGTGATGGTATGGTTTCTAGTTGCAAAATTTACCTACGGTATTGATCCATCCACGGCTAAATACCTGATTCCGTATCTGGTTAAGAATACTTTTTCGCTATGGCCTTTATGGTCAGCTTTAATTGCTGGCTGGTTTATTGGTGTTGGCGGTCTGATCGCTTTTATCATTTATGATAAATCACGCGTGTTTAAAGGCGAAAGATTCAAAAAGATTTATCGTGGTACAGAGCTTGTTCGCGCCAGAACACTCGCTGATAAAACACGCGAAAGAGGTGTCAACCAGTTAACCGTGGCTAATATCCCCATACCTACATACGCTGAGAACTTGCATTTTTCGATTGCCGGTACAACCGGTACTGGTAAAACCACAATTTTCAATGAACTGTTATTTAAGAGCATCATTAGAGGCGGCAAAAATATTGCTTTAGATCCAAATGGGGGGTTCTTAAAGAATTTCTATCGTCCCGGCGATGTTATTTTAAACGCCTATGATAAACGCACTGAAGGCTGGGTGTTTTTCAATGAAATTCGCCGTTCATATGATTACGAGCGTTTAGTGAACTCTATTGTTCAGGAAAGCCCTGATATGGCTACTGAAGAATGGTTCGGCTATGGCCGTCTTATTTTTAGTGAAGTTTCGAAAAAACTTCACAGCCTATACAGCACAGTAACTATGGAAGAAGTTATTCACTGGGCCTGTAACGTTGACCAGAAAAAATTAAAAGAATTTTTAATGGGGACGCCTGCCGAAGCTATTTTTTCCGGGTCTGAAAAAGCAGTTGGAAGCGCGCGATTTGTTCTCAGTAAGAATCTTGCCCCACATTTGAAAATGCCGGAAGGTAATTTTTCCCTGCGTGACTGGCTTGATGATGGAAAGCCGGGAACCCTGTTTATCACCTGGCAGGAAGAAATGAAAAGGTCACTTAATCCGCTAATTTCCTGCTGGCTGGATTCGATTTTTTCTATCGTGCTGGGTATGGGTGAAAAAGAAAGCCGCATTAATGTATTTATTGACGAGCTGGAATCACTCCAGTTTCTGCCAAACCTCAACGATGCACTGACCAAAGGGCGTAAAAGCGGTCTGTGTGTTTATGCTGGCTATCAAACCTATTCTCAGCTGGTTAAGGTTTATGGTCGGGATATGGCTCAGACAATTCTGGCTAACATGCGTTCTAACATCGTGCTGGGCGGCAGCCGTCTCGGTGATGAAACGTTGGATCAAATGTCGCGCTCACTCGGTGAGATAGAAGGCGAAGTTGAGCGTAAAGAATCCGATCCTCAGAAGCCCTGGATTGTCCGTAAACGCCGCGACGTTAAAGTTGTTCGTGCCGTAACGCCTACCGAAATATCAATGTTGCCAAACCTCACCGGCTATCTGGCGTTGCCTGGTGATATGCCCGTCGCTAAGTTCAAGGCTAAACACGTTAAATACCATCGCAAAAACCCTGTTCCTGGCATTGAACTGAGGGAGATCTGATGCTTGATATAACCACGATTACCCGCCAGAACGTCACTAGCGTTGTGGGCTACTACTCTGATGCAAAGGATGATTACTACAGTAAGGATTCATCATTCACGTCCTGGCAGGGAACCGGAGCTGAAGCCCTCGGCTTATCCGGGGACGTTGAATCAGCCCGGTTTAAAGAGCTGCTTGTCGGAGAGATAGATACCTTCACGCATATGCAGCGACACGTGGGTGATGCCAAAAAAGAGCGTCTGGGCTACGACCTGACGTTTTCAGCGCCTAAAGGGGTATCCATGCAGGCGCTGATACACGGCGATAAAACCATTATCGAGGCTCATGAAAAAGCTGTTGCCGCTGCTGTGCGTGAAGCTGAAAAACTCGCGCAGGCCCGGACGACTCGCCAGGGGAAATCAGTAACCCAGAATACCAATAACCTTGTCGTCGCTACTTTCCGCCACGAAACTTCCAGGGCGCTAGATCCTGATTTGCACACACACGCTTTTGTCATGAACATGACCCAGCGCGAGGACGGCCAGTGGCGCGCGCTCAAAAATGATGAGCTGATGCGTAACAAAATGCACCTGGGCGATGTTTACAAACAGGAGCTGGCGTTGGAGTTGACCAAAGCCGGTTATGAGCTGCGTTACAACAGCAAAAATAACACGTTCGATATGGCCCATTTTTCAGATGAACAGATTCGCGCTTTTTCCCGCCGGTCGGAGCAAATTGAAAAGGGACTCGCTGCAATGGGTCTGACGCGGGAAACCGCCGATGCTCAGACGAAAAGCCGCGTCTCGATGGCTACGCGTGAAAAGAAAACAGAGCATTCCCGTGAAGAAATTCACCAGGAATGGGCCAGCCGCGCCAAAACGCTCGGCATTGATTTTGATAACCGTGAATGGCAGGGACACGGTAAACCTCTGGAGGCTGATATAGCGCGCAACATGGCCCCGGATTTTACCAGCCCGGAGGTTAAAGCTGACCGGGCTATCCAGTTTGCAGTTAAGTCGCTGTCAGAGCGCGATGCCAGCTTTGAACGCCAGAAGCTGATTCAAATCGCTAATAAGCAGGTGCTGGGCCATGCCACAATAGCCGATGTTGAAAAAGCGTACCTGAAGGCGGTACAGAAGGGCGCCATCATCGAGGGCGAAGCCCGGTATCAATCAACTCTGAAGGTCGGTGCTTCAGTTATGGCCGAAACTCTGACGCGCAAAGAGTGGATCGACTCGCTGACGAATAGCGGGATGCGTGCGGATAAAGCCCGTTTTGCGGTAGATGATGGTATTAAAAACGGCAGGCTTAAAAAGACCAGCCACCGCGTCACTACCGTGGAGGGTATTCGCCTTGAGCGTTCCATTCTGACTATCGAATCACGCGGCCGGGGGCAGATGCCGCGACAGCTGACCGCAGAGATTGCAGGCCAGCTGCTTGCCGGGAAAACCCTCAAGAAGGAGCAGATGCGCGCGGTTACAGAAATTGTGACGAGCAAAGATCGGTTTGTGGCCGCACATGGTTACGCCGGTACCGGTAAAAGCTATATGACGATGGCCGCTAAAGAGCTGCTGGAGTCACAAGGGCTGAAGGTCACGGCGCTGGCCCCCTATGGGACACAGAAAAAAGCGCTTGAAGATGATGGATTACCGGCCCGCACCGTTGCCGCTTTCCTCAAAGCGAAGGATAAAAAGCTGGATGAAAAATCAGTCGTATTCATTGATGAAGCCGGGGTTATACCCGCCCGACAGATGAAACAGCTGATGGAGGTGATCGAGAAGCATAACGCTCGCGCGGTATTCCTGGGGGATACGTCACAGACGAAAGCGGTAGAAGCCGGTAAGCCTTTTGAGCAGCTGATTAAAGCAGATATGCAGACCAGCTACATGAAAGACATTCAGCGACAGAAGAATGAAGTTTTGCTTGAGGCGGTTAAGTATGCCGCTGAAGGTAATGCCGCGCGCGCCCTGAAAAATATCACCGGCGTGAACGAACTGAAGGAAGAAGCGCCCCGACTCGCTCAACTTGCCGATCGCTACCTGTCTCTGTCCTCAGAACAACAGGATGCCACCCTGATAATCTCTGGTACGAACGCCTCACGCAAAACCCTCAATGACTACATCCGGGGCAATCTGGGGCTTGCCGGAACCGGCGAAACGTTCACGCTACTTGACCGCGTGGATTCGACACAGGCGGAACGCCGCGACAGCCGTTATTTCAGTAAAGGGCAAATCATTATCCCCGAACAGGATTACAAAAATGGTATGAAGCGGGGCGAGTCTTACCAGGTTCTTGATACCGGGCCGGGCAACAAATTGACGGTTGAAAGCAGCAGCGGTGAGCAGATCGCTTTCAGCCCGCGTACACACACCAAGCTGTCTGTATACCAGGCAGTCAGCGCCGAACTGGCGCCGGGCGATAAGGTTATGGTAACGCGTAACGATAAAACGCTGGACGTTGCCAACGGCGACCGCTTCACGGTGAAAACCGTGGAGGGTGAAAAACTGACGCTTGAGGACAAAAAAGGGCGCACGGTTGAGCTGGACAAAAAACAGGCTTCTTATCTTTCCTATGCTTATGCAACCACCGTCCACAAATCCCAAGGGCTTACCTGTGATCGCGTGTTGTTCAACATAGATACCAAATCGCTTACCACTTCTAAGGACGTTTTTTATGTTGGTATTTCGCGTGCGCGTCATGAGGTGGAAATTTTTACCGACGATAAAAAATCTTTGGCATCGAGCGTGAGCCGCGACAGCCCGAAAACCACGGCCGCAGAAATTGACCGTTTCTTTGGGCTTGAGGCCAGGTTTAAGGATATTGGCCGCGATACCAGTTTAGAAACCCGATCAGCTGAAAAAGGTCTGCCAGAAGCCACGGGGGAAAGCATGGCGTTTAACCAGAAACCCGATGAACATAACATGACAACCGGCACTGATTATCAGCCGGTGAGCAACGCAGAGGACGCCTTTCATCTTAAGCAGAACCCTATGGATGATTCCGTTGGCCTGCGGCGTCATGAAGCACAGCAAAATGATGCAGAGCTGGCCCATGATTATGCTGCTGCCGACGATCAGCAGTGGAGCGCGCAGGAGTATGCCGATTACGAGCATTATGCCGAAGCATCAGACTACGACTTTGACAGCAGCATTTACGACGATTACGCCATGCCGCAGACGTCTCAGGCGGAACAGAGCCATACCGGAAAAGAACACACCCATGAGCATGAGCATGAAGAAGGGGGCCATGAAATCTGATGGAGCAGACCGACAAGCGCAAGCAGGATAAACTGAAGTTCGACCGGGTAATTAATCTGGCGCGCAGACTGCCGCAACCGGCGATCCATGACTTACTACGCGCGCTGATACTGCCAATTCAGGCCGATTACTTGCTGGCCGTTGGCACGGAGGGCCAGGACGCGCGCCCGGACATGAACGAGCGCGAGTTCTTCTTCACAAAAATCATCTGGGCGATGGATTACACGCACATGAAATCACTCAGGCTTGCAGCTGAAGATTTTCCCCTGGCGCTTGCGACGGCCAAGATCCTGCCGTGGCCGTGGGGTGAATCAAGCTACCGGAGTGCTTTAGCCGATATAGGCAGCGCTAAGGGCAATCCGTGGGTACAGGATATTAACCACCGCGTTACTTTGTGGTTGCCCTGGCGGATAGGCTTTGTACGAGGAGGGAACCATTCTATTGCCAGCGGCGTTCTGGCCGGTGAGGGTGAGGTAATACCCGATACGGTTTATGATATGCGGTATTTGCTCGATATTGTCAGCACTGACGGGTATTACTGGTACATGAGCGGGAAGATCTGCGAGAGAGTCAGTGACTACCGTACAGCCGCCTTTTTTGGGGTCGTCTCAGAAAACGGAATCTATGGTCACTCCCGTTTTTGCAACACCGATTTTGACGACAAGTTGGCTTGCTTGAATCTATCCGGCGTCTGAATGGGATTTTATTCCCGCGCCTCGATGAGTTCCGCGCCTGATGAACCTCCAGAAAATATACGGCTTCAATGAGCCTTTCCGTTTTACAGGTTCCTCAACAGGCCGGTGGGCCGTTAGTATCATCAATATCAGTATTCGCAAAACCAGATGAATGATTGTTTAAACTGGTGTATTTCTGCCTTTATGCTTCGTAAGTTTGCTGTCGCGCCGTCAGTGCCCAGGCTATTCTGGCCAGCTTGTTTGCCAGAGCACAGGTGACGACAAAGTTGCTTTTCCGACACAACAACTCCCTGACCCAGTCGGCCAACTTGCCAGACTGGTGTTCCAGTTTTTGTATGAATACCCTGGCACACTGAACCAACAAAGTTCGGATCTTTTTGTTGCCCCGCTTGCTAATCCCTAACAATGTCGTCCGACCTCCCGTGCTGTACTGTCGGGGTACCAGCCCTGTTGCCGCCGCAAAGTCACGGCTGCTGGCGTACTGCTTCCCGTCGCCAATCTCAGTTGAAATAGTACTGGCAGTCAGCGTTCCAACGCAGGGAATACTCAGCAAGCGCTGTCCAACCTCATCTTCGTCCAACTTTCGTTTCAACTGAGATTCCAGATCTTTAATCTGCTCAACAAGATAGTGATAATGCTGTTGTAATTTCAGCAGTAACTGGCTGAGATAAAGAGGCAAACTACTGTCCTCAAGAAGGGTACTCAGTCGACTAATAACGGCAGCACCTCGCGGAACGCTGATACCAAATTCCAGCAGAAAAGCATGCATCTGATTAGTTGTTTTCACCTTATCCTGAACCAGGGATTCACGGACACGATGCAGAGCTCGCATTGCCTGCTGAGATTCGGTTCTGGGCTGCACGAAACGCATAGATGGACGTGATGCTGCTTCACAGATAGCTTCAGCATCAACGAAGTCATTTTTGTTGCTTTTAACGAATGGGCGGACAAATTGCGGTGATATCAGCTTTGGAAAATGCCCTAACTCTGCCAGCTTGCGTGCCATAAAGTGAGAACCGCCACAGGCTTCCATCGCGATGGTTGTTGCCGGGCATGTCGCCAGAAATTCGATTAGCTTTGGTCGGGTGAATTTTTTACGGTAAACGGCCTTCCCACGATGATCCTGACAATGAATATGGAAAGAGTTCTTACCCAGATCGATACCAATAAGCGCAATGTTTTCCATGATGGTTCTCCGAATGAAAGCCTGTCCTCAGCATAGTACTGGGAAGGAGGGAGTGACCATCTCATTAAATAAAGCACGCTAAGCCGGTTGCAGCGGCCGTAGCGGCCTGAACTTGCCCGCGCCGATCTTGGCGCTGCTGCGCCAGAGGTAATCGCCGGTCAGGTTGATGTGCTCCCAGCCGAGCGGCGACAGGTACTGCAACAGGCCGTCATCGACGGCTTGACCGTGGCCACGCAAGGCGTTCGCGGCCCGCTCCAGATAGACCGTGTTCCATAGCACGATGGCCGCCGTCACCAGGTTGAGGCCGCTGGCCCGGTAGCGCTGCTGCTCGAAGCTGCGGTCGCGGATTTCCCCCAGGCGGTTGAAGAACACGGCGCGGGCCAGCGCGTTGCGCGCCTCGCCTTTGTTCAGCCCGGCATGCACGCGGCGGCGCAGCTCGACGCTTTGCAGCCAGTCCAGGATGAACAGTGTGCGCTCGATGCGTCCCAGCTCACGCAGGGCGACGGCCAGGCCGTTCTGGCGCGGGTAGCTGCCAAGCTTCCTGAGCATCAGCGAGGCCGTCGCCGTGCCCTGCTTGATCGAGGTGGCCATCCGCAGGATTTCATCCCAATGGGCGCGGACGTGCTTGATGTTGAGCGTGCCGCCGATCATCGGTTTCAACGCCTCGTAGGTGGCATCGCCCTTCGGGATGTAGAGCTTGGTGTCGCCCAGGTCACGAATGCGCGGGGCGAAGCGGAAGCCCAGCAGGTGCATCAACGCGAAGACGTGGTCCGTGAACCCTGCCGTGTCGGTGTAGTGCTCCTCGATCCGCAGGTCGGATTCGTGATACAGCAGGCCGTCGAGCACGTAGGTCGAGTCGCGCACGCCGACGTTCACGACCTTGGTGTGGAACGGCGCGTACTGGTCGGAGATATGGGTGTAGAACGTCCGCCCTGGGCTGCTGCCGTATTTCGGATTGATGTGGCCGGTGCTCTCGGCCTTGCTGCCGGTGCGGAAGTTCTGGCCGTCCGACGATGACGTGGTGCCGTCGCCCCAATGCTCGGCGAAGGGATGTCGGAACTGCGCGTTGACCAGCTCGGCCAGTGCCGCCCCGTAGGTTTCGTCGCGGATGTGCCAGGCTTGCAGCCAGGCCAGCTTGGCGTAGGTCGTGCCGGGGCACGATTCCGCCATCTTGGTCAGGCCCAGGTTGATCGCGTCGGCGAGGATCGTGGTCAGCAACAGGTTTTTGTCCTTGGCCAGGTCGCCTGACTTCAGGTGGGCGAAGTGCCGGGTGAAGCCCGTCCATTCGTCTACCTCCAGCAGCAATTCGGTGATCTTGACGTGCGGTAGGATCATCGCCGTCTGGTCGATCAGGGCCTGTGCGGTATCGGGCACCGCCGCATCGAGCGGCGTGATCTTCAGGCCCGACTCCGTGATGATGGCGTCCGGCAGCTCGTTGGCCAGCGCCATGCGGTTGACGGTGGCGAGCTGCGTTTCCAGCAGCGTCAGCCGGTCATGCAGGTACTGGTCGCAATCGGTGGCCACGGCCAGCGGCAATTCGCTGGCCTGCTTGAGGCTGGCGAATTTCGCGGGCGGCACCAGGTAGTCCTCGAAGTCCTTGAACTGGCGCGAGCCTTGCACCCAGATGTCGCCGGAGCGCAGCGCGTTCTTCAGCTCCGACAGCGCGCACAGTTCGTAGTAGCGCCGGTCGATGCCGGTGTCGGTCATCACCAGCTTCTGCCAGCGCGGCTTGATGAACTCGGTCGGCGCGTCGGTGGGCACCTTGCGGGCGTTGTCGCTGTTCATGCTGCGCAGCACCTCGATGGCGTCGAGTACGTCCTTGGCGGCGGGCGCGGCCCGCAACTTGAGCACGTCGAGAAATTCCGGCGCGTAGCGGCGCAGCGTGGCGTAGCTCTCGCCGATGCGGTGCAGGAAATCGAAGTCCTCGGGTTGCGCGAGCCGCTGCGCTTCGGTGACGCTCTCGGCGAAAGCATCCCAGGACATGACGGCCTCGATGGCGGCGAACGGATCGCGGCCCGCTTGCTTGGCCTCGATCAGCGCCTGGCCGATGCGCCCGAACAGCCGCACCTTGGCATTGATCGCCTTGCCGGATGCCTGGAACTGCTGCTGATGCTTGTTCTTGGCGGCATTGAACAGCTTGCCCAGGATGCGGTCATGCAGGTCGATGATTTCGTCGGTGACGGTGGCCATGCCCTCGATGGCGAGCGCCACCAGGGTCGCGTAACGCCGCTGCGGCTCGAACTTCGCCAGGTCGGCGGGCGTCATCTGGCCGCCCTCGCGGGCGATCTTGAGCAGCCGGTTCTGGTGAACCAGCCGCTCGATGCCGGAGGGCAGGTCGAGCGCCTGCCACGCCTTGAGGCGTTCGATGTGTTCCAGCATGTGCCGCGAGTTCGGTTTGACCGGGGATTGCCGCAGCCAGGCCAGCCACGTCGTCTTGCCGTTGTCGCGGCGCTTGAGCAGATCGTCGAGGCGACGGCGATGCACGTCCGTCAGCGGCTCAGCCAAGGCGTCGTAGAGACGCCGGTTGGCGCGGGTAATCGCTTCGGCGCTCGCCCGCTCGACGGCGTTGAGGGCGGGCACAATGACCGACTGCCGCCGCAGGTGCTCGATCAAGGCTCTGGCCAGCACGATGCCCTTGTCGGTTTGCATGGCCAGCTCGGTCAGCAACTGGACAGCCTGCCGGTAGTGGCCAATCGTGAACGGCTGGAAGCCGAACACCGTTTGCAGCTCGACCAGGTGCTCGCGTCGGGTCTGCTCACGCTGCCCGTACTCGTCCCAGCTTTCGATGCCGACCTTGAGCTGGTTGGCGACCAGTCTCAGCAATGGCGGGAACGGTGGCTCATCAGCGCCAAGGATGACGCCGGGAAAGCGCAGGTAGCAGAGCTGCACCGCGAAGCCCAGCCGATTGGCCGGGCCGCGCCGCTGCCGGATGATGGAGAGGTCGCTTTCGCTGAACGTGTAGTGACGGATCAACTCATCCTTGGTGTCCGGCAACGCCAGCAGGCTTTCGCGCTCGGCGGCGGAGAGGATCGAACGGCGGGGCATGCGGTTTCCTTCTTCTTGAAATTCTATTCTTGATTGCATATCATCTCAACGAGTTTCGATAAGAAAGGATGCGCATGCGACCGTCTGTTGTGCTTGACATGAAGCGAAGCGCAGTGCGTGAAGCGGTAGGCCGCTTTCGCGCCGCGAACCCGCGCGTCTTCGGCTCGGTGCTGCATGGCACCGACCGGGATGGCAGCGACCTCGACCTGTTGGTCGATGCGCTGCCCGGTGCCACGTTGTTGGACTTGGGCGATTTGGAAGAAGAACTGAAATCGCTGCTCGGCGTTGACGTCGATCTGCTGACTCCCGGCGACCTGCCGCCGAAGTTCCGGGCCAAGGTGCTCGCGGAGGCGCAACCGATATGAGCGAGAACCGCCTGCCCGATTACCTCGACCACATTCAGCAGGCCGCAACCGATGCGCGCAGCTTCGTGGAAGGGATGGCCAAGGACGACTTCTTGGCCGACAAGCGCACCCAGCAGGCCGTCATCATGAGCCTGATCGTCATCGGCGAGGCGGCCACAAAGGTGATGGATGGCTACGTCGAGTTCACCCAGGCGCATGCCGACGTGCCGTGGCGCAGCATGCGCAATATGCGTAATCGCATGGCTCACGGCTATTTCGACATCAACCTCGATGTGGTGTGGGAGACGGTACAGGAATGGCTGCCGGCGTTGCTCCAGCAATTGCCCGCCGTGCGTCAGGATGCCGACGATGAAGACCGTAACGACAACTGTGAAAGAGGGATCTCCGATGACTGTTGAATCGAGAATATTTTCTGTAGCCGAGTATGTTCAGCCGTCCGAAGGCGAGCCTATTCGTTCCGTTGTGCTTGAAACCCGAGACTCAATTATCGTGGTTTGGCATGTCCATCCCGGGCAGGAAATTGCGGCTCACATTCATCCTCACGGCCAAGACACGTGGACTGTTTTGTCGGGAATGGCTGATTACTTTCAGGGCAATGGGATTGTTCGTGCCCTCAGGGAAGGTGAGATAGCCGTGGCAAGACCGGGCCAAGTGCACGGGGCGCGAAATACAGGTACCGAGCCATTTGTGTTAGTCTCGGTTGTGGCATCAGCCAATGCCGGTTTCGTATTGGCTGAGCGATAGAGCCCAATCTCTGGAGTTGGTCCAATGAGCGGTCGGGGAGATAGGTAACAGACATGCAGCGGACACGGCTGCTAAACCAGGTCGCAAACCTCCTTGCGTCGCAGCGTGCCGCAAGCGACGCGATCAATCGAATGGGGTCGGCATGAGACTGAACACCATCCAGTTCCCGACCGCGTAGCCGCCTGTCCTGCCGATCAGGTCTTGACCATCGACGCCTGGGATCAGTCCTGAATGTTCTTGGAGACCACTACGTTATGAGCCGCAGCCGCCGCAAAACACCCATCGTCGGGCACACGACCTGCGGCAGCGAGCGCGAGGACAAGAAGCTCTGGCATCAGCGCTGGCGCACCCGTGAGCGCACGGCGCTGACCAGCGCGTCGCCCGAAGCCCTGAGCGCCCATCTGCCCCTGCTGGAAAACCAGGCCAGCAGCGTCTGGTCGATGGGCAAGGATGGCCGCTCCTACTGGCCCGTCAAGCGCCAGGCCGCCACGGCGGATCGCATCGCCAATCACAAGGGACGCAACCCGCAAGAACGCGCCTCCCTGAAAAAGCGCCTGCTTACACTGTGATTCCTTCAAAATATCTCAACGAAATTTCCCGACACCTGTTTAAGCTATCTTGCTGATATTTCTGTTTTTCGATTTTTGCCGGCGCGATGCCGGCGACGTTGGCCAGCTGCCCCGGGCGCGATACTGAGATCAGTTTCTTTGAACAAAAAAACCGCCTTTTGGCGGTCAGTATTCAGTAGCTGGAACGGTAGTCTCTCCCCCGATTCCAGCGGTCTTGCCAGTGTTCGAGGAATGATTCAGCGAGCTTAGGCATGTTCCAGATCACCACCGCATTCTCCGAGTTTTTCGTTTCGGCCGCTTTGGTGAAATTAAAGCTGCCAGTTTCAACGGTCACATTATCCACGATGATCACCTTGTCATGCTGGATAGGGAAATCACTGTCAGTACGCAAAGGGATGCCGCTGTTCGCTATGTAGTTCATGGCCGCAATGCTGGCGCGCCCCGTATTGCCCCTTTCATCAATTACGATTTTCACATCAACTCCCCGTTTTTTGGCTGCTACCAGTGCTTTCATAATATCCGGGGCGGTAAAAGAATAAGCCATCATCCGTATCGAGGTTTTTGCGGAGTCAATGGCGCTCAGGACGAGAACGCGGGCGCTTCCTTCAGGCGAGTAGCCAACCTGAACGGATGGTTCCACCGCAAAGGCGGGCAGGGCGGCTGTCGTAAATGCTGCGGCCAGAAGCCAGGTTGCTAAGTTTTTCATTACAGGCTCCCGTTCACACACTGCATTTTATATTCAGGGTCAAAATAAATTTCTTTGATTTTCCGCTTTTCCATATGCACCACAACGTCAATGGTGGAGTAGAGCATTCGCATAATATCGCTCATATCGAGCATACGGCCGATAGGGGTCGCCTTGATAAGCAGCCCAATACGGTTAAAGGCATCGCGCGCAGAGTTAGCGTGCGTTGACATAACACCGCCTGGATGGCCGGTATTAAGTGCTTTAAGATAATCCCACGCAGCATCATCCCTAAGCTCAGTCATGATGATACGGCCCGGTGTCAGACGCATACAGGCTCGCAGGGCATCAGTGGCGCTGACGCGGCCGATCTTTCCTGCATCGCCGTACATCATATAAACGGCTTCTACAACGTGATCGACCGTGACTTCGTGAACGTCCTCTAAAATAATTACACGCTCGTCTTTATGTAGCGATTTTAACAGCGCGCGCGTGAGTACCGTTTTCCCCGACCCGGTTTCACCGCAGATCACGATAGTGCGTTTCTTCTCAACGGCGGTTTGCAGGAATGCGGGCCATTTTTCGCTGCTGTGCAGCTCTTTAAGGAAAAAATCATCATCCGTTAGGCTTTGCTTGCTGCCGGTAATCTTCCGGCAGTCACTGAAAATCCCCTCGCGGGTCAGCTGCTCCAGATTTTTATCGGCCGCCAAATCCTTACGAAACGCTACGGCCGTTGTACCGTCAATCACCGCAGGGGGCAGACAGATAACGCCCCTGATCCCGCCAGGCAGGATCACGTCATTAATGGCCTGCATGGTCAGCTTGTTGCTGCTCACCAACGATTTAGCAAGGTTCCTAATAAAATCTGCCGTAATTGCCGCGTTCTGCACAACCCTGCGGCCGCTGAACGTATCACAGATAACTTCCTGAAAGCAGTTAATGCGAATTTCAAAAACAGTAGGATCTTCTAAATACTCGCGCAGTGGGCCAAGTTGATAGAAAGCTGCATCAGTCATGATTACTCCTGAAGAAAAGCGGGCGCTAAGCGCCCACTTTTTTAGTTGTCTGCGAGCGTATAAACGCCGCTGAAATCGAGGTCGCGGGCAACAAAAATGCTCACCGCATCACCCTGCTGATCGTAGAGGGTAGGGGGGATAGACATGTAAGAGCGGAGTGCTTCAGACGCCAGCTGCTCACCGCTGTTTTCTGTACTGTTGTACTGAATGTTATTACTCTGCGTCTGGTTAACCAGCGCCGTTAAGGTGTCAGAGAACAACGAAATCATGATCGCACCACGCAGACGCTCCCACATATGGGTATCCACCTGGCCCGGAATCCCCGCGCTGCCGAGTGAGTTCGTTCCGGCACTGTCAATATTAACGATTGTTCCGTCCTGGTCATTGCGGATACGCTCCCAGAGAACAAACACGCGCGCCTGGCCGTCTTTGATACCACCGGTAATCTGCCCGTCAACCCATGAGCCTTTATCAATCAGCCTAACGAGTCCATCAGCTGAGTAAACGTCCTGTGAAACCCGGCAGGAAACCTGACCCGGAACAGTGGTATCCAGCTCGGTGCCGGTACCACAGGGGATCATTTTGCCTTTCGGAACAGTCAGGCTGGGATTAGCCATGACTCCAGCGCGGCTAGCCTTCAGCCTTGCAGGAGTCAGGTTTTTAGCGAGTGCTGAACTACCTTCGCTTGTTTCGTTGTCCTGGGGCTGCACTCCGGGACTATTGCTTGTAGCCGCCTGATTAGTCTGGGCCAGCTCGCCGCCCAGACGACGCTGCATAGCCAGTTCTTCAGGCGAAGGTTCTTTACGCTTATTAGAGGTACGCGCGCCGGTATTGCTGCTGCCCGCATCTGCATCTGCCTGTGCGGCAGCCTGCACAGCACGGGCATCAGTGGCGCTATTCTGCGCAGTTGCAGGTTTATTAACATCAGGATCGCTGTTAAAGCTGTAGTTTGGCAGTGTATTGGCCTGTTGCGCTTTACCACCGTCTTTATCAGCTTCAGCTTTAGCCGGGGCGCGAATTTTACCCATGACCGTAATCCCGATGAATACCAAAGCAAGCAGCGCCATCAGTATGACAAAGGCTTTCATACCAGGAGCCGAACGGCGGTTACTGCCATTAAATCCGCCACGCTCGCTTTCAAATTCACCGTCTCCGGTGTTTTCATCGAGTTCCTGATCTACATCGACACTTTTACGGGCCATCAGTTATCCTCCCCAATTTGAACCCTGCGCACATCCGGGGAAGCCGTACCGGTTGCTACCGCACCGGCGCCCGGCGCGAAATTATTATTACGAACGCCAACGACTTTATCGCCCAGACGAATACGCCACTCTTTAGCGACGGTTTCCACCTCGATGATGTTGCGGTTCTCACCCACAACATGAGAGTTAGGCAGCGTTTCTTTGCCACTGGCCGAGATCATGTAGACTTGCGGTAACTCCGCATTGGCCGGAAACTCAAACCGGGTAAAGCGGTAGTTATCCCAGACGTGAACCGGCTGGATGCTGCGCATTTCAGGCTGTTCGCTCATTACGTACTGATAGTTCTTCGCCCCCGCAAAAGCCGTCTGCTTCAGCTTCTGCGTAATGCGTTTTTTATCAGCCGCGCTTTTGGCTTTTTCCTGCTGCTCAAACGGATATTCATAGGTCAGCTGAAGAACGGCCTGGCGCACAGCCCACGGCGTTTCAATAAAGGATTTTGATACCGTACCGTCTGCATTTTTCTTCGTTTCTTCACCGATGAAATGGAGGACGATGTTATAGGTGCGCTTATCGGTGACGATCACCAGGTTGGTATCACTCATGGCCTGTTTCGGCTTCACAAAAAAATGGTTCATTTTGTGCGCAAACGTCCAGCTTTCAGAATCGCCAAAAGCATGAGTGATATAGGTTTCGTCAGGCGCGACAACAATGTGGGTAGCCACACCGGCGATAGCGTCAATTTTGACCACATTAACAGGGTTATAAACAACGCTTTTAATGCGATAGTCATAAGGAGAATTGCGGCCAACCTCAAGCGCCATAACGTTAGTGGCCGCGCCTCCCAGGACTGACAAAACGACTGCTGAAAGAAGTAGTTTTTTCATGGGGCAGCCCTCAGTTAACTTCCGGGTTGACGCGATAACTCGTCACGCGGAAACCCAGCGGGTTGACATAACGCTGCTCAGCATTCATCGCCAGCGATTTATATTCATACCCCATAATGGCAATCCAGCGCTGCGGCTGATCATCAACGGGATTGCTGCGCACGCGGCGAACCGTAGTAAAGCGTATCGTTGCTACGCCGTGCGGTTTATCGAGGATCACAGAGTTAATCTTCACGCGGGTCGTTTCACTGTCGCCCAGAACCTTATCAAGACCGTTGCGGCCCTTGAACTTGCTCTGGTAAGACTCTGCCACGTTCGGCGTGGACATTAAGCCAACGGCCGTATAGTCGACCTGAACTGAATAGAAGTCATAGCTCTCACGGTGAATGACATATTGTGTCAGCCAGAACTTATCAATTTCGTCACCATAAGAGGTCTGGTCGCGGGTCAGCTTGACCTGCTGTACTTCGTGAGTGGCCTCGTTGAGCGTTAGCAGATGTGCGGGGATTGGCTGGCTGTACTTATGCACCACGTAACCAACTAAAGAGAGTGCAAAAACAGTTACCACCGCTGAACCGGTGGCAACCATCCAGGCGGTACGCCGGGACTTCAGCACTTCATCCATCAGATCAACTTCAAGCCCTTTACGGCTTTCGTTGAACTCTTTAATGGCTTCACGTGTAAGCCCTGTTTTTTTATTAGCTTTCATTTGCACCACCTTGCGTATCAACCGGGATTGTTTTGTTTACTGGAACGGTGTTGCTCCAGTCCGGCTCCGGTGGCGGTTTATGCCCGCTGGAACAGGCGCTAATCAGAAGAACTCCCATAAGCAATAAGCTGCGCATTACGGCATCCATTATCGGTTGTTGAACGTACTAATTATAATAAGTCGTCGAAATTGCAATTTCAACGACTTTTGTTTTAATTTTATGCAGCCTTCTTCCCTCGACTGCCCCTTGCCTTACCACTTAAATTAGAACCACTGCTTCCTCCGCTGTTGCTGCCACTTCCTCCACCTGCCGATTGCTGGCCGCCGCCACTGTTACCGCCTCTGAACGCATTACCGCCAAACATGCCGTGGCTGCCCATATTGCCAAGCGCCTGCATGGAAGAACCCGTAGAGCGTGCGGCGTCAGCAACTCCGGCGCTGATACCGCTACCCCAGCTGGCGGCAATTTGCGGAATCTGGAACAGAACGAAAACGGAAATGACCGTCAGTAATAAGGCGGAGATAGAACCAGTGATTGATGAGTAAGCGGCATCAGAGTTCATCGAGGACAGGAGGTTGTCGAACATCTGCATGATGAAACCAAACACGAGCGCAAGAATGACGACGACAAGGCCATAGTTAATGACCGACGCCAGCCAGCGAGCAAAGATGTTTTTTGTCGCTCCCCACAGCAGGCAGAAGATTGCAATCGGGCCAAAACAAAGCGTAACGGCCAGAAGGATTTTAGCCATGATCACAAAGCCCGCACCGAGGCCGCCCAGCACAACGGTAGCAATCATCATAATGCCGCCAATGGCATACGCGGCCAGGCCGCTCGATGAAAACACGTCTGCGGCTTCCCATGCGGTGTTGACGATCTTGATACCTTTTTCAATACCGCTATCAATAATCGCCGGTACGCCACTTGCACCGACTTTATTAGGGGCAGACAGTATCCCAGCAAAATCATCCGGCAGGTGAAGCGCCACGTTGACCAGTTCCTGTTGATACCAGCCGCCCGCCGTTGCAAAGCTCAGGATAAGGGCTATGGAAAGATACTCTTTAATCAGCGAACTCAGGCTGTCGCCCGCCCCCGGATTAAACGCTGAGTACATCCCCTGAACCATCAGCTTGATTGTCAGACAGGTGGCAATCAGAGGCGTTACATCAGAGATAATGGTGGCAACATTGGCGCTCACCATTGACGTAATCGCCCCGTCTACTTTTGCGAAAATGTCTGCGACTAGGGTGAATGCCATATTGCCTCCTTACTCCTAAATTTTCGGTGAATTGATTTCGCCGTCTTTTTTGCCGAACACAAACAGCTGACGATCGGCTTCGCGCGCGTTTTTGCAATCAGGTTTCTGAAGTTCATCCGCGTCTTTCTTGCATTCCTGAATTGTTGCCTTGCGCTCTTTCTCATGTTTTTTGTACCACTCCACGTCATGCGAGGCATCGCAGGCCACCAGGAGGAAAGGGATAACAAGCAGTAGTTTTTTCATAATTACCTCAGTTAATTGAAGGTGACGCGGTAACGTCCCCGCCGGTTCCAAAAACAAAATTGTGGGTGGCACGTTCTTTCTGCGCACGTAATAGCTTGTCCTGTGACTGCTGCAACATGTTCATCAGATTCAGCTTCGCCTGCTCACCCTGAATAGCACCCTGTGACGTCTGGATACGGGCCTGTAAGTCAGCAATCGATTTCAGGTCTGGAGTCGTTTTAATCTGCTCCGTCAGCTCCTGCATATCGGTTAGTTCCTGCATCTGGTTGTTGTAGGCTTTTTCTGCCATAACGCGGTCATAAGCGCCTTTTTCAGCCAGCTTTTTGTTCATGTAGGTAATTGCTTCGCTGGGCGTCATGTCGTCAACTTCCGCATTAAACTGGCCCATCATGCTGTTAACTGAAGGCGTGACGGAAGAACTGGAGTTCATGGCGTCGCTGTAAATCTCCTTCCAGTTGTCCGGCAAATTATTTGCCAGCGTGCTGGTAGACGTCCCCAGCAGATCGCCCAGGTTGGTTGTCTTTGCCATCGACTCATACATATTTTTCTGCGTTTGCAGCTGGCTTTTAAGCTGCTCCAGCTGCTGCGCCATTTGCTGAAGCTGCTCGACCTGTTTAGCCAGTTCAGTAGGGTTGGTCACGATGATGCCTGCGGAAGCGCTTTGCGCGCCTCCCAGAATCAGGCCGGTGGTCAGCAATACTGCCGTCAGTGTTTTTTTCATGGTGTTTTGCCTCGTTGTTAAGCCGTCAGGCGCCAGTATTCTTTGAGCCATACTTCAGGGTCATTACCGAGCCGTTCAACCAGCTCATGCGCAATTTCGGCATTTTGTGGTTCACCGGACAACACGCTAAGAACGTTGTCCATTGTCTTAATATCTGCATCAATATCGTCGCTGTTGCGAGGGTAGAGATTGAAAGAAGCAATCGCAGACTGTTGCCCTTGTTTAACCAGGAACTGTCTGGAGTGTTCGGTAATCGACATCAGCGCGTCGTATTCAGCATCAGTAAGGAAGGCATAATCCTCTCGGATAGCTTCCGGATCGCGCAGGCAGATTTTTGTGACGGTCTGCGACATGATCGTGCGGCCAATACGGCTGGACAGCGCATCGTTCGGCTCCTGCGTGGCAAACACATAGATAGCGTCTTTCTTACGGTCAGTTTTGATACCACGCTTAACTTCACGCTCGATAACCGGATCGTCAAGGTAGGCGTGGAACTCGTCAAAGCACTGAATGACGCGGCGTTTGCCGTCGATGGAGTCACGTACCCGGTACAGAAGGTACATCATGAGCGGAGTACGGGCCGGGCTGGATACTTCCTCTTTGGCTGCGATAAACTCGGATAAATCGAAGCCAAAAATATCATTCGCGCTGAGATCCAGGCTGTCTTTATCATTGTCAAACAGCCAGCCATACTGGCCTTCGCGCGTCCATTCGCGCAGCAGCCCTTTCAGTGATACGCCATTTTCCACAACTTCATTCACGTACCCGTCCAGGATAGTAACGGTGCGCGCCTCGCGTGGAATAAGTGAGCCTTCCCCCATAACCGCATCAACGCCTTCAGCCAGTTCGGTAGCCATCGTTGCGCTGATAGGCCCGTTATTGGTGGTTTCCACACAAATGCGGAACAGGTTTTTAATGAGGGCAATATTGCGTTTGGTCGGTTCAATCTGAAGCGGGGCAAACCCGGACGGCATACCCTGTTGCAGAACTTTATAGTAGCCACCAACGCTTCGAATGAACGGCTCCATACCGCGGTCACGGTCATAAACAAAAAGCCGCGGGTTGTACTTCATTGACTGCGCCAGCAGGAAGTTAAGCAGCGTGGTTTTACCTTCCCCCGACATACCCGTTATTAACGCATGGCCCAGCGGGCGTTTACCGTAGGAAAGTTCTTCAAGCGGGGTCACATGGAAATTAAAATAGAGTGGCGTACCGCTGATCGTGCGGAACATGGTCAGCGCTGGCCCCCACGGGTTATTGTCAGGCTTGCCACGCATAAAATTGTGGAACGGGCTGAAGTGCAGGAAGTTCCATGAGTTTATCGGAACCGGGCGCGGCGCCCATTTCTGGTTGCCAGGCAGTCTCGCATAATATGCAGCCTCAGAGGCCAGGCTGAGAGTCCCGCCAACCACGCCACAGCCGGTTAGCATAACCTTCACACGACGCGCTTTGCGCTGTACCGCGTTTTGGTCATTATCCCAGACATGCACGGTTCCATGATGGTAGCCCATCACGAACTCTCTGGACGTCAGCATATCGAGCGCGGTACCAAGCTGTGCCAGCTGGCTTTGCGCACGGTCGCGCGTTTCCTGCAAAGATTTTTCCTGATGCGTCAGAAACGTTTTAGCTGAAGATTCAGAGAGGCAAGAAAAACTCTGCGTCAGAAGGTATTCAAAATCGGCTTCTTTAAGCATGTTAAGCTGGCCTGGCTCTGTATCTTCTTCGTATTCACGAAATTCAATGCCGGTGGTATAGAAGTTGTGATCTACCGTTCTGATCTGGACAACATCCCCCCACAGTGAGCTAACAGGGCGGTTGTCCATGATGTACTCACGGATACGATCACGGCAAACAGGCACGATGGCCCATTCCATATTTGCGAGGAAATAAAGGAACTCCAGCGCTTTTGAATAAGCGTGAGCCTGCGAAGGTTCAGGCTCGTTGCGTTCGATAACAATGGCTTCGTCAAAAATGTCTGATTCATCGACTTCAGCAAGTTCTTCACGTTCTTTTTTATCAGGCGCAGGAATTTCAACACCGCGTTTGTCACGATAATAGATACCCAACTGCTGAATGCCATACGGCTTCATTGCTTCCAGGATTTGTTCAGAAATATCTTCCAGACCTTCAAGCGCCTCATTCTGCATTCGCTGAATTTCGTCACGAGTCGGCTTTTCAAATTTCGCCAGAAACTTCTGTGTTTTATCCCCTACCTGTTTGTAAATAACGGTCAGATAAAGGTCATTAATCAGCTGCTTGGAATCACCGTGCAGCTTACGGTTATATTGATCAACATAAGCAGGGAAAAAATGGTCATACTCACCATCCGGGTACTCTTTAGCCTCATGGTGATATTCATGCGTCCACAGCTCTACATGGTCTGTTCCGAAGCTCTTGACCAGCGTATTAAGGTCTTTATGCCAGGTGACCAGTTCCCGATCTGATGCGCAGTCATGTGTGCGGCCATCCAGCTTGAAAAAAGCCATCAGATCGCCGTTTTCCATCGAAATCACGTAATCATTGAGGTGATAAGAATAGGGCAAATACTTTTTATTTACTGATGGCTCCTTACGGTAGGCATCAATTTTTTTTGGCTTCGTAGCGGTGGCAGCTCTCATTATTTTAAACCCTTACGTTTGTAGTCAACAGAGGAATAAGACGATCCTCCCCACTGCTTAAACGGAGAATCAAACCAATTACTGAATTTGGTTTTCAACCACAGGCCCATAATTCGAAACATGCGGTCGTCATATTTTGTTAATGCAGCTGAAGGAATCCACAAAAAGACGAACACCAGGATCGCCCACATATGAATAATCATAAAAAGCGAGGCAGAAATCATGAATATCATCATAGCTACATTACGTGGTACACCCAGCGCGCGAGGTAAGCGAGTCGCACCTTTGAAAAGCGGTCTTTTCCCGTCAACGAACATCTTTGTAGTCCTCACTTTGGGGGACAAAAGTCCCCCCTTTTCGCGTTGTTCAGCTTCCTACGCCCGTCAGGGAAACCAGAAATGATGCAGAACCAATACCAATCAGCGAGATTACGATACGAGGAATAAAGCTGGCTGGGATTACGTGAAGCATCCACATAAAGCAACTAACCATGATCGCAATAGCACAACCAATTGGAATCCATGTGCTCAACCACGTCTGGATTGATGTAGCGGTTGATTCACCAGTATCGGTGCCAGCGGCCAGCGCAATTTGCGGCAGGGCAATGGACAAAACGCCCATAACTACCGCAGGGCCATACTTCTTAAACAACGTGGTCATACTTTCTCCTTACTCACTATCTTCTGTTGATTGCAGATTTAACCGGCATTCTTCAACGCCACACTTATCTTTCAAAAACTCTGCCAGTAGCCTTAAATCAGCCCAGGTTCGTAGTTCATGCTCTTTGTTAACCCGAATGGAACATGCGATCTGGCCCAACTGTTCATCGTCTATCTGAAAAACGGGATACCACGTCTTTAATGAAACCCGTTTTATCGTTACCTCCTTCACTTTTCCTGTTTCAAATAGCTCCAGGATCTGTGATTGCAATACAAGGTACAAACGTTCCATCCATAACCTCACTCCCCCTTCGCTGTTTCCTGTTTGGTTAAAAAGGCATCCGTATTATTTCGGCTGAAGGCATCGCCATCACCCGAACCAAAAACATCTTGTTCACCGTCATACTGCGTGGCCGTACTTTTTGCCTGCTGAGGCTCAGTCGCGGTGCTGTCCTCACTGGTCTGGCCATCAGGTAGCAGCGTAGGGATTTTCAAATCAGTTGATTGACGCGCCACGTTGATAACTTTCGTGACATACCCGTTAGAAATCCCGTTTATGAGTGAGCCGGTGTTGTAGCAGGAAAGCGCGTGTCTCAGCGCAACCTGCCCGGCTGGATAGGATTTCAGGGCGCTATCATAACAGGCTTTAAGGATGGTCTGGCTCGCCCGCAGGTTGATGCAGGGCTTGAAAATATCGTCAACCGAAAGACCCAGGCCCACTAAATTATTTGAGTTAATTTGTGCAAGGCCCATATCAAAACTTTTATTATCCTTCAGCAGAACTTTCGAAACGCTGACGGCCTCAGCTTCAGTACGTGGTTGCTGTTTTAACTGGGTACTACCACCGTTAATATTGATCCTGTACGGCCCATTTGAGGACTCATGGCCGACGATGTACGCCATTGTTAAGGGTGAAACATCAGGCGCACATCTCTGCGCAAGCCTGGCAACTTCATCTGAGGCAGGCGCAGCACTGGCACGGCCAGCACAAGCAAGGCAGGCCAGAGCGAGAACCAGAAGTTTTGGATGTTTACTCATTTACGTTTCACCGCGTAATTGTAATTTCGACGACTTATGTTTATGATAAGGGCTAATGAGATCGTGTCAAGAAGAAACGAAAAGAAAACCTCTGAAGGAAGGAAGGTAATGCTGGTTCCCCTGAAATCAGAAAAACGCCCCAAAGGTGAACCCATGTATCGTGACCCGGATAACCCTTTTAATACGTGGACTGGTATAGGGAAGCGCCCGGCCTGGCTAACTGCAAAATTGGACGCTGGCATTAGCCTGGAAGCCATGAAAATGCAGGGCGTTGCCAACCCCAGAGAACATAGACAAGTAAAATACCGCGACCCCAGGAACGCAGAAAATACCTGGTCCGGGACTGGCCGCCGACCAACATGGCTCAAAGAGCTGCTTGATAGTGGTTTATCACTTGATGATCTAAAGATATAACCGGAGAGTATAAAAATGGGCGATGTTATTGATTTTGCGGAAAAGCAAAAAGGCAGAAGGAAGAAAAAGGCATTTTCCATTCCGCCCATTTTAAGAAAATTCCGTGTCCATGCTATCAGGTTACTCGCCAGCATCATCAAATCCGGCTCTTATTCAGTTGCTTATATCGTTAAGAAAATTACAGGAAAGTTAATCAAGTTGTTCGCAATGTTAACGATTTTCGTTTTTATTGTCGAATATATCGCAGGCGATATAGGTTACAAATCTATTTATAACTCTGCGTTATTATTAATATTACTTACCGTTATCAACATTCTGGCGGGTGTATATCTGAACAAACTGTTAAGGACAAAACAATGAAGAAACTCTTAATCCCTCTGATAGCAGCTGGTAGTCTGCTTTATCTTCCTGCCAGCCATGCTGAAGATCCCTGCAAAGTTATTATGTGCATGGCGGGCAAGCTCACCGGCGATAGCGGCGGAAGCGAGTGTAACAGTGCTGAAGCTGCTTTCTTCAATATCGTTAAAAAGAACAAGCACGGCTTTTTACCCAACCACACGAGGGATGCCAGGAAGGCTTTTCTTAATGAATGCCCGGATAATGGCGAAGGTGGAAGTAACCAGTCGATGATAAGCCAGATCATAAGTAAATACGGGAAAGTTCGCTTATAGGCGGGCTAGGAATAATCTCAATTTAAGGAGCCAACGTGAAAAAAATTATATTAAGTGCATTAGCCTGTACAGCTCTCTTAACTGGTTGCGTCAGCCAGGATAAAGGTAATGCGATGCAGAGCCAGATGAATAACCAGCAACGCCAGATTAACGAATTATCCGTTCGTTTGCAGTCTGCGGAGTCCCGGCTATCAAAGCAGGAAGAAAAGCTGCGCAACGAACTGCTGCAATCCAGCGGCTATTGCTATCTGAATGGCGCCCGCTACTCGACCGGCACCGTACTTTACGGGCGGATTTGCCAGAATCAGTCAGGCAGCGCTTCGTGGCAGGTTTACAGCCGTCGCTAAACACCAGGGCGGTTTAACCGCCCTTTTCTTTACCCACAGAAAGCACACTATCACCATGTTCCCCTTCCCCACTACAGAAAACCTTATTCTATGGGCTTGCAGCGCCATCGCACTGTTTGCCGTTGTATTCTTCCGGCGTTCAGTACGCAACCGACGACACAAAAGGAAGCAGCAAAGTGCGCGGCGGGTGCTGGAGCGCATAAAGACGTTGCCGGGCTTCCCACAAAAAATTAACTACCTGAGGAAAATTGATCCTTTTGTGTTTGAAGAACTGTTGCTGGAAGGATTTGAAGCGCATGGCTTCAGAACCATCAGAAACAAACGCTATACCGGCGATGGAGGCATTGACGGCCAGGTAATAATAGGAAAATATCGCTATCTTATTCAGGCTAAACGCTATCGCGGCCATATTGCTTTACAGCACGTACAGGAGTTCGAGAAGTTGCTTAAACGTCATAACTGTCGCGGTCTGTTTTGCCATACCGGGAAAACCGGCGCAGGTTCAAAATCTGTCAGTATTGCCAGTGAACGGATGGAGATTATCAGCGGCCAGCGCCTGATAGATTTGCTCACGCCCGGCAGCTCCTTCACTATCGCAACCGCCCCGCAGACGATGATGAAGCGTACCGCAGCAACACTAGAAACGAGCACCATTGTTAAAGATGCCGGTAAAGAAAATCGATACCATGAGAGTTAATTAAATGAAGTCAGTAACTATAGAAGCAAAAACATTTGCTGAAATGTTAGGAATAACAGAAGGTGAATTAATCTTTGCCATTAAGAAAACTGGCACATTCAAAAACAAGACCATCCCACAACCTCATGAGCCACATAAATCAAATAATAGATTTTTATATTCAGACGTAATGAGGTTTATAGAATCACTAAAAGACAAAGAGAACCGGTAATGACTCCAACTTACTGATAGTGTTTTATGTTCAGATAATGCCCGATGACCTTGTCATGCAGCTCCACCGATTTTGAGAACGACAGTGACTTCCGTCCCAGCCTTGCCAGATGTTGTCTCAGATTCAGGTTATGTCGCTCAATGCGCTGAGTGTAACGCTTGCTGATTACGTGCAGCTTTCCCTTCAGGCGGGATTCATACAGCGGCCAGCCATCCGTCATCCATACCACGACCTCAAAGGCCGACAGCAGGCCCAGAAGACGCTCCAGCGTGGCCAACGTGCGTTACCTAACAATAAACCTGTTTAAATATCCAGATAAAAACATTCAATCTGGGTCAAATGAGTGATACAGTTTCACCCATAAGACCCAATGGAGGCAATATGTCTGAATTTGAATTACTGGCGCAGGATCTGCTTGAGAAAGCAGAAGCGGAAGAACAACTGCGACAGGAAAATGATAAAAAGCTGCTCGGGCAGGTGCTGGAAATCTATGACCAGAAGTACGTGGCTGAACTGCTTAGAAAAGTTGGTAAAAATGAGTGGAGTCGCGAGACTCTTAATCGCTGGATTAATGGTAAGTGCTCACCTAAGACGCTGACGTTAGCCGAAGAGGAACTTCTACGAAAAATGCTTCCGGAAGCGCCTGCACATCACCCTGACTATGCCTTCCGGTTTATTGACCTGTTTGCTGGGATTGGAGGTATACGGAAGGGCTTCGAAACCATCGGTGGCCAGTGCGTTTTTACCAGTGAATGGAATAAAGAGGCTGTGCGCACATATAAAGCTAACTGGTTTAACGATGCTCAGGAACACACTTTCAATCTCGATATTCGGGAAGTCACGCTCAGTGATAAACCTGAAGTACCTGAAAACGATGCCTATGCTTACATTAATGAGCATGTGCCGGATCATGATGTACTTCTAGCAGGTTTCCCCTGTCAACCGTTCAGCCTTGCGGGCGTAAGCAAGAAAAACTCGCTCGGGCGCGCGCATGGTTTCGAATGTGAGGCTCAGGGAACGCTTTTCTTCGATGTGGCGCGTATTATACGCGCAAAAAAACCTGCCATCTTTGTTCTTGAAAACGTTAAAAACCTGAAGAGCCATGACAAGGGTAAAACCTTTAAAGTCATCATGGATACCCTCGACGAACTGGGCTATGAAGTTGCGGATGCAGCTGAGATGGGCAAAAACGATCCTAAAGTTATCGACGGAAAGCACTTTTTACCTCAGCACCGAGAACGTATCGTTTTGGTCGGTTTCCGTCGTGATCTGAACATTCACCAGGGCTTTACCCTGCGCGATATTAGTCGTTTTTATCCGGAACAGCGTCCGTCATTTGGCGAACTGCTGGAACCCGTGGTTGACAGCAAATATATACTGACGCCGAAACTCTGGGAGTATCTCTATAACTACGCCAAAAAGCACGCAGCTAAGGGTAACGGATTCGGTTTTGGCCTCGTTAATCCTGAAAATAAAGAAAGCATTGCCCGTACGCTTTCTGCTCGCTATCACAAAGACGGGTCTGAAATTCTGATAGACCGTGGCTGGGATATGGCCACAGGTGAAACAGACTTCGCGAACGAAGAAAATCAGGCGCATCGGCCCCGCAGGCTGACTCCACGAGAGTGCGCGCGCCTTATGGGTTTTGAAAAAGTAGATGGCAGGCCTTTTCGCATTCCTGTGTCAGACACTCAGTCGTACAGGCAGTTCGGTAACTCCGTAGTGGTGCCCGTGTTTGAAGCCGTAGCCAAACTGCTTGAACCTTATATCCTGAAAGCGGTTAATGCCGATTCGTGCAAGGTTGAACGAATCTGATCGCTCCTCCCGGTATTTATGCCGGGAGATAATCTATGGAATATCTGCGTAAAGCCCTGTCAGCTCAGCAATAAACGCACCTAGCGTCATTAGCTCAGCTCTCACCGCCTCCGGGTATTTTTTGTGCAGCGATGATGGCACGACCAATCTGACACCCGACTCCCGCATCTCCCGATATTGAGCCAGAGAAACTCCCTCTTGGAGTGTAAACAGATGCACCTGATGAATTTTATCGGCCTCATTCAGTATCTGACGCCAGCGATCCTTACAGGTAGTCTTGACTGCCAGCATGCGCAGATTTTCTACGGGAAACTCAGTATCGTGGTAAGCCCCTGCGGAAGGGAAAAGGAAATCGGGTTTTTTATTACCTTCTGTGATGGCCTGCGTCGCAAAGTGTCGCAGGCCGTGCTCAATGAATAGATGCTCCAGGTGCAGTTCCAGCGACTTCCCGGCTCTGGATTTACGGCGATTGCTGACAGAATTGGCCAGCGCAATAAATTCATCCACAGAGCCAAATCCTTTCCGGATGATATCCAGAACATGCAGTTCCTCAACCAATAGAAATATGTCGTACTCCACGCGCCGGCGGTCAAGAAGTTGCTCATCCGGATCAAGGGAATTTTTCACATAATGGCTGGCTGCATACTGAATAATTTCACTTCCCGACGGAAAGCGCAGGTGCCAGTCTTCAGGTAGAATATATTTATGATTTACTGGCGCTTGCTGTAGAGATAGTCCGCCTAGAATCTGTCCTGCGGGGCCGGATATAAGCGCTCCGGGTATAACTTCACCAATAGCGGTCTCAATGACGTCCTCTTCATCAGTGCTGGCGCATACCCAAATATTTACTTCCTTACAGTCCCCCCCTTGCTCATCAAGCTTGAAAGCCAGGAGCGTCAGAGCCCCTGTATTTTCAGGATTCTGAAGTGGGCTGCCTCTACCCCAGCGGGTAATCCTTTTTTCATTCCGGGTTTTACCAAAATGACGGCTGTTATAATAAATTGCCCGGGCTTCGCTGTCAGGGCAATCATGCGATGACACATGTGCGGTGAGAAAAACCGAAGGGTTCAGTTCACGGGTATGGTTGATAGACGGAAAGAGTTTTTCAACGATACCTGAAGGGATATAAAGCCCTACCTGGTGACCACCTGTTGCGCCGGTATCGTTGGCGGAAAGGCGTTTGATGTAGACGAAGTAATTCTCACATGCGATCTCAAGTAGCCAGTTGTGGAAAACCGACATAAGCATCCCCTGTTACCCTGAAACTCTACTCACCATTTTTTCATGATTATATACAAACAGCCAGAAAGGCTGTTACAGACGATTTGATCTGCAACCTATTGGTTAAATTAATGTATCAAAAACGATGGTTTTTGTGACAGTCTTGAAAAGTCCTGACTTCTCCCGAAAAATGACTCCCCTCATGTAACAAAACTCGTTACTGTATCAACATAACAATAACCCCATAACTAATTAGCGAGAAAAGAATGAAAATCGGCTATGCACGTAAATCTACGCATCTTCAGGATGTGGCGCACCAGGTTGACGAACTAACAAAAGCTGGATGTGAGCAAATCTATCAGGATCAGACCTCACGTAGCGGCCCCAAGCGCGACAAAAAAGGTGCGCCGGAACTGGAGAACTGCCTGAAAGCATTGCGCGAGGGAGATACCCTAGTAGTTTGGGCACTAGATCGGCTCGGCGGTTCATTGGGTCAAGTCATTACTTTACTCGACGACCTGAAGAAACGCGGAATAACTTTCATAGCCATCAAGGACAGAATAGACACAAATGCGCCAGTTATAGGGGAAATCTATACTCATCTGATGGCGATATTCTCTAGCTTTGAACGCAACCGCAATATTGAAAGAACGCGCTCAGGCCTTGCAGCTGCACGCGCAAGGGGCCGTGTGGGAGGGAGAAAACCGTCACTTTCTGAAGAAGATGTTAAACAAATTAGAATCTTACTTGCTGATCCTGAAATGACAGTTGGTGCAGTTGCTAAGCGCTTCAACGTTTCTCGCATGACTATTTATCGCTACACCACAAAATCATGAATGACCGCAGCATGGCGGTTTTATTTTCTTATGCCCGTCAGGGCATGGAAGGCGACCACGCCGGACTTAAACGGGCACCGGCCGCAAATCGCCGGAAACCGCAACGCTGACCGTATCGCCCGGCCCAGCCCCTCCCTGCAAAGCCATAACCCAGCCCGCCGCCACGCAGCTGCCGCACGTCCCCCACGGTGGTGCGCAGTGGGCGCCGCGCGCCTGCGCGCGGGAACGGCGGCCCGCCTTCGGGTCGCGGCGCCGTACTGCGCGTTAGCGGCCGCACGCGGCCGGTTACGGGGGACACTACGCCATACGACCAGCGACCCGCTGAGCTGCACAATCCACGGATAACACAAGCTACATACATGTCGATATGGGAATCGGCCCACCTTGCCGGGCTGCGTAATTGCATCGGACTTGACTACCCATTTGCATTTTACTTGGTGACCGTTTGCAGATTACTTGACCATCACCAACTAAATCTGTCCCATTAGATTTAGTTGGCGTAAGGCCTTACATCTTAACGGCTGCTGTGTGCCAGAAGTGGACGGCAGGATTTGTTGAACATTTCAGACAAAACCAAACTCAAAACAACTATTGAAATCAAGCCAGCATAGCGGATACATTACGCACGTTGTTACTTTGTATCATCAGGATGCCGTTAACTGTGTTTATCAGCCGTGAAGTCATTTCCAGAATCGTGCTTATCATCATGGCTGTTGCCGTGCTGAGCAGTTCGTTTATGGCAAAGCCACAGGCTGCATACAGCGTTCAGGAAACAACGTCCATCAGTGACCATCAACACGACAGCGATGAACCACTGAATGAGCACGATCCATTGTTGTTTCACTCCCACGGTAGCGTGCATCACCTCAATGCCGATCATTCCCACGATCTGAATAAACTCTTTGCTCTGCCTACTCTGCACGCATGGAATCCGGGCATGCGGGTGATATATGCGTTGAGTTCAGAACAAATACTGCAAATGCCGCAGTCCACCCCCGAACGCCCTCCGAGAATCCTGTCTGCGTAATAACTTCTGCTAATTCGTTATTATTCAACATGTAAGGATTTTTATGTATACCAGCCTTGATACACAGGGCCGGTTGAGCGCTCGCCTGCTTTCAGCTCAGGCGCGTTCGGCTTGTCTGTTTTTCCTGTTGTTACTGCTTTTCTACAGCCAGGGCGCGTATGCGCACGGCGTGGCGGAAGGCGACAAAGGGTACATCCAGGAAATCACCGGGGTGAACATCATCCCGTTTATCTACCTTGGCGCGAAGCACATGGTGACCGGTTACGATCATCTGCTGTTTCTGTTCGGGGTGATTTTCTTTCTCTACAAAATGCGTGATATCGGGCTGTACGTTAGCCTGTTCGCTATCGGGCATTCAACGACGCTGCTCATCGGCACCTTCTTTGATATCAGCGTCAGTGCTTACCTTATTGACGCCATTATCGGGCTGTCCGTGGTCTATAAAGCGCTTGATAACCTCGGGGCATTCCAGCGCTGGTTTGGCGTTCAGCCCAACACGAAGCTTGCGACGCTCATCTTTGGATTCTTCCACGGTTTTGGTCTGGCAACCAAAATCCAGGAATTCGAAATCTCTCCCGATGGCCTGTTTGTCAACCTGATTGCCTTCAACATTGGCGTTGAGATCGGCCAGCTGCTCGCGCTGAGCGCCATCCTGATCGTTATGAGCTACTGGCGGCAAACGGCGAGCTTTTTCCGACACGCTTATACCGCCAATGTGGTGATGATGAGCGCGGGATTTCTGTTAATGAGTTACCAGCTTTGTGGCTACATTTTAGCCTGAGGGAGACAAAACAATGTACAACACTGATTTACCAACACGCGCAGAATTACCTTCTGCCATCAAACTGATGCAGTCCACTATCCTCGCCGCCATCGTGGCGCTGACGCTGCTGATCACCGTCGTCATGCCTTCGGAATACGGCATTGATCCTACTGGCGTGGGTCGTTTACTGGGGCTTAAGCAGATGGGAGAAATCAAAACGCAGCTTGCCGAAGAAGCTGATGCCGATAATCAGGCCAGCGCTGTTCAGCAAGGACAGCTGGCTGCGCCAGTTAATGAGCGACCGATCCCGGATAATCCTCCGGCAATAACGCAGAACACCTACCCGGAGCTGAGCGTTCCGGCGACCACGCGCGCGCCGGAAGTACCATCGGCTGGCTCGCAACGTCATCAGATGCTCATCACCCTGAAGCCTAACGAAGCTGCTGAAGTTAAACTGGAAATGCGCAAAGATGCCCGCGTGACCTATCAGTGGACAAGTTCCGGACCGGTAAACGTGGATGCGCACGGCGATCCGGTCAACGCCCCGAAAGGCTTCTACCATGGCTATGGTAAAGCCCGGCAGATCACATCCGGAGACGGCGTTTTACAGGCCGCGTTCGAGGGTAAACATGGCTGGTTCTGGCGAAATCGTGGTTCTGAGACCATCACGATCCAGCTTGATACAACCGGCGACTACCTGAACATCAAACGGGTTATCTGATAAATCAGGGGCAGGATAACCTGCCCCTTTTCACACAGCTGACAGCCCGGTCAGGCGGAGTATCAGCCCGGCGAGAGCCGCCATGGCAATAACGTGCGTAACCTTCCATTTTAATCTGAAAAGCGCAAACGCAGCGGCGACGGCAATCAGGGCGGCAGGGATATCGATCCCTCCCTTTGCGCCTTCCGGCCATACGGTATGCCAGATAAAAAACAGCCCCAGATTAACAATGACGCCCACTACGGCCGCTGTGATGGCGGTTAAAGGTGCCGTGAAACCCGCCTTGTTGTGGGTCGTTTCGATAAACGGCCCGCCTGCCAGCACGAAAATGAAGGACGGGAGAAAGGTAAACCAGGTCACCATGCAGGCGGCAACGGCGCCGCCGACAAACAGCATATCCGCGCCAAAAACGGCATGGGTATACCCGCCCACAAATCCGACAAACGTGACCACCATAATCAGCGGGCCGGGCGTGGTTTCTCCCAGCGCCAGCCCGTCCATCATCTGCCCGGCAGTCAGCCAGCCAAAATTGACGACAGCACCCTGATAAACGTATGGCAGGACGGCGTAGGCCCCACCGAAGGTAAGGAGCGCAGCCTTGGTAAAGAACCAGCCCATCTGCGTCACCGGATGCGCCCAGCCCAGCCCCAGCGTCAGCACCGTCATGGGAATAAGCCAGAGCAGTGCACCCGCTGCCACAATCCTTAACAGTTTCGCCCAGCTGAACAGGGCATGCGCCGGTACGGGCGTATGATCGTCAATAACCGCAGCATCAACGGCGGCTTTCTCCTGTTTGTTATGCCCGCTGCCGCTGTGAAATTTTTCCGGCGCGATGCGTCCGCCGATAAAGCCAGTTATCGCTGCTGAAATAACGATGACGGGAAAAGGAACGTTCAGGGCGAAAACGGCCACAAAAGCCGCAGCAGCTATGGCCCAGTGGGCACCGTGTTTCAGCGCACGGGAGCCGATGCGATGCGCCGCCTGCAGCACGATTGCCGCCACGGCGGGTTTAATGCCGTAAAAGATACCGGCAATAATGGCAACGTCTCCCCAGGCGATATAGATCCACGACAACGCGATAAGAATAAAAAGTGAGGGAAGGATAAATAACAAACCCGCTATCACTCCGCCCAAGGTCCTGTGCATCAGCCAGCCAATGTAGGTGGCAAGTTGCTGAGCTTCCGGACCGGGCAGCACCATACAGAAATTGAGTGCGTGGAGAAAACGGGACTCGGAAATCCAGCGCCGGTTCTCGACCAGTTCCTGATGCATGATCGCAATCTGTCCGGCAGGACCGCCAAAGCTGATAAAACCCAGCTTCATCCAGAACCAGAACGCCTCCTTCAGGGGGACCGGCTTGGGCTTAACGTTTTCCTCTGCCAGCGTCAGCAACTCCGTTTTGTTCATCATGGCCGGACCTCATTTCAAACGTCGTTAACAGACCGTCAAACAGCGAACAGGCCGCTGTGAGTAATGTGTCATCATCCGTAATGCTTTCACGCAATCCTGCCAGTACACTTTCAACGCCAGCGGCTTCGGGGGGCTGAACCCCGCCAACATCAAGGTAATGCACAAGCATCCCCAGACCATTCAGGGCATCCCCCGTCAGCCCGAAGCGGACCATCAGCACTTCAAAGGTCACACGATTGTCGATGTGGCTGAAGGTCGCGCCATCAAAATCAAACCCCACCGCCTCTTCCGGGCAATCGTTGCCATCCTTAAGCCAGAGAAACTGCGCATCCTGGTCGATAAAACGCCGTATAAGCCAGGCGCTGGCAAGCCTGTCAATCCATGGCCGGCGACGCGTAGCCCAGATCCTGTTATGAAAATCCTCAGGCTTCAGCCGTGTCAGCAAGCCACTGACGGCATGAGGCTCTCCGGGAGAGATGAACCTGTTAATGCCAGCTTCCAGTTCTGACAAGGCAAAAATGGCCTGCGCCTGCGCTTCACCAGGAAAGAAATCAATCGCCACAATCCGATCCAGCTCGCGACGAAGTTTTCTTACCATCTTCAGTTGGCTGACCGCGGTTTCCTCATTAAGGTCGTTTTTACAAACCTGAAGGCTCTCCATCAGGATCAGGTACTGCTGAGAGCGATCGAATAACGGGCGAATTTTCTCTTCGTCGGAAGTCTCTGCGTCAAAAACAAAGGCCGTTCCTCCCTCACCGCTGATTTCACGACTCATCTCGTTAAAAATCTCATGGCTCTGTTGCGCTTCAGGCAACAGATAAACGCCGTCGCGCAGCATGGCGGCACCGGTATTTTTTAATGCCCGCCAGACACGCATACGTAATGTGGCCTGCTCAGTGGGCAGTGTCAGAATAAGGATATGTAGTTTCATAGTGTAGAGATTAATACATATGGTAGAGATTGCTACATATTTTCAGTCTTTCTAACCGTACATATCGCTATCTTTTTATGGTGCTCATAATTGCTCTTATCGGTACCGGTCTTGCTACCGTTGCACTGGGCCTGCTGGCGGGCGACAGGGCAGGGGGAGTCGGGAACGGCGCTGGCAATGAAGATGCTTGCTTATATTCTGGTCGCCCCGGTCGCTGATGCATTATGCGGGCCTTTTTATTCATATCGCCAATACAAGACTTTACATTCCAGCCCTTACATCCTCCCCGGGGGGATGCTAATCTTTTTATACCGTTGTCATTGTCTATTGAGGAAAGCAATCAGCGATGTACCCGATGTTTAAACGTTCGCCCCGTTATGTTCTGATGATCGTCATCATGGCCATTGGCATGATGATGTCGTCGATGGTGACGTTTGCGTCGCACGGTACAAACGGCCTGACAGGCTACGAGATGAATCTGCATGACGCAGAAGTCACCATGTCAATGCAGGATCACTCTCACGATTCGGATATCCCTCAGTCTGGCCACGCAGGCCATCATCAGACAGACCATTTCCATGAAACCCCTGAGCAGCCGCCCTCTGTAGAGATTTCCCTCTCTCCTGTAACAGACAGATGGTTGCCGCTTGCCGATCTTCGTAGCCCGGTTAAGGCCACGGACATCATTTACCGTCCTCCCAGCATCCGCCAGATCTGATCGCTGTTACCGGCAGTTTTTGCTGCCCGGCTTTAATCAACTTCAGATTTAGCGGAGAGGCTATGTATAAAGACTCTATCCAGGCGCGTCGAGAGATTGCGCGTAATTTCACTGCACTCAATTATCGTGTTGATCCCCTGCACTGGCAGACGCTCTGCATGGGCGTTAATCGCGACCTTCAGGCCAAAAAAATGCGTCCGAATGTCCCGGTTCCTTCACGGCGTAAAGTCATTCCGTTCCTGAAAATGATGCATCAGGAAACGGGCTCGATGCTCAAAGCGATCCTTGCCTTTGGCTTTGATGGCCCCTGGACATCCAGCGGCGGTTCATTTCGCCTGGCGCGAGAAATTGGGTTCGACATCGCCCACTATGCGAAAAACATTCACCACAAAAACGGGAAAGTCACCTTCCTGGAAATTGGTGCCGCCTGGGCGGGTTTTCGCGCTGAGGAATGTGCCGGCCATCAGGCGACGATTTCCGGGCTTTCCGGGGAGTTCAGGGAGCAACTTGGGGAAAGCGTATTCCTGCACTTCACTAATCTCACACCGTGGCATGCATCGCTGCCAAAAGGCGTGACTGAGCATCCTTACGTGACAGCAGCCGGGCTGGGAGCGCTGGAAAACAGAGGTGTTCAGGCAGGTGAGGTCGATATTATCTACTCCCAGGCAGCGGCCTATTTCGAACAGGATTACACGGCTTTCCTTCGCAGCGCTGCACGCCTGCTGAAAGAGGATGGCGTCCTGATCTTCAACCATGACCCTGTTCTGGCGAGCGCGATGGATGAAGTCGCCTGGGAGCACGGACTGCGGCTGGTCAGACGTAAGCAAATGGGAGGAATGAATGGCGCGATTGCCCGTTATCACCGGCTTCGTTCGTCCCCGGTAAGTCAGATGGTCTTCCCCGGCGTAAAGCGGGCAGAGGATGAAGAAGTGGTCTGTGAATCACTGGTTATGTCGGCGCTTCGTCGCAACGTAGAGGTGTAACGCCCGATATGTTGACGCGCAGACATTTTCTCACCACCACAGGAGCGTTGCTGATGACAACATTACTGCCGGGGGAAACCCTGGCAGCCTCTCTGGCTGAAAAAGTCAGTGAAACATGGCAAAAAATAAACACCCGCCGCAATCAACAAGAGGCGATAACGCCGGGCTGGGTTTTGCAGTCGCTCGGGCTTAAACCTGGCTCAACTGAACTGCGAAGAGCCATTTTTGAGCTGGTCAGGCGGATACCCTATCAGCTCGGTGCATGGAATGGCGAAAGCATGAGTCTGTTTCAGCAGGGCTTTGGCGACTGCCGTCATAAAGCCGCTGCTGCCGAACGACTGCTGACCGATGGTGGCATTACGGCAAAGCGAAAGCTGGTGCGGTTTGACTGGGCTGATTTGCCTGTACCTGCGGATATTCTGGCAATTTTGCCGCAAACACAGGGATTTCATGACACTGTGGCTTTTGAGCTACAGGGCAAAACATACCTGTTTGATGCCACCTGGGATATGGCCTTGCGCGGAGCGGGTTTCCCGGTGATGCCTTCCTGGGATGGCAACTCTGATACCTGGCCGGTGACTTCCCGGATGTCGACGCAGCAAACCGTACTAATGCCGCAGCCAGGGCAGGACATTTACAGCACTAACCAGATGAGCTGGCCGCAGCGCGAGAAAACCATGGCGTTTAATCAGGCACTGAATAACTGGCTGGAGGTCATTCGGGCTAACCGTGATGACTGGTGCACCATTATCCATAGTGATATTGAAGCCACCCGGTTGAGCCTGAAAACCTGTCTGGGACAACTGAGTTAATTCCCTTCTCGTCAGGAGGGGCTGCGCAGGGAAGCGGCGATAACACCTTCGACACTTTTTATGCTGCTTCAGGTATAACGCTGGGATACCTGAAGCTTTTTTATTTAACATCCAAGATAACAGACGAATCAGTATCCTCCTCACCCGGATAAAGCTTGTCATTTTTTTCAGGTCCCTCTATGCTTTGAATATCCCCCTGGGGGGGATGTGATTTCAAACCAAGAGATTTCCTGATGCTCAACATTCTTTCTAATCGTACCTATCGCCACCTGTTTATGGCACAGGTTATCGCCCTTATTGGCACCGGTCTGGCGACCGTTGCGTTAGGGTTACTGGCCTACGATCTCGCAGGTGACAGAGCCGGGGCAGTGCTGGGTACCGCGCTGGCTATCAAAATGAGCGCCTATATTCTTGTTGCGCCCGTGGCGGCGGCTTTTGCCGATAAATTCCCGCGTCGCACCATGCTGGTAACACTGGACCTGGTTCGCGCTCTCGTGGCTATCACGCTGCCTTTTGTCACCCAGATATGGGAAATCTACATCCTGATCTTCATTCTTCAGGCTGCCTCGGCGGCGTTTACGCCTACTTTCCAGGCAACTATCCCGGATATTCTTCCTGACGAACGTGAATATACCCGGGCGCTGTCTCTGTCACGTCTGGCCTACGATCTTGAAAGCGTCATCAGCCCTATGCTGGCGGCTGCACTGCTGACGGTCATGAGTTTCCACAACCTGTTTGCCGGTACGGCAGTCGGGTTCCTTGCTTCAGCAGCTCTGGTTGTTTCCGTGACACTGCCGAAGATGAAAGCGTTAACGGTCAAACGCAGCATCTATGACAAAACTACACGAGGTATGCGCATCTTCCTGAAAACGCCCAGACTGCGCGGCCTGCTGGCACTCAACATGGCCGTAGCGGCAGCGAGTGCAATGGTTATCGTCAACACCGTCGTTCTGGTTCAGGCGGACTTTGGTTTCTCACAGCGGTCTACCGCTATTGCGCTGGCCTTCTTCGGCGTGGGGTCCATGGTATCGGCCCTGGTTCTCCCCAGACTCCTCGACAACATGAGCGACCGTATGCCGATGCTTGCAGGTACGGCGCTTTTAGTCATTGGCCTGGGGTCAGGCATTTTCCTGAAGGATTACATCACGCTGGTTGTGCTCTGGGCACTGCTGGGGGTGGGCTATTCACTTTCTCAGACACCGGGTGGTCGCCTGCTGCGCCGTTCGTCAACAGCGGAAGACAGACCGGCGCTGTTTGCCGCCCAGTTTGCACTGTCACATTCATGCTGGCTGGTGACTTATCCGCTGGCCGGATGGGTTGGTGCGGCATGGGGGACACAGGCTTCATTCATCGCCCTGACTGTTGTGGCAACATTGTCGCTGGTCACCGCCGTACTTATCTGGCGTCCTGAGCATGAAGTGTACGCTCAGGTTCACAGCCACAAAGACCCGGAAACAAACAACGAATCGACCCATGAGCATGATTTCGTCATTGACGATGAACATCCGTCCTGGCCGAAGAAAGAGAAGTAATTTCCCAAAAAAAGACAACGTATCAGGAGAGGATAAGCCGATAAAAAGTGTGACCATGGCGTTGATACACATTATCTTATCCCTTCCACCTGGAGAGGATAAACCATGACCGTTCATGCATCACACCCTGACATTATTAAAAGACTTAAACGTGCCGCAGGGCACCTGAAAAGTACCATCCAGATGCTCGAAGATGAGAAAGCATGTCTGGATATCGCCCAGCAACTGCACGCTGTGGAAAAGGCGATAACGAATGCGAAGCGTACCTTAATTCATGACCATCTGGATCACTGCCTGGAGGATGCCCTTCATGCTGACCACACGGAGTCTGATAAGACGCTTAGCGAATTTAAAGAGATAACTAAATATCTTTAAGGCAAGCGAAACATGACTGATTTTTCCACTCTTTTACAGCAAGGCGTGGCCAATGCCTGGCTGTTCATCCCCAGCGCTATTTTGCTCGGTGCGCTTCACGGACTGGAGCCAGGGCATTCCAAAACGATGATGGCCGCCTTTATTGTGGCCATCCGGGGAACGGTCAAGCAAGCGGTATTACTGGGGCTTGCCGCGACAATTTCTCATACGTCTGTTGTCTGGCTCATTGCGTTCGGCGGAATGTATATCAGTCAGAAATTCACTGCTGAATCAGCCGAACCCTGGTTTCAGCTGATTTCCGCCGTCATCATTCTCGGTACGGCGGCATGGATGTTCTGGCGAACCTGGCGCGGCGAAAAGCTGTGGAAGATGGAGCAGGAAGAGGAACACAGCCACGGTCATCACGATCATGACGAAACCCGCATCATCGATACGGGCCATGGCAGCGTTGAACTCTCGATTTTCGAAGAAGGACAACCCCCTCACTGGCGTTTACGCTCGCTCAGCGGCAAGAAATGGGAAGCTCGCGACATTTCTCTGGTGACCAACCGTGGTCCAGGGACATTTTCACAGGTATTTGATTTCGTCGAAAAAGACGGGTTTATGGAATCGGCCCTGGCGATCCCGGAGCCACACAGCTTTGATGTTCGCCTGTCTTTAGGCCATCGCGGCCATGTGCATGATTATGATGTGGAATTCCGTGAACATGAACACGACCACGATCATTCCTCGCTGGAAGGTCTGGATGTTAATTCTCGCGAATATCAGGATGCTCACGAAAAAGCGCATGCGAACGACATCAAAAAACGTTTTGCGAATCGCAGCGTAACCACCGGACAAATAATCCTGTTCGGCCTGACCGGCGGCCTTATTCCTTGCCCGGCAGCCATTACCGTTTTGCTGCTCTGCATCCAGGTGAAGGAATTTACGCTCGGTGCCGCGCTGGTACTGTGTTTCAGCATCGGTTTAGCGATCACGCTGGTTTCAGTGGGCGCAGCGGCGGCTTTCAGCGTTCGTCAGGCAACCAAACGCTGGAGTGGCCTGGATACGCTGGCGCGGCGGGCTCCATACTTCTCAAGCGTACTGATTGCACTTGTCGGCATTTACATGGGCTATCACGGCTGGATCGGCGTAACGAGCTGATTTTCTCCTGTATGAATCTCACGCCTGAACCCACCAACCGGTGGGTTTTATATTTCTGAAGCCCATCATATTTTTATCCCCCTGCCGGGGATAGGAATTGAGCTTTTATAGCCGCTCATTTATCATCGACAATATCCCCCATGGGGGATGTAAAATTATAAATGGAATCTGCTATGCAAAAACAATATTTCAGTCAGTTCGTCACCGGAGTGTTACTCACTTCGTTCATCGCCATTCCTGCTCTGGCAGCGCAAGGTGGCTTCTCCGCAGAGAAAGAGCCTGTCGTCACTGAGCACATGTATGCCGGTCATAAAGTTCAGCAGGAGAATAGTCAAAGCCGGATTCAGATCGTATCGTCAATGCACGAAGGGGCGTGGATCACACTGGAAGGCAATGTTGTCAGCCAGCAGCAGGACGAGTGGTATACGTTCCGCGACCCAACCGGTACCATCAAAGTCCGCATCCCGCAGAAAGTCTGGAACGGGCAGCACTTCGATGCTCAGGACCTGGTACGGGTCAGTGGACCGGTAAGCCATGAAAATGATGGTTCAATTTTATATGTTGCAGTTATCAGCAAACCCTAAAACACAATTCTGACGGGCTATGTTTTTTTATATATATAGTTCGTCAACCAAACGTCCGCTTCTCGCTCATAGCTGCCGGTCAACTCGGAAGGAAACTGTCTCTATTTTCTGTTGGAGATGACCAAGAGAAGTGCAAACAGGCAGTCAAGTAAAATGCAAATGGGGAGTCAAGTGAATGCAAATACCCACCGGGCGCCGCTGCCGCGTGGGAATCGGCCCACCTTGCCAGGCGCCGCTGCCACGTGGGAATCGGCCCACCTTGCCGGGCGCCGCTGCCGTGTGGGAATGCACCCACCTTCCTGACGGAAATTAAAAAAACCTGTCAAATGACAGGCTCAAAGGTGCTGGTTTATGTCAGACGGGATTTTGCTTATCGAGTATTGAGAACAAAAACTTCCCTGAATCATCAATACGGTACTTAGCAAACAAGGGGGTTTTCTCGTTTATCTGCTTTAATGCAGGATCAAGAAAAGATCGTTTCAATTCTGCCAGATTCTTCTGTTGGGATTCCGGCAAAAGGAAACGGTCATTTAACCAAGCATGAGTAGTAACCCATAAGCCTGAAGATTTGAATTGAGCAAGACTTTCATAAAGGCGGATCGTCCGGGGATTTCGAAGACTGCCACAATCGCGGAGCGAGTAGGTGGTGAACTGGTTCGTCAGGCCGTAAATGTACGGCAGGAGTTTATGGTTAAATTCGATTTCCCAGATACCACGAGCTGATCGGCTGCCAGCCTCTGTTAGCCAGGGGCGCGCGACGCAGTCAAAACGCCCTTCTTTCGGGTAAAAGATTACCGCAGAACGGCTTAACTCAAACACGCCTTCTTTAACATCCTTGATAGCCTGGTTACGGCTTACCTGAAAAATTTGCTGATAGTCAGCCACCTTTACTTTGAAAGTAGAGTCACCGAGTACAGCCATCTCATCATCATCTTCGCTTACTGAAGCTGTGAAATACGTCTGCATAAGGCATAACCAGAGAACGCGCTTTGCTTTTAGCGAGAGGTAGTAAGCAGCTTCGGTAAGCTCGTTAGACTGCTTAACTTTTATCTTTTTGTTCAGCAACTTATCCATGCGCCTTGCCTTTGTGGGTTAAAAATTACTCTCCACACTACCACAAAGTTCAAACAAGTAAATACATTTTTTACAGTTTCGCATAAGGTGGGCCAATTCCCATAACAAGGTGGGCTAATTCCCATAGTAAGGTGGGCTGTTTCCCATAGATAGGTGGGGAAAATCCCATAACAAGGTGGGCGGATTCCCAGAGATAACACTTATTTATGATTTTAAATCAATGAGTTATATAGCTCTAAAAGACTTTAAAAAGATAAAAAATCTATAAAATACCTTTTAAAAATATGCCTGTGGATATGTGCATATCATCGCTTACCAGCGCCGCTTCGCGGCTCGGTCAACCCCTCAGAACCGCGAAAACAAGTTTCGCAGTTCTGAGGGGTTCATGTTTTAATCCGAGCATGGCGCCAGCACCTTCGCGGCACCATCGAGGCCCGCGCTGCTGCCGCACCGGGCCTCACCCTCAAATAAAATAAAGTTTATAAAAATCGTACTTGTATTGACCCCTGTTTATTCTGAGTATATCCTTTCTGTAACCAAAACTACGGAGGCGCCACAGATGGCTCAGAAAAACAGAATTTCAGAAACAGAATGGAAACAGCTGCTGCCGCAAATGGCTTCCTTTGCACACATCACAACAGATATTGGCTATTCCGTGCTTGTCAAAGGTGAGAAATCATCAGACGTAGCCACGCGAGTAGGCCGTTCCAAGCAAAACATTTCCAGCACCGTTAAGCGAATCTGGGATTTGTACCAGAACACCACTCTTAAAGCCGAGAACGGCGAACCATTAAAATTAGTTCAGGTCTGGATACCAGCAAGCCTTGCTGAAACTGTTTTAAAAGAAGCCGCGAAGTACAGCATTAATAACATCACGACCTCGGAAATGGAAAAAAAATAAAGTCCGAAAGGACTTTATTTTAAGACTACTAACGCGGCTTTATTACAGTGCTCGCCACCACAGTAAACCACTATCCCCGGTTTACCCCAGAGATTGATATGACACACCGGGCAGCTGTACTTTTCCCGGTTTGTTTTGTTCACCGGCGCTTCAGGCGGCGGGGTTACAAATCGCATGGCCTCTATGATCTCGTCGTCGAGTTCAACCGGGTCGCGCCCTTCCTCCACCTCCTGTTCGTGTTCGCTATCATCTTCCTCGTCGTCAATATAGCCTTTTCCTGTAGGGCTTAGCACAGCGCCAGGCTTAGGCTGGTAAGGCGGAAACCTGTCCATCCAGGAAAGCCGGAAATGGCCTGTCAGCAGTTCATCACAGGCCATATCGAAAAGGCCACCGGCAATAATATAATGGGTCATGCTCTGGCCCACTTTCCTGCCTCCCGGTTCGCCGGTATCAGAAGGCATTAGTCCTACCCGTTCCATCCGGGCCGCCCACTGTTTGTTGTGATAGCCACGGCGGCCAGGCTCGCCAAAATGGAATTGCCACTGATGAACCATCTCATGCACCAGTGTTGAAAGCGTGGCCTTTATGGTTCTGATCGAGAAATACACCGGATTCATAGCGATCTCGTCTACCGTGTACCCACTCTCACGGCCGACGAAACGCTTAAAGGAACAATAGCCATACGTTCGCTTCTCACGCTGCAACGTTATCAGGCATGGCGGCAGCTCGTTGCTGAATAGCTTCTCATTGAAAAAATCGTAGGCTCTCTGAAGTTCATCGTAGGTTTCGGGCGTAGGCAAATTCACTGCTAACCTCACATATATGTATTGTGCAATACACATAATTTAGCTGATCTTTTATACAGAGGAAACGGCTTTTACCGAAAACCGCGAAACCGTGCCGAAACTTGTTTCGGCCGGTTGAGGGGTTAACCGGCCCGTGTACGGCGCCGGTAATTATTTGATGGTGGCTATTGGTATTGAGCGCCAGTCTGTCGTGTAATCAGGTGACAACATCTGACGACGCATGGCAAAGGAGTTATCGATGCCCTGGCCTGCAAAAAAAAGCTGGCTCTTTCCACGCCGGTTTATACCATCAAGAACAGCCATTAAAGCCTCGCTGCCAGCTGAAGGCGTAGCAGAGTCGAATAAATCAAGCTGGGCCTCCTTCCCGCTAAAATCTGCCAGCATGACCCCTGCTTTTGCATACGCAATATCTTCCCGCCAGATCCGCGCCAGCGCGGCTTGTGCTGCCTGAATTATCGTGCGGCTGTCCTGGGTTGCCACCGTCAGTTTTTCGGTTGCCTGATTGGCATACTGTGTATCACGCACTGAATAAGGACTGGTACGGATAAAGACGCTTATGACGCGGCAGTATTGCCTCTCATTACGCAGTTTTTCAGCTGCGCGCGCTGCAAATCCGGTGACAGCCTGCTGCATGTCCGTCAGGGTTTCTACGCGTTGGCCGAATGAGCGCGACACAACAATCTGCTGCTTCGCAGGAGGGTTTTCTCCCAGGCTGAAGCAAGCCTCGCCGCGCAACTCCCGTACCGTTCTTTCAAGCACAACGCCGAATGTTTTACGGATTAGGCGCGTATCTGCCCTGGCTAAATCCAGCACCGTTTTGATCCCCATTGTGGCGAGTGCTTTCTCTGTACGATGGCCGACGCCCCAGACTTCCGCAACCGGCAGGATGCTCATTAATTTCTTCAGTCTGGCGCCATCGTCCAGAGCAACCACCCCGCCAGTAGCGGGCCATGTTTTTGCAGCGTGGTTACACAGCTTCGCCAGCGTCTTAGTACGGGCAATACCGACCCCGCATACCAGCGTTGTGTGTCGCCTGACTTCCTCGCGCAGTTGGCGCCCGAAAGCGTCAAGGCTCATGGCGGCCGTTATCCCTTTGCAGTCAACAAAAAGCTCGTCGATTGAATACTGTTCGACGTGGCTTGCAAGGGACTCAACTACGGCCGCGAACCGGGCCGACATGGAGGCATAGAGAGTGTAATTAGAGCTAAAAATAGCGATGTTATGACGCTCGATTATGGGTCTGACTTTGAAGTACGGATCGCCCATTTTCAGGCCCGCTTTCTTCGCCAGGTAATTACGGGCCACAATGTTGCCGTCATTGTTGGATAAAACGGCCACTGCTCGGTTTGCCAGATCTGGCCTAAATGCCTGCTCACAGCTGGCGTACATGCCATTGACATCAATCAGCGCAAACATACCGGATGCTCGATAAGGGAATGCGTAACCACTCCCCAGATTTCAACGCTCTCATTATCCGGGTCAATGTAGTACACAGGAAAATCTTTGTTCATCGGCATCAGGCAGGGTCTGGGCCTCAGCAGTAGCCGCTTCACGGTAAATTCATTATGGATGCAGGCGACTACGATTGAGCCGTGGCTGGCCGTCAGCGAGCGATCCACAACCAGTACGTCACCATCATGGATGCGGCCATCTTCCATTGACGAGCCAGAAACCCGTAGGAAGTAAGTTGCTGAAGGGTGACGAACACAATACTCATGCAGGTTTAACTCCTGCTTTTCATAGCCCTGGGCCGGGCTGGGGAACCCCGCAGAAATTCTTTGCAGATAAAAAGGGATGCTGTGTACCCGGCTGGCGCCGGAGCTTTCAAAAATATCGACCTTCATAGCGATCTACCAAATCACTGTTTACTTATACAGTATCGCTGTTATGGTCAGGTTGGCAAGTTTTACAGGTACTCTACTATATGTAGTGCTGCTTCAGCTGCCAACGAACGCTATATATAGTGTTTGTTGGCTTTCTGTTTTCTCAGTGTCCCCTGTAACCGGCCGCGTGGCGGCGGGCTAGCAGGGAGGGGGGGTGGCCTGTCGCTCCGGTCAGTCCCGCAGTTTCCGGCGATTTGCCCCCGGTGTCCGGTGGAGTCCGGCGAGGTCGCCTTCCATGCTCTGACGGGCATAAAATTAGGTAAATATAATCCGTACTTATATTGACTTTAACGCCCCATTGTACGATAATTAAAAAGTGGCAGGTGATGTGCCTGCCGCTTAACCATCGCCGGTATCGGCTTTAAGAGGAAGTATCATGGAAACTATCGAAATCACCGCCCGCTACATTTCTGAAAACGCCCGCATGAACTTCATGCCTGCGGCATTTCGTGGCGCTTTCTTCAGCGCAGATCACTTCATTCAGTCCTTTCTGAATCGTTACGCTAAAGACTACCAGGGAGGGTATTGGGAATACCTTCAGGCCAGCAATGGCGCGTTTTTTATGGAAGCGCCCCAACCTCTTTGGCTCTCGTTACCTAACTATTTTGAAGGTGAATGCAGCGCGCGCGAAGTAGGGATTATTGTTTGTCTGTATGCCTACAGTTACTTTTGCGGGCTGGCATATGAAGAAGGCAAAGCCGAACTGAACGAAACGATGGCTAACCGGTATCACCTGTTGCGGGAGTACGTTAATACGCTGGAGAACGAAAGCCAGAATCGTATTTATCGTGCCATTGATTAACTGATAACCAGGCGGGCAAAGCCCGCCTTATCGTGACTGTCACGCTCAGGGGAAACTATGTTAGCGACACTTCAACACCCTACCGCCTGGCAATTGCCAGATCGGTTAATGCTTTTGGAACTGTTAATGTTCGATTACCGTAATTCCGATCAGGAGCGCTACGGCCAGCAAATCTATCACCACTATCGTAAACAGGGTAATCATCGCTGGGATACTTCTGTTCATCAGGATAGCGGCGGCCAATACGCGATTATTTTCCGGCACTCCTTCAGCAAAAAACAGGCTGATGGCGTTAAGCGAACGATGATCCGCGATGAAACCGTTATACGGGCAGGTACGGCGCAGGAGCTGACAGAAGCGACATTTCCCGACTTCCAGGATAGCGATATTCTGAAGGCGTCGGATTTCTTTAAGTCGCTTATCCAGCGCAAAGCGGCAGACGTAACACAAACCGATATTTGAGGATCAGCGATGCTGAACAAAACCGAAAACAACACCAACATTAGTAGTATCAACCCCTGTTCTACAGAGAGCCTAATAGCCGTGACGGGAAATGATGGAGAGACGCATATCATTCAGCGTGAGTTAATATCCCACTCTGTTGAAGGGCATGAAGCCACAATCATTCACCTTGTAACCGGGAAGTCGATAAGGGTTTCTTTGTCATCTGAAATTCTGGCAAAAAAACTAGGCATTACCGTGTCTGAATAACGGGTTTTGTTGCTTGTTATAAGGTTTTATCCGTGTGTGGCAGAGTTCTAAAAAGGGAAACGTGAGAGATTATGAATACGATTAGTATAACGGAAATCGTGTTGAGTGTGCTTCTTGCGGGCGCTTTGGGGCCGGTTTTATTACGTCGAAAAAAAGGTCTGCTGTTACTGTTGTTGATTCTGGTCTGCACGATACTTTTGCTTCATGGTGTCACTACGATTTACTGATGTGGTCGAAAATCTTTAAAAGCGAACCCCCGGACGTCACCCCTCCGGGGCCGTTCTGCTGTGCTGCGCATCGAGCCGCTACGCGTCTCGCCCCGCTCACGCGGGCAGCTGCCACTGACGCCTCCGGCCTGCGGCCTCCGCGCTCCGCTTGGCAACCCCTTCCCCTGCTGCCGCTCATTTCCCCTTCAGCCTCCTATCATGATTCGTCTCCTGCATTATCCGTGGATTGTGCAGCTCAGCGGGGCGCTGGCCGTGACGGTGCGGTGTCCCCCGTAACCGGCCGCGCGGCGGCCGCTAACTCGCAGTACGGCGCCGCGACCCGCAGGCGGGCCGCCGTACCCGCGCGCAGGCGCGC
>OLXE01000163.1_pt1 | contig 49385 bp, 49 predicted proteins | sample 1644571 | NCBI WGS metagenome assembly OLXE01 (sample SAMEA103958161, study PRJEB25191) | human gut metagenome | biome: human-associated habitat [ENVO:00009003]; feature: intestine environment [ENVO:2100002]; material: feces | place: Germany | collected 2013/2015
ACCTGCCCGATGTCAAACGCATCCGCTTCTTCATGACCTTCGGACAGAGCTACCTTGACCACATGCGCTGCCTGGAGGATGTGGGCATGCTCTCCACCACGCCCATCAATTACAACGGTCAGGAGATCGTGCCCATCCAGTTCCTGAAAGCGCTGCTGCCCGACCCCGCCAGCCTCGGTCCCCGCACCAAGGGCAAGACGAACATCGGCTGCATCTTCACCGGCAAAAAGGACGGCAAGGACAAGACCTACTACATTTATAATGTGTGCGACCATCAGGAGTGCTACCGCGAGGTCGGCAGTCAGGCCATCAGCTACACCACCGGTGTGCCCGCGATGTGCGGTGCGCTGATGATGCTGACCGGCGAGTGGACCAAGCCCGGCGTCTACACGGTGGAGGAGTTCAACCCCGACCCGTTCCTCGACGCGCTGGACAAGTACGGCCTGCCCCGCAGCGAGAACCATGACCCGGTTCTCGTGGACTGATGGCGCAGCGCGACGCACGGCCGCCGTTTGCGGCCATCGACGGCGCAGTGCCGCCGGAATTTTCCGCCCTGCCCACGCCCTGCTACCTACTGGATGAAGCTGCCCTGACCCGCAACGCGGAGATTCTGGGCGGGCTGGCCCGTCGTACCGGGTGCAAGGTGCTGCTGGCGCAAAAGGCGTTCAGCAACTACGATTTGTACCCGCTGCTGGCGCCGCACCTCGCGGGCACCGAGGCCAGCGGCCTGTTTGAGGCGCGGCTCGGCGCGGAGGAAATGCCCGGCAAAGAAGTGCACGTTTTCTGCGCGGCCTACCGCGCAGATGAAATGGACGAACTACTGCGGTACGCCGACCATATCGTCTTCAACTCGCCCGCGCAGCTGGCAAAATTTGGCCCCGCGGCCAAGGCGGCGGGCAAAAGTGTGGGACTGCGCATCAATCCCGAGTGCTCGACCCAGGACGGCCACGCGATTTACGACCCCTGCGCCCCCGGCAGCCGTTTGGGCACGACCCGCGCCCAGTGGGACGCGGCAGCGGCAGAAAATTCTGCCCTGCCCGGGCTGTTGGACGGCCTGCACTTTCACACTTTATGTGAGCAGGACGCCGATGCGCTGGCCGTGACGCTGGACGCAGTGGCAGAGAAATTCGGCGATTTGCTGCCAAAAATGAAGTGGCTGAACTTCGGAGGCGGGCATCACATCACCCGCCCCGGCTACGACATGGCCGCTTTGGAAAAGTGTATCCGCCGCGCCCGGAATGACTGGGGCGTGACGGTTTATCTGGAACCCGGCGAGGCCTGCGCCCTGAACGCAGGGTATCTCTTGACCCGCGTGCTGGACGTGGTGCAAAACGGCGATACGACGGTTGCCATCTTGGATGCCAGCGCCGCCTGCCATACACCGGACGTGATCGAGATGCCCTACCGCCCGCCGCTGCTGGGGGCAGGGGAACCCGGCGAAAAGCCCTGCACTGTGCGGTTGGCCGGGCCGACCTGCCTTGCGGGGGATGTCATCGGTGATTACAGCTTTGACGCTGTGCCTGCCGTGGGTGATCTGCTGGTGTTCGGCGATATGGCCATTTACACCACCTGCAAGAACAACACCTTCAACGGTATGCCCCTGCCCGGTATTTACGCCCGCAAGCGCGACGGCACTACGCGGAAAATCGTGACGTTCGGATATACAGATTTCAAATGTCGGCTGGGAAAATAAGCTGCGATACATGCAAAGCGCCCACCGGCAGGCCGTTGCTGCGCCGTATTATCTCGCATTTTCGCATATTTTGCCACAAAAGAAGCTGCTCACTCCGTAGGGAATGAGCAGCTTCTCACTTTTAAGCCTGCCTTCAGGGCTTTTCTTTCATTATGGGTCATCCGGCACCGACATTGGCTGACAGGCGGGGGTTATGCAGCGGTCACTTTTTTGCTTCGCTTGGATGGGGGACAGGGGGCATTTTCGTGAACAGCGCTTTCAGCGCCAGCGGCGTGGCGACGCTGGAAATCACGATCAAAAGGATGACCGCCGTAAAATAAACAGGCTCGACAACGCCGACCTCAAGGCCCTTCTGGGCCACGATCAAGGCGACCTCACCGCGGGTCATCATGCCGACACCGACTTTAAGAGAGTCTCCCCAGTTGAAACGGCAGGCTCTGGCCGCCAGTCCGCAGCCGATGATTTTTGCCAGCAGGGCAACGAGAACGAAGCAAACACTGAACAGCAGAATCTCCGGCGTCAGTCCGCTGATGTCGGTCTTTAAACCGATACTGACAAAGAAAATCGGCGCAAAAATCACATAGTTACTGATGTCGACCCGGCGCTCCACATAAGCGGCGTCGTGCAGCGTACAGAGAACGATACCGGCAATGTAAGCGCCGGTAATATCCGCAATGCCAAAGTATTTCTCGGCAATATAGGCCATTGCAAAGCAGAATGCAAGGCTGGCAATCGTTATGCGCTGCGTATGGGGATTGCGGGAATCCAGCCACTTCATGGCGCAGTGGAACACATAGCCAATACCAACGGCAACCAGAAAGAACAGCGCGGTCTGGACCAGCACGCCGCCGATGCCGGTGCCCTCACCGGAGCTGGCACCCAGCACACAGGTCAGCACGATAATGCCGATGACATCATCAATGACGGCAGCGCTGACAATGGTAGTGCCAAGGAAGCTCTTTAAGTGGCCCAACTCCTGCAGCGTTGCCACCGTGATGGACACGCTGGTTGCGGTCATAATTGTGCCGATAAACAATGCGCGGAAGAATTCCGGGCTGCCGATTGCCGAAAAGCCGTAGAATACGCTGTAGAGCAGCGTACCGCCAATCAACGGTACAAGCACACCGATGCAGGCAATCAGCGTAGCAATAGGCCCGGCCCGCATCAGTTCTTTCAGGTTGGTGCCAAGTCCTGTGGAAAACATCAGCAGCACAACACCGATTTCAGCAAAAACGGAGATCGTGTCGTTGATCTGCACCAGATTGAGCAGACAGGGCCCAATCAGCAGACCGGCGAGAATTTCACCGACCACCTGCGGGGCCTTGCACTTGCGGGCAGCCAGGCCAAAAAACTTGGCGCTCAGAATAATAATTGCCAATTCACGGAAGATGGAATACATACATGTCATCTCTCTCAATTTACTGTAACCCATCCTTGTTATAGCACTTCTGCCAGATTTTTTCAATAGCAGAAACCGCCTTTTGGAGTTATCGTCGGATATTGTATAAATGTGGTAAACTGTAAGCCAAAAACAAGGCAAAGCACTTGCAATAATGTCCGTAGTATGATAAAATTCCAACTTGGAAAAGTTATAATATAGTTTACTTCATGGCTTACTGCGTCCGACAGGGTTGGCGGCAAGCGGTATACAACCTATATAATAAGGAAGGGAAGCGCATGTTCCATTTTTCAAACGGGCATCACCACACAGGAAAAACGTCAATGAGCAGGGCAAAAGTGTATGGCCTGCTTATGGCTTTGGCTATGCTTTTTATGGCAGGTCTGTGCGCCTGTTCCGCACAGCCGCACTCTGCGGCAGAGACTGCGCCGCAGACGATTGTGGTCGGCATTGATGTGTTTGACCCTTACAGCTATCTGGACAGGAACGGGCAGTTTGCCGGCATCGACGTGGAACTGGCGACGGAAGCGTTTTCACGACTTGGCTATACGCCGGAATTCCGGACGATTTCATGGCCGGACAAAGACAACCTTCTCAGCGACGGCACGATCGACTGCATCTGGTCATGCTTCAGCATGAACGGGCGGGAAACCAAGTACCAATGGGCCGGTCCGTATATGTACAGCCGTCAGGTCGTGGCTGTTCGTGCGGACAGCGATATCCAGTCGCTGTCCGATCTGGCCGGTAAGCGCATCGGCGTACAGGCAACCACAAAGGCGGAGTCGCTGTTTCTCGGCGAAATTTCCTCTTTGCTGCCCGAGGTCAAGCAAGTCAACAGCTTTGAGACGACAGAGGATATGTTTGCGGCACTGCGCAAAGGCTATGTAGATGCCGTCGCAGGCCATGAAGCACTGGTAGCCAAGTTGACAAATCTGGATGAAAGCAGTTACCGTGTGCTGGCAGAGAGTCCTTACAGTTCCGAACTTGGCGTTGCCTTCGCAAAGGACACCCATGAGGATTTGGCTGTGCAGCTGACCCAAACTCTGGAAGATATGAAGCAGGACGGAACGATTGGCCGCGTTGCAGAAAAATTCGGACTTGATGCAGAGAAAACTGTGTGGGGGGAACAGGGAAAATGAATGAGAAAAAGCAGTCCGGCAAAAAAAGACTGTTTTTGCTTGTGTTAGTTGCGTTCGGCATTGTACTTTGGATCACATTCACGAATCTGAACCGAATTGCACTGCGTCATACATTGGATGAAACGATTGGTTTTGTAAAGATTCGCTTAGAGCAGTACGAGACTGATGCGGCCAACGACCGCGTGAAAAGCCTTGTCCGCCTGCTGGATAAAACGGTAAGCCTTGGCAACGAAATGACGCTGAAGGAGGGTTTCGGCACGCAGGACCTGGACTCTTTTGCAGAGGAACAGCGTCTGACCGGTGCGCTTGTATTAGATGAAAACCTGAATGTTGTCATGCAGACCACAAAGGGCGGCAACGCCATGCCGCTGTGGGAGAAGCTGATCGACAGCCCCTATGTACACAATATCGTTGACTATCCAAAAAAGACATACTCGACCCGTCTGGAAGAAAATGGGATACTCTATGATTTTGCCGCGGTGGCACGCGCGGATGCACCAGGTATCCTGATTACCTATATACAGAAGGATAATGAGGATATTGGGGATTTGACGGTGGATTCCCTGTTGAGAGATTTTCCGTTGGAACTTGGCGGCATCGCTACGATCACGGAGAACGGCAGGGTCATCAGTAGCAACAGCAGCAAACAGGTAAACAAGGCAATAGAGGACTGCCAGGAATTATATAACGGAACCTTCGATGCTGCGGAGGATGGCATTGTGCGCCTGAACGGCAATCAGGGCGTCTGGTACGGCAGCCGGGAAAATACCGAGAACTATGCGCTCTTTGTGTTTTTCCCGGCATCTCAGGTGTTCATGACGCGCAACATTGTCTGTGCATCCTATCTGGCCATAGCCGTAATGGTCTTTTTAATGGCACTGCTGTGGCAGACCAAAATGGAAAAAGACGCGCTGCGGCAGCACCAGAAACGTACCGGAATCATCACAGCGCTTGGCACGGCGTATATGTACATTTCACTGGTGGACTTGAAGAAAAACACCGTTGAAATCCTCAAGAACGCGTCCGATACGGTCAAGAAGCAGAAGCACTTTGCACTGAAACGATCCGTACAGCAGGAGCAAATCGAGAAAATTATCGCGGAGCCATACCGTGAGGAGTATCTCGCCTTTGCGGACATGACGACAGTGGCCGAACGTCTGAAGGGTCACACCTCTTTGGCTCTTACGTCTCAGACTGTCGACAAAAAATGGATCCTTACGCTGATCACACCGCAGCGAAAAGATTCGGACGGCAACGTAACAGCCGTATTGGTTGCTACCCGCGACGCTACCGAGGAAAAGCGGCGGGAGCAAAAGCAGGAGGATGCCCTGCGCGATGCACTGGCGGCGGCGGAACACGCCAATAAGGCCAAGACGGTGTTCCTGAACAGTATGTCGCACGATATTCGCACCCCGATGAATGCCATTATCGGGTTTACGGCCCTTGCCACGGCGCATATTGATAACATTGACCTTGTCAAAGAGTATCTGAAGAAAATCAGCGTATCGGGCCAGCATCTGCTCAGTCTGATCAACGATATTCTGGATATGAGCCGTATCGAAAGCGGCACAGTCAAACTGGACAACACAGAAGTCCACCTGCCCGATGTGCTGCACGACCTGCGCACGATCATTCAAGGCAATATCAGCGCCAAACAGCTTGACCTTTACATCGACACGCAGGATGTGCACCACGAGGATATTATCACCGATAAGCTGCGCCTGAATCAGGTCCTGCTCAACATCGTGGGCAACGCTGTCAAGTTTACACCGGCGGGCGGTACCATCAATATCCGCGTTGAAGAAAAGCCGTCTGCCCGCAGTGGGTATGCGACCTTTGTTTTCAGCGTGAAAGATAACGGTATCGGTATGTCGAAGGACTTCCAGGCGCACGTTTTTGACTCTTTTTCACGGGAACAGACTGCGACAAGAAGCGGCATTCAGGGTACGGGCCTTGGCATGGCCATCTCGAAAAACATCGTAGATATGATGGGAGGAACCATCGCCGTCAAGAGCGAGCAGGGGAAGGGCAGCGAGTTTACGGTCACCCTGGACTGCAAGGTTTGTACGGAATCGGTGAAATATCCGCCGATTCCGGGCCTGAAAGGCACCCGTGCACTGGTTGTGGATGATGATGCACAGACCTGCATGAGCGTAAGCAAAATGCTGCGGGAAATTGAGATAGAAGCCGACTGGACGACCTCCGGCAAGGAAGCCATCCTGCGCGCGATGGAGGCGCACAATCAGGGTGCGGAGTTCAAGGTTTACATCATTGACTGGCTGATGCCGGATATGAACGGCATTGAGACGGTGCGCAGGATCCGCAAAGTAATCGAACCCGGCACGCCGATCATCATATTGACAGCCTACGATTGGGCCGACATTGAGGATGAGGCCCGGCAGGCCGGTGTCACGGCGTTTGTTTCCAAACCGCTGTTTATGTCGGAACTGCGCGATGCACTGACACACAAAGTGGTGTCGGGCAGGCAGCCCCTTCTGCCCAAGCACGGCGACTATACGGGCAAAAAGGTGCTGTTGGTCGAGGATAACGAACTGAACCGCGAGATTGCAACGGCCATTCTGGAGGAAGCCGGACTGAAAGTGGACGCCGTTGAGGACGGCACGGATGCCGTGGCCAGAATGAACGAGGCTGCGGAGGATGAGTATGATCTGATCCTGATGGATATTCAGATGCCCAAAATGGACGGATACACCGCCACCCGGGAGATCCGTACATTGAGCAGCAATAAAAAGGCAAACATTCCCATTGTGGCCATGACAGCCAACGCTTTTGAGGAAGACCGCCAAAAAGCATTCAAAGCAGGGATGAATGCACATATTGCAAAACCGATTGATGTGAACATCCTGATGGGAACACTGGATAATGTTTTCAAACAGAATTCGTGATCGCGTTTAAATAGCGTACAAAGGATCTGTACGACAAAGTAAAAAGCATATACAGCTGCGTTTATGGCGAACGGCCTCTCGGCGGTTCGCAACGCGATGCTGTATATGCTTTTTTTCATGCGCAATCTGTCAGCCGCCCAGCTCCACCATGCGGCGGATGCAGCGCCCGGCTCCCTGCATGACGTCCTGCGGCAGGGTGATTTCCTCACCGCCGCTGCCCTGCAGGCAATGGTAAATGTCCATCAGGGTGGTCAGTTTCATGTTCATGCAGGTAAGCTGCACGGCCAGCGGATAGAATCGCTTTTCCGGGCAAGCATAGGAGAGATGCTCCGCGATGCTGTTTTCCGTGCCGATGATGAACTCTTTGGCATCGGACTTTTCTGCATAAGCCATAATGCCGGTGGTAGAGCCAACATAATCAGCCCGCTCCACGACCTCGGGGCGGCATTCGGGATGAACCAGAAGCAGCGCCTCCGGGTGGGCAGCGCGGGCTTTGGCTACATCTGCTGCCGAACATACGATATGGCGCGGGCAGCCGCCGTGGTAAAAGGCAAACTGCTTTTCCGGCAGCTGCTTTGCTACATAGCCGCCCAAATTGGGATCTGGGATGAACAGAATCTTATCGTTTTCCAGCGCACTGCAAATTTTCAGCGCGCTGGAGGACGTCACACAGACATCGCAGGCTGTTTTCAGCTCCGAAGTTGTATTGATGTACGCCACCACGGCGTAGCCGGGGTACTGCTTTTTCAATTCCTGCAAGGTCGGCAGATCAAGCTGCTCGGCCATAGGGCAGCCCGCCATAGGGTTGGCCAGCCAGACAGTTTTCTTCGGGCTTAAAATTTTGCAGGTCTCGGCCATGAAGCGCACACCGCACATGATGACCCCGTCAGCGTTGGTTTTGGCCGCCTGCACGCTCAACCCGTAGGAATCGCCGGTGTAATCGGCGACTTCCAGCACAGGCTGGCTCTGGTAGGCATGGGCCAGGATGCAGATATTCTTTTCCCGTTTCAGGCGCAGGATCTCCTGCTGCAGTTCATGGACAGTCATAATTATGCCTCGTTTTTTTCTTCAATGCTCCCACGGTTGCAGCGGAGCCAGAAAACCGTGCTCTTTCAGTTCTTTTTCGATCAGGCTCAGCCTGTCCGGGGTGGCTGCCTCCACCAGATGATAGTGGTAGCCGTCGGTGGCGGTGGACAGCACCGTGGAGGAACTGTCCTCAAACGATTGCAGAAATTCCCGCACGTCCTGCCGGGAACGGATGTCCATCTCAGCGGTGATACGGCCATAGACCCGGTGGCTGATGCTGATATTCTTGACCCGGCCGCCACAGTCCACAATCAGGTTCAGCTCCTGCCCGGTTTGGTCAGGTGTGTGGCGCACCTTGAACTCCCGTGTGCAGCCGGCGGGCTGATCAGGCTGCTCCAGCACATAGCCGCGTGCAGTGGAAATGATCCCGGGGTGTGATGCCCGTATGACCGCCAGATCCTGCACGATGACCTGACGGCTGACGCCGTAATGGGTAGCCAGCGTGCGGGCGGCAATAGGCGCTCGGGCATGGGCAAGCTGCTGCAAAATGGCGGCGCGGCGCTCTGCGGTGGTCATATCAGGCCTCCTCCGCGGTCAGGGGGCGCAGATGCTTCATGGAAAGATCCAGAATGGGGGCCGAATGGGTCAGGGCGCCGCTGGACACATAGTCAATGCCAATGTCCCGCAGACGGGCAATGTTTTCCCGCGTGACATTGCCGGAGCACTCGGTCTTGGCGCGGCCTGCAATCAAAGTCACAGCCTTGCGCATATCCTCGTCGCTCATGTTATCCAGCATGATGATGTCCGCACCGGCTTCCACGGCCTCTTTGACCTGTTCCAGCGTTTCAGCCTCCACCTCGATCTTGCGGACGAAAGACGCATACTGCCGGGCCATCTTGACGGCCTTCGCCACGCCGCCGGCAGCGCCGATGTGGTTATCCTTCAGCAGAACGCCGTCGGACAGGCCGGTGCGGTGGTTGCTGCCGCCGCCAACGCGGACAGCGTACTTTTCAAAAATGCGGTTGTTGGGGCTGGTCTTACGGGTGTCCAGCAGGGTGATGCCGGTGCCTTCCAGCAGGGCCGACAGCTGATGGGTATAGGTGGCAATGCCGCTCATTCGCTGCAGGTAGTTCAGCGCAACGCGCTCACCGGAAAGCAGGGCGCGTATATCGCCCGTAACAACGGCCAGCTTCTGGCCGGGCTGTACGGTATCGCCGTCCCGGCAGAAGAATTCCACCTTGGCGCCGGGGTCCAGCAGCGTAAAGACGCGGGCATAGACCGCCAGACCGGCAACAATGCCGTCCTCCTTGGCAATCAGATCCACGGTGCCGGGGCAGGCGTGGGGCATGACGGCGTTTGTGGAAACGTCCTCCTCCGGAATATCCTCCCGCAGCGCTTGCAGCAGCAGCGGGTCTATATGCAGCAGCTGGGTGATCTCATTCATGGTTTTTACTCCTCTCAATAGCGGTCAGAACCTCCTGCCGATACGCGGCAAACAGCGGTTCCTGTTCACGGTATGGGGCCAAATCGGGCTTATCGCCTGTAAAGACAGGCGGTTCTCCGTATAGTATATCATCTGCCGCGCGCTGTGCAAAGACCAAAGATTCCAGCAGGGAATTGCTGGCCAGCCGATTGCGTCCATGCACACCGTTGCAGCAGGTCTCGCCGCAGGCATACAGCCGGGGCAGTGCTGTTCGGCTGCTCAGGTCCGCCGTGATGCCGCCCATAAAATAATGCTAGGCCGGTACAACGGGGATCGGTTCATGGATGGGGTCGTACCCCTCCTCCTCGCAGCGCTCCAGAATGTTGGGGAAATGCTCACGGATAGCCGCCTCACCGATGGGGCGCATATCCTCCCACACATGGTCGGTGCCGTCCTTTTCCATCTGTGCGCGGATTGCTGCGCTCACCACGTCGCGGGGCTGCAATTCGTTGGTAAAGCGATTCCCGTTTTTATCCAGCAGCAGCGCGCCCTCCCCGCGAACCGATTCCGAAATCAGAAAGCGACGGCCTTTTCGGTGGCTGTACAAAGTCGTGGGGTGGATCTGGATATAGTCCAGGTGCTCACAGGCAACGCCGTGGCGCAGGGCCATGGCGATGGCATCCCCCGTGATGTGGGGGAAGTTGGTGGAGTTTTTATACAACCCGCCGATGCCGCCGCAGGCCAGCACCACCGCCCCTGCCCCGATGGCTCGCGGTTCGCCGTCCGGGCCGGCAGCAATGACACCGCCGCAGGCCGAGGCGTCGGCGAAGAAATCCAGCAGAGTCGTATGCTCACGCAGTTCGATGTTCTCGCAGCGCAGGACCTCGTTCAGCAGGGTCTGGGTGATCTCGTGGCCGGTAATATCCTCATGGAACAGGATGCGCGGGCGGGAGTGCGCTCCCTCCCGGGTAAAGCGCAGAGCCCCGTGGTCATCCCGCGCAAAGCGGACGCCGCGGCGCACCAGATCCCGGATGATCGAGTTGGAGGAACGAATCATCAGGTCTACTGTGGCGGGGTTGTTCTCGTAATGGCCTGCCCGCATCGTATCATCAAAAAAGGGGCGGTAGTCTGCCTCGCCATGCTGCATACAAATGCCGCCCTGCGCAAGGAAGGAGTCGCTCTCGTCCGCTTTCTGCTTTGTAAGCAGAAGAATGCGGTACCGCGCAGGCAGATTCAGGGCGCAGTAAAGGCCCGCAGCGCCGGTGCCGACGATGACTACGTCAAAATAGTCATCCATATTAGCCATTTTCATGTGGTTTCCTCGGTTTCTTCTGTAATTCCAACTTTGACAGTATAGCACCGTTCATTACACGTGTCAAGACACATGTAATGATATATAGTGACGCCCCGCCATGCGCAATAAACTTCGGCATAAAAAACAACAGGAACGCTGCTGTACATTGCAATGTTCCTGTTGTTTTTATTAGGGCAATACCGCATAATTCTAAGTACCGATACGGCGAGCGAGGTGCGGCAGCTGCTAAGCCAAAAGCGCAGATAATACTTTGTGTATTATCGAGCATTTTGGCAACGCAGATGCCGTGCCGCAGCCGCCGGAGCGGTGCTTAAGCCGTAAGGCGGGAATTATGCGGTGTTGCCTTAGGTTGGCCGCTGCAAAGCGTTACAAATCGTTCCGCAGCTTTACGGCACTCCGTTCGGCGATGCACTGCTTTAAGGCGTTGATCATCTTGGCTTCGTCCAGCGGTTTGGCCAGGTGAATATCCATGCCCGCCAGACGGCTGTCCATAATATCCTCGGAAAAAGCATTGGCGGACATGGCAATGATGGGGATGATTTCCGCGTCGGGGCGGTTCATGGCGCGGATGGTTCTGGCGGCGCCCCAGCCGTTCATACGCGGCATCATAATATCCATATAGATCACGCCGAAACAGCCAGGTGCGGACTTTCCAAACAGCTCTACAGCGCACCGTGCACAGCACATGGGTCACATTGCCGGCCTCGTCCCGTTTCTTTGCAACGAAGCGCAGAGAATGCCAGCTTCCGTCGCACATGCGGTATTCTGTGGAGATATATTCTTCGTTTTTCAGTCTTTCCGCACGGGTGGGCACATCCAGGAAACGGCGGACCAGGTCGCGGTATTCGGGCACCACAGTAGCATCGCAGAGCTGATACAGCTTCTCCGAGGCACAGCCGTTGTTTCCGGTCAGGCGGTGCGTCGTAAGAAAACTGTCCCGGAAAATGTGTTGCCGCGGTAAGTTGACGGGCGACCAATGGTCGCCCCTACACACGCAATAAGGCAAAAATGCAGTTTTTTGACGGTCTGATATACTATATAAGGTCTACTGCAACACACCGCAAAAGGCAGCCCGCCCCCTATAGTTCGCTAAAGTTTGATTTAGCGAACTTGTGCATTTCTCTTTTACGGGAGGCTTTTGCTTCCCGATGCCCCCTGCTCCCGTCATCTCGTTCTCCCTGCCGATGACTTTCATTTCCGCTTTACATGGGCAGCGCAACGGTAAATACGGTTCCTGCCCCTTCTGCCGGCTCATCCTGTACTGTACCGCCGTGCAGTGCTGCAATTTCCCGCACCAACGCCAAACCCAGTCCTGCGCCGCCCATTTCGCGGCTTCTGGATTTGTCCACACGGAAAAACGGTTCAAAGATGCTGGTTCTGTATTCATCGGGAATACCGCAGCCGGTATCTGCAACGCGCAGTATTGCTTTGCCGTTTGACCGGCTGATCGTAATCTGCACAGAACCGCCCGGCTGATTGTACTTGATTGCATTTTCCACAAGGTTGAACAGCATACGGTAAATCAGGGCATCGCTTCCGATAATATGAATATCCTCACATTCCTGATGCAAGGTGATCTGCTTTTTCTGGGCCAGCGGCGTCAGATCCGTCACAATTTCATCTGCCAGCGGCGCAAGCTCAATGCAGTCATCCCGCGGAACGGCCTGCAAATTGCTCATTTCCAGCAGGGTCCGTACAAGCGCCGATAAACGGGCTATCTGCTCTGTCTGAAAATGTACCAGCTCTGCGGTTTCCGCGTCCGTTTTCATGTGATCTTCGGCGAAGATTTCCAGTTTTGCCTGCATGATGGCCAGCGGTGTTTTCAGTTCATGGGCTGCATTCCCGGCAAACTGTCGCTGTAGGTCAAAGGAATGGGCCAGGCGATCCAGCATTTGATTGACAGATTGACTTAGCTGCCGAAATTCCGCAACGGTATTTTCTTCCAGCCGTACATCAACCAGATTATCCTGATCGACCTTCTCGGCCTGCTGTGCCAGCTCTTTCAGTGGTTCCAGCGCTTTGCCGCTGATAAAATAAGCAATCGCCGCGCTGAACAGCGTCACCACTGCCGTAATGCACCACCCTTTGCGGCCAAAAATCGTCTTTGTATCGTAAACCTCTTGCGAGAATTGCACCAGAAAGTCTGACATCTGATCTTCGGGGATCTCTATGGTCAGATCCTCCCCGCCGTCCTGTTGATATTGTAAAACGTACCCGTTCAGATTGTCCATACCGGAGGCGCCGGAGCGATACAGCAACAAGTTCAGGCAGACGCAGGCACCCGCAATCAGTAATGCCGTCATAAGTGTGATGCGCCATTGCAAAGATAATCGCTTCATTGCTCGCTCTCCCCCACTTCATAGCCTTCTCCGATGCGGTTTCGGATAGGATCATACCCCAGTGCCGTGCGCAGCTTTTTGCGCAGCGCCGAGATATGCACCCGAATCGAGTTGCTGAACGCATCTACGCGGCCGTCCCAGACATGTTCCATCAATTCCTCCTGACTTACAGGGCGTCCCTGATGCAGAAGCAGATATTCCAGCACACTGCTTTCCTTGCGGGTCAGTGGAACAGGTTGACCGTCCACCATAGCCACCCGGCTCTTGGTATCAAAGCTCAGTCTGCCGCATCGCAGGCAAACATTGCGCTGAATAAACTGCCGCCGTGTCAGGCTGCGGACGCGGGCTTCCAGTTCAGCCAAATGGAACGGCTTGGCCAGATAATCATTGGCACCGGCGTCCAGGCCTTCCACCTTGTCCGCAATTTCACTGCGGGCCGACAGAATCAGAACCGGCGTTTCCAAATCGGTCTTTCGCAGTGTGCGCAGAACTGTCATTCCATCCACTCGGGGCAGGTTCAGATCCAGCAAAACAAGGTCATACCGCTCTGCCGCCAGCATTTCCAGCGCGGTTTCCCCATCACCGCAGTCATCTGTTTCATACCCTGCACGGTGCAGCTTTCTGGCAACGCTTTCCCGCAGGGACGGCTCATCCTCAACCAGCAGCAAACGCATAATAAACGCTCCTTATATAAACTGTGTTTCTGTTTACTACCATTATAACAGCTTTTGCTAAAATCTGCGTTAATTTTTTCTTAGCAGAAAATTTATACCCGTTGTGCTATACTGATCTCATCAAGACAAAAGGAGGATCGAAATGTTGAGCAAAAAGGCAATCGTTCAGGTGCTTTTTCTGCTGGCTGCCGTTATGATGATCGGTTACGGGGCATGGCGCGGTGAGGCGGGCACTGTCTTTACGAAAGCAATTCGATTATGTATGGAGTGTGTTAGGTCAGTTTACAAGGAACTACACGCAGACCGTGAAACGGGCTGCTGACAACAAACGGCGCTATGCTCCCGGCTGGGTGCATAGCACCTGTTTGTTGCGGGGGTTTCCAAAGGGGGCAGCGCCCCATTTGGCACACGACTTTGCGGAGCAAAGTGTAGTGTGTTATACGCTCTGTCGGCGTTGCCCTGAAAATACCGTTGCCGCCGGGGAGGGCAAGGGCATTTGACGCGGCAGGAAAGCAGGGCTTTGTTTGGGGCTGGTAAGCCGGAAACAAAGGGCTGATTTCAGCAGCAGACAGGGCGTATTATGAAAGCCCCCGTCCCTCGTCCTCCGCCCCCGGCCTATGGGACAAAAAGTCCCAAAGCTCTGGACACCGTGACCAGATGTGTGGCCACACTCCGGGAAAAGTAGCAGGACGGCAGGAAACCGTCAAGGCTGAAATGAATGGGCTGACGCCCGGCCTTGACCGTTCCCCGCCGCCCCGCTGGATGGGTGGACAAGGTGGCCAATCCCTAAAAGTGTTTGGCCGCACTCGTTCATTTTGGGGCCTTTCTTCTCCCAAAATTGAAATGGGCGGGAAAGCCCTAAAATGGCTTTCCCGCCTTGATTACCCATTAGCAAAGACGGGCGAGACTGTCAACGGCGGCGCTGAAAGCGCCGTTCATCTTGACCGTTGACTGGCTCGCCTGGCTTTGCTACTGCCCGTAAGAGATGGAAAAACAAGATGGAAAACAAGGTTAAAAATGGTTGACAAGTCTATCGGATGTGTGTTATACTGTGCGACAGTTTGAGATTGGAAGGAGGCTTACGTGTGTTAATTTGTGTACGCTAATAAGCAATAAAAAGTAGAAGTACCTTTCCACATGATGGTGGGCTTTTTTTGCGTGCGTATGCAAAGGAACACGTAGGTTTGACACGAGCAGTCTTTGAACTGTATCGTGGTGTTTTTTCGTGCTTTGTTGTTATGCAGGCGTCTGCCCTCTCTGTGGGACAACGCCTGCTTTTTATTGCAGAAACAAAGGAACAATGCAATAAAAAAGGAGGTTCGCATTATGACCCAAAACAACAATTCATGGAGAAAAACTTATTTTACACTTCTTGCCGGACAAGCAATATCCTTTATTAGCAGCGGTATTTTGCAAATGGCCATTATCTTTTATTTGGTTGCGAAAACTAATTCTGCAATCATATTGACGGCGGCAACACTGATTGGATTTTTGCCGCAAGCCTGTTTAGGCCCGTTTGCAGGTGCTTTTGTTGACCGGCACAGCCGTAAAAGCGTAATGATTGGTGCGGATTTGATAATTGCCGCCGCTGGCGGTATTCTGGCGCTGGTGGCGTTTTACATGGAATTGCCCGTATGGTCTATTATGGTTGTCCTGTTAATCCGAAGTGCGGGAACTGCTTTTCATTCTCCAGCATTCAGCGCAGCAACACCTATGATTGTGCCAAAAGAGGAACTTACAAAATGCGCTGGTTACACGCAGACCATGCAAGCAGTAAGTGCGATTATCAGTCCAGCTGCCGCAGCGTTTTTATATGCTGTTTGGCCTCTTAATGCAATTATATTGTTAGATATTGTGGGTGCAATCCTTGCCTGTGTGACTGTTGCGATTTCGTCCATACCAACGCCTGAACTATGTCCAGAAACGAAAAGACAACAGTTTTTACAGGATATGAAAGAGGGGTATGTGGTATTAAAGCAAAACAGGGGCCTCTTTGCTCTGCTCTGGATTGGTGTAATTTATATGTTCTTTTATATGCCAATCAGTACGCTTTTTCCTCTCATCTGTATGTCATACTTCAAAGGAACACCGGCCCATGCCTCTGCCGCTGAAATTGCTTTTGCGGTTGGTATGCTGCTTGGCGGAGTCATTCTGAGCATTTGGGGCGGTTTTAAGAAACGGCGGTACACCATCGGTCTTTCCGTTCTCCTGATGGGCGTTAGCAATATGCTCTCCGGGCTTTTGCCGCCAGACGCATTTCTTGTCTTTGTTGTGTGCTGTACTGTTATGGGAATTTCCGCTCCATTTTACGGTGTGCAAAATGCGATTTTTCAAGAAACGGTCAAACCAGAATATCTGGGGAGAGTTTTTTCTCTACTGACAAGCGCCGCTTCCCTCGCCATGCCGTTTGGCCTTGTCATTTCCGGGCCTCTGGCGGAGCGGCTGGGAGTTGAGAAATGGTTTGTCATTTGCGGAATTGGCATTATCATCGTTGCGCTTGCCGTATTTTTACTACCCGGTTTGAGAGAGATTGACAATACGCAATAATCAACTGCACCTTTTTCTATTACTAAACAAAATGCCTGGATGGTGGTTCTGAAAAACCAGAACCGCCGTTCAGGCATTTTTTATCTTCGTCCTCTCTGCGGTTTTGGATTCTTCAGCAAGTCGGATTTTTCCGCAATCTTTTTCAGCCACTTCCGTTCTTCTACTGACAGCTTCCTAAAATTCAGCTTGAGCCGTTTGCAGATAAACGCCAAGTACGCTTGTTCCGTGTCGCTGTCCTGGCTGACGATTTCACCAGCAGTTTCCAGCATTTCTTTTAGCGGGTTATCCTCTGGGACGCTGAAAAAATCGTCTTTGTGTGTTTCCCGCAGAGCAAGGGCAATCCCGTTTATGTCCCGTTGTATCACATAGCGGCAAAACTCGTCCTCATCAATATGGGCGGTGATAAGCTGTCTTAACTGCGTATCACTCATGCCAGGATTATGCTTTTTTATAACAGTTGCGCTCATCGTGTCCACTATGGCGTTTGCACCCTGCGCCTGTTTCAGTGCCGTTCCGTTCACATAGATTTCAAGGTCAGCCATCAGCCAGGGGAAATCCGGGTGCGCCGCCAGCTCACACAGCAGGGTATTGTCTATCCTCCCGCTTTTCAGCAGGTCAATCATTTCATCACTCAAACGCAGGTCTGCAAGATCGGCGTTTGGGTGATTTTTCATTTCAGACAGCCCCAGCAGATAATCAGCGGTCACACCGTAAAACTTCGCCAGCCGGATAAGGGCATAGTGGCTGATGTCCTTGAAGTCTTCCGTTTCGTAACTGCCCAGCGCAGACTTGGAAAGCCCGGTCTGCTCCGCAAGCTGCCCCAGCGTCAAGCCACGCTCCACACGTAGGTCTTTTAATCGCTCTTGTATGGATAAAGACATATTCACCCTCCTTGCTAGCTCAACGAAAGAGAAGCCGTTATGCTATGTACTATGCTCATAGCATAACGGCATAGGCATTTACAGTTTTATTTTACCATTTGCTACATCTTCACGAAATTTATCAACAAGCTTCGCTGTCAGCTTGGATTTACCGTAGTGTTCAAGTACAAAAGTACGATAACTTTTTCCATCTACAAGCACATCACTTTTTCTGGTAAACAACCAATTTCCGTTACCTCCTCCCTGTTCTCTAATATTCCAGTCTTTCCCATATCTTTTATAGATTTCATCTTTTTTACCTTGAACAGACATTGATTCGCTTGGAATATAAACAATTTGCATAATAGCTCCTCCTTTATTTTGTGCAAGAAGACCAGAAACCTGAATTTGTCTTTTATCTTTTTTTGATTATATCACAAATCCGAGAGCGTGGAAATAGGGAGTTTTTCAGGCTGATTTCCTACCTCTTGGATATACGGCACAGGCGGTCAAAAAGGTGTAGACTTGGGATAGTTCATCGATGGACAAGCACCTTGGAAACAGAACACGCCAAAGAAAACGGAGGGACGCATGAGCAAAAGACCCTATCAACACCTGCCGCCGCTGGAACACAGGCCGGACGGCTCCCCCTACCGCATAACCCCGCCCCAGAAGAGACGAGCCAGCGGCCTGATACGCCGGGAGTGCTGCAACTGCGAGGACGGAAACTGCCTTGCGCTGGACGATGGCGACACCTGCGCCTGTCCGCAGATGATTTCGTTCTCCGTCTGCTGCAAGTGGTTCCGCTGGGCGGTCTTGCCGCTGGACAGGACGCTGGAAGCGGAGATTTACCGGGACAGGGACTTGAAACGCTGTGCGGAGTGCGGCGGTGTGTTCGTCCCGAAGTCCAACCGGGGCAAATACTGCCCGGACTGCGCCGCCAGAGTTCACAGGCGGCAGAAAACAGAAAGTGAACGGAAAAGGAGGTCTGCTGTGGACAGTTAAGAGCGGGAAAAGCCTTGATTTGCAAGGCTCCGCAAGCCCTCAACCGGGGCGGCTGGTATCATTTATCATTCGCCCCGGAAAACGGGCCTCTAACCGTCCACAAAACACGCTATGACAAACACGATTTATATTCACCAGCCGGAAAAGGCGTTCAGTTTCACCCGGCTCCCCAATTTCCTTTTTGAAGCACCCACATTCCAGCCCTTGAGCAACGAAGCGAAGGTGCTGTATGCCTTTGTCCTGCGCCGGGCGGAGTTGTCCCGGAAGAACGGCTGGGCGGACGAGTACGGGCGGGTCTACCTGTACTACCCCATCTGCGAGGTGGTCGCTTTGCTCCGCTGCGGGCGGCAGAAAGCGGTCAACACCCTGCGGGAGTTGCAGTATGCGGGGCTGGTGGAAATCCAGAAACAGGGCTGTGGAAAACCCAACCGCATTTACCCGAAATCCTATGAAGCGGTTCCAAACACCGACTTCAAGAAATCCGGTTATGGTACGCCGGAGGGCTGAAAACCGTACTTGGCGAGTACGAAAATCAATCCTCTTGAAGTACGGAAATCTGACGGTATATAGAAATACAGAGATTAAAACCATCTATTTACATTCATTCCATTCCAATCCTATCAGAGATATTTTCGGCGGGAAAACCCGCCGGAAAGGAATGGAATGGGGAAAGGAGTTCAATGGCACAACACGCAATTTTGCGATTTGAGAAGCACAAGGGCCACCCGGCGGGGCCGCTGGAAGCCCACCATGAACGGAAAAAGGAGCAGTACGCCAGCAACCCGGACATTGACACCAGCCGGAGCAAGTACAATTTCCACATCGTCAAGCCGGATGGCCGCTACTACCATTTCATTCAGAGCCGCATCGAGCAGGCCAGATGCCGCACCCGCAAGGACAGCACTCGGTTTGTGGACACGCTGATTACCGCCAGCCCGGAGTTTTTCAAGGGCAAGTCCCCAAAGGAGATAGCGGCCTACTTCCAGAGGGCGGCGGACTTCCTCATTGACCGGGTGGGCCGGGAGAACATCGTTTCGGCTATGGTACACATGGATGAAAAAACGCCCCATCTGCACTTGGTCTTTGTGCCGCTGACAAAGGACAACCGCCTGTGCGCCAAAGAAATTATCGGCAACCGGGCCAATCTGACGAAGTGGCAGGACGATTTTCACGCCTGTATGGTGGAGCAGTACCCCGACCTGGAGCGTGGGGAAAGCGCCAGCAAGACGGGCCGGAAGCATATCCCCACCCGGCTGTTCAAACAGGCGGTCAACCTCTCCAAACAGGCGAGGGCCATTGAAGCGGTTCTCTCCGGCATTACCCCGCTGAACGCCGGAAAGAAGAAAGAGGAAGCCCTCTCCATGCTGAAAAAGTGGTTTCCGCAGATGGAGAACTTCTCCGGGCAACTGAAAAAATACAAGGTCACAATCAATGACTTGTTAGCGGAAAATGAAAAGCTGGAAGTCAGGGCAAAGGCCAGCGAAAAAGGCAAGATGAATGACACGATGGAACGGGCGAAGTTAAAAAGCGAACTGGACGATATGCGGCGGCTGGTTGACCGTATCCCGCCGGAGATTTTAGCGGAACTGAAACGGCAACAGCGGCAGCATGGAAAGGAAAGGTGATCTTATAAGTAATATCAGATACAAAAAGGAAATCGAAATCGTGACTTTTCAGGGAAAGGAAATCACACTGGAAAATCTCTCCCCGGTGTTCACGCCGGAACAGGAAGCAGCCAAACGCCGGGAACTGGAACAGCAGCTTTATGAGGTGTTCCGCAAGTACGCCGACAAGCGGGAGAGTGAGGAAGCCGGGACATAAGGTTTTCCAAACCCATCATTGATTTGCGGGGCTGCTGGCGGTATAATAGAACTGTCAGCAGCTCCGTTTCTTTTTTAAGAAAAGGAGCGACAATATGAACAATCGGATAGACGCAATCTATGCAAGACAATCGGTAGACAAAAAGGACAGCATTTCCATTGAAAGCCAGATTGAATTTTGCAAATACGAGTTGAAAGGCGGTAACTGCAAGGAATACACAGACAAAGGGTACAGCGGCAAGAACACAGACCGTCCGAAGTTTCAAGAACTGGTGCGGGACATCAAGCGGGGCTTGATTGCAAAGGTCGTGGTTTACAAGCTCGACCGTATCAGCCGTTCCATTCTGGACTTTGCCAACATGATGGAGCTGTTCCAGCAGTACAATGTGGAGTTTGTGTCCTCTACGGAAAAGTTTGATACCTCCACGCCGATGGGACGGGCCATGCTGAATATCTGTATCGTGTTCGCCCAGCTTGAACGGGAAACGATACAGAAGCGGGTGCAGGACGCATGGTACTCCCGCTGTCAGCGGGGCTTCAAAATGGGCGGCAAAACGCCCTACGGGTTTCGGACAGAGCCTTATGTGATGGACGGGGTGCGCACAAAGAAGCTGGTAATAGAGCCAACCGAAGCGGCCTTTGTCCGGCAGATGTATGAGATGTACGCTGACCCGCAGGTATCGCTGCATGACATTACAAAGAAGCTGACGGCGGACGGTATGCGTACTTATCATGGCAGGCCGCTGTCAAGGGCTACTTTGAGCGTTATTCTCCGAAACCCGATTTATGTCATGGCTGACCTCGACATATACGAGTTTTACAAAAGCCAGGGGACGGATATTTACAATGATGCCGCCGACTTTGCCGGGACAAACGGCTGCTATTACTATCAGGGCAAGGGGAATACAGAGGACAAGCACAAGCACCTGCAAGGACAGACGCTGGTACTGGCTCCACATGAGGGGTTTATCCCATCGGAGCTGTGGCTGAAATGCCGGAAGAAGCTGCTTGCCAGCCACACTTACCAGCCCGCAAGGAAAGCCCGGAACACATGGATGGCGGGAAAAATCAAATGCGGGAAATGCGGCTATGCGCTCATGTCGGCGCACTCTAACGGTATTCTTTATATGCGCTGCACCGTTCATGCGGACAGCGGGGCCTGCCCCGGCTGCGGCTGTGTAAAGCTACACGAACTGGAAGCGGTGGTCTATCAGCAGATGGTGAAGAAGCTGGAAAAGCACAAGACGCTGACGGGCAGGAAGAAAGCGGCAAAGGCCAACCCGAAAATCGCCGCCCTGCAAGTGGAACTTCTCCATGTGGACAGCGAGATTGAAAAGCTGGTGGACAGTCTGACGGGGGCAAACAATGTCCTGTTCTCCTATGTGAATGTGAAGATAGCGGAACTGGACGGGCGCAAGCAGGAACTTCTGGCAAGGATAGCGGAGTTGACTGTGGAGGCCATCAGCCCGGAACAGGTCAGCCAGATTTCCGGCTACCTCGATACCTGGGAGAATGTATCTTTTGATGACAAGCGGCGTGTGGTGGATTTGATGATCACCACCATAGCCGCCACAAGCGACAGCTTGAACATCACATGGAAAATCTGACTGGCGGCACCCCTCCCGTCAGATACCTACCCTGTGTAGTCCCTTGTAAACTGTACTTTGGCATTGGATAAAAATCGTTCGCATTTTCTGGCCCGTTTCCGGGGACTGATTCAGGCAGGTGCAGCACTGCTGACAAACATCCATCTGCCGAATTTTCTCAAAGGAACGCTTTATCAGGGCAAGGGGAAATATCTCTGCGTTCCGGGACTGAACTGTTACTCCTGCCCCGGCGCTGCGGGGGCCTGCCCTATCGGGGCCTTTCAGGCTGTGGTCGGGTCGTCAAAGTTTCGGTTTTCCTATTATGTTACCGGCATTTTGATTCTGCTGGGCGTGCTGCTGGGGCGCTTTATCTGCGGTTTTCTCTGCCCGTTCGGTTGGCTGCAGGAGCTTTTGCATAAGATTCCCTCTCCCAAGCTGTCAACCAGACGCCTGAAACCGCTGCGCTATATCAAATATGCGGTACTGCTGATCATGGTCGTACTGCTTCCGGCTGTTATTGTCAACACATCTGGCATGGGGGATCCGTTCTTCTGCAAGTACCTGTGTCCGCAGGGCGTACTGGAGGGCGCAATTCCGCTTTCTCTTACAAACGCGGGCATACGAGCTGCTTTGGGAAAGCTGTTCAGCTGGAAATTCTGCATTCTGCTGGCAGTTGTGGTAGGCAGCGTGGTTTTTTACCGCCCGTTCTGCAAATGGCTGTGCCCCTTGGGGGCGGTCTATGCACTTATGAATCATGTATCCCTGTTTCAGATGCGCGTTGACCGCGATACATGTGTTTCCTGCGGTGCCTGCGCAAAAGCGTGCCCGATGGATGTGGATATTACCAAAACACCAAACCACGCGGAGTGTATCCGCTGCGGTAAGTGTATAAAGTCTTGTCCGACCAAAGCGATCTGCTATCAGTACGGTTTCGGCGACAAGTCAAAAACAGAAATCAAGGAGAATTGACAATGAAACGTTTTTTTGCATGGATCACAGCCCTTCTGATGCTGCTCTCCCTCGCTGCCTGCAGCAGCACACAGACAAGCACTGCGGCAGCTTCCCAGCAAGCATCTACTTCTGAGACGGGCAAGTCTGAAAATGAGCTTCTCGCAGAGGAAAACGATATTCTGGCGGCAAATAACGCCCTGTGGGAAAAGGTTTTTGCCTCCATGGACAAGAATGTTACCGACACCACACTAAGCAGCAATTACGGTGATATTCTTATGAGTGCGTTGGATCATGCGAAGGACCAGTTCACCGATGAAGAATATGCTGCTTTAAAGGCCGATGCGGACAAAATCCGTGAGATCGAAACACAGATCGCAGCACTGCCGCAGGATGAAGCTGCCAGCCAGTCTATGACGCAGACGGCCAGCACATTCCCGCAGTTTGAAGGAAAGGATTTGGACGGCAACAGCGTAAGCAGCAGTCTTTTTGCCGATAATGCGTTCACCGTTGTTAATTTCTGGTTCAGCGGCTGCAAGCCCTGTGTGGACGAGATGGACGACCTTAACGCATTGAATCAGCGCATTCAAGAGCAGGGCGGCGAGGTGATCGGTATCAACACAGAAACCCTTGATGGCAACGCGGACAACATTGCCGCTGCCAAACAGATTCTGGAACAGGCCGGGGCTGCATTCCGCAACATCTATTTTGACTCTGCCAGTGATGCCGGTAAATTTGCCCTCGGCATTATGGCCTTCCCCACTACCTGCGTTGTGGATCGTCAGGGCAACATCGTTGGGGAACCGATTATGGGCGGTATTGATAAAGAGGATAACGCTGCCACACTGCAAAAGCTGATCGATGAGGCTCTTGCGCAGTCGCAGCAGTAAATAAGAAAATAGCTTAAAAAAACTCGCAGCAGTCATGGATACGAAAGTACCCTTTGGCTGCTGCGAGTTTGTATTTTGCTGCGCCGCCGTGTGGCTGGCTATGTCCCCTGCTCCAGGGCTTACTGCCCGGTTTGCTTTCCCTCTATAGCATATATTTTGTCTTTTCGATTGTATATCAGCATTTTATACTTGACAAAGTCAAGCGTATGGACTATACTCTTTTATGTAAGGAGATGCTGCATTCACCATGTATCAAAAGACCCTATCCTACTACATCGCCATGCTGTACCGCAGCTTTTCGGATTTCACAGGCGACAAGCTGCAGGAAGTCGGACTAAATTTCGGGCTTTTGTTTTTTATTGTATATATCGGAAAAAAGCCGAACTGTACGCCTTCGGAATTGACAAAAGCATTGTCCCTTGACTGGGGGCACAGTCAACGGTGCATCAATCGTCTTACTGACGATGGCTTTATTACCAAGGAAAAATCAGGGCGTCACTATCTGCTCAACCTGACAGAACGCGGGCAGGAGGCTTTTGAAGCCGCCCACCGGATATTCTTTGACTGGGACGACAGATTTATGACGAATCTGACTGCAAAAGAAAAGGAACAGTTGCTTGCCTTATTGGAAAAAGCAACAGAAAGGATACCGCACCATGTACGAAACGATTAACAGCCCCATCAATTACGGCGGTTTGGAATTGAAAAACCGCATCATTTTTGCCCCTACCACCTTTGGCCTTGCGGAGGACGAATATTTTGAAAAGATCCGCAAGATCGCCGCAGGCGGCTGCGCCATGGTTATCATCGGTGACGTCCCCGTCGGCAAAAGCCAATTTGAGAAATCTCTTTTTGATAAAAAAGGCTTCGCCCATTATCAGAAGCTGGTCGAAATCGTCCACAGCTATGACTGCCGCATCTGCGCCCAGCTGCACCAGACCGACTCCAATATGTTGGCCATGCTGAAATACGTGCCCGGCGTTCTGACGAAGAAGATTTCAATGGAGGAGCTGCGTCCCCTGCTGAATGCCGAGGTTGCCCCTTACATCAGCAAGCTGTCCGCCCGCAAGATCCATAAAATCATCAACGGCTTCGGCGAGGCCGCCGTGCTGGCTGTCAAAGCCGGGTTCGATATGGTGCAGGTCCACGGTGACCGCATGTGCGGCAGCTTCAGCTCCACTGTCTTTAACCACCGCACGGATGAATACGGCGGCAGCGCCGAGAACCGTGCCCGCTTTGCGGTGGAGGCCGTCAAGGCCATCCGCAGCCGTCTGCCGGAGATTCCCATCGACTACAAGCTGGCCGTCCGCCAGGAAGATCCCCACTACGGCAATGCCGGTGTGGTGGAGTCCGAGCTGGGTATTTTTGTACCGCTGCTGACCGATGCCGGTGTGACCAGCTTCCATGTAACGCTGGCGAACCATTCCAGTCTGGAGGACACCATTCCCCCGGCCAACCACCCGTACTTCAAAGAGCAGGGCTGCTTCCTGAAATTCTGCGATGAGGTTCGCCAGTATACGGACAAGCCCATCACGGGTGTCGGTGGGCTGAATCAGCCTGATTTTGTAGAGCAGCAGCTTGCAAGCGGACGCATCACCTGTGCTGCCATGAGCCGCCAGCTGTTGGCTGACCCGGAATGGCCGAACAAAGTGGCCTCCGGGCAGATCAAGGAGATTCACCGCTGTGTTCGCTGCAACAAAAAATGCCTTGGCGGCTTGCAGCAGCATCAGGGCACCCATTGCATTTATGAAAAGGTATGACCTGTGAAATACGCTATTGTATTCAGCAGCCAGACCGGCAATACTAAACAGCTTGCCGAGGCTGTTTCCTCCGTTCTCCCTCAGGCAGATTTGTGTTTCTTCGGTTCCCCGTCACAGGAGGCTCTGCAGGCAGAGCGTCTTTTCATCGGCTTTTGGACGGACAAGGGGCGCTGCAATCAGGAAATCACCGATTTCCTGAAAACGCTCAAGGGCAAAGAGGTGTTCCTGTTTGGCACAGCCGGGTTCGGCGGCAGTCAGGAATATTTTGACAAAATTCTTTCTTCCGTTCAAAAGTGCCTCGGTGCTTCCAATACTGTCATCGGCACCTACATGTGCCAGGGGAAAATGCCGCAATCGGTGCGGGAGCGCTATGTAAAGATGAAAAACAGCCCTCTGCCGATCCCAAACGTTGACAAAATGATTGAAAACTTTGATACTGCTGTTTCCCACCCCGACGAAACGGATTTGCAGAAATTGAAATATGCCGTGGCGCAATGTATAAAGCACTGATACAAAGTAGGTCCTAAAAACACACTTCCGTCTGGCTGCTTGCGCCGTTATGACGATCCACTTTTTAAAGCTGCGGCAGACCCAACCCTGCTGAGCCGCCATGACCGCTTTTGCCGCAGTCATAGCGAGACCCTTTATTTGCTTATCACTTGCGCACGGGTGCACGCGGGGCTGTTGCACAGCCCCCAAAAAGAAAGACCGAAGTAAAAGCCAAAAAAGGCTTTACAACTTCGGTCTTTTGCTTTAAATTAATAGTTGGATCACCTGACCAATGGGTGGACGACCTATCATCTTTTCAGCGTCTATCGTTCTTCGCTGGCCGATCCGCTGTTTTTTGTCCGGCTGTTTGGTCATGTGCTGGGCCATGCAGGCTGGGATCACTTTATAGGCAACATGCTGCTTTTCCTTGTCATCGCGCCCCCCGCTGGAGAAGCGCTACGGCAGCCGGAACGGCGGTATTCCGATCACTTTGATCCTTGTCGGTGCGCTCTACCTGAGCCAGCAGGTATATGATATTTTGTTCGTGCAGGACGATGTAGCCAACTTTATGCACATCATCGGCGGCGCCTGCGGCACTGTGTTTGGTTTTGCCGTGCGCAGAAAATAATACGCGGAGGTTTCCTTCATGAAGATCCTTGTCACCGGTTTTGACCCGTTCGGCGGAGAGACCGTCAACCCAGCCTATGAGGCTGTCAAACTGCTGCCCGACACCATTGCCGGGGCACAGATCATCAAGCTGCAGGTTCCCACCCGGTTTGCTCTTTCCGGCACCGTTCTGGAAGCCGCCGTAAACGAGCACCGGCCCGATGCGGTCATCTGTGTCGGGCAGGCAGGCGGGCGGTCCGCCATCACGCCGGAAAGAGTTGCCATCAACCTTGCGGACGCAAGCATCCCCGACAATGCAGGCGACCAGCCTGTGGACGAGCCGATCCGGAAGGACGGTGCGCCCGCCTACTTCACCTCTCTGCCCGTAAAAGCCATAGTGCAAAAAATGAGAGCCGCCGGTATTCCGGCAGCCCTCTCCTACACCGCTGGCTCCTTTGTGTGTAACTCCCTGATGTATACGCTGCTCTATCTCATCGACAGGCAGTATCCCGCTATGCGGGGCGGTTTTATCCATGTGCCGTATGCGATGGAGCAGGCCGTCAGCAAGCCGCTGGGAACACCCAGCATGGAGCTGCATCAAATCGCGCGCGGCCTTGCGCTTGCGGTAGAAGCAGTCGTCGAAAACGAGCGTAACCTTACCGTGAACCGGTAATACAGGCCCAATTTTTCGAAATCGTGCTTGCATTTTTTAGGGTTCGTACTATTAATCATAGCATCATCACAGAATAGGACCGGGACAATGGGGTCACGCACAGGCAAGGTGCGCGATCCCGTTTTTTCGTCTGCACACAAAGGCGTGCCGCACTTCATTGGGTGCTGCACGCCTTTTGGCTTTTCCGTTGCTTGTTTTCCGAATGGAGGGATTTGAAAATGCTTACCGCACGAATTGAAAAAATGCACCAAAACTATGTAAACGCCAAACCGCAGATCTCCTGCGAACGCGCCGCACTTTGGACAGAATCCTACAAAAGGAGCGCGGGAAAGCCCGTCTGCATCCGCAGCGCCGACAAAAGCACAGCTTTCCGGGTGGGAGCAGCTGGCCACGCAGAAATACGGGATAAAGGTCACTTCCTATAAGTAGTCCCTGTCTTCCACTGCGGCGGCCTTACGGCTCCTGCAGCATGATCCGCACGATCTCTTTGTCTGTTTCGCGCATACCCTCACGGCCCAGCAGTCCCACATTACGGATGGTATTTTCAACGCCCTTTGTGACGATGCCATCCCCACTGCGGAACTGCTGGCCGTTTTTGTACATGTGATACCCCAGGATGCCCGCCTCCACGCTGGAGGCGATCTTCGCCGCACAGCTGGCCTTGGCACCATCGCAGATAATACCCGAAACGATGGCCAGTGCATTGACAAGGGTGTGGGAGACCGCTTTCAGGTCTGCGCCCTGCAGATAGGCAATGCCGCAGCCCGCAGCACAGCCCGCGCTGACGGCCCCGCAGTAGGCGGACAGCCGCCCTATACCGGCCTTCTCGTGGATCGCAATCAGGTTGGAGAGGGCCAGTGCGCGGCAGAGAGTCTCATCGGATGCCCCCAGCTCTCTGGCATACTCGATGACCGGCACCGAGACCGTGATGCCCTGATTGCCGCTGCCCGAGTTGATGACAACTGGCAGCTCACAGCCGCTCATACGGGCATCAGAGCCTGCTGCTGCCTTGGCAATAGCGCGGTTGCGCACATCCTCGCCGTAAAATTTCAGCATTGTAGAGCCGATGTTCGCACCGTAATCCCCTCGCAGTCCCTCCTCCGAGATGCGGGTGTTGTACCGGATCTGGGTTTCCAGCAAAGGTCGGATGTCGTTGATCTCGCAGGTATCGGCAAATGCAAAGATATCCGCAATGTTCAGCAGTGCCCGGTCTGTCAGACCGCTCTCGGCAGGGGCGGCGTCACCGCAGAGCTGCTTTGTCTCCTGCGCGGTATGATCCAGCAGCACTTCGCTGTTTCTTTGGATCAGGACAATATTCGTGTGGTACTGACAAATGCGCACCACGGCAGAATCGCTCCCCTGCTGCAGCGTCACAATAATGTCGAAGATAAAGCCGTTGTCGATTGCCTTCACCGTGACCGGCACCTGCGTCAGGAAGGTGCGCATCGCAGCCTTCTGGTCCGCTGTTACAGCTGAGATGACCTCCAGTGCCTTGTCCGCCTGCCCGCCGACGATGCCTGCCGCTGCGGCGGCTTCAATGCCCTTCATGCCATCGGTGTTGGGCACGATGACGCTCTTGACATTCTTGATAATGTTGCTGCTCACGCCGATCTCGACTTTGTCCGGCATGCCGCCAAGCACATCCCGCGCCTTGGCGGCGGCGTAGGCGATGGCAATCGGTTCGGTGCAGCCCATGGCAGGGATCAGCTCCTCCTTGAGGATCTGCACATACGCCTGATAGGTCCTGCTCTGCTTATCCATACAAGTGACTCCTTTGGTTGCTCTGCAAAGTGTCCGAAGCGGGGTATAATACCGCGTCTGCTGGTTTGTATAGTACAAGTATAGACATTTTCCCCGCCTTTTGCAACAGCATTTTGGCGGCGTTCCGATCCGGAGCACTTTATGCACTGGTTGAACATAAACACTGCCGCTGTCTACATCCCATAACGCAAAATGTGCCTGCTTGCGCGGGCACATTTTGCGTTATTCTGCTTTTTCCTGTCTTGCCGCATTCAGCAGCTGCTTTTGAAATTCCCGGGCCGCCGTATTCAACGGACGGTGCCGGTCATAAACCAGACTTACTGAGCGCTGCGGAATCGCCTCCCGCAGGGTCAGCTGCACAATGCTGCGGCGCTGCAGGCTGCTGCGGGCCATCGGCTCCGGCACAAAGGCAAGGCCAAGCTCACTCTTTACCAGCGTCATCATCTGGTCTGTGGTGGCCGCCTCAATATCCGGCTTCAGATCTGCGCTGTACTCAAGGAAAAACTGCCGGTAAAACAGGCAGCTCATGCTCTCGTTCCCCAGCATGATCAGTGGATAGGCGTCAAGCTCCTGCAGCGAGAGCGTCCGGCTTGCCAGCGCCGTGAATGTTTTCCCGCCGACCAGGATTTCGTTGAACGGCATCAAATCAACTTTTTTCAGCTCCCCCTCTGCGCCGGTGGGGGTCGTCACAACAGCGAAATCGACCTCGCCGTTTTTCACAGCCTGAATTGCCTGCGGCGTTGAATGGTTGGAGATCCGCAGCCGGATACCGGGGTACTGCGCATGGAAGTCCCGCAGCCGTTCCGACAGGTAGATGTTCAGCGCCGTCTCGGTTGCGCTGATACTGATTGCACCATGCTCAAAGGTCGCGCTGGCGCTCAGCTCCTCCTCGGCATCCTGTATCTGCACAGCAGCCGAGGAAATGCGGGTATAGAGCATCTCCCCCTCCGGCGTCAGCGTCACACCCCGGTTGGAGCGGATAAACAGCACACAGTGCAGCTGATCCTCCAGCTTGTTCATCGTATGAGTGATGTTGGGCTGGTTGCTGCCCAGCACGCGGGCCGCCTTGGTAAAATTGCGGTATTTTGCGACAAAGTAAAAAATCTTGTAGTATTCCCAATCGACATACATAGGCGCAGCCTCATTCATAGCAAAATTACATAGTCATAATGCGGTAAATACTTTTTATACATTCTATGTCACAAAGTATAATAGCACCGCAACCCAAAAGCAAGCAAAAATTTCCCTCTGTAGAAACAAATTGTAAGGAAGGCGAAACCAAAATGCTGACCGCAGTACCTGCGGAAGGGTACCTGGCTCTAAGGCAACACCGCATTCTTCTGTGTGCCGCCCCTATATTTTTTCAAGGCTGCGTCTCCCCTCTCCCCTGCCCGCATTTGCGGGTGGGGGCTTTTTGTTTACCGTCTTCAGCGCGTCCCTCTCTCAGAGCGCGTGAGTGGACGCCTCTGCAGCGCGTTTTGCTGCAGGCAGCGGCAGACAAAAAACACCCACAGCGGCGGCTGTGGGCTTTGGGTTCAATCATTATTTGCGGATGCTCCCAGCGCACGGCAAAGCGGATGATTCAGCAGCATACCGGCGATAACATACCGATAGGAGTGAACCGCACCGTTTCGGATCGTTTGCGGTATCCGTTGCTTTCGTACCAGCTTTTCCAGCGCATCCATCTGCTCTTTCAAAAAGTAAAAAGATATTTGTGGATAGATCTTGTCATCCAACTGCGTAGCAATAAACCGGCTGACAACCTTTGTTTCCGGAAACAGATAGTAGGCCTCCCTGTTCTGCTCGATTTCTGCTTCGCTGGCCAGATATTCCCTGCTGTTCATGATCAGGCAGTTGTCAGCACCGACCTTCATGACCTTATCCATCTCGGACTGGAGCAGCCGATTGGCCAGGGTGCCTACGCGGATATCCTCCACAGCAGCCTCATCCACAAGCGTCTCCCGAATCAGGAGCCCTACCCGAAGGTTGACCTTGACTTTTTCTTCTTTCATTCGCATCACCCTTTGGTTTCCGGGACAGTGTCTCTCCCTACCCTGCCTTACTTTGCGGCTTCAATCAAATTCCGGAGGCTTTGCGCCTGCTCGATCAGTTCATTCAGAATCGCAACATCATTATCACGGCGCTCCTGAGACATCTTTCTGACGCCGCGCTTATAGCTGGTTGAACTCATTTTCTTAAAAATCTTATTAGCAACAGGCTGGATCGTCTTTTCCACAAAGGTCGCGCTTTCAGACTCGCTCTTTTGCTCCTTTTTCTCGACGCGCTTTGCCTCCTGATCCCTGGCCACATCCTTTGCGATTTCCTCGGCCTTCTCCGTATCATGCCGACTGACGGCGGTACGGTACTCCCCTACCCTGTTCTGCAGCAGGCGGATTTCGTTTTCACACTCCGCAAACGCAGTCCCCAGGCGCTCGTCCCGCTCATCCGGCTCGTTGGTTTTTCTGGCTCTGTCAATAGCCCGGATAAAGTCATAATGTATGCTGTTGCATTCCTGCAACAGGCGCTCCCGGGCATCGGTGTCACAGTTGCTCACATCAACCGCGCTCAGCAACAGATAGCACTGCGCAATTTTATGCTGCTCCTCCGGCTCCAGCGTGATATAGCTTTCACACTCCATGCGGGTCAGGAACTTGTTATCCAAAAGGCGAAGCAACTCTTTGTCCAGCTTTTCCTCAATGCGGAAATCACGGTCGATTTGCTTGGCTGTGGTTGCACTCACTTCCTTAATTGCCTTTTTAGCGTCCTTTTCCGTCATATTGAACGGCTCGTTCTGAAGGCAGACCACAAATTCTGCAACGGCCTTGCGGCGGATCTGTTCATCCGCAAAGCCGCCGCGAACCTGCAGGTTCGCACTGTATAAAAGCACCTTTTTTTCATTTTCCGAAAGACTGGTTGTGATCACATTGCAGTTTTTGATGGTGTTCCAGGTGGCGTCTCCTCTCTTTTCGAGGTACTCCATCGCGCGGTAGCGGCGCTCACCGGAGAGAAGGACATACACTGTTTTTCCATTTTCTTCCTGCGGAAACACTACCAAATTATGCATCAGGCCGTTGCGCTGAATATCCTCCGCCAGCTGCACAATATCCTCTTGGGTATCTGCCTGCCGGAAGATTTCGTTGTCCGCGTTTACGCGAATATCGTACAGTGCAATATCCCGAGCTTCGTATTCAATGCTTTTATGCCCTGCGGTCAGATCACTGATAATTTTTCCTGCATCGCCATTATTGGAATCAATTTTGCCAAGCTCTGCATCCGTCGGGCGGGAACGTTTTACGATTTCCTTCTTTTTGGCGGGGCTTTTCATTCCCATATCATTTCACCTCCAGACGCTTTTTCAACTCTTCATAGGCTTTCACATAGGCTTTTGCCACAGGCTGCGTTTTTGCCATATAGCACACAGGCAAAAAGCGGGAAATGGATGTTTTCACCGTCTTGCTTGTGGGAATTGCAACACTGAACAGCGATGTGCCGAGTTCTTCCTTAAAATGCTCCTGAATCTTCTTGTCTGTTGCTGCGCTTTTGTCTACATTCACCAACAACACACCGGCACCCATCAGGTGAGAAGTGGAGCTTTGCTTCATCTTATTGCATTCATAATAAAGGCGAAATGCCGATTCTTCGGAGTTATCCTCACAGCCAGCTGGAATCAGGATATAATCCGCTGCATAGATTGCATTGGAAAGCAACAAGCTGTCCCGCGTAGGCTGTGTGTCAATAAGAATGTAATCGTACTCATCACGCACCTGATTGAGGAAATAGTACAGAAAATCTCCCATACCGGAAACCTTCCTCGGATCTCCGTCCTTCAGGCGCTCTGCATCGCCAATCAGCAGTTCAATGCGCTTATTGATTCGCGGCGTCTGCGCATCGCACGGGATCATATCCACATTTTCATACTGCGTTTCCATAATAAAGTCTCGCGTCTTGCTATGATACAGGAACCCGTCGAAAAGATTATAAAGCGCCTTACCGTAGAATTCATCACTTGTGATGCTCAAGCCGCCGCTGAGTGCTTTGGTGAGATTTCCCTGCGGATCAGTATCCACGCAAAGAACTTTTTTCCCCTCATCGCCCATCAGGTAGGCAAGATTGGAGGCCGTTACGGTTTTACCCGTGCCTCCCTTTTCAATGGCAATTGTAATAATTTTTGCAGACATTGAGCAATTCCTCATTTCTGTAAAGGCTGTTATTTGTGGATGTGTCCGTCAATTCTTGTTGCTGTGAATTGTCGTTCTGTAATTCTCTTGTAATCGATTTTCCATGTCTTTTTGCCATTTCCGGTTGTACGATTTTATCACACTTCAGTGGCTGAATATGTTGAAACCTATGCCTCACCACAAAATAGTTGCAGCCATCTTTTGCTGTTTATTGTAATTTCAATTATAACATAGATATAAGTAAAGTCAATTCTCTTTTCCGGGTATCATCCTGCCATAACGGTATTTCAAGTCTATCAATTCTTGTTGCTGTTCTTTAATATATCTGCATTCGTATAGGCCATTTCTTTACATACTCGCACCGCGCTTCACAGCACGAAACAGAGTCCAGACCGTTAAAAAAATCGCCTTCTTGCCTTATTGCATGTGTAGGGGCGACCATTGGTCGCCCGTCAACTTACCGCAGCAACACATCTTCTTGGATAGTTTGCTTACAAGGCAAACTGGCAGAGGCAAGCAATGCTCGCCCCTACTAGAGTTTTTAGACAGTCTGACAGAGTCAACACATCTTTCAATTCTTGTTGCTGTTCTCGTTTTGTATTTATTTGTCACTTATAATCTTTGTTTTTTCTTTACAGCAAAAAGCAGCAGCCTGCATGTTGCAAGCTGCTGCCATATAATACTTATACATCCTCAAAGACAGACATATCAAACTTAAACACTCCCGCCGGATCCAACGATGCGAGCTTCTGCTTGCCGGCCGCGATGATCAAAGCACTGTTTTCAATCGTATCGTTATAAACAACCGTGCGATAATACTGTGCAGACTTCCTTTCGGTTGCTTTTTCAAACATCTCCGTAAATTTTACACACAGTCCCAGGGCCCATGTTTTCAGCCCGGCATTGTCATGGATGATTCGGTTTAAAGAATCCAGTGTTTCCTCCGCTTGGTCACGCTTGTTGGTGTTTGTCAGGATCTTAGCCGTGTATGTGAAAATATCATTGCAGATATTTTTCTCGTTGTCCGTCAGCTTATCCTCATACGAAGCATAGTCTGCTTTGTTTCTGATCTCCGTAGTTGCTTTTCTATACTTCATTTTCAAAACATCTGTGCTAAATGGCTCTGTAATATGCTGGGCTGCTTTTTCCGCACTCTGGGTTTTCTTCTTTCTGGAATCCCTTACAATTTCGTCATCGTGCGTATTTCTATCATGATAGGAGCGGACATCCCTCATTTCCGCTTTGGTCTTGTATTTGATGAAAATATACAGGTATTCATATTTGCGAACACCGCGCTTGCGCGCCGGGGCATAGTCAAACCAAAGATCCGTCATCTCATTGATTTCTTTCTTAACGGTCTTTAAAACATTCTTTTCAAACTCTGTAAAAGTCTTGTACTTTTCAGACAGCGGTTTTTCCCGGTCAAACTTTTTTTTGTCGGCAGATGTCGGATCCTTTTTCTTTTTGCTCTTTGTGGACTCTCTCTCTGCCTCTGTGGGTGCAGAAAGCAGACCTTTAAACTCATCAATATTGAATTTTTTATACTTATAACCCGTCAACTCGTCGCGCTTTGATGAGAACTTATTCAGGATCTCCTCATTTACTGGCTGGAATACAAGGCCGTTCGTATAGCCATAGTCTCTGTTTCCATTGTCATAGGAGAGTATGATTTCATAAACGCGCATAGAGTAAGTACTTTTCATCATCAGCAGATATTCGATGCTGTAAGAGGTATAGTTGCTGGTAAGCTGCGCAATATCCTTCCAGATGTCCTGGTTAAAGCGCAGGCGAATCTCTTTCTTGTCGAAATCGACCTCTGAACCTTTTTGCAGCCAGGAAATGGAGCGATACACCTTACTGCCGGGTTCTTTCTTGACCCAGAAGGTACGATTTTCCAAATTTTCTATAGTTTCCTTCAGATTCAGCGCATAAGTCGTATCCACCGTGCGCACTCCGGTCAACTTGGCAAAATCGTTGAAAGTGATCGAATAATATTTGGATGCATCCTTATCATTTTTCTGGTCGATTTTAGACATGAGCATAAAGAGAACCTTTTGCTCATTTCTGGGAAGAGAGTACTTTGTCCGCTGGATCAGGTCATTACTTTTGGTAATGTAAGAGCCAAAGCCGACAGGGGAGTGCTGCCATTTCGCAATCGCTTGCTTTTTCTCGCGGACCTCATCATCAGAAAGGACCTCTCCAACTAAAGATTCCTCGTTTTCATCAATGGACGAATTCGTTTTGTTCATATCCATTACTTATAGCTGTACAAGGAGGGGCTTAAAATAATTACGATATACAGCTATATATTCCTTTCGTTAGATGTTACAATACAAATAGGTACACAAATATCATTATACTGATAATATTACTATACTATTTGCCGACTGTCAACGAAAAATGCTTGGAGCTTTTCTATTTTTTTAATTTTGGTTTTTTCTTTTTCACAATTATTTATCTTATCTTTTACTTTTTACTTATTTATTATAATATGTAGAAAGAGAGGTTTCCACATGCCAGCTGAGAGGAAAAAACACTTGGCGAAAGAGATTTCCACACCGGATGCAAGAGGTTTAAAAGGCTGTAGAAAGAGATTGCTACAGCCCAATCAGCCAAAATAAGCATGTAGAAACCTCTCTTTTGCCGTGGAAGAATCTCTGTTTTCAAAGTTTTTTCTGTATACTGTCTGTTGCGGCTACAAATTGTGCAGGGTGGAAATCTCGCTTTTGCGATAGCGGGAGAGCATTGCCGTGCAGGCATAGGTGGAGAGTGCGATAGCTGATTTTTCCGGTGTAGTAACCTCTCTTTGCACAAGCATCGGAAAACGCCGGCGCTTGAATTAGGATAGGATGAATAGAGACAGGGGAGAGAGTGAAACAAAAATTTCCCCTTCCGCGTATGTAGAAACCTCCTTTTGCTGCTGCGAGTGATCTCTGCGGTAGGAGGTGCTCAAATTTTTCCGGTGTAGAAACCTCCTTTTAAAAATTGCTTCAAGAACACTATATATTGGTGTTGTGGATCAACTAACATACTTGTTCTTGCACAAAGAGAGGCTATATAGGCAGAGGCAGGAGAGGTAATAGTGGCGAACCAAGAGGTTACTACACATAAACAGCGTAAGATTCTTAAACAGAATAATAGGCGATATACCGATATATAACTGTGCTGCGAAAAAGGAATTATCTGCACTAAAAAGAGGTTTCTACATCAAAAGAGCGAAAGAAAAGAGGAAAAAACACAGCCATGTACAGAAGGGTACTACCAAAGCAGCGTAGTGATAAAAGGATGTAAAACCACAATATATAGATATAGAGAAGAAAATAGCACTTGAAAAACCAAAAAAGCTGGGAGAGAAGATAGTAGAAAGGGGAAAAATCGTTGCAGATGAAATACAATAAGGAAATATTGTTATAGTATATACAATATGTACACAGCGTAATGTGAAGATGATCCAGAGAGGTCCATAGTGGTGCAAAGTATGGCATAATGCAAAGTAAACATTTTTTTCGGTAATGAGATGTAGAAACCTCTCTTTTCGCTGGACTTCCCGACTTCTTGATGAGAAAACCTCTTTTTGACGGACTTATCCACTTTTTCGGCAGTAATTCACAGGGATTGCGGGCTTAATGTACTTACATAAGGTGGATAAAAAGGATAATTGGGTGGCTGTATAAGATACAATTTAATATACTAATAGGATAATATATGGAAAATATACAAATTGGTCCATACAATCTGTTCCAAAAAGGGAAATTATCCGATTGTTAAAGTGTAGAAACCTCTCTTTTAGGTGGGAGGGGAAGCCTTCGCAACACGAAACAAGCTGAATTTGAGGATGGACCTTGCAATAGGTAGAAAGCCGGATTATCGCCCCGTAGGTTATATGGCACATGCCGAAGGAAGAAAAAGCATAAAGCAAACACCATCCAATAAGGTAAGGGTTATCTCAAGAAGGCAGGGGAGGGGACTGGCAGCAGGATTGGGTTTGAGTCTGCTATAAAGGCATACAGCATTTGGGAAAGTTTTGATATGCTATAGCAGCGAGAGCCGTCGCCTTGGCAGTCAAGAGGATCTCTTAGCGAACACAACAAAAAATCTAAAATAAAGTTACAGCAACAGGAATTGATGGAAATGGAGCGGGATGAATTTTTACAAGTAATCAGAAGCCCTTTTCATTTTGCCACTTGCGATGCCGTACTCCGGGGGTGTAAAATAGTAGACATAAGTAAGCCACTGCAGAGGCGCAGACTGTCGAAAAAGGTGCGTTCACCCCTTGGCCCCTCTGCGAGGGGCTCCGCCGCAGGCGGTGGGGGAGAGAGCTGTACGGCTGTCCAAAATATTTCGGGCTATGGCAAGGTTCTCTCCCTCCGCCCCTTCGGGGCACCGCTCCCCCCTTTGGCGCAAGCGCCACCTCCCCCGTATCGGGGGAGTCTGTCTCGCAGAGGGAGGCTTTTCGACAGCCTGAGCCGCGGCAGCGGCAGGGCATATAGCGACAGGGGATGTAAGGTATGAAACGAATTTTGATCATTGATGGGCAGGGGGGCGGCATGGGCGCACAGCTTGCAAAGCTGCTGCTGCCTAAACTGCCTGCGGATTGCGAGCTGCTGGCAGTGGGCACGAATGTGCTGGCAACCAGCGCCATGCTGAAGGCGGGTGCAGTGCGCGGTGCCACCGGGGAAAATGCGGTGGTGTACAATGCCGCCAGAGCCGATATTATCCTGGGACCCATCGGTATCTTGATGGCCAACGGAATCATGGGAGAGGTTTCACCCAAAATGTCGGTGGCGATTTCCGGCAGTGAGGCAGCCAAGGTTTTGATCCCGGCGTCCGGCTGCGGGATCTTTGTGGCGGGCACGCAGGATTGCCGCCTTGACGAGTATCTGCAAAATGCCGTAGCACTTACGCTGCGTGCGCTGGACGCATGACGCCGCTGGCAAGAGCCGCCGCCCCGATCCTGCAGGCCGCACAGTTGGCTGCAGAAAATGGCCCTGCGCTGCTGGCTATTGACGGGCGCTGCGGCAGCGGAAAGTCTACACTGGCACAGTTTTTGGCGGGGCAGCTGGGCTGCCGGGTAGTGCATACCGATGATTTCTATCTACCGCTTGCTGCGCGCTGCGCGAACTGGCAGGAGCAGCCCGGCGCGAATATGGATTTCATTCGGCTGCGAAACGAGGTTCTGCAGCCGCTTTTGCGCGGCGAAACGGCGCTCTATAATGCATACAGCTGTGCGGCGGGAGCCTTCCTGCCGTCTAAGCCGTTTGCTGCCGCGCCGCTGACGATTCTGGAGGGCAGCTACAGCCTGCATCCGGCGCTGCAGACTGACTTTGCGGTGCGTGTATTTGTTACCTGCCCGCCCGATGTGCAGGCGGCGCGCCTGCGGGCGAGAGAGGGCATACGCTACGCAAATTTTGTGCAGCGGTGGATCCCGCTGGAGGAAGGGTATTTTGCTGCCCATGATCCAGCCGCACGCTGCAACTTTGTACTGGACACGGCGGAGATTTTTGTGTAATATAGTAAGCGGACCTATGGCATAACTGCATGGTTCCCGCTATAGCGGGCTTGAAGGATGCAGGAATGCCCTTATGAAAAAGCCAGGAAGGCAGTGCCCAGAAGGGTGCGCGGTTCAAACTTTTTGATAAGGGTGATATGTTGTGAAAAACCAGAATACAAAAAAATTGGCTTATGCAGCGCTGTTTTTGGCGCTGTGCCTCGTGCTGCCCATGCTGACGGGCCAGATTCCGCAAATTGGCAGCATGCTGCTCCCGATGCATATTCCGGTGCTTTTGTGCGGCCTTGTCTGCGGCTGGCAGTACGGTGCAGCGGTGGGCTTTGTTGCGCCGCTGCTGCGCTCGGTCCTGTTCGGGATGCCTCCGATGTATCCGGTGGCTATTGCGATGGCCTTTGAGCTGCTGACCTACGGCCTTGTTATCGGGCTGGTATACCGTCGTATGGCTCAAAAGGGCGCGGCAGGGGTGTATGCAGCGCTGCTTACCGCCATGGCAGCAGGGCGGCTTGTCTGGGGCGTGGCTGAGGTCGTGCTGCTGGGCTTGGGCGGCAAGGCGTTTACCGCCCAGGCATTCTTGGCGGGCGCACTGCTCAATGCCGTGCCGGGCATTATCGTGCAGCTGCTTCTGATCCCCGCTGTGATGGCGGCCCTGCAGAAGGCTGGAGCCGTTAAAGAATACGCCGAATAAGGCCGTTTGCTGAGAGGCTGCGCAGGAAGCGCAGCCTTTTTGCTGTGTGCGGCTGTATTGCAGCTCACTTTGCACGATACAGCAACAGGAATCGCTCGCCCCGTATTTTTGCAAATGAAAACGAAAAAGCTTGCAAATACAGGCATTTTAGCCTTATCTTGCAAGCTTTTGTTGTTGCAGTGGTGAAAGTGGTCGACAGCCACTGTCTGCTGCTAGAGGAGCTCAGCCATACTGATCTGATCAACCAGCCAGCTTTCCTGTTTTGCCTCGTGGATTACATCACCCGGCTGGCTGTGCCCGATCAAAAAGGGCGAGGCGGGGTCGTGCATACGCATATTCTGCGCTACAGTCACACGGCTGGCGTTGGCGTAGCAGTAAAGGCAGCCGTGACCGCATGTGTTGTAGGCGCCGATGTCCGCCGTAAGACAGCAGGCACACTCCCTGCGGGCAGGCTTTTGCGTGGGCAGCCGCAGGGGACGGTGCAGCGCGGCCTCAAAGGTTTTTTGCGTCATGCAGCCGCTGCAATCGGCACCATAGCGGGCCAGCGCAGTGCCCTCGGCGCAGGGTCGTATCATCATGCCGTATTTTCTGCCAATCTCAATAAAAGCCTTTCCCAGCGTTTCGCGCTCAGTGAGTGGGACGCTTTTCACCTGCGGAAAATTCCGTTGTACCTTCTCGTAAAGGTCGATAAAGCTGATCACACAGGTCCTGGTATAGCCGGAAAGTACAGATGCCATCTGCTCGAATTCAGCGATATGTCGCGCAGCTGTGTAGGTGTCGGAAAGAAAAATGGGGTCATACCGCCATGCGATACAATCGGGACCGACAATTTTTGACAGGGTGATAAAGTCCTGCAAGACCTGCGCCTTCGGCGGTACATGCGGCTCGATCTCCGGTCCGTAGGGGGTGATCGTGACAAACCAGTACTGCCCATAGGGGCGCAGCAGCTCCATGCAGGGGAGCATCGGTGCAGGATTTTTGGTGCAAAAGCCGATCAGGTCCACCACATCCGGGTTGATGGCATACCGCGTGACGGACTGCGGAGCATAAGGGTTGCGCACCAGCACAAACCCTGCACGCAGGCGGTTCGCAAACCACGTGCTGTAAAAGCCGGGTATATCGGTGCGGAAACCTGTTTGTAAAATCATAAAATGCCCTCCTGCGGTGCAGCATGCAGCTTGCCAATTCTATACAAATTATAATACCATGCTGCAGAGGATTGCAAGGAGGCAGGATGAGCGCCGCTGCAAAATTCTTCGTTTTAGCAGATTTGTTTCCTAGGCTTCGATGGCTTTCTTCCGGGCGTATTGGGACAGGGTCTCTCCTATGGTGCGCTTGAACAGGCGGGTAAAGTAGGGGACATACTGGATACCTACCTCCTGTGCCGCCTGTGTGATCGTGTAGTGATGATACCGGAGCAGGTTCGCCGCAAACTGGATGCGGGTCAGGGTCACATAGTCGGTCAGGTTGCTGTGCACTTCCCGGTGGAGCCGGTCAGACAGATAAGAGCGACTCAGGTTGAAGCGGGCAGCCGGCGTGGAAAGGGTTAGGTCCTCCTTCAGATGCAGATTGATATAGTGGATGATATTGCGGATGACCACCGAATAGCCGGCGGTAGAGTACCGCGCCAACCGGTCACAATATTGCTGCAGCATCTCGACCACAAGGGCCTGCTCTTGCTGCTCGGTGGTGATTTCACCGGCGGCGAGCAGATAATCGTTATAAAGGGTATCAAGGTAAAGGCGTGCACCTCGGCCCGCTCTGCCTCCATGCGTAGCAGGGCATTCAGGGCAACGGCGCGGAAACGGACGGTGGTGGTCTTGGTATGACCCTTGCGCCCGGGTATGGTTACGCCGCGAAGGCTCTGCAGCGCCTGCATCGCAAGCTCAGCATCACCGTGGTTGACGGCGTCCAGCAGATGATTTTCCAGCGCGTAGCGGTCCTCCAGCATCTGGATGCTGAGGACGGGCTTTTCCGGCAGCATACACTGCCTTGGCAGATCGGCAGATTCGGGGGAAAGATCTGTGTAGTTTACCCAGTGGGTGCGGAAGGTGCTGCAGTTCATCGGTGCCAAATTTTTCTACAATCTGGACAAAAAGACGCTGGCCCAGATGGAGACCGAGCTGAAGGAAAAGCGCGGCTGATTTACTGTAATAAGACACGGGAGGTTTTTCCGGAGGTCTCCGGAAAAGCTTCCCGCGTTTTTTGCGGTGCGCTGAGAATGAGTGCCTCCTGCGTGTTGAAAAGCACAGCGGGAACATGGTACAATTATAAAACCAAAGCACAGTACGATGAGAGAAGGAGAATAAGCACATGACAATTTTGATCGATGCAGACGGCTGCCCGGTGGTCGATCTGACCCTGCGGAGCGCAGGGAAAAAAGGTGTGCCGGTTGTGATTCTGTGCGATACATCCCATCGTATCGAGCGGGAAGGGACACAGACGCTGGTATTTGACAAAGGCACTGACAGTGTGGATTTTGCACTCGTCAACCGGGTGAAGCCCGGGGACTTGGTTGTGACGCAGGATTACGGTCTGGCAAGTATGTGCCTGGCAAAATGCGCGCGGGTGCTGAACCAGAACGGTTTGGAATATACGGCGGATAATATAGATGCGCTGATGCTGCAGCGGCATGAAAACAAAAAGCTCCTTCGCGCCGGCAAGCATCCAAAGGGGGCTGCAAAACGCACAAAAGAGCAGGATATCCGGTTTTGCGATGCGCTGGAACGGATTTTAAGCGGCACATCCGGCGATCAGCAGACGGAATGTGAAAATGTGTCATTTGCAAGGCGATAAAATGTACAATGTGCATTTTTTACAGGTGAATGGCAATTACAGAGCGTAGCTATGTGAAAAAAAGCGCAAAGAAGAAATGTGCTTTTTGGGTGGATTTGTGCAGAAATGTACACTTTTCAGGGCGGCAAAACAGCACATTTTTGCCGATATTGCCGCTTGCTGCATGAAATGTGCGATTTGCCATAAAATCATACGATATATCGGAATAATTTACCTTTCGGAATGTGACATTTGGCACATGCTATGCGTAAAGAAGCTGCACACCGCCATAAAGAGCCTATGGGGGTGAACATAGTTTAGCTGCAGAGAAATGGGATACGGTACGCAATTCCGGTACGGTAACGCTGCTTTGAGTTGGTTACAAAAGTTTATGCGGAATGCTCCGCACAGCAATGCATACTGGTTGGAAGCGCAATACAACAGATTCCTGGGTTTCAAAATACAACAATTTCCGGGAGACAAAAATGAACCCCGGAAAATGTTGTACTCTGCGTATTGAAAACACAGGTGAATTGGGCGCTTGTTCGATGCCTACTGGTCCGCAATAGTAAAATAAGGATACAAATCAAAGCGTACAAAAGAAAGAAAAGCGCAAGCAGCATATCCTTGCCCTGCAGAGAGAATGGATTCCGGTATTCTTCCGCTGAAAGCAAAATAGCAGGGCTAATTTTCCGGATTTTCCCTTGTGATTTGGTGGCGCGATAAACTATAATAAGCATAAGGCAAGCAAATGCGATGCCGGTAACAGATACTGCGCAGGAAAGTGAAGGGAAGAAACGCAATGAAGATGCTTTTCAAGCAACGGATGTTCTCCTGGTTCGACAGCTATGATATTTACGATGAATATGGAAATACCCTGTTTGTGGTCAAGGGTCAGCTTTCCTGGGGGCATTGCCTGAGAATCTTTGATGCGGCGGGCTGCCCGGTTGGCTGCGTCAAAGAAAAGATATTTACATGGATGCCCCAATTTGGGCTCTACACAGGTGAGGATGATTATGTGGGGTGCCTGAACCGAGAGCTGACGCTTTTCCGGCCCAGCTACCATATCGATTGCAATGGCTGGCGCATTGAGGGCAGCTTTTGGGAATGGGACTATGACATCCTTGCCCCCAGCAGGCATACCGTGGCGCATATCGCCAAGGAGCTTTGGAATTGGACCGATACATACACCATTGAGGTTGCCGACCCAAGAGATGCCCTCTGCGCGCTGATGGTCGTGCTTGCGATTGATGCAGAGAAATGCTCGCGAAATAACCATACCTGACAGGCTGCACACAAAAAATACTCCCTTATTCTGCTGCGCACGCAGCAGGGTAGGGGAGTTTTCTGGTTCGTGAAGCAGCACGCCGGTGTATAAAGACCGTATGGAGCTGCACAGCAAAAAGGAAGAAACAACCAATGAAAACATTTAAAACGGCAGTTATCGGCTGTGGTATTACAAGCTGACTCTCTCGGGCGGTGACCCCGACAGTGTACGAGAAATGGCCGAAACGCTGTTTGCGGGCCGCTGCGTGGATGGTGACATTGCTTTGTGCGAGGCCGCGCTCTCGACCCAGTGCTTTTTAAAATTGGTCGAGCTGGGCGTGCCGTTCCCCCGCAACCGCTACGGCGAGTACATCGGCTACAAGACCGACCACGACCCGCGCCGCCGCGCCACCAGCGTGGGACCCTACACCAGCAAACAGATGACCGAGTGCCTGGAACGCGCTGTGCTGGCCAAGGGCGTACCTATACTGGACAAGACGCAGGTCATCAAAATTCTAGCGGATAGCGGCACGGTATGCGGCCTGCTCTGTCTGAACACGGCTGCGCAGGACGCCGCCGATCGCTTTACGTTGATTCGATGCAAAAATGTTATCTGGGCTACCGGCGGCCCGGCAGGCATGTATGCCGACAGCGTCTACCCGTTCAGCCAGTATGAGGCTACCGGCCTTGCACTGGAAGCAGGCGCACGCGGCAAAAACCTGACCGAATGGCAGTACGGCCTTGCATCGGTCGCGCCGCGGTGGAATGTCTCCGGCACCTACATGCAGGTGCTGCCGCGGGTCTACTCCACGGCGGCGGACGGCAGTGACGAGCGGGGGTTCCTGATGGACTTCTTCTCCGATGTCCACGATATGCTGAGCAACTTGTTCTTGAAAGGCTACCAGTGGCCGTTTGATGTGCGCAAGGTTGCCGACGGCAGCTCCATCATCGACATTCTGGTGTATCTGGAAACCTGCAAAGGACGCAAAGTCTATCTTGATTACCGCACAAACCCCGAGGGCGGCGAGTTTAGCTATGACGCCTTGCTGCCCGAGGCGCGCGAGTACCTGACTCGCGCCGATACCGGCAACGTGCGCGCCCTGTGGCAGCACGCCGCCGAGGAAATGAGCCGCTGCGGTGCCGCCATACGCGACCCCGCGCAGATACACGCCTACGGCAAACAGGCGGAAGCGCAGCTTGCCGACTTTGCCCAAACGGTTAAGGCGGGCAGCCGCACCGAGCTTGCCATGGTCTACCGCCTGAGCGATATGCTGCTGAGCCAGCGCACCTACCTGACCGCCATGACTGACTACACCGCCCACGGCGGCAAAAGCCGCGGCAGCGCACTGTATACCGATCTGACGGGCGGCACCAAGCCGTTTGGACAGCTCCCCGACACCTTCACCTTTGCCTTTGACGAAACCGAATCCCCGCTGATTCAGGAGCTGTGGTTCGAGGATGGTACCTGCCGCACCGGCTGGCGCGCCCCGCGCCCCATCCCCGAGGATGACGACTTCTTCGAGAACGTCTGGCGCAGCTACCGCGAGACAGAGAACGTTGACTGAATAGATGGTTCTGCCTGGCCTGATAAACACAACACTAGTATATCATGAAAACGAATATCCCGGGCCTCATTACATGCGATGCAGAAGCGCTAAATCATGGAGCGTATCCCTGTTATCGACCTGCTTGCATACATCTGCATCCTGATACCGGCAAAACGATACGGTATCGTTTTGATAGTAGGGAATCAGTCTGATTTGCTCATCAACGATTCGTTCTTTCATATCTGTACACCGGCCAATGCCAGAAACTTTTTGTCGGACTGGATACCCTGCGTCAGGAATACGCCGTCCCGGAACAGTGCGTAGGTCGTGACGGGTGCGGATACATTCTGCGCGGCTTCTTTGTCGGTGATGTGGATGGCCCGGAACGGGATGTTATGCTGCTGCGCGACCTGCTGCACCTTCGGCACCCAGTAATAGGTAAAGGGACACTGATCGGTGTAGTAGAGGACGAAGCCTTCTCCATCAGCTTTAGGGTGCTTAGCGCAGTTCTTGAATTTCGGCAGTGCTGTATCGGCGTTGAGCGGGAGGCACATGAGGGTGATTCCACAGTCCGAGACATCTGCGACTTCAAATCCCTTGTGGGACAAAAACTTGGGGTCGGCGAGAAATTCCCGCTTGCGTCCCTCGGCGCACAAAATGCAGATGCCCTTTTTGCCCTGCGCTCTTGCATCGCTGAGGCATTTTTCCAGCAGGTCATTTGAGCAGCCGTGCCCTTTCATGGAACCGGAGACCCACAGGCAGTTGATGTACAGCCAGCCGTCCGCTGTAATGGGCACCCATGCGTTTTCTGCCGGGATGTACTCGATAAAGCACTTGCCGCGCTCAACACTGCGGTAGAAAACAAGCCCCTCAGCAAAGCGCTGCTTGAGCCATTCTTTTTTGGCAAGGCTCTGCTTGCCGGACATCGCGCAGCAGATATGCTCCTTGTCGATGTTCTCTTTGGTGATTTGGATGTAGTCCACAGGTGGCCTCCTTGCAGAAAAGGCGCAGCATGCCCCAGCCTCTGGGGCACACTGCGTCTTGAGCGTCTGGTGAAATAGTGTTTATACGAATTACTATATGCCAAACAGCTCGTATTGTCAATAAAGCGTTAAAAACTGCGTTACAAAGTATGAATGACAGTGGACATTGCTGCAAGCACAAAGAACATCCTGTGCAAGGCGGCACATGCCTGACAGAGAAGCGGCGGAATCTGCAGACCGCACGAACCGTAAATATTTCGTGAAATTTCGCAACAAGCGATTTACTTGGCGTGAGTTTGTGATACTATAAAGAAAATACGGGGCTGCAGGGGATAAAAAATGAACTCGCGGGCAGGTTGGCATAGCGTACCCCGCAGGCAAACGGTGGAATGGAGTTGTGTTGTGATGAAAATTCGTAAGGCAGAAGAAAAGGACATCCCAAGAATTATGGAGCTGCTCGGTCAGGTACTGCAGATTCATGCAGAGATACGCCCGGATGTGTTTATCCCCGGCACCACAAAATATACCGACAGCGAACTGAAGGAACTGCTGGAGCAGGAAGATAAGCCCATCTATGTTGCAGCTGGTGAGGATGATGTGTGTATGGGGTATGCTTTCTGCCAGCTGAAGGAGCAGCCGTTTTCTACCAATATGGTACCGTTTAAGGCACTGTTTATTGATGATCTGTGCGTTGACAAGCAGACGCGCGGACAACATATCGGGGAAAGCCTGTTTGAATATGTGAAGCAGCAGGCAAAGAAGCTTGGCTGCTATGAAGTCACCTTGAATGTCTGGGCAGGGAACACATCAGCCGAAAGCTTCTATGAGAAGATGGGTATGAAAACAAAGGAACGGCAGATGGAGTATATTCTGTAAAGATAGAATGATGGAAAGGGTTTGCGTCAGCAAGCCAGCAGACGAAGTGTGAAGCGGGCACAGTGGCCCATAAAGAACAGGAGGGGCAAACGCCCTGAAGGAAAACAGAAAGCTGCTAAAAGAAGTGCTCAAGGACATCCGCCATGATATGAGCGATGAGGAAGTGTTAAATCTGCTGGCAGGCAGCAAAATTTCAGTTAGCCCCGAAAGCGAAAAGGAAAAGTATACGCTGGAGCAGCGTGCTGCGGATGTAATAGCAAAATTCGCCGGTAGTTGGGCATTTATCTTTTCCTTTACCGGCGTTTTAGTTCTTTGGATGATTGTCTATACTCTGCTGGCGGCCAAGGCGTTTGACCCATATCCGTTTATTCTGCTGAATTTGGTGTTGTCTTGTGTGGCGGTAATTCAGGCGCCGCTTATTATGATGAGTCAGAACCGGCAGGAGGAAAAGGATCGACGCAGAGCGGAAAATGATTATAAGGTCAATTTGAAAACCGAAATTATGATTGAGGATCTGTACGATAAAGTGAATGCTATTCTTGCTAAGCAGTCGGCACTGGAAAAGCGGCTGCAGACTGAGGATAAAAACGGCAGGGTATAGAAGCATAGGAAAATAAAAACATCCCGTCTACGAGTCAAGCGCACTTGTTTACATAAGTGCACTTGCGGCAGACGGGATGTTGCTGTTTTATTTACAGTACAATAAAGGTGTAGGTGGCAGCAGGCAGGGTCAGCTCACCGGCAGCGGCGGCAACCGCAGACTGCTGTTGGCTTCGCTGCACAATCGTGATTTCGTTGTGTGGACAGGGCATTTCGTGTCCCTCCTTTCGGTAATTGGTGGATGGGGTGGCGTTTTACCACCTCATTTTGGGCAGAAAAAAAGCAGGAGACCTTTTTCAGATTTCCTGCTCGGTGTGCCGCTGTATGGGCGGCGGGTATTTAGTTGTAAAAGTTCGGGGCAAGTTGCCCCGATGTGAAGCTGACAAACTGGAAATTATCGCTTTACTTTTGTTGTATCTTAGCCAAAACACTTTCTATTACAAGTGTTCCTGTTATAAAGGCTCCTACAAGGGTATAGTAGTCTAAGCCATACATCAATGGCAAAAGAGAAATAACTACCGTAATAATGGAAAGGACAAACAATGCTTTGAGAACACATTTCTTCTTCAATGAAAACAATGAAAGTAAGAAGATGGCAACAGTAAGTGTGGCTGTAATAAGTGGAGCAAAATTTGCATAGCCAAACGGTGTAAGGCTAAAGTATGAGAATGTTTCTTTTACTCTTTCTGTTGGAGATGTTGCAAAAATACAAACTGCTCCCAAGGGTAATAATTCTAACACTATTGTTAAAGCTGGCAAAACCGCTAAGCAGACTTTCTTCATGTTGTATATCTCCTTTACAAATTCCGATTTTCTTAATTCTACAAACTTGAATTTATTTTAATAAATATTTTTCAAATGCTTTGTGCGTGTCAAAGTGAACCTCTTTGAAAAATAAAACGAGCCAAATAATAAAAGCCGGAATAGCCATATATGGTGTTAAAAAATAAGACAACACTGCTCCTACTAACATTATGCCAGCCCATGTAAAACACTGATTTTTTATATCACGAGAAATATGAGCTTTATCATACAATGCCTGTTCTTCTTTCGGTAACGAATTAAATCCCGAAACAAATTTAGCCGCTCTTTCTTTAAATATTGCAAATAACACTCCTATAATCACAAATGGAATAACCAAAACTCCACATAGCCAAAACCCTATATTCATAGCATATTCCTCCTTCACAAATTGGAAGTTGTTAGTCGCTATCTTGTTTGCGGTTAAATTCAAAAACGACAGGTTCAAATTCAACTAAATGCTTATCTTGGGTGTTAGTTCCTTTAGGGTTCTCTATGCCGGTAACTTCATAGTATTCATCACTGTATTGTATTTTACTACCATCAAAATCTTTTTGAATGGATTTGACATATTCAAACGGATTTTCTATTGGTAACAAACTTAATGCCCGCTGTAGCTGTTGTACCGCTGTCCTCTGCTCATCGGTCAGTATTTTTTCTTCGTTTGCCATGTGTTCTTCAAATTTATTTTTATCCATCCAAACGATTTGCTCCAATGGGTTAGCAGTACCACAAGCCAAGATTAAACGGATAAAATCTTCAAAATTTGCCGCTAATGGATATACATTTTGGTCTACACAACTTTCTGGATTGCAGGCAAATACCATTTCTCCATATTCCGGCAAAAAGCAATACAGAATACATCCTTCAAATCCGATTGGATTTGCGTTGACGGGATAGCAAAAATACGGGTCTGCAATATCTCCATATTCTAAACATAAAGATCCCTTATCTATGGGAAGTGCCATATACTTTTCGTAAATTGTTTCCATTGATGTGCCTCCACAAAATTCCGATTTGTTGTCATCTTCATTATACTTCATTGGCTATCGAAAAGATAGCATATTTTATGAAACTTGTCGGCTGGGAACAGCTTGCAACGCAAGGTGTCCCCAGATGGCAAGTCCACAAAAGGGTAGCTGGCGGCAGCCAGCGCAGGGGAAGCGTAGCGTCCCCTGTTTGATTTGGAGCAGACCATGACTGCGGAAAATCACAGCCCTCCGGCGAGGAGCCTTCGGAGAACGCAATGCACCAACCTCTGGGTGGTGTATAATTGCGCCCTTAGTAAACTAAGGGGTTTCCGGCT
>OLXE01000216.1_pt1 | contig 43717 bp, 40 predicted proteins | sample 1644571 | NCBI WGS metagenome assembly OLXE01 (sample SAMEA103958161, study PRJEB25191) | human gut metagenome | biome: human-associated habitat [ENVO:00009003]; feature: intestine environment [ENVO:2100002]; material: feces | place: Germany | collected 2013/2015
AGGAGTCCATCCGTGACGAGGCTACCCGCTGCGGCATGCACTATGTCAACGCTCGCTGGCTGGGCGGCATGATGACCAACTTCCGCACCATCCGTAAGCGCATCGACCGTATGGAGCAGCTCAAGACCATGCAGGAGGACGGCACGTTCGACCTGCTGCCCAAGAAGGAAGTCGTCAAGCTCGAGCTCGAGATGGCCAAGCTGGACAAGTACCTGGGCGGCGTCAAGAACATGAAGGCTCTGCCGAAGGCTATGTTCATCGTTGACCCCCACAAGGAGCGCATCGCTGTCTCCGAGGCCCGCAAGCTGAACATCCCCATTGTTGCTATCGTTGATACCAACTGCGATCCCGATGAGATCGACTACGTCATCCCCGGCAACGACGACGCTATCCGCGCTGTCAAGCTGATCTCCGGTGCCATGGCCAGCGCTGTGCTGGAGGGCAAGCAGGGCGTTCAGGACGCTCCCGCCGCCGAGACCAAAGAGGATTGATTTACTCCCTACAATTCAGAAAGGACATTGAGCACTATGGCTATTTCTGCAAAAGACGTTATGGAGCTGCGTAAGCAGACCGACTGCGGCATGATGGAGTGCAAGAAGGCACTGACCCAGGCTGATGGCGACTTCGAGAAGGCTATCGAGATCCTGCGCGAGCAGGGCCTGGCTGCAGCCAACAAGAAGGCTGGCCGCATCGCCGCCGAGGGCATGGTCTATGCCGTTTCTTTCGACAACTGCGCTGTTGTCGTTGAGGTCAACGCCGAGACTGACTTCGTCGCCAAGAACGACAAGTTTGTTGACTTCACCAAGAACCTGGCCAAGGTCGTTGCTGACGAGAACCCCGCCGATGTTGAGGCCCTGATGGCCTGCAAGATGGGCGATGGCACGGTTGACGATGCCCTGAAGGCTCTGATCCTCGTCATCAAGGAGAACATCAAGGTTCGCCGCTTTGCCCGCTATGAGGGCCACTGCGCTGCCTATGTCCATGGCGGCGGCACCCACGGCGTCATCGTCAAGTTCGAGACCTCTGACGACGTTGCTGCCAAGCCTGAGTTCGCTGCCTTCGGCAAGGACATCGCCATGCAGGTCGCTGCTGCTAACCCCAGCTACCTGAACGAGTCCGATGTGCCCGAGGACGTTCTGGCCAAGGAGAAGGAGATCGTTCTGGCTCAGATGGCCAACGATCCCAAGACTGCCAACAAGCCCGACGCTATCAAGGAGAAGATGGCCATCGGCAAGCTGGGCAAGTTCTACAAGGAAGCCTGCCTGGTCGACCAGGCCTTCATCAAGGACGGCGGCATGGACGTCAAGAAGTACGTTGCCGACACCGCGAAGGCTCTGGGCGGCGACATCAAGATCGCTGCCTTCACCCACTTCACCAAGGGCGAGGGCCTGGAGAAGCGCAACGAGGACTTCGCTGCTGAAGTTGCTGCTGCCATCAAGGGCTGATGTAACCACATAAGACATTGACCGCCTGCGCACCGCGCAGGCGGTTTTTGGTTGGTGAGACGTATGAAAAATCTGAACAGACAGTCATGGCCCGCGCTGGCCGCAGGGCTGTACGCGGCGGCAGTACTGGTCTGGATGCCGTGGTATGCAGGCGGCTACGTGCAGCTGACGCAGGAGAAACTGTCGGCCTTCCTCGGTGTCACGCTGTTGGCGGGCTTATTGCTAGCGGTGGTTGCACCTGAAAAAATGGGGGCCACACGCTGGAAACAGCAGGGGAGAGCCGCGGTGCTGTACGCGGCGGCCACGCTCGTCTCGGTGCTGCTGTCCGGCAATATTGTTGCAGCGCTCTGGGCCAGCGGCGGTTATCTCGGCGGTCTGGTGCTGGTCGCGGCGGCGCTGCTCGGCTGCATGGGCACGGCAGTCTTTCTGGAGGATGCCGACAGCCTGGCCCTTCCGTTTATGGTCAGTGGTGCGGGTGTAACGTTGCTGGGCATCGTCAACAACTTCGGCGCGGACCCGCTGGGCTTCCGCGCGGTCATTGAACCGTCCCAGTACAACCTGTTCTTCTCCACCATCGGCAACGCTGACTATCTGAGCGCGTACCTCTGCCTCTGGCTACCGCTGGCGCTGCACCGCTTTGCTGCGGGAAAGTCGGCAGGGGAGCGTACTGCTGCGTTCCTCTGTACGGAGCTCGGCTTTTTTGGCATGGCGTCGCTGGATTCCGGTTTGGCGGCGCTTGGTCTGGCGGGTGCGGCGTTCCTCCTGCTGCTGACTGTGCCGCTGACGGCGGGGGAACTGGCCCGGTATGCGCTGTTGGCGGGGGGCTGGGCCGCGGCACAGCTCGCTATGGGCGTACTCTCCACCCGTTGGCCGCTGCTGCGCACCGAGCACCCCTTCGCCGCGCTCGCCCAGCCGCTGCCCGCGGCGGCAATTATCGCAGTCTGCCTGGCTGCGGCGGCGCTCTGGGCTGAGTGCGCCAAGCGGAACCCGTCGAAAACCAGCCTCACGGCCCAGCGCCTATGCTGCGTTGCCGCCGCCATGCTGACCGCGGCCCTGCTTGTCGCTGTCAACGGCTTCGGCGTCAGCCTTGGCGGACTGGATAACTTCCTGCGCGTTGGTCCCGACTGGGCCACCGGGCGAGGTGCTATCTGGGCCGACGTCTGGTACTGCTTCACGCGCGGTACACCACAGCAAATGCTGTTTGGCCACGGCCCGGGCATGGTGCACGCCGCACTGGCCGGGCTGGGGGACACGCTGCCCTTCGCCGCGGCGGATACTATTGGTGCGCACAATGAATACCTGGAGCTGCTGTTGACCGGCGGCGTCGTCGGGCTGGCTGCGTACCTGACCTTCCTTGTCACGGTGCTGTACACGGCGCGGCAGAACCTTGCGGCAGACCCACAAAAGTGCGGTTGGCTGTTCTGCGCACTGGCCTATGCCGTGCAGGCGGCCTTCAACAACCGCGTGTCGGCAGTGTATCCGGTGTTTCTTGTACTGCTCGGCGTACTGACGGCAGCGCCGCAACAGGGAACAAAACGCCGCTACGGTCTGGTACCGGCTGGGCTGCTCCTGCTGGCGGGTGGCGCGGGGGTGGGCAAACTACTGCTTCGTTATCTTTTTTTGTGACAAAAACGACGAAATTTTGACAAATGCCTTGACAAACCCTATCGGGGAGGGTAAAATACAGGCGTAAAAGGATAACAGCCTTTACAAAAATCGTTTACATAAGGAGTAAGTTACGATGAGAAAAGCAATTCGTTCAATGGTGGCTGCTCTGGCCGTTACCTGTGCTGTTGCCGCTGTTTCCGTTCCGACGCTGGCTGCCAGCACGCCGGAGAATGCTGACGTCCGCCCCACGGCTCCCGCCGGTGAGTATACCTTTGAGATGGCCGAGTGGGATCGCATCCACGCGATTGCAGACGGTACCTGGGGTGCTGAGTACACCACCTGCCCCAGCTGCGGCTTCCACAACTGGACCCGCAAGGGAAATGTCTACGTCTGCGACACCTGCGGCTACGGCACGACAGCTGTCAAGGGCGCTAAGGGTGTGAAGGGCTTCGTCGCCGGTACCGAGGGCATCGCGCCCGTCGCTGCCTCCGCCGAGACCACCGTTGTCTACGCTACCCCTGCACAGGCTCAGGCTGCTGCTGAGGTTCGCGAGGAAAACTACGCTGCTGCTGTCGCTGCCTTCCAGCGCCAGATCGCTGCGCAGAATGCTGCTTATCTGGCTTCTCTGGGCAAGTGATCTCAGCTTCTGAACATCTGAAATAAAAATTCCCGGGCCACTTTCACGGCCCGGGAATTTTTTGTGCCATACGTAAAATCAGAGAAAAGCTTACTGCTCACGGAACGTCAGCTGGTCGTCGGTCATCGAATCAACGATGGCCAGGCTGGCCAGCTTGTAGCCGGCAGCGCGCAGCTCGGCGCCGCCCGGCTGGAAGCCCTTCTCAATGCAGATGCCGATGCCGCCGACGGTCGCACCTGCCTGCGCGCAGACATCCAGCAGACCCTTCATGGCCTTGCCGTTGGCGAGGAAGTCATCCAGAATCAGCACCTTGTCAGAGGGGGAGAGAAACTTCTTGGACAGCGTGATGTCATAATCACGGCCATAGGTGTAGGAATGAACGGTGGAGGTGTAGACCTCGCCGTCAATGTTCTTGCTCTTGGCCTTCTTGGCAAAGACGACAGGCACGTTGAAATGCCGCGCGGTCATGCAGGCGATGGCGATGCCGGATGCCTCGATGGTCAGAATCTTGTTGATGCCGTCGTCCTTGAAGATGCGGTAGAACTCCTCGCCGACCTTGTCCAGCAGGTCTACGTCCAGCTGGTGGTTCAGAAAGCAGTCAACCTTCAGGACGTTACCGGGACGAACCTGGCCTTCCTGCATAATACGTTCCTCCAAAAGTTTCATCTGCGATGATGCCCCTTTCACAAACTCAGTTTCATTCTATTATGACAAATTATGGCGGATTTTGCAAGCCCTTTATCCCAAAAAGTCTTACTAAAATGTCAATAGGTAAAGTTGATAATATTTTGTAACCAAAATTTGTGAAACTTCCCCATAAAGCGGTCAAAAAGCATAGAAAACGCTGTTGATTTGGTTCATTGCATTTTTGTAAACAAAAGCTTATAATTTAGTCAATGAAGCGGCACGGGGTTGTGCGAACCCGTTATGTGCCGTTGCTTTATTTCTAGGAGGGAACACTATTATGAAAAAACTCGTTAGCTCTGTGCTGGCGGCTTCCATGGTCCTGAGCCTGGCCGCCTGCGGATCTTCCGCATCCACCGATACGGCATCCTCCTCTGAGGCTGCCTCCACCTCCGCCGCTGCCACTACCGAGGCAGCCGGTGAGGGCTCCGGCGCTTACACCGGCACCCCCATCAAGATCGGCGGCATTGGCCCTGTTACCGGCGGCGCCGCCATCTACGGTCAGGCCGTTAAGAACGCCGAGGAGCTGGCCGTCAAGGAGATCAACGCCGCCAACGGCAGCGATGTCTTTGAGTGGAAGTTCGAGGACGATGAGCATGACGCCGAGAAGAGCGTCAACGCCTACAACACCCTGAAGGACTGGGGCCTGCAGGTTCTGGCCGGTCCTGTCACCACCACCCCGTCCATTGCCGTTGCCGCCGAGACCGCCAATGACAACCTGTTTATGATGACGCCTTCCGCTTCTGCGCCCGCTGTCATCGAGAGCGGCGACAATGTGTTCCAGATCTGCTTTACCGACCCCAACCAGGGCGTTGCCTCCGCAGATTATATCGCAGAAAACAAGCTCGGCACCAAGGTCGGCATCATCTATGACTCCTCCGATGCCTATTCTTCCGGTATTTATGAGAAGTTCAAGGCCGAGGCTGCTGCGAAGAACCTCGAGATCGTTACCGCTGAGGCATTCACCGCTGACAACAAGTCTGACCTGTCCACGCAGGTTGCCAAGTGCCAGCAGGCCGGTGCTGATCTCGTATTCCTGCCCATCTACTATCAGGAGGCTTCTCAGATCCTGATTGCCGCCAACAAGAGCGGCTATGCGCCTGTCTTCTTTGGCTGCGACGGTATGGACGGCATCCTGACCATTGAGGGCTTTGACACCTCTCTGGCCGAGGGTCTGATGCTCCTGACCCCGTTCGCTGCAGACGCACAGGATGAAAAGACGCAGGCCTTTGTCTCCGCTTACAAGGAGGCCTACGGTGACACCCCGAACCAGTTCGCTGCCGATGCTTACGATGTCGTCTACGCTATCTATCAGGCTGCGGTTGCCGGCGGCATCAACGGCGACATGGATGCCTCTGACGTCTGCGATGCTCTCAAGGCTCAGTTCACCAGCATGACCTTTGACGGTCTGACCGGCGATGGCATGACCTGGGATGCCTCCGGTGCGGTTTCCAAGGCTCCTAAGGCTGTTGTCATCAAGGACGGCGCTTACGCTGCTATGTAATTCCGGTACGGCGCACGTAAACTGAATTTTCCGTTGCCAATGGGGGCTGCCGGACATAGGGTTCGGCAGCCCTTTTGGTTTGGTAGAAGCAGGTCTCGACAAATACACTTGTTTTTTCTAGAAATACAGGATAACCCATTGTTTTGCCCGTAGATTTGTGCTACTATGGATTCATATTTTCCTGCTTACCTGCGGCATAACGATCAGCAGGGGAAAAGTTAGAGTGAGGTGTATTCCGCAATGCAATTTTTATCCTACCTGATCAACGGTATCAGTCTGGGCAGCGTTTACGCGCTGATCGCCCTGGGCTATACGATGGTCTACGGCATTGCCAAGATGTTGAACTTCGCCCACGGCGACGTTATCATGATTGGCAGCTACGTTGTGTTCTTTGCCTTTGGCTCTGCGGGTATGAACCCCGTGCTGGCCATTGTCCTTTCGATGGTCGTCTGCACCGTTCTGGGCGTTACGATCGAGCGCGTCGCCTACCGCCCGCTGCGTGAGGCCCCGTCTCTGGCCGTCCTGATTACGGCCATCGGCGTCAGCTACCTTTTGCAGCAGGTGGCCCAGCTGGCTTGGACGTCCAACCCCAAGAGCTTTACCTCTGTTGTCTCCGGGCTCAAGCCCATCAGTCTGTTCGGCGGGCAGCTGACCATCTCGGCAGAGACCGTCGTGACCATCATTGCCTGCATCGTCATCATGGTCGTGCTGATCTGGTTCGTCAATAACACCCCCGCGGGCCACGCCATGCTGGCTGTGTCGGAGGACCGCGGCGCCGCTCAGCTGATGGGCGTCAACGTCAACGCGACGATCTCGCTGACCTTTGCCATCGGCTCTGCGCTGGCCGCTGTGGCCGGTGCGCTGCTCTGCTCGTCCTATCCGACCCTGCAGCCCACCACCGGCGCCATGCCCGGCATCAAGGCGTTCGTGGCCGCGGTCTTTGGCGGCATCGGCTCTATCCCGGGTGCGTTCCTCGGCGGTATCCTGCTGGGCATCATCGAGAACCTGAGCAAGGCCTACATTTCGACCCAGCTGTCTGACGCTATCGTATTTCTTGTCCTGGTCGTGGTGCTCATTGTCAAGCCCACCGGCCTGCTGGGCAAGAAGGTCAACGTGAAGGTTTGAGGTGGCTGCTATGTTGAAAAATATGAAAAAGTCCACCAAAAGCAACGTCATTACGCTGGGCATTGTCGTCGGCTTCTATGTCCTGATCCAAATTCTGAGTGCCGCCGGTGCGCTGACAAACTCCTTCTCCGGCCAGCTCGTGCCCATCTGCGCCTATGTCATTATGGCGGTCTCGCTGAACCTGACCGTCGGTATGCTGGGTGAGCTGAGCCTCGGCCACGCTGGCTTCATGAGCGTCGGCGCGTTCTCCGGCACGCTCGTCTATGTCGTCATGTCCGAAAACGCCCCGCAGCCCCTTGCACTGCTGCTGGCCTTCGTGGTCGGCGGCGCGGTGGCAGGTCTGTTCGGCGTGCTCGTCGGCGTCCCCGTTCTGCGTCTGTCCGGTGACTACCTGGCCATCGTCACGCTGGCTTTTGGTGAGATCGTCAAGAACGTTATGAACGCCTGTTATCTGGGCGTGGATTCCCACGGCCTGCACTTCTCCCTGAAGGATTCCGCCTCCCTGAATCTGGAGGTAGACGGCAAGGTGCTGATCAACGGCGCTATGGGCATCACCGGCATCAAGAAGGCTTCCACCTTCACCATCGGCATCGTGCTGGTCATTATTACGCTGCTGGTCATTCTGAACCTTGTCAACTCCCGCGCGGGCCGCGCCATCAAGGCCATCCGCGATAACGAGATCGCCGCGCGTTCCGTCGGCATCCCCATCACGAAGTACAAGCTCATGGCGTTTGTGACCTCCGCCGTCTTTGCGGGCGTTGCAGGCGTGCTCTACGCGCTGAACTACTCCTCGCTGGTCGCGAAGAAGTTCGACTACAACACCTCGATTTTAATTCTGGTGTTCGTTGTTCTGGGCGGCATCGGCAACCTGCGCGGCTCGGTCATCGCCGCCGCCGTGCTGACCGTTCTGCCTGAGCTGCTGCGCAGCATGAACGACTACCGTATGCTGATCTACGCCATCGTGCTGATCGTGGTCATGATTTTCAACCAGAGCCCCGAAATGATTGCCCTGCGCAAGCGCCTGACCGCGCGCTTCCGCAAGGAGGATGCCGAGGGCAAGGGTGCCAAAGACAAAGAGAAAAAGGGGGTGGCGTAAATGGCACTGCTGGAGGTCAGTAACCTGGGTATTGCGTTCGGCGGCCTGCAGGCCGTTGCGCAGCTCGATCTTTCCATTGAAAAGGGTCATCTGTACGGCCTGATCGGCCCCAATGGCGCGGGCAAGACGACGGTCTTTAACATGCTGACCGGCGTCTATAAGCCCACCGAGGGCAACATCATTCTGGACGGCAAGGACATTACCGGCCAGAATCCCGAGCTTATCAGCAAGTCCGGTATTGCACGTACCTTCCAGAATATCCGCCTGTTCAACGATATGACGGTGCTGGATAACGTCAAGGTCGGTCTGCACAACCAGATCAGGTATAATATGTGGACCGGCATCCTGCGTCTGCCTGCTTACAAAGAAAAAGAGCACGAGATGAACCGCGAGGCCATGAAGCTGCTCAAAATCTTTGACCTGGACAAGGAGGCTGACTACAAGGCCAGCCAGCTGCCCTACGGCAAGCAGCGCAAGCTGGAAATTGCCCGCGCACTGGCCACGAACCCGAAGCTGCTGCTGCTGGACGAGCCCGCCGCCGGTATGAACCCCAACGAGACCGAGGAACTGATGCACACCATCCACAGCGTGCGCGACCGGTTCGGCGTCGCCATCCTGCTCATCGAGCACGATATGAACTTTGTCATGGGCATCTGCGAGGAGATCACCGTGCTGGACTATGGCCGTGTGATTGCCCGCGGCGACGGCAAAGCCATCCGCAACAACCCGAAGGTCATTGCGGCATATCTGGGAGGTGACTGACGATGGGCGAGATGCTTTCTGTCAAGAATATCAATGTTTACTATGGCTCGATCCACGCCATCAAGGATGTTTCGTTCCATGTCAATGAGGGCGAGATCGTCACCCTGATCGGTGCGAACGGCGCGGGCAAGACCACGACGATGCACGCAATCTCCGGTCTGCTGAAGCTGCAGAGCGGCGAGATCGACTACTGCGGCCAGACCATCAGCAAGATGGAGGCGCACAAGATCATCCGCCTGGGCCTGGCGCAGGTGCCGGAGGGCCGCCGCGTGTTCAGCGGCCTGACCGTGCAGCAGAACCTGCAGATGGGCGCGTACACACGCCGCGACGGCAAGGAGGCCATCCAGAATGACTTCGACATGGTCTTTGACCTGCTGCCGCGTCTGAAGGAGCGCCGCAACCAGCCCGCCGGTACGCTCTCCGGCGGCGAGCAGCAGATGCTGGCCATGGGCCGCGCACTGATGTGCAAGCCCAAAATGCTGCTGCTGGACGAGCCGTCCATGGGCCTGTCCCCGCTGCTGGTCAAGGAAATCTTCAAGATCATCCGCCAGGTCAACCGCAACGGCGTGACCGTGCTGCTGGTGGAGCAGAACGCAAAGATGGCCTTGGAGATCGCCAACCGCGCTTATGTTCTGGAGACCGGCACGATCAAGATGGAAGGCGAGGCCACCGAGCTCGCCAACAACATCGAGGTCCGCAAAGCCTATCTGGGCTGCGAATAAGTGCATACTAAAAAATCCTGTGTCCGCAAAAGGGCACAGGATTTTTTGCTATAAAGCCTCCCTTGTAGGGGCGAGCATTGCTCGCCCCTACAAGGGAGACGCACACACACGTAGGGGCGGATTCCATATCCGCCCGGGCACATTACGGCAGGAACTCAGTATTCCTTCCGCTTATAAATCCCCACGCATACCTTATAGCTCCACAAAATACACCGCCAGCAGCCCCACAAACGCTGCAACCAGCCCCGTCAGCAACACTTCGTCGGAGGCATTGAACAGCTGCATCAAATCGGGCGAGACGGAAGCGACCAGCCCAAAACAACCGCCGAGCACACCGATGATCAGAAACAACCAGCTGCGGGCCTTGACACTGTTGAAGCGATAGGACAGCGGCAGCAAAAGCGCGACCAACAGCAGTGCCATGCTGCCGCAGGCCAGCAGGGCTGCCAGGCACTCGAGGGGCGGTACCTTATACACAGTGTGCCGGAACAGCAGAGGCGGCAGCACATTGTTCAGCGCCACGATCAGCACCGTACACACTGTGCCCAGCGCCAGCCCGCACAGCCCAAACAGGTATTTGCTGCCCACAAGCTGCGCGGGTGTTACGGGCAGCGTGCGGGCGTAGATGTCCCAATGGGAGTTCTCGTCAAACGAAATCGTGGAGGTGATCAGAATGGAAAATACAACGAGCAATGCATAGGCCATCCCGGTCTGCCCGGTCAGAATGCTGATGCCGCCGTAGAGGAACGCGATAAAAAATACAGTCTGTTTGTAGGAACTTGTCAGAGTGGCCCATTCTTTATACAAAAGCCCTTTCATTGTGCATCCCTCCCGCTGTAAAACCGCATAATATCATCGAGCCTTGCCGCGTCGCAGACGGCCTCCGGCAGAAGCTCCTGCACGGTGCGCCGTTCCCTGACCAGACTTTCACACCCATAGGCCCCGCGCCTGGTGAACACCACCAGCCCGGCGGGCAGGGAAGTCAGTACATCCTCGCCGCAGTGCAGCACGCCGTATTCCTGCAAAAGGTCATCCTTGTTCTCCTGAAACAGCAGCTGCCCGTTGTGCAGGTACGCGATGGAATCCGCAATCTGCTCAAGGTCCGCCGTGATGTGGCTGCTCATGACAATGCTGTGCCGCTCGTCCTGGATGAACTCCAAAAACAGGTCCAGCAGCTCACCGCGCACCACCGGGTCAAGACCGGCGGTGGCTTCGTCCAGCACCAGCAGCTCAGGGTCATGGGCCAGCGCCGCAGCCAGGCTCAGTTTTAACCGCATGCCGCGGCTGTACTCTTTGAGCTTCTTGCCTGCGTCCAGACCAAAGCGGCGCAGATAGGCGGAAAAGCTGTCCGCATTCCACCGCGCACCGTACATTCCTGCCAGACTGCGCGCGACCTGCGCGGCGGTGAAGGTCCCGTAGAAAAAGGCATCCTCAAACACAACGCCAATCTTAGCGCGAGTGGCGGCATCGGCAGGGGAGCCGCCCAACAGGTCAACCGTGCCGTCATCCGCCCGGTTGACGCCGCAGAGGATTTTCAAAAGCGTCGTCTTGCCTGCGCCGTTCTCGCCGATCAGCCCGACGATGCTGCCCGCGGGCACGGTCATATCAACCGGTCCAAGGGTAAAGTCTTTGTACTGCTTCGTGATGCCGCGTAAAGCGGCGGTGCTTGCTGCCATAGGTCAGCCCTCCCACAAAAGGCGCAGCGTCTCTGCAACCTCGTCATAGCCGATGCCGCCCAGCCGCGCGGCGTCCACCGCGCCCTGCAGGCAGTCCTCGACCTTTTTTAAATGCTCCTCGCGCAGCAGGGCGGGGTTCTGCTCGGCGACAAAGCTGCCCCGGCCCTGCTGGGTAAGGATAAAGCCGTCGCGCTCCAGATCCTCATACGCGCGCTTCGTTGTGATGACGCTGATGCGCAGCTCCCTGGCCAAAAGCCGGATGCTGGGCAGTGCGTCGCCGGGGCGCAGCGCGCCGGACAGGATCTGCTGCTTGATCTGGCGCGTGATCTGCGCGTAGATCGGCTCCTGCCCGGAGTTGGAAAGATAAATCTGCATTGTCAGAAGCTCCTTGTAGTCGAACTGTACATATCCGATATTTACAGTATATACACACTATACACGGTTGTCAAGGGGAATGGCACAAAAAAATCCCCGCGCTCATGGAGAGCACAGGGGAAAAGGCTTGCTTACATCAGCCCTGCGGGGGGGCGGTCATCCTCGCTGCCGGGCTGGGTAAGGGCGTTCAGCAGCTTCGGGAAAATATCACTGCCGTGCGCAATAAAGTTGTTCTTGATCATCTCGGCGGTCAGCTTATCCGGCATGGCCAGCTCCATGCGGAACACATCACTGCCCATGTCGGCAATCGAGCAGACCACGCTGAACTGGCCGTCCTTCTCCTGCACAACGGCGCGGTTCGACGCGGCGCGGTGCCGCCAGCTGCGGATCTGCATGACGGCGCGGATCGCGCTCTCCCGCACGGTGCGGGGCAGGTCGTAGGCCAGCGTGTCCGCCACGGTGGTGCCGCGGCGTGTAATGGTATACCGCCCGTCCTCGTCCACGGTGACAAGCTGCTGCTTTTCGACCTCGGCCAGGGCGTCGGCAAACTCAAAATAATTGACAAGCTGTTCCTGCAAAAGCGCACCCTGCATCGTTTCGCGCTTTACGGGGCCTGCCACTTTGACAAGGTAGCAGAGCAACATACGGATCTGCGTGTCGTCTGTAAGGCCGCCCGGGCGCACCCCGGCGGTGAATGCCTCTGCCATCGTAACCACTTCCTCGACAAGATTTCATCTATCTCATATTATACACGCCGCGGCGGGCCGTGGCAAGATGGCAAAATCCAAAAGTGACAAAAATCGGACGCCAAAATCAAAATACCGTTTCGATCTGCTTGCGGCTCTGCGGTGTGGAGTAGGTCCACCGCTTGAGCCGCCCGCGGGTCACGAAATAGTGCGGCTCAAACCGCAGGGGCTGGCCCAAATTCTTGTTGACCACGACCAGCTTGATCTTCATTTTATCGGGCAGGATGTTCTTGATGTATACGCTCACGGCCTGCCCGGGGCGCAGTGTGGAGTCTGCCTCCGCCAGCCCCGCCAGGTTCGGTGCGATCTCAATAAAGACGCCGTATTCCTCGACGCTGCGCACAATTCCGACGACGGTCTCCCCGGCGGCAAAGCAGGCTGCGTTCTCGCTCCAGGTGCCCAGCAGCTCGCGCAGTGTCAGCACAATGCGCCCCTGCACGTCGCGGTTCTTGATGGCACACAAAAGCTGCTGGCCGACCTGCACCCGATCCGCGGGCGAGGCGATGCGGCTGACCGACAGGCAGTCGATGGGCAGCAGCGCCGCAATGCCGCAGCCGATGTCGCAGAACGCGCCGAAATTCTCAATGTGGGTCACGGTGCAGGGAATGACGCTGCCGGCCTCCAGTGTGTCAAGGTACTGTGCCCGGCAGCGGCGCTGTGCCTCGGCGCGGGAGAGCAGGTAGTATTCCTCGCCGTTATCGTCAAACTCGGTGCCCATGATGACAAAGCAGGTCGGGCGTCCTACCCGGGTCAGCACGGCAATGTCCTTGACGGTCTCGCCGGGCGCGGCGTCCACACAGTCCGCAAACGGCATGATGCCGCGCAGCCCGCCCAGCTCAAACCGCAGGCGGTGCCCGGTGTCGTAGGCCAGGGCTGTGCTTTGCAGTACCTCGCCGCTGGCCATGCAGCGGCTCAGCTCCTCGCGGCTCAGGTGGTTCGCATTGCGGCAAAGGCCTTCGGCTCGATATTCCAACATTTTCGGTTCCTCATTTCTTATAAGATTTGTGGTGGGTTTGCGATTACTTACTAAACTTTTATGCGGGAGATTTGCAAAACAACACAGGCTGTACTATAATAAGAATGATATTTTTGAAAGAAAGGCGGTGTGCCGTATGGACGTACAGGTCGGGGACGTCATCCAGACCAAGAAGCCGCACCCCTGCGGTGCGAACCGTTTCGATGTACTGCGCGTAGGCATGGATTTCAAGATCAAATGCCAGGGCTGCGGGCATGAGATCATGCTGCCGCGTGCCAAGATCGAGCGCAACATCAAAAAAGTTCTGCGCGCGGGGGAGCAGTAGCGGGGTTTTGCATAAGTACGCGGGTCGCCCATTGTAGGGGCGAGCATTGCTCGCCCGCGGAACGCAACGGCAAGCCGCAAAGCGCCCGGGTCGTCGGGGACGCCGACCCCTACAGCCAAAGGAGAACCTATGCAGAACTTTACCGAACTCTACGAGGTCGAGCGCCGCTATGAGGAGCTGGCCCACAGAATGTCCACGCCCGATGCGGCGGCCAACGCCGACGAGTACGCGCGGATGATGCGTGATTACAAAGAGCTTACCCCCCTGATCGAAGAATACCGCCGTTACACCGACCTGCAGCAGCAGGAAGCGGACGCAAAGGAAATGCTGGCCGCAGAGTCAGACCCGGCGTTTGCTGCTATGGTACAGCAGGAGCTGTGCGAAATTGGCCGGAATCTGGCACAGAGCGAAGAGAATCTGCGTCTGCTGCTCATCCCGAAGGACGCCGATGACGAAAAAAGCGTCATTCTGGAGATTCGCGCCGGTGCCGGCGGCGAGGAGGCCGCGCTGTTTGCCCACAGCCTGTGGCGCATGTACACAATGTACGCCGCTAGGCGCGGATGGCAGTGCGAGACGATCAGCGAAAACCCGACGGAACTCGGCGGCGTGAAGGAGATCGTCTTTTCCGTCGAGGGGCCGGACGTCTACAGCCGCCTGAAATTCGAGAGCGGCGTCCACCGCGTCCAGCGCGTGCCCGAGACAGAGACGCAGGGCCGTATCCACACCTCCACCGTCACCGTGGCCGTCATGCCCGAGGCCGAGGAGGTCGAGCTGGAGATCAACCCAAAAGACCTGCGCATTGACACATTCCGCTCGTCGGGCGCGGGCGGCCAACACATCAACAAGACGTCGTCCGCCATCCGCGTGACCCATCTGCCCACCGGTATGGTCGTGGAATGCCAGGACCAGCGCAGCCAGCGGGAGAACAAGGACCGCGCCTTAAAGGTCCTGCGCAGCCGTCTTTTGCAGCAGAAGCAGGACGCCTACGACGAGGAATACAACGCCCGCCGCCAGAGCCAGGTCGGCAGCGGTGACCGCAGCGAAAAGATACGCACCTACAACTTCCCGCAGGACCGCGTGACCGATCACCGCATCGGCCTGACGCTGCGTAATTTGCAGGGTGTGCTGGACGGCGACCTGGACCGAGTGGTCGAGCCGCTGATTTTGGCAGACCGGGAAGAAAAACTGAAGCAAAGCAGTACAGAAGAAGGAAAATAAAGCTATGAAAACACAGGTTTTGCCCATCACGCCGGAGAGCGTGGCGCTGGCCGCCCGGCTTTTGCAGCAGGGTGAGCTCGTCGCCCTGCCGACGGAGACGGTCTACGGCATTGCCGCCGACGCCCGCAACGGCGAGGCCGTCAAGAAAATTTTTGAAGCGAAGGGCCGCCCGCAGGATAACCCGCTCATTGTGCATATCTGCGGCATGGAGATGCTGAACGGCATCGTCTCCGAGGTGCCCGAGCGCGCCAAAAAGCTGGCTGCCGCCTTCTGGCCCGGCCCGCTGACGATGGTCATGCCCCGCGGCCCCGAGGTCAGCGACGTGACCTGCGCGGGCCTTGACACCGTCGGCGTGCGGATGCCGTCCCACCCGGTAGTGCAGCAGGTCATCAAGGCCAGCGGCGTCGCGTTTGCCGCGCCGTCGGCAAACCTTTCCGGCAAGCCCAGCCCGACGAATGCGCCTGACACGCTGGCCGATATGGATGGCCGTCTGCCGCTGATTCTCGACGGCGGTGAGTCCAATGTCGGTGTCGAGTCCACCGTCGTCGCCGTGACGGGGGAGCACCCGATGTTGCTGCGCCCCGGCTACGTCACGAAGGAGCAGATGGAGGCCGTTTTGGGCGAGGAGGTCCTCGTCAGCCCGGCCATCCTTGAAAAGCTCAGGGACGGCGAGGTCGCGCGCTCGCCCGGCATGAAGTACAAGCACTACGCCCCCAAGGCACAGGTCACGATCCTGCGCGGCGATTTTGCTAAATACAAAGAATTTATCAAGCAGCATACCGAACCCGGCGTCTGGGCGCTCTGCTTTGACGGTGAGGGCGCACAGCTGGACGTGCCGTTCATCGAGTACGGCAAAAACCATGACGGCGTGACCCAGGCACACCACCTGTTCACAGCGCTGCGCGATTTGGACAAGCACGGTGCGCAGGTCGTCTACGCCCGCTGCCCCGAGCAGGACGGCGTCTCGATGGCGGTCTACAACCGACTCATCCGCGCCGCGGCGTTCCGGGTGGTCGAGCTATGAAGGTAGTCGGCATCACAGGCCGCAGCGGCTGCGGCAAGTCCAGTGCGACAAATTTCTTGCGGGAAAAGGGCTATCCTTGTATTGATGCGGATTTAGTTGCGCGGGAAGTGCTGCTGCCCGGTTCGCCCTGCATTGCACAGCTGCAACAGGTGTTCGGCGCGGATATTGCCGATGAAAACGGCACGGTGCGCCGCCGCCTGCTGGCAGACCGCGCGTTTGCCACGCCGGAGGGCACGGCGGCCCTGACAGACATCACCCAGCCGGAGATCCTGCGCCGCATCGACGCCGCATTGGACGAGGCCCGGCGGGGCGGGGCGGACCTTGCCTTTGTGGACGGTGCGGTCATTGTCGGCACGCCGTTTGAGGCGCGCTGCGACGCCCTGATCCTGGTCACGGCCCCCTATGAGACGAGTGTGGCCCGCATCTGTGCCCGCGACGGCATCGCGCCCGAGATGGCCCGCCGCCGTCTGGATGCGCAGACCCCGCTGGAAACGCTGCGCGCCGCCGCCACGGCAGAGCTGGTCAATGACAGCACGCCGGATGCCCTGCGCGAAAAGCTGCGATCCGTTTTGAATGGATTGGAGAAGGAGGGAACATGCCAAAAGCCAAAAAGCGAAAAAGAAGCATTTTAGCACCGATCCTGGCGCTGCTGCTGGTGCTGGCCTTGGCGGGAACGCTGCTGTTCAGCGCCTTCCGCGATAAGATCGAACACTGGGAATACCCGCAGCGCTTCACAGAGTACGTCGAGTATTACGCCGGGAAATACGGCATAGACCCGATGATTTTATACGCCTTCATCCGCACCGAGAGCAATTTTGATCCGAACGCAGATTCCGACGCCGGGGCCAGGGGACTCATGCAGATCACCGAGGTTACGTTCGACTGGATCAAGATGAAAATCGCCCCGAAGGAGAGCCTGACGTTCGACGATCTCTACGACCCCGAGACGAACATCCGGTTCGGCAGCTACTTTGTCAGCTACTGCCTGGACCGCTACAGCGGCCATCTGGCCACCGCCGCCGCGGCCTACCACAGCGGCGTGGGCACCGTGGACGGTCTGCTCGGGCAGGAGGCGTACTCAACGGACGGCGTTACGCTGGACCATTACCCTTACCCGCAGATGCGGCTCTACGTAAAAAAAATCACCGAGAGCTATCAGCACTACTCGGAGATTTATAAATAATATTTAGAAAGGATTCCCGAAATGAAAACCACCGAGGAACTGAAAAATCTGCTCTATAAAAATGAAACGGTAGCCGACGCGGCCCCCGATGCCATTGCCGCCGCGCAGGACTTCTGCGAGGGCTACAAGACCTTCCTGGACAACGCCAAGACCGAGCGCGAGGCCACGGCCTACAGCGAAAAGCTGCTGACCGCCGCCGGCTATCAGAAGTTTGTGCCCGGCACGAGCTACGCCCCCGGCACCAAGGTCTACACCATCAACCGCGAAAAGTGCGTGCTGGCCGCGACCATCGGCACGAAGAACCTCGAGGAGGGCTTCCACCTGAACATTGCCCACATCGACTCCCCGCGCCTCGACCTGCGCCCCGTGCCCGTGTTTGAAAAGACCGGCATCGGCTACCTGCGCACCCACTACTACGGCGGCGTGCGCAAGTACCAGTGGCCCACCATCCCGCTGGCCCTGCACGGTGTCATCTACCGCGCCGACGGCACCAGGGTCAACGTCTGCATCGGTGAGAAGGACGACGACCCCGTGTTCTGCATCACCGACCTGCTGCCGCATCTGGGTGCCAAGCAGAGCGCCAAGACGCTGGCCGAGGGCATTACCGCCGAGGACCTCAACGTCATCATTGCGTCCCTGCCCATCGAGGATAAGGACGCCGAGCAGCGCGTCAAGCTCAACGTCCTGGGCATGCTGAACGAGGCCTACGGCATCACCGAGCGCGACTTCACCCGCGCCGAGATCGAGGTCGTGCCTGCCTACAAGGCCCGCGACATCGGTCTGGACCGCGCTATGATCGGTGCCTACGGCCACGATGACCGCGTGGACGCTTACCCTGCGCTGATGGCCGAGATCGGGACCAAGAGCCCCGCCTATACCTCCGTCTGCGTCCTGACCGACAAGGAAGAGACCGGCTCCGACGGCGTCACCGGCCTGAACAGTATGTACACCTTCCACTTCCTGCAGCAGCTCTGCGCAGGGCAGGGTGCGGACTACATCACGGCCTGCAAGGCCGCCAAGTGCCTGTCTGCTGACGTTACGGCGGCCTACGACCCGACGTTTGCAGACGCCTTTGAGCCCGACAACGGCACCTACGCAGGCCGCGGCGTGGCCATTTACAAGTACACCGGCTCCCGCGGCAAGTCCGGCACGAGCGATGCCTCCGCCGAGCTCGTCAGCTACCTGACCGGTCTGATGGACGCCAACAGCGTTGTGTGGCAGATCGGCGAGATGGGCAAGCTCGACCTGGGCGGCGGCGGCACGGTTGCCAAGTATGTCGCCAATCAGGACATCGACACCATCGACATCGGCGTACCCGTGCTCTCGATGCACTCTCCGTTTGAGATCGTCTCCAAGGCCGACGTTTACATGGCCTACCTGACCTTCAAGGCCTTCTGCGAGGACGCGGAGTAAACTACAATCCCGCAGGACAGCAATAAAATTTTCGTCAGGGTATTGACTTATCCGGGAAAATCTGTATAATATTTATTGTTGTCTTGCGTGCTGGTGTGGCTCAGTTGGTAGAGCAGCTGATTCGTAATCAGCAGGTCGCCGGTTCAAGTCCGGCCACCAGCTCCATAAAACAAGCGCTGAAACGTGATGTTTCAGCGCTTGTTTTTTTATTCTGTTTAGAATTTGGGTTTGACTACTTTTTGACTACCGGCTATGATTTCATGGAAAGTCAAGTAGCCTCGGCGGCGTGAGAGGTCGGCTCCTGTTTAAGAGAGCCTCTTACTCAATTTCGTTTTTTTCGGGTGCTTCGAGCGGTGCATCCTTCGGGCGGGTGCTGTTGTTGGCTACCGGGATGAACCGTTTGGCAAACTTGTTTTCGCCGCGGCTGCACACGTAGAAGTAGCCGATGATCGAGAACGTCAGCGCACCGATGAAGTTGACGAACAGATCCTCCATCGTGTCCAGCAGACCAATGTCCAGATACCCGCCCAGCCCCAGTGCGGTCTGGGTGCCGTCCGCCTGCACGACGATGACGTCGGTGATGTTTTTCAGCACAGTGGACGTATTGCCGCCCGTGGGGTCCAGCATGATGGAGCCGATCGTGTTGACGACGGTATCCTTCTGCATATCGAGGAAGAACAGCTGGTCCATCGTACACTCAAAAAATTCCCAGATGACGCCGACGGTCATCGAGAAGCAGAACGCCACGATGGCCAGATACAGCGGCGACAGGTGGAACCGCGCCTCGCTGTGGCGGTTCAGAATGTCCAGCAGCGAGAACCCGATGGCCGCGCACAAAAAGCCGTTCAGCGTGTGCAGCACCGTGTCCCAGTAGGGGAAGGTGACATAGTACGCGCCGATCTCGCCCATGATTTCCGCTGCATAAATGAACAGCAGGATGATGATTTCCAGCGTGTTCGGCAGGGTGATGTCCAGCTTTTTTTCCAGGACGCTGGGCATCATGAACAGGATAAGCGTCAGCACGCAGAGAAAAACGTTTTCAAAGTTGCCGTTGAAAATCTGTGCCAGCATGACCAACACAACCGAGATGCGCAGCAGGATATACACCATCGTGACGGAGCGTCTTTCGCGCCAGACGGTTTTCCATTCTTCGAGTTTCGGGTGATCCATGACTTCTCCTTTTCAGTCGTCCAGTGTAAAATCCCGCGGGTCCAGCTCGGGCAGAACCTGGCGGCGGGGGATGCGCATCAGCGGGTCATAGCTGAATTTGCGGCAGCAGTAGTAGGGCGACACGACGCCCTTGCGCTTGCATAAAATCATTTTGGGGTCGGCGGCGGTGGAGCCGTGCAGGCAATAAGCACACGCCGGGGCAATATGTGCGCCGTAATAGGTCTTTTTAAACATTAGACTCACCCTCAAACCACAAAATATACTATCATTTATTATAAAGACTTTGCCGGGCCTTGTAAAGAGCTGCGCAGAGAAAGACAAACCCCGCCGCTGCGGCGTCCGGCGGCAGACGGAAAACCGGCAGGACGCGGGCGGCCAGCGTACTGCATGCCGTAACGCTGCCGGGCAGCAGCTGCGCACACACCCTGACGAGCAGCTGCAAAAGTACAAGGTGCACCGCGCGGCTGAAAACTAGCAGCCGCGGGCGGTACGCCGCCCCGGCAAACAGCCGCAGCTGCGCCCAGACCGAGACACCGAGCACGCTCAGGGAGGCGCAGCAGCCGTACAGCGCCGCCGCCCCGCCCAGCGCCGCAAAGTCCGCGCATCCGGCGCTGACCTCCAGCGCCGCGCTGACAGCCGTCGGCGGCAGCGGCAGCACTGCCAGCAGCACCGCGCCCACTATGCGGAAGAATACAACGCACCCGCAGACTGACAGCGACGACGTAACCGCGGAGGATATGGCCTGCGGCAACCCCTTGGCCCCCTCTGCGAGGAGGCTCCCGCCGCAGCGGGTGGGAGAGAGAACCTTGCTGCGCCCCGAAACCTCCCGGGTGCAGTCTGTAGGGGCGAACATGGTTCGCCCGTCAAGTTGGCGTGGCTGTGCTTTTCCGGAAAGGCCGCTCCCATCGGAAACGGCCAGCGGGCGAACAATGTTCGCCCCTACAATGTGGGATAGCAGCTGACAAACCGCTCCCGCCCCCAAATTCGCCCCGATCTGCGCCGCGTACAGCACCACGCCAAGCCGTACATTCCCCAGCAGGGCCCCGCCGACGCAGCCGATCACAAACCCAGGCCCGGAGCAGCAGCCCAGCACCTGCAAAAGTGCAGCATCCCGCCGCGTAATGCGCCCCGCACCGTACAGATGCCCGGCCAGCCGCGCACACACTGCATATCCGCCAACCCAGGACAGTAGCAGCGCCCGCGCGGTCTCGGCGGATTCCAGCCCCAAGACCCGCTGCATGGGCCGCAGCAGGGCGGCGGGCGGCGGGGCAGCGGTCAGCAGCTCGCACACGACAAAAAACGGGAACAGCGCGGGTAAAACGCTTTGCAGGCAGAGCGCCGTGCCCCCGGCAAAGCCCCGGGTAGCGGCCTCCGGCACGGCCAGCACAAGCACTCCAAACGCCAGCGCTGCCGCTGCTGCAAGCCCCTGCCGATTTTTGCCGTTGTTCATATTGCGCACCTCACTGCGTATACTGGACTGACAAGTCTTGTGCGGGGAGGGAACAGCCATGAAACCGAAAAAGCCGCGTCCCCGCAAGCCGCGGGAGCGCCCTGACCTGCGCAGTCTGGCGGCTCCGCCGCCCGCGGACTTCTACCGTCTGCCGGAGCTGGAGCTGCGCGGCGGCAATCTGCTGACCGATGGCTGCCGCAGGGTGCTGGACTTCACGCCGCAGCGCATCTGTCTGGACATGGGGGATACCCTGGTAACATTGTATGGCGCGGACCTGCGGATAGAATCCTTCGCGGGCAAAAGATTGATTGCGGCGGGGCGGTTCGCGCGCATTGAGCTGCGCAGCAAGTGGGAGGTGCCGCAGGAATGAGGCTGCAATTCTGGGCGGCGGATACCCTCCGCTTTTCGGTCACAGGGCCGGAGCCGCACCGCTTTTTGAACCGTGCCGCCGCGGCGGGCGTGCGGCTGCGGCGCGTCCGCTGGCAGCGGGACGGCTATGCGGCTACGGTCAGCGGTGCAGACCGCCGCCGGTTGGAGAAAATCGCGCGGGACGGCGGCTGGACGCTTGCCGTGACCGCCCGCCGCGGCCCGGGAAAGTACACGGAGCGCCTGCTGCAGACCCGCCCCGGGCTGGCCGCGGGGGCCGTGCTGTTTTTGCTGCTGGTGCGGGCGCTGGGCGGCCTTGTCTGGTGCATAGACTTTGGCGCGATGGACCCCGGTCTGCAGCCCGCCATGCGCCGGCTTTTGGCGGACTGCGGCATTCATGAGGGCGTGTTCCTGACAAAGCCGCTGCTGCAGACCGCGCAGGCACAGGCTTTGCGCCGCAGCGAGGTGTTCGGCTGGATCAGCCTGAACTTTACGGGCGGCTGCCTTGCCATCGAGAGCACGCCCTCCCAGACCCAGACCGTGCGGGAGCCGCCGCCCCGGCAGGGCCTGTACGCCAGTGCGGACGGGGAAATACTCGCCGTTGAGATCGAGAGCGGCTTTGCAGCGGTGACGGTGGGGCAGACTGTCGCCCGGGGCCAGCTGCTGGCTGCTGCTGAGCGGCTGGACCGCAAGGGCAACGCTGTGCCGCAGGGCGCCGGCGGGCGCGTTATAGCGCGGGTACAAAAGCATTACACAGCCCGTCAGTCCCTGACGGCAGAGGCGCCCGTCTACACGGGCCGCAGCCGCGTGCAGACGACGCTGTACCTGCCGTGGCGCAGCTATACAGACGAGCCGGAGGACCCGCTGACCGGCATCACGCAGACCGACTGGCTGCCCGTGCAGCTGGGCCGCCTGGCACTGCCCGCCAGCCTTTGCCGCGTGACGACCTGGGAGCAGCTGCCGGACACGGTGCAGTATTCCGAGGCTGCCGCCGCCGCACTGGCCCTGCGTGCCTGCCGCGCCGCGCTGCTGGCCGAGTTCCCGGATGCGGTCATCGAGGCAGAGCAGCGCGAAATTTCCGCGCAGGAAGGCACAGAAACGGCAGCCGTGACCTATATTTTCACCGCCAACATCGCCGCACCGCCGTGATTCGACATATTTTGCTTAGTATGACGAAATGGCTGATAAAATTTTGTGCAATATTCATAGTTTCTTTTGCGAAAAACTGTGATATAATCTAAATGTATAGCTATGTGCTACACCATGGAACCGGGAGGATGAAAATTTGGCAGAACGATCTTTGGAACTGGACAGCATTGAACTGGCAGCAGCCATCTTTGGCAGCGGCGACCAGAATATCCACCTGCTGGAAAAGGAATTCCGCGTCACGGCGGTCTGCCGCGGCTCGGTGCTGCGCTTTACCGGTGAGCAGAAGGATGTGGACGCCGCCGCCCGCGCCGTGGACGGCATGGTCACCCTGATGGAAAACCACACCCCGCTTGAGGAGCAGACCGTGCGCTACTGCATCAGCCTGGCCCACGGGGGTGAGGAAAAGCGCCTGCGGGAGCTGACCGACGATTTCGTCGCAGTCACGGCCAAGGGCCGTCCCATCCACCCCAAGACGCTCGGCCAGAAGGAATATCTTGCCGCCATCCGCAAAAATGCCATCACGTTCGGTGTCGGGCCTGCAGGCACCGGCAAGACGTATCTGGCTGTGGCAATGGCGGTCAAGGCGTTCAAGTCCAAGGATGTCAGCCGCATCATCCTGACCCGCCCCGCCGTCGAGGCGGGGGAGAAGCTCGGCTTTCTGCCGGGCGACCTGCAAAACAAGGTTGATCCGTATCTGCGCCCACTCTACGACGGGCTGTTTGATCTGCTGGGGGCCGAGACGTTCCAGAAGCTGTTTGAAAAGCAGGTCATTGAGGTCGCACCGCTCGCCTATATGCGCGGGCGCACGCTGGATGATGCCTTCATCATCCTGGACGAGGCCCAGAACACCACGCCCGAGCAGATGAAGATGTTCCTGACGCGCATGGGCGTCGGCAGCAAGGTCGTGGTCACCGGCGATGTGACCCAGATCGACCTGCCGGATAAGGTGCGCAGCGGCCTCATTGATGCCCTGCATGTCCTGCGGGACGTCGAGGGCATCGCGCAGGTTCGCCTGACCGAGAAGGACGTCGTGCGCCACCGCCTGGTGCAGCAGATCGTAAAAGCGTATGAAAAGGCCGCCGAGGAGAAGGCTCCCGGCAGCCACAACCATAAACAAACAATGGAGGTCGATTAACGTGTCCAATAAGGTGTTGATTACGAACGATCAAAACGTGGTCAAGGTCCCTTCCGGGCTGCGCATCCTGATCCGCCGCAGCTGCAACGCGGTGCTGGATTTCGAGCATTTTGACGGTCCGGCGGAGATCAGCGTGACCTTCGTGGATAACAACCGCATCCACGAGCTGAACAAGGAGTACCGCAACAAGGATTCCGCTACCGACGTTCTGAGCTTCCCGCTCGGTGAAAACGGCGAGTATGACATTGACGAGGACAACGGCTGCAAGCTGCTGGGCGACATCGTCATCTCGATGGAGCGCGCCATGGAGCAGGCCGAGCTGTACGGCCATTCTTTGCAGCGTGAGGTCGCGTATCTGACGGTACATTCGATGCTGCACCTGTTGGGCTACGACCATGAGGCCGGCGGCCTGGAGGCCGTGCGTATGCGCGAGAAGGAGGAGGCTGTGCTCATCCAGCTCGGCCTGCCGCGCACTGTTTCCTATACCAGCGATGAAATTTGAGCAGCTGACCCGCTTTGCGCGGGGCTTTGTCTATGCCTACAACGGCATACGCGCCGCTGTGCAGGAGGAACGCAACTTCCGGTTTCACCTCTGCGCGGCGTTCTATGCCTTTGTGGCGGCATTCTGGGCGGAGCTTGACCCCGTGGAGACCGCGCTTATCGCACTCTGCGTGGCGGCGGTGTTGGCGCTGGAGCTTGTCAACTCCGCGATTGAGCGCGCCGTGGACAAGCCCGACACCACCCACTGGTGGAGCGCAGGCGCGGCCAAGGATATGGCCGCGGGTGCAGTGCTCGTCATGGCGGTGGGAACGCTGATCGTGGCCCTCTGCGTGTTCTGGCCGCGGCTGGGCACGCTGTGGGCTAACTTTACGCTGCGCCCCACACGACCGGCGGGGCTGGTGCTGACGCTGGTCATCTTCTGCAAATTCATTTTCCGTTCTTCCAACTCAACAGAGAAAGGCAAACAACCGAATGGCAAAACCGATTCCTGAAATGCCGTCCAGCGTCTTTGTGGCGCTGGTGGGCCGCCCCAACGTGGGCAAATCCAGCCTGACGAACTACCTTGTGGGCGAAAAGGTCGCTATTGTGACCAAAAAGCCCCAGACGACCCGCAGCCGCATTACCGGCGTCATCACCAAGGGCCCCGTGCAATATGTGCTGATGGACACCCCCGGCATCCACGCCGCCCGCAACAAGCTGGACGCCCGCATGACCCAGACCGCCGCCGCCAGCCTGAAGGACGTCGATGTGACGATGATGCTGTTTGAACCGGCAGGGGAGTTCACCGACGCCGAGCTGACGATGGTCAAGGCGCTGCAAAAGGGCGGCCCGGCCATTGCCGTTATCAACAAGGTGGACCTGCTGGATAACTTTGCCGCGCTGGAAGCCCGCAAGAAGCAGCTGGAGGAGTTCGGCTGCTTTGACCACATCGTCACGATCTCGGCGAAGGACGGCACGGGCTGCGATGAACTGTTTGCCATGCTCAAGCCCTACGGCAACGAGGGCCCGCACTATTTCGATGATGACGCCTTCACCGATATGCCGGAGAAGGAGCTTGTCGCAGAGCTTGTACGCGAGAAGGCACTGCTTTTCCTGCGTGAGGAGGTGCCCCACGGCATCGCTGTCGTTGTCGAGCGGTTTAAAGAGCGCCCCGACAAGGATCTCATCGACATTGACGTGGACATCTACTGTGAGCGCAAGAGCCATAAGGGCATGATCATCGGCAAGGGCGGCCAGATGCTGAAAAAAATTTCCTCCGCCGCCCGCATGGACATTGAGGAACTGCTCGGCGTCAAGGTCAACCTCCAATGCTGGGTCAAGGTCCGCGAGGACTGGCGCGATAACGAACTGCAGCTGAACTCGCTGGGATTTGCGAAGCCGTAACGATGCTGCACGTCGTAGGGGCGGGGCATGCCCCGCCCGCAGCCTACCCGTTATAGAGCATTATCCGTAAGGCCGCGGGCCGGACATGTCCGGCCCCTACAGCATCCGCAAATTTATTTTATTCCCCATTCCGCCAACATCCCCGCGCCCCCTCTGCTACACTGTAGCCATGGGGGTGAACGGCATGGACAAAACGGCGGACGACTGGCGGCGCTTTGCGCAGACAGGCAGCATTTACGACTATCTGACGTACAAAAATCAACAAAACACAGCACGGGAGGACGTATATGCAGGTGGCAACAACGGGCCTTGTGCTGCGGCAGATCAAGGTGGGCGAGGCAGACCGGATCCTGACGATCCTGACGCCTGACCTCGGCGTGGTGTCGGCGTCGGCCCGCGGCAGTCTGCGGATGAAGAGCGCCCTGTTCAGTGCAACAGGGCTGTTCTGCTACTCGGAATTCACGCTCACCAGCGGGCGCAGCCACTATTTTGTGGACACTGCGCAGGTCAAAAAGGTGTTCCACGGCATCTCTGCGTCCATTGAGGGTATGGCTCTGGCCAGCTACATGGCGGAGATCGCGGCAGAGCTTTCCCCCGCGCCGCCCGAGGCCGATGCCCAGCTGCGCCTGCTTCTCAACTGCCTGTATATGATCAGTGAGCGCCACTATCCCTGTGCGCAGCTCAAAGCCATCTATGAGCTGCGCGCCCTGACGCTGGCGGGCTATATGCCGGACGTGCTGGCCTGCGCGGGCTGCGGTAAATACGATGGGGGAGAGTTTTACCTTGACCCTGTCGAGGGCCGTCTGCTCTGCGCCGACTGTGCCGAAAAAGCGCACCATATCACGAATCTGGACAACGGCGCGCTGTACGCCCTGCGCCATATCTGCCTGGCCGAGGATAAAAAGCTGTTCGGGTTCAAAATCTCGCCCGAGAGCTTACAGGAGCTTTCCCGCACCAGCGAGCAGTACACGCTGGCGCATCTGGAGCATGGGCTGAAAAGCCTGGATTTTCTCAAATCTGTACTTGAATAAGGAGACCTAAACCCTGTTATGGATACCGCCTATAAAACAACACTGGAGCTGGACAAGGTCCTGAACCGCGCTGTGCAGCTCTGCGCCTGCCAGGAAACGAAAGAAATGATGCAGGCGCTGGAGCCGGCCCCCACGATTGAGGATGAGCGCTACGACCTGACCCAGACCAACGCCATCAACGCGCTGCTCATCAAGAACGGCAGTCCCCGCTTCGGCAGCGTGCGCGAGGTGCGCCGCATCGTTGCCCACGCCCGCAAGGGGGGCATCCTCTCGATGGGTGAGCTGCTGGAAATTGCCGCGACCCTGCGCAATTTCTCGGGCCTGTCCCAGTGGTACGGCCTGAGCGAGCATGAGATGCTGCCCACCGACGACCTGTTTTTTGCGCTGGCCCCGCAGCCGGTGCTGGAAAAGCAGATTTCGGAGAGCATTATTTCTCCCGAGGAGATGGCCGACACTGCCAGTGTGACCCTCCACGATCTGCGCCGCAAAATCCGCCAGACCGAGGATTCCATCCGCACCAAGCTCGATAACATCATCCGCAACTCTACCACCAATAAATTTTTGCAGGATGCCGTCGTTTCCCTGCGCAATGGCCGCTACGTCGTGCCCGTCCGCGCCGAGTACCGCGGCGAGGTCGGCGGCGTCATCCATGACGTCTCGTCCACCGGAGCAACGGTCTTTGTAGAGCCTACTGCTGTCGTCGAGGCCAACGCCCGCATCATGCAGCTGCGTGCGCAGGAGCAGGAGGAGATCACCCGCATCCTGACCTCGTTCTCGACGCAGGTCGGCTCGCTGGAGCCGCAGTTCACCTACAGCTATGACGCGATGCTCAAAATCGACCTGCTGCTGGCAAAGGCCCGGCTGGCTGTGGAGCAGAACGCCTTTATGCCCGCCGTCAGCGACACGGTGCACTTCAAGCTGAACAAGGCCCGCCACCCGCTCATCGACAAGAAAAAGGTCGTGCCTGTGGACATCGAGCTGGGCAGCGAGTACGACACCCTCGTCATCACCGGCCCGAACACCGGCGGCAAGACCGTTTCGCTCAAAACCGCGGGCCTTCTCAACGCGATGGCCCAGTACGGCTTCCTGATCCCCGCGCACGAGAGCAGCATCGTCTGCCATTTTGACGAGTACCTTGTGGACATCGGCGACGAGCAGAGCATTGAGCAGAGCCTGTCCACCTTCTCCGGCCACATGAAGCGCATCAGCGGCATTCTCGACCTGGCGGGCCACGCCACGCTGACCCTGCTTGACGAGCTGGGCGCGGGCACCGACCCTGCCGAGGGCGCGGCGCTGGCCGTCAGCATTCTTGAGCAGCTGCGCCGTCAGGGCAGTCTGCTCATGGCCACGACCCACTACGCTGAGCTGAAGGTCTACGCGCTGGAAACGCCCGGCGTCGTCAACGCCAGCTGCGAGTTCAACGTCGAAACGCTGATGCCCACCTATAAATTGAGCGTCGGCGTGCCGGGCAAATCGAACGCCTTCCTCATCAGCGCCAAGCTCGGCATCCCGCAGGAAATTATCGACGCCGCACGCAATCACATGTCGAACGACGATAAACGCCTCGACAGCGTGCTGTCCCAGCTGGATGACTTGAAGGTCCAGCTGAAGGACGCCCAGGCCGAGGCCGAGCAGGCCCGGTATGAGGCGGAGCACGCGCTGGAAAGTGCCGAGAAGAAACGCGACGACCTGATCAAAAAGGGTGAGGAAGAACTCGAAAATGCCCGCCGCCAGGCCCATGACCTGATGCAACAGGTGCAGAACGAGGCCTACAGCCTGACCGACGAGCTGCGCCGCATCCAGAAGGACGAAAAGACCAGCGCTGCCCAGCGTGCTGTCCGTGCCCGGGAAATTGCCCGCAGGGATACCGAGACACTGCTGAAAAAGACCGACGCCAAGCCGCAGCCCGTAAAGGAGTTTGTGCCTTTGAAGGAGGTACAAATCGGGCAGGAGGTCGTTATCGCAGACCTCGGCCAGACGGCCACTGTCACCGCGCGGCCTGACCGTAACGGCATGGTCGAGGTGCGCGCCGGCATCATGAAAACGAAGGTGCCGCTGACGAACCTGCGCGCGCCCGATAAGATGGAGAAGCGCAAGCCGGCCGAACCGCGCCGCTCGACCCGCGTGCAGCTCGACAAGAGCCGCAAGACCAGTATGGAGCTGAACCTGCTGGGCTACACCGTGGACGAGGCCCTGAACGAGGTGGACAAGTTCCTGGACAGCGGTATGCTGCGCGGGCAGTCCACACTCTATATCATCCACGGCAACGGCACCGGCGCGCTGCGCACGGCCATCCAGAAGCATCTGCGCACCCACAAGGCCGTCAAGAGCTTCCGCCTGGGCCGCTACGGCGAAGGCGAGAGCGGCGTGACCGTTGTGGAATTAAAGTAAAAATCAAAACAATCCGCGTGTTTTGTCTATGGCAATCGTTCACCGCGTTTGCTATGCTAACAGTATTACGATAATCGTTTCAATACTAAATTAACAAGAGAGCGAGTGAACGCTTTGGCTATGGATTACAACAGCACACGCAGCTTTACCATGACGCTGGCACACCGCGCAGTGGGGGACATTCGCCGCGGCGGCTTCCGCCAGCTGCGCAACTATGTGGATATGTGTGCCACACTGGCTAAAAATCAACAGCAGAAGGACTTTTTTGCCTACGCGCAGAAGGCTCTGCAGCGCACGGACAGCTGCTACTACAGCCTTATCCACCGTCTGTTGGATTCCGTGGATGAGGATCGCATCTGCACCGTCGGCGTCAATATGGGCTTTGGCGGGTTGATTTACGGTGCCAGTGAGCTGAAAAAGCAGGCTGACCTCGAAGGTCAGCCCATTGCCTGGATCACGGCGGCCCGCTGCGGCGACGAGCGCCTGAGCGAGCTGGTGCCCAAGGCCGCCGGGCACGGCAGCTTTGTCTGGCTGCTGGATGCGACGGACACCGACCCCGCGCAGGTCGTGCTGCTGGCTAAGGCCAACCCGCAGAGCGCCTTCGGTCTGCTGGCTGACCCGTCCGCACTGACCGAGGACTGCGTCAAGACGCTTGCGGCATGCCGTAATCTGGTGGTCATGCCGCTGCTGCAGACGCCGGAGCTGACCCCCGAGGTCTGCCGCGCCGCCCGCCGCCTGAAAGCCCAAAAGATGTTCTATGTGCTGACGGTTCTCATCGATGACGAGACCGCGGGCGAGGTCATGCAGGACGACTGGCTCGAGAGCATGGCGCAGGAGACGCTTTGCTGCATGTGTGCCCGCAAGCCCGGCACATCGGACGAAACCGCCCGGAAGCTGCGCCGCAGCATCGTGAACGGACGCCTTGAGACCGGCAAGCCCGTGCTGCTGCTCGACTGGGACGGCGATGTGCGCTATCTGAACAACCGTATTTCGGAGTATATGACCTTCGGCAGCGTCCTGCCGGAGGGCAGCACCTTCCCTTTGCAGTTGGGCTGACTTCTTGGCCCCCTCTGCGAGGGGGCTCCCGCCGCAGCGGGTGGGGGAGAGAACCTTACGCCAGCTCGAAATACTTCGGGTTATGGCAAAATTCGCTCCCTCCGGCCCTTCGGGCCACCTCCCTCACCGAGGGAGGCAAGTGCTGCCGCATAAAATGACAAAAACCGACCCCGTACCGATGCTATGATCGGATACGGGGTCGGTTTATTTTTGCGTTTATTGCGGATCGCCGCGCAGCAGCTTCTGCATGATCTCGTGGTTGAACACCGGGATCGACAGCTCCGACATGTTGGACAGGGCGTTGCTCTTCATGCCGCTGAGCACCCACGGAATCAGGATACCCATCATCGCACCGGCAAAGAACTGCCCGATCTTGCGGGTATCCTCGGCGCTGGCATCGGGGCTCAGCTCCCGCACGTTCTGCTCAAAGATGGAGCGCAGATAATCGAACATATATTGCTGCAGGCTGTTCTGCCCGTTATAGGCAAAGGCATTGCAGTAGAACACCTTGTTTTCCAGAAAATAGGTCTCCAGCGCCGCCAGCAGGGCATTCCAGCTGGAATAGGCGCTGAGCTCCACCAGAAACCGGGTGATGCCGCTCTGGAAATACCAGTTTACCAGATCGTACTTATCCTCAAAATGGTAATAGAAGGTGTTGCGGCCCACATTGGCGTGATCGACAATGTCGTTGACAGAAATTTTCTCCAGCGGAGTCGTGGCCATCAGCTCCTGCAGACTCTGGGCCAGCAGCTGCTTGGTTTGATTGGAACGAGGCATAGCAATCCTCCTGTACGGTAGGTGGTAAAATTACATACCTGCATTATAACACAAATTCGACATAAAGTGCAATGCTTTGTGGGAAGAACAAAAGAAGAACAAAAGGCAAGACCACGCAGATGTTGTATGACAATTTGCGCGGAGTGTTTGGTTTTGCCCGCAGCAGCAGGGTTTCCGGGCTGTCAAGTTGAACATTCCACGGCTTTTGTCTATGTACACTAAGCCGAAAATAAGCATAAAATAGTGCCATACCAAATGAGTGTCCCAAACGGAGAGAAAAAGGAGAGCAATCTATCATGCCGATGAATAAAGTGGTTCATGCCGCTCAGCGCGCTGCATTCAGCGCTGCCATTGATTCTGCCATCAAGGCCGTGCGCGGCAAAGGCCCTGAAAATATGGCCGAGCAGGCCGTCAAGCTTGTCAACCTGGCCCAGCCTCTGCTGGCCCACCGTTACCCCGATGCCGACTGGGACAAAGTTCGCGCCTTTGTGTCCGACCCCGGCAGCAAGTGGATGGAGTACGCCTACAAGGCTATCAACGAGATCGACCCCCACATCCTCAAGATGAACACCCTGAACCTTGTGTATGAGGGTATGTTCGCGGGCTATAACTACGTCATGGAGCTGCGCAGGAAGTATGACTGCAACATGCCGTGGATCCTGCTGTTCGACCCGACCTCCGCCTGCAACCTGCACTGCAAGGGCTGTTGGGCTGCCGAGTACGGCAACCGCCTGAACCTGAGCTTTGAGGATATGGATCGCATCGTCACGGAAGGCGAGGCGCTGGGCATCCACTGGTACATGTGCACCGGCGGTGAGCCGACCTGCCGCAAGGAGGATCTGTTCAAGCTGGCCGCCAAGCACCAGAACTCCGTGTTCCACCTGTTCACCAACGGTACGCTGATCGACCAGGCTTTCTGTGATCGCGTCAAGGAAGTCGGCAACATGGCCTTCTTCATCTCCATCGAGGGCATCGGCGATGCCACCGATGACCGCCGCGGCGAGGGCGTCTATGACCGCGTCATGCACGCCATGGACCTGATGAAGGAGAACGGCCTGCTGTTCGGCACCTCCATCTGCTACACCAGCGCCAACTACAAGGCCGTCACGAGTGATGAGTTCATGGATATGCTCATCAGCCACGGTGTACGCTTCAACTGGTACTTCCACTATATGCCCATCGGTGACGGTGCAAACGTTGACCTGATGCTGAACGCCGAGCAGCGCGAGTATATGATCCACCGCGTGCGAGAGATCCGCGGCTACACTGGCGGCAAGCCGATTTTCTGCATCGACTTCCAGAACGACGGCGAGTACATCGACGGCTGCATTGCCGGCGGCCGCCAGTATGCCCACATCAACCCGGCGGGCGACGTTGAGCCCTGCGTCTTTATCCACTACTCCAACGCGAACATCCACGACAAGAGCCTGCTGGAGTGCCTGCAGCAGCCGCTGTTCAAGGAGTACCACAAGGGCCAGCCCTTCAACCACAACCACCTGCGCCCCTGCCCGATGCTCGAGAACCCCGAGCTGCTGGGTGAGATGGTCAAGCGTTCCGGCGCCCACAGCACCGATATGCAGCAGCCGGAATCTACGGACGATGTTTTCCGCCGCTGCCGCCCCTACGCTGACCAGTGGACTCCGTCCGCTGACCGCATCTGGGCCGAGGAGCACCCCGACTGCGCTTCCTGCGCCAGCTGCTCCGCCTGCGCATCCAAGTAAAATCGCATAAATAACATTTCACGCCCCGCTGTGGTTTGCAGCGGGGCGTTTTTGTTTGGCTTGGCTTCCCCCGTGGGGAAGGCATTCATCTTGTCAGCTTTTCGCACATCCCACCGTCCGCGGATTTTCTCCCCAACCGGCGCATATAGTGGTAGCATGGCGGCAAAAGGGGAGGTGGGCGTATCAAAACGGTGGTGTATCTCGATGTGCTGCTGCTGACGAATTTCCTGACAGCGTACCTTCTGCTGCTGGCGGCGGGGGCGCTGAGCGGCCAGCGTGCGCCGTTTGCCCGGATGCTGGCGGGCAGCGCACTGGCGGCGCTCTCGGCACTGATTTTGTTCGCGCCCGAGCAGCCGTACCCCGTGCAGGTCGCGTACAAGGCCGCCACGGCGCTGGGCATCACGGCGGCAGCGTTCGGCTGGCGGAGCAGGCGGCGGCTGGTGACGGCGGCCTGCTGGTACGCGGCGCTGAACATTGCGCTGGCGGGGGCGGTCCTTCTCGTCATCCTGCGCACCGGCACCCGCGTGGCGGATACGGCAAATTTGACGGTCTACCTGCGTGTTTCGCCGCTGCTGCTGTTGGCACTGTCCGGGGCCTGCTGCGCAGCGGTAGAACTGGGCCTGCGGCTTTTCACCCGGCGGGAGGCACCCACCAAAACCGCAGGGCTGGAGCTGGAGCTCTGCGGCCAGCCCGTCCGGCTGCGCGCGGCGCTTGACACCGGCTGTCATCTGCGCGACCCCGTCACCTGCCTGCCGGTGCTCGTCGTCAGCTACCCGGATGCGAAGGCCCGTCTGCCGGACGCGGTCAACACCTTTTTGGACCAGTGGTTTGCCGGGGCCACCCGGGCCGACCCGCCGCCCGGCACGCGGCTGCGGCTGGTGCCCTGCGGCACGGCGGCAGAAAAGAGCCTGCTGCCCGGCTTTGCGGTGCAGGGCATTGGCCTGATCACCGAAAACGGCGTGCTGGGGCTGGGGCGCAGTGCCGTGGTGTTTGCGCCGCGCAGCTTTGGCAGCACCGCCTACGAGGCACTGTACGGAAACGATTTTATGTAAGGGGGTAAATTGCTATGCTCAAGGAGCTGTACCTTTTGTGGCTGCGGCTGGCCGCGCCGCAGGACCTGCACTACATCAACGGGGCCGACACCCTGCCGCCGCCCCTGCCGCCGGAGCAGGAGCGCGCCGCCCTGGATGCGCTGACCCGGGGGCAGCCGCAGGCACGGGACCTGCTCATCACACATAATCTGCGGCTGGTCGTGTACATTGCCAAGAAGTTTGAAACGCCCACCGCGGGCATCGAGGACATGATTTCCATCGGCACTATCGGGCTTATCAAGGCGGTCAACACATTCGAGCCGACGAAAAACATCAAGCTGGCAACCTACGCCAGCCGATGTATTGAAAACGAGATTTTAATGTACCTGCGCAAAAGCTCGAACCGGCGGCAGGACGCCAGCATAGACGAGCCGCTGAACACCGACACCGACGGCAACGAGCTGCTGCTGATGGACGTGCTGACGAGCGACGACCCGCAGGTCGGCGAGGAACTGGAGCGCAGCGCCGAGCGCGCCGCCCTGCGCGGTGCGGTGGGGCGGCTGTCGCCCCGGGAACGCCGCATCATGGAGCTGCGCTTCGGCCTCAACCACGAGACGGAGCACACTCAGAAGGAGGTCGCCGACACGCTGGGCATCTCCCAGAGCTATATTTCCCGCCTCGAAAAGCGCATCATCCGCCGCCTGCGCCGGGAGCTGGAGGCGGTGGGATAACCCCAAAGGCCCCTTCGCTTGCGAGGGGGCTCCCGCCGCAGCGGGTGGGGGAGAGGACCTTGCCATAGCCCGAAATATTTCGGATAGCCGCAAGGTTCTCTCCCTCCGGCCCTGCGGGGCCACCTCCCTCACAGAGGGAGGTAAGAAGGTGGTGGGCAAGAATTTCCTTAATTATACCACACCCCCTTGCATTTTGTAAAATCTATGCTATAATATTTCCCAGAAAGTCTGTTTCAGGGCGGGGTGTGATTCCCCACCGGCGGTGAGCGGCATAGCCCGCAAGCCCGCGACCAGCTGCAAATGCGGCTGCTGACCCGGTGTGATTCCGGGGCCGACGGTTAGAGTCCGGATGAAAGAAACGGAAAGCTGTTTGCTTTGCTTTTTTGCGCCCTGTCGTATATTTTGCGGCAGGGCGTTTTGCTTTCGCAAGGGCAGGGCAGAGCCTCCCGGGTTCGTGAGCTGACTTTCACAAATTTTTACGGGAGGCATCTTCTCATGCAAAACAAGACTACCAACATCCGCAAGCTCACCGGCACCGCCATGCTCGGCGCTGTCGCCGCCGTACTTATGTACATGGAGTTTCCGATCCCCATCATGCCGTCCTTCGTCAAGCTGGACGTGTCCGAACTGCCCGCGCTGCTGGCCGCCTACGCCTACGGGCCGGTGTCCGGCATCGCCGTGTGCCTGATCAAAAACCTCATCAAGCTGCCCAGCACCAGCACTGCTGCGGTGGGTGAACTGTTCAATTTCGTCATGGGTGCGTTGTTTGTGGGCGTCGCCGGCTTTGTGTACAAGCGCAGCAAGACCCGCCGCAGCGCACTCATCGGCGCAGGGCTGGGCGCACTGATCATGGCCGTTGTGTCCGTGCCGTACAACTACTTCATCGTCTACCCGGCCTATGTAGTTTTGTATCATCTGCCGCTCGAAGCCATCATCGGTATGTACCAGGCCATCAACCCCAGCGTGGACGGCCTGCTGACCTGCCTGATCACCTTCAACTTCCCGTTTACCTTGTTTAAAGGTCTGCTGGACGCGGCGCTCTGCTTCCTGATTTACAAGCCGCTGTCCGGCGTGCTGCACGGGAGAAAGTGAGAAAGGCTTCCCCCGCGCAGGGGGAAGCTGTCACCGAAGGTGACTGATGAGGGCCGGGTTCACGCAACCACTCGTCTATGGGCGACAAGGAGAACTTTGCCCTCATCCGGCCTCGGGCGGGGCCTCGGCCACCTTCCCCCGATGGGGAAGGCTCTCCTCCAAAACCACACACGCTGCCGCATTTGACCCACTTTTGTGCAAACCGTCTGAACTGCACAACGAAATATCGTTGACTTTGCCAAAAACCTGTGGTACACTAACTTCACAACAACAGAATAGCAACTTATCAAGAGCGGCTGAGGGAACAGGCCCGATGAAGCCCGACAACCTGCGTGTATGCGCAAGGTGCCAAGTCCTGCGGGAAACCGAAAGATAAGCGTTACCGCGCGCAGTCTTTCCGGCTGCGCGCTTTTTGTTTCCACGGTTGCGTTTCTGCCGAATATTTTATAGGAGGCTTTCCCCAATGTCCAAAGTTCTTTTCACGTCCGAATCCGTCACCGAGGGGCATCCCGACAAAATCTGCGACCAGATCTCCGACGCCATCCTCGACGCCATCCTGGCGCAGGACCCCGGTGCCCGCGTCGCCTGCGAGACGACCTGCTCCACCGGTCTTGTCCACATCATGGGCGAGATCACGACCAACTGCTATGTTGACATCCCCGGCACGGCGCGCGAGGTCATCCGCTCCATCGGCTATGACCGCGCCAAGTACGGCTTTGACTGCGACACCTGCGGCGTCATCACCAACATCGACGGCCAGAGCCCCGACATTGCGCTGGGCACCAACGACGACGTGGCCGGTGCGGGCGACCAGGGCATGATGTTCGGCTACGCCTGCAACGAGACGCCCGAGCTGATGCCGCTGCCCATCAGCCTGGCCCACAAGCTGGCCAAGCGCCTGACCGAGGTGCGTAAGAACGGCACGCTGGATTACCTGCGCCCGGACGGCAAGAGCCAGGTCACCGTGGAGTACGACGACGGCAAGCCCGTGCGCATCGACGCGGTGGTCATTTCCAGCCAGCACAGCCCCGACATCAGCCAGGAGCAGCTGCATGAGGACATCCGCCGTGAGGTCATTGAGAAGGTCATTCCCGCCGAGCTGCTGGACGAGAACACGAAGTACTACATCAACCCCACGGGCCGCTTTGTTGTGGGCGGCCCGCAGGGCGACTCCGGCCTGACGGGCCGCAAGATCATCGTGGACACCTACGGCGGCTATGCCCGCCACGGCGGCGGTGCGTTCAGCGGCAAGGACCCCACGAAGGTGGACCGAAGCGCGGCTTATGCCGCGCGCTGGGTAGCCAAAAATGTGGTGGCCGCGGGGCTGGCCGAGCAGTGTGAGGTGCAGCTTGCCTACGCCATCGGAGTGGCCGAGCCGGTGAGCATCCGCGTGGACACCTTCGGCACAGGCGCGGCGGATGAGGCTGCCATCGAAGCCGCGGTGGAACAGGTGTTTGATCTGCGGCCGGCGTCCATCATCGAGCAGCTGGGCCTGCGCAGGCCTATTTACCGTCAGCTTGCGGCCTACGGCCATATGGGACGTGAGGAGCTGGGCGTTGCATGGGAGCAGACGGATAAAGCGGGGGCCCTGCGTGCGGCCATGGGCCTGTAAACGGAAAATGCATCGTTTTCCGCGGCGCAGCGCATAAAATGCTGAGGAAATAAAAAAGAAGGAGCCGGAGGGCAGAAAGGGCGCGCGCCGCTTTTTTTGCCTTCCGGTTTGTGTTATACTATAAAAAATAGCCACGGCCTATTTTTGGGGGCCATGCAGGCCGTCCCTGGCCTGCGGCCATTAAGATGAGCTTTTTATGGCTTTGCTGTGCAAAGCTATAAAATAGTTCCGCCCCGCCGCTGCAGCGGTGTCGGGAGCAATGAATGCATCCGCCGGCGGAGCCGTGACAACGATGAAAAAGGGAGAAAACACCGTGCGTTATGATATCGTGATGGTGACCTACAACAGCATGAAATGGCTGCGCGCATGTGTGGCCGCGCTGGCCGCCGTGCAGTATCCGCTGGAGGAGCTGCACCTTGTTTTCGCCGACAACGGCTCCACCGACGGCACATTGGAGGAGCTGCGGCGCATGGCAGGGGAATACCCGGCTTTCGGCGGCTTTACCGTGGCAGAAAACGGCGCGAACCTTGGGTTCGGCGCGGCATGCAACCGCGGCGCGGCAAAAGGGAGCGCGCCGCTGCTGTTTTTTTTGAATTTGGACACCGAAGTCTGGCCCGACGTATTCCTCCGCCTGGACGAGGCCGCCGTGCGCGCGCCGCAGGAAACGGCGGCGTTTGAGTGCCGTCAGCTTCCCTATGAAACAGGGCATCACATCGATCCCGTAACGTTGGAGACAAGCTGGGCCAGCGGCGCGGCGCTGGCCGTCCGGCGCGCCGCTTTTACGTCTGTTGGCGGTTTTGACGAACATCTGTTCATGTATTGCGAGGATGTGGACCTCTCCTGGCGGCTGCGCGCCGGAGGATACCGGCTGCAATACGTGCCCGCAGCGCGCGTCACCCATTATTCCTATGAGAATGGCGGCCCCAAATTGGGAGAATATGCGGGCAGCTTCTACGGCAATCTGCTGCTGCGTTATAAGTTCGGCTCCTGGCGGGATATCTGGCGCGGGCATAAAATGTATTTGGGCGCGCTTCGCCGTCCGCTGCATTTCAACGGTGTGCGCCGTGTTCTGGCAAAAAATTATCTGCGTCATTTTATAAAGCTGTGGCCTTTCCTGTTCTGGCGTTTTTCTCACCGTGCCGAATACGGCGCGCGTCCGGCACGCTTCGAAGGCGGCTTTTCACCGGACAGAGGCCTGTGGAAATTTACGCCGCCGCAGGAAACGCCGCTCATTTCCGTCATTGTGCGCACCTGCGGCAGGCCGCAGACACTGAAGCGCACGCTGGAGAGCCTGCGCTGGCAGACATACCGCAATTTTGAGATCATCGTCGCGGAGGACGGCCCGCCTGCGGCACGGGAAATGGTGGAGCGGGATTTTGCGGAGCTGCCCATACGCTATCTGAACGATGGCCGGTTCCACGGCCGTGCAGCCAACGGCAACCGGGGGCTTGCGGCGGCGCGGGGAGCGCTGTGCAACTTTCTGGACGATGACGATTTCTTTTATCCCGATCACCTGGAACTGCTGGCGGGTGTGCTGTGCGCACACCCGGAAGCGGACCTCGTGCTGGGCAGCGCCATGGCGATGTTCGTGGCGAAGGACGGAACCGTCACGGAGGTACGCCCCATGGTATTCGACCGCATCGACCGTTTTACCATGTGTCAAAACTGCCGCATTCCTATACAGACCGTGCTGTTCCGCCGCAGTCTGTTCGAGCGGTACGGCGGCCTCATCGAAACGCTGGAAGCCCATGAGGATTGGGGGATGTGGCTGAAATATCTGGAGCACGGGCGCCGCATCACCCCCCATGCGCCGGACGTGCGCCGGGCCACCAGCCTTTTCGTGCAGCCCGCGGCCCAAAGCGATGCGGCCGCGCGCATGGAGGCATACCGCAAAAGCGACGAGGATTTTTACAGTGATGCTTCGCTGTGCTTCAACGTCACGCTGGCGGATATGCGCCGCTATTATGACGACATGATCGCGGACATGCGCTGCCTGGAGGCGCGCGGTGAGCTGCATGAATTTTTGGAGCAGCAGGCAAAGCGCGGTGAATAAACCGCCCGCGCCGCACAGTCCGGCCCTGTTTTTCATATACTGGGAGTAGTGTCAGGGAAAACGGAGGTGCATGAAATGCTGAGCGGAGTGATGCTGATCATCGTGACGATGTTCGCGGTGCTGGGCGCGTATTATTTGTCGGACCTTCTGACGAACTGCCTGTTCCGCCGCAGAAAAGCGGCGGAAGCGCTGGTGGTGCTTCGGGCGGACACAAGCGAGCAGATGTGGGCCGGCGTGCTGGATGCACGCGCGGCTTTGCCGGACACCGCGGTGGTGGTGCTGTGCCCGCAGGAGGACGCTTTCACGCCGCCGGGAGCGGGAATGCGGGGTGTGGCCTTCGCTACGCCGGACACACTGGCGCAAGTGGTGCAGGCCCAGCTTACGGTGCAGGAATAACGCACCGCGCAGTTCCGGCGTGAAGCAGAGAAGAGCGCGGTGCATCAAAGAAAACAAAGAGGAAAAAGAAATACCCGGGAAAAAGCCGGCAGCCGAAAAGCCGGATGCATTTGCGGAGCAAAGTACAAGCCACACGGCGAATGCCGCCCCGGCCGTCTTGTACGGCGAACAGGGCCGGAAGCGCTGTCCGCAGGCAGCATGGCGGAGAAGCCCGGCTTTTTCGACAGGCGAAAGAATAAAAGGGAGACGCGCATGGCGCAGGAACAGGAATGGCAGACCCTTTCGGGCACAGTTGAAAATATCGTATACTGCAACGAGGAAAACGGCTACACGGTGCTGGAATTTTCCAGCGGGGGAGACCTTTATACCGCGGTGGGCGAGCTTTCGGATGTGAATGTGGGAGAAGACGTGACGCTGCACGGCCGCTTTGTCACACACACCAGCTTCGGCGAACAATTCCGCGTGGAGGCGTGTGAGGTGCGCATGCCGGAAAGCGCAACGGCGATCCGGCGCTACCTTGCCAGCGGCGCGCTGCCGTACATCGGCAAAGCACTGGCAGGGCGTATCGTGGATGTTTTCGGCGCGGATGCGCTGGAGGTCATCGCCAGCGATCCCATGGCGCTGACGAAGATCAAGGGCATCACGCCGGAAAAGGCTCTGGCGGCTTCCAACGAATTCAAGCGTATCTTCGGCGTGCGGGAGGCCATCGGATATCTGGCGCGATATAACCTGCCGGCCTCCGCCGCTGTCGCGCTGTTCCGCCAGTACGGGCCTGATACGGTCGAGGTCGTCTCCCACAATCCGTACGTGCTGTGCGGGTATCCCGCTTATCAGGATTTCGGCGTGGCGGACGCCATTGCTCAGAGCATGAGCCTTGAGTATGACGCGCGGGAGCGCGTGTGCGCAGGGCTTTTGTTCGTGTTGCGCCACAATCTGCAGAACGGCCACGCCTGCCTGCCGCAGGACAAGCTGTGCGGCGCGGCCTCCGGTTTTTTGGGCGTGGAGCCGGAGACTGTGGCTTCCACGCTGGCCTTCATGCTGGAAAACAACGATTTATGCGCCGTGGAATACCGGGAAAAAGCATGGGTATACCTGCCTGAATATATGCGGGCGGAGCTTTCCGTGGCCCGCCACCTTCGCTGGCTGATCAAGTATCCCTGCGCCGGGGGCGAGCACGCGGAAAAGACCATCGCCTGCATCGAAGCGGCGCAGGGCATCACCTATGCGCCTTTGCAGCGGGAGGCAATCGCAGCGGCGCTTGGCGCCAATGCTCTGGTACTCACAGGCGGGCCGGGCACAGGTAAAACGACGGCCGTAAACGGCATGCTGGCCGCGTTTGAGCAAAATGGGGACCGTGTGGCCCTGGCCGCGCCTACAGGCCGTGCTGCGAAACGCCTGTCGGAGCTGACAGGCCGCAAGGCAAAGACCATCCATCGCCTTTTGGAGGTGGATTATACGAACAATGACACCGTGCGCTTTATCCACAACGAAAAAAACCTGCTGAAATGCGACGTTGTGGTGATTGACGAGATGAGCATGGTGGATGTGATGCTGTTTGAGAGCCTGCTGCTGGCGCTCAAGCCGCAATGCAAGATCATTATGGTGGGAGACGAGGACCAGCTGCCCAGCGTGGGCGCCGGCAACGTGCTGGGCGGCGTTATCGCCTCCGGCGTAGTGCCTACGATCCGTCTGCGGGATATCTTCCGCCAGGCGGCCGAGAGCATGATCGTCTCCAACGCGCACCGCATCGTCACAGGACAGCTGCCCGGCAAGGGCTCGCGGGACAGTGATTTCTTCATGCTGGAATCCGACGGCGAAGCCTGCCAGCAGCTGGTGTGCGACCTTGTGTGCCGCCGCCTGCCTCAGAGCTATGGATTCGACCCGTTCGAAGACATTCAGGTGCTGTGTCCGTCTAAAATTGGCCCGCTGGGCACGGTTGCGCTGAACGCGGCGTTGCAGCAGCGGCTGAACCCGCCCGCACCGGGCCGCCCGCAGCTGAATATCCGCGACAAGATCCTGCGTGTGGGCGATAAGGTAATGCAGGTGCGCAACAATTACGACATTCCGTATACCCGGCCCGACGGCGGCGAGGAGGGCGCGGGCGCGTTTAACGGCGACATGGGCGTGATTGTCGATGTGGACGTGCGCGGCGGCAGTGTGACGGTGCGCAGCGAGGACAGGATGCTGGTATACACCGCCGAGCATGTGCGGGAGTTGGAGCCGGCCTATGCCGTCACCATCCACAAAAGCCAGGGCAGCGAATTCCCGGCTGTCATCATTCCGGTGATGGACGTGCCGCCCAAGCTGTGCTACCGCAATCTTCTGTATACAGGCGTCACACGTGCAAAAACGCTTTGTATCCTTGCGGGCCATAGCGCGGAGGTGGCGCAGATGGTGCGCAGCGTGCGGAGGAACAAACGGTTTTCCTGTCTGGCCGATCTGATCCGGGACGAAACGCTGTGAACAGGGGGGATAGCTCTTTGAAAAAATCAAAGCGGCTGTTTGAGCTGTGCGGGGATATTCTGTTCCCGCGCCGCTGCCCTTTCTGCGATGCGGTTTTGGGCTTTTCCGGTCCATGTGCCGTATGCGGGCCGGCGCTGGCGTGCATACGCCGTCCTCTAAGGCAGCCGGTACCGAAGCAGGGGCACGCGCTGGAGCATCTGGATGCGGCGTATGCGCCGTATTTCTATGAGCCGCCTGTGCGGGACGCGGTTCTGCGGCTGAAATTTGAAAACCGCACCGATCTTGCACGCCCGTTGGCATTGCTGCAGGCAGAGGCGTTGAAAGCGGCGGGGTGTCTGGGGGATGTGGATGCATTGGTCCCGGTGCCTTCCGGCAGAGGGGAACGGCGGAGCCGCGGCTATGACGTGCCGTTGATGCTGGCGCGCGCGCTGGGCCGGGAGCTGGGGCTGCCTGTGATGCAGGCGCTTTGCAAAATACGGGAAACGCCCCGGCAAATGGCTCTTTCCGGCGGGGAACGCCGGAAAAATTTGAAGAATGCATTTTCAGCCCGGCCGGATGCGCTGCTGGAGGGAAAGCGGATTTTGCTGGTGGATGATGTGCTCACCACAGGCTCCACGCTGAACGAATGTGCAAAAGCTCTGCGCGCGGCAGGCGCGGCGGAATGCCGGGGCGTATGCGCGGCGGCGACGCGCTGAGGCCGAAAAGGCAAAAAAGGTCGAGCGCGGGCCGGAGGCGGTGTGGTATCCTATGCCTGCCTGGCAGATGCGGGCCGCGGGCGAAGGTGCGCTTAAGGCGAAGCAAGCGTCTGGCGGCAGGACGGAAGCCTCGGTGTCGGGAGGGAACGGCATGACGCAGCAGATCGAAGCGGTACAGCGCATGCAGGATTATATCGAACAGAATCTGGCTGGGGAGATCACTCCGGCGGACCTGGCCCGGGCCGCGCTGTTTTCGCCTTGGTATGCGTACCGGCTGTTCCGGCGGCACACAGGGCTGACGCCGGCGGATTATATCCGTCGGCTGCGTCTGTCCCGCTCCGCATTGCGCCTGCGGGACGAAGGCTGCCGCATTACAGACGTGGCGTTCGAACTGGGGTTCGGCAGCGTGGACGGTTAGCAGCGGGCGTTTTTTCGCGCGTTCGGCTGCAACCCGGGCAAATACGCGGCAAAGCCTGTCCCGCTGTGCCTTTTGTTCCCTACGGGGTAAGATACCGGGAATTGCGAAAGGAGCCGAAAAAAATGGAAAATGTGAAAACGGTGTTTGTACAGCGTGTGGAAAAGCCCGCGCGGAAGGTCATTTTGAAGCGCGGAGTAAAGGCGCGGGATTATTTCGCCTACTGTGAAGAGGTCGGCTGCGATGTTTGGGGCACGCTCACCAGTATGAAGTCCCTTTGCGGAGAGCCGGTGTGCCTGTGGCTGCCGCCGGAGCAGCGCGCTCCGGGTACGTCCGAATATGTACAGGGTGTGGAGACCGCAGAGGATTATGACGGTCCCGTGCCCGAGGGCTTTGATGTGATCCGCCTGCCGGCGGCGGAATATTTGATGTTTCAAGGCGAGCCGTTTGCGGAGGAGGATTATTGCGAGGCCATCGGGCAGGTGCGCGGCGCCATCGAGAAGTACGACCCCGCCTGTCTGGGCTATGTGTGGGACGGCGCGAACCCACGCATACAATTGGAGCCTGTGGGTGAGCGGGG
>OLXE01000255.1_pt1 | contig 38940 bp, 20 predicted proteins | sample 1644571 | NCBI WGS metagenome assembly OLXE01 (sample SAMEA103958161, study PRJEB25191) | human gut metagenome | biome: human-associated habitat [ENVO:00009003]; feature: intestine environment [ENVO:2100002]; material: feces | place: Germany | collected 2013/2015
CCTACCACCTCCCCCTACGGGGACTCCTCCTTCCAGAAGGAGGAGAGTAGAGATAGTACTGCCTTTTAGTCGGCCTAAAACTAGACAGAACACTTGCGAAACTTTAGTCAATTATAACTCAACAGTTTCCTGATATCTGATATCTTCGGAAGAAGCCCCTACCATGAAGATATATTGCCCCTCGGGAGTGACGAATCTACCGGACTTTTCATCCCAATACCTCAAATCTTTCTTCGGAATGGAGATTGTTACTTTCTTCGTTTTCCCTTTATCTACATTGACTCTGGAGAATCCGCGCAACTGCTTGATAGGCATAAAAGTCCCCGTCTCCGGATAGCGTACATACACCTGTGCCACCTCATCACCACTATACTTACCCGTATTTGATATCTCAAAGTCAACGTTTATCACCTCATCTCCAACTGTAATGCCTTTATTCTTATACTTGAATTTTGTATAGCTCAACCCATAGCCGAACTCATACAACGGCTTTCCTTCAAAATACTGATACGTTCTGTTCTTCACAGAGTAGTCATCGAATGCAGGAAGTTCGTCCAACGAATTATAATAAGTCAGCGGTAAACGTCCACCGGGGTTATAGTCTCCAAACAAAACTTCCGCCACTGCACTACCTCCTTGCTCTCCCGGATACCACGCATTCAGTATAGCCGGAATATGTTCATCCATCCAGTTGACAGCCAGCGAACTGCCTGCTACCAATACCACTACCGTATTCGGATTGACTTTATACAGTTCTTTAATAAACTCTTGCTGGTCGAGGGGTAGTTCGAGAGAATAGCGGTCCTGCCCTTCTCTTTCGATCGACTTGTTGATTCCCAAAACGGCTACGGTTACATCACACTCGCGGGCAGCCTTCCCGGCATCTCCATACTGTGCCAAGCGGTTCGTATTATCTATTTGCGGAGCTTTCCAATAGAGTCCGGCAAAGCATTGCCCACCGTTGTCGAAATACTCTACTTGCAGATGATATTCTTTGCCGGCTTCCAGATCAATGACTGCATGATCCATCTGAGCACTGCGTTCCGTCCACGAGTCAATCAGTTTCTTTCCGTCAAGAAACAGTTTGCATCCGTCGTCCGTCTTCAATCCTAAGGTATAGCTGCCCGATACGATGGGTTTCAGTACTCCCGTCCACCGAATGGACATCGGTGCCTCCGGTTGAAAACGGTCGGGCTTGCTAGCAGGATCGTATAGTAACTCTTCTTCCACGCGAACCGACGGAGTGCCTTGCAGACTGGTGTTTTTATAATACTCTACCTTCAATCCGTTTGGGAAGTAGTTCTTCGTCACAGGATCAAACTCCGTAGTAGGCGACACCCAAGGAGCATAAACCACCTTCACTCCTGCCTCGTCGGTATAACTTTTAATGCCATCCAGTACAGAAACCGGTGCATTCTTCGGATTACCGCTATAATCTCCGAACTCGCAATGTCCGGCATTGATTCCTACCACCGCTATCGACTTTATCTTTTTCAGGTTCAACGGCAAGAAGTTCTTTTCATTCTTCAAGAGCACCATACTCTGCCGTGCAGTCTCCAATGCCATCTCCTGATGCTTCTTGCAGCCTATCACAGAGGGTTCTATCTTATTATACGGATTCAAAGAAGGATCGTCAAACAATCCCAAAAGCACTCTTCCGCGAAGCACCCGATAGGCTACGGAGTCAATGTCAGCATCACTCACCATGTATTTCTTGTAGGCGTTGAGTAGCCCTTCTCCATACACGCGGTTACCGCATTCTAAGTCCAGCCCGGCTTTGACGGACAACGTAGCTGCCAGTTCCAGATCCTTTATATACTTATGCTGCGTGATCATCCATTCGGGTGCACTGCAATCCGAAACGATGTATCCGTTGAATCCCCAGTCTCCGCGAAGCACCTTTTTAATCAGGTAGGTATTGACCGTGCAAGGGATACCGTTCACGGCATTGTATGCCATCATGATAGATTGTGCCTTTCCATCTATGATGCAATGCTCGAAGGCGGGCAGATAGTATTCGCGTAAATCGCGCTCGGAGATGATGGCATTACAGCTCGACCGATTGTGCTCCTCATTATTGGCGGCAAAATGCTTGGGAGTAGAAACGGTTTTCAGATACCGTGGATGATCTCCCTGCAAACCGGTGACAAAGGCAGTGCCGAGCACTCCGCTCAAATAAGGATCTTCACCATACGTTTCCGGTGTGCGTCCCCAACGAGGGTCGCGAGCCATATTCACTGTTGGCGACCAGAAGGTCAGAAGGTCGCTTGCACCTGCCAATTGCTTCTTGCCGAAATCGAGTTCTTTCCATCTGCCGCGAGCCTCATCGGAGATGGCGGAAGAAACTTCATGCAACAGTTCCGGATTCCACATCGCTGCCAGACCGATGGCTTGTGGAAACACGGTAAATTCACCCGGGCGAACTATGCCGTGCAATGCCTCGTTGCCATGATTATACTTATCGATGTTCAGACGGGATATCGCTCTCGCATCGTTCACCAACAGAGAGATTTTCTCTTCTACCGTGAGCCGGGACAATAAATCGAGTATTCGTTCATGCTGGGGAGCGTTCATATCTCGGAAGAGTTCATTTCCGTTTTGCGCCTGCGCCAGTAACGGCAATGCCATCAAGGCAAATGAACAGCTTAATCGTTTCAATAATTTCATAGTCTATGATGATTAAATTAGTATCGTATTAAATGTTTTACCACTCAGTTTGACCTGGATAGCCGATTTCTTATAAGACAGAACAAGGTTGCGTTCTTCTTTGTCTTTGTTGACGCAGAGTATGACGATCTGTCCGTCCGGATTGCGGAATGCCAGTACATTTTCGCCTTTCTCTACCTTTAGTCTCTTGGCGCCCGGCTTCACGAAGTGGGTCAGGTGCTTCATTAAATAGAACTCCGGAGTGTAGGTCACCTTTCTTGTGCGCGAGTCCACCCGTATCAATGAGTTTTGCTTCCAGCCCCATGAGCTGGCTCCTTCGTCTTGAAGTACCATATTGAAATACATATAAGAGTTGACTCCGCCGTTGAGGTATGCTTGCAGCAGATCGAACGTATGCTCTGCCGCTGCCCAGTCGATGCTTCCGCCGCCGCATTCGTTCTCGGTCTGCATCAGTTTCATGGCGGGATACTTGCGGTGTATGTCTCCTACAATGTCTTTTCCTTCCCATTGCAGACCTATGCCGCGGAGGTATTTAGCGGCATCGCGGTTTTGCATCACACAGTCGAGGTCTTCCATCTTGTTGCAGTTGAACGTGCCGAACCATAACTCTACGCCGGGATGTTTCTTTGATATGGCGGGACCGAGATACTTTCCGATGAAGTTTGCCATCGACTCGGGTATCCAGCTACAGTTGGGCCATTGGTGCTTCGTATAAGGCTCGTTCTGGAACTGCAACATCGAGACGTTGATCCCGTTTTCTTTATAAGCATCGAGAAACTTCGAGAAGTAAAGTGCGTATGCCGTCAGATACTCCGGTTCTTGAATAAAGTGGTCGCCTGCCACTTCATTCTTTTCGGTAAAGTCGTTACGGTCGCCGGGGGCGGTGGCATAATGCTTTGTCCGCTTCATCCACACAGGGGGGCTCCACGGGGATGCCCACAGTTTGAGGTTGGGATTGAAGGATAAAGCTGCCTTTACGTATGGAATCATCGCGGTTTTATCTCGCTCTATGCTGAAGTTCTTCATTTCAAAGTCTCCCGGAGTCTCATTGAAGCTATACCAATCGCGGGCAAAGTCATTGGCACCAAGGGGGATGCGACAGAAGGTGAACCTCATCCCGTCGGGACCGAAGAGTTCACGCAATACTTCGTTGCGCTGTTCTTCCGACAATAAAGACAAAGCATCCCAGCCAAGTTCGCTGAAAGTTCCTCCGAAGCCGTCGATCACTTGATCTTTGGAGGTGGAGATGACAATATCCGCTTCCGGTGTTTTCTGTTTACTGACTTCAACGGATGTTTGCTGCCACTTTGCTTCTTCCGACGAAGTATAGACTTCTGCTTTCTGTGCATTTACAAGCATACTGTTTAGAGCTAATAGACTCAACAAATATAGACATTTTACTTTCATGTGATATATATCTTATTAATATTCGTATTCTTTGAAAGAAGGAGGCACCGCATCTGCATCCGCTCCCCATTCCGTATTACATTGATTACCCATTTCAAACTCTAGCTTACCGCCATCTTTGATGTCTGCATGATTAAACCACGGCTTGTTCCAAGATTTACCATTGATTCTTGCCGATTGAATGTATTTATTATCCGTTGAGCAATTGCGGGCTACTATTTCGATTGTCTTTCCATTCTCCAACTTCACTTTCACGGCAGAGAAGAAAGGACTACCTATATGATAGACCGGCAAACCGGGCGTGACGGGATAAAATCCCATCATGGAGAAGACGACAAACGAAGAAAGTCCGCCCCCGTCCTCATCTCCGGGCATTCCCATCAAGTCATTCCTAAACCACTGGTGAACCAGAGAACGAATCCGCTTCTGTGTCTTCCACGGTGCTTGTGCGAAGTTATACATATAAGGTATATGCAACGAAGGCTCATTACCCATCGAGAACTGTCCCACGTTTCCTGTATGATCGGGCAGTTGGGCGTAGAATTCATACTTCGACTTGCCCAGCCATTCACTGAAAGTAGCGTCTAAGTTGCGGACAAACTGTTGCGGACCACCCATCAGCTTTACTAAATCACCGGCATTGTGCTGAACATCCCAGCGATAGACCCATGCATTATTCTCTCCATAATATTCGCGAGCACCCATGCCGCCGGAGAAACGGTAGTCGAACGGTTCTATAAAATGGCCGTCTTTGTCTTTGGGATGAAAAAAGGAAGTCTTCGGATTGAATAAATTACGGTAGTTGTGAGAACAAGTATAGTAATGACTCGATTCCTCTTTCAATCCTAAAGCCTCAGCAATGCGTGCCAGACACCATTGATCGTAGGCAGTTCCCAACGTCACGGCTACCGATTGCCGTTTCTCAAAAGAATTTACTTCGGGCACTGTTTCTTTCTCGCCTTCGGCAAGCCCCGGTATGTATCCTTTCTCTTGATAGAACCGATCTAACCACCCCGCCTTGGCACTCGACCACGGGGCTAATGTCTTTTCTTCTATCGATGCTTTGGCAAAGCCGTACATCTTCTGCAAATCGAAGTTGCGCACGCCTTTATACCACGCATCTGCCAATACGGATACACCGTGATTGCAGTTCATTCGGCGGGAATCGCCGGTCACTTCAGGGAAGTTGGGGAGCCAATGATCATTGCCCTGTTCCGCCATTCTGGAGAAAGAGTGGATGATGTCTATCTGCCGTTTCGGGTCTATCAACAGTCGCAAGGGATGGGCGGCGCGATAGCTGTCCCAAATCCAGTCGTCTGTATAATAGGCATGGCCTTCGTCTTCGTGTACTTTATTGTCGTATACGCTAAAGTAACGTCCGTCTTCACTGATGTTTACCGGGCGTTCGAGGCATCGGTAGAGAGAGGTGTAAAACACATGGCGATCGTTCTCCGTGCCGCCTGCCACTTGAATCTTACCCAGTTCGGCATTCCAGATACGGCGTCCGGCGGCGACTACTTCTTTCAGGTTATAAGTTCGTATCTCCCGTTGCAGGTTTCTTTTCGCCTGTTCCACGCTGATATACGAAACTCCGTAGCGAACATTGAGCGATAGCGAAGCCGACGGCCACGATGCCACGATGCACAAGCCTTCGCCTTGCACTTTCTGCACGTCTTTTTTCCATTGCCCGGACTGAAAGATACCGGCATGCTCCGGCTTCACATCCATCTCCATATAAATATAAACCCGTAGATTATTCCATATATTCTGATAACCGGAGATCACATTCCCGTTAATTTCCATTTCACCGTTGCCGCCATTGAATACGAGGTAAGGCTTCTTTGCGGTCTGCTTATAGTCGAAATGATAAATGGCAGACTGATGGGAAGGAGCAAACTCGGCATGAAGCTGCTGATCACACAAGTCAACTTGATAATGATAGGGCTTTATGGACTCATTGTCATAATCATAATCGAACACACGCTTCAGCTCCGACTCTTCGCCCTGAAAGGGAGAAAGGTTGAATACAAAAGAACCGCGATGACTGATTTGCAATAGTGGCAAACCGTGAATTTTATCCGATAGATAGTCTCCCCGTTGCGGATAGACCCTGAGCATACTGTTGGGCAGATGCACGATGGGATAGGTGGGAACCAGTAGATGACTGACATTTCCCATGTACGGATTGACGTAATCTACGGGGTTTTTAACGTAGGAGGAGGCTGCGGCGTTCTTCACGAAACCAATGCTGCATACCATTAATAAGATGAATATTCTCTGTTTGATCATATCTAATATAGGGAATGATTGATAGTCGGGCACTGTTTATTATTCTAAGTAATAGTTGCCTTGTTCATGACAAGCTGGTATCACGTTTCTGACAAGCCTTTGCCAGAGTCGTGCCAAGCCCTTGACACTGTTGTGACACGCCTTTGGCATTGTTGTGTCAAGCCCTTGGCAACGTTGTGACATGCACTGGGTAACGTTGTGACATGCACTGGGCTTTGTTTTGACACGCACTGGGCTTTGTTTTGACAATTCGTAAATGACTAGTTAAATGGTAGTATGAGTGGTTAAATGGTAGTATGACTAGTTAAATGGTAGTATCTCCACTCTCCTCCTTCTGGAAGGAGGAGTCCCCGTAGGGGGAGGTGGTAGGTAAGCCTACAGTTCATTAATAATCATCAATCTCCGAAAGAACCTACCACCCCGCCCTGCGGGCACCCCTCCTTCCAGAAGGAGGGGAGTTGTGATACTATTGTCTACCAATTGTCTACCTCAACAAGAATACCAATTGTCTACCTCAACAAGAATACTATTGTCAACTTCAACAACAAAGCATAATCGTTATCTTCTCTTCGTTACTCTACCACATTAACATCGGGATAATCTACTCTCAACACGTTCTTCGACATGGAGAAAGTACCTTCAAACGATATGCCCACAGGGTCGAGTGGATTCGTAGAATCGATGTACTCATAGGAGACCTCCAGCGTGGTGACTTGCGAATAGTAACGGTTATCGTTATAATTCATCTCGTACACCCGCTTCATGCTTACGTTTCGAAGATGGAAGTCGAGTCCTTCGGTTCCTTCGCCGGGAGTAACGGTGAGGTTTCCGGCTGCATCCTTCGTCAGTTCGATCACGTAGTGAAGATAATCTTCAGTATTGGAGCGGTCTTTCTCACCCACAAACATGTAGCACGTCTCGTTGTTGATGGCGTATAGTTGGCAACTGTTTACCTCCGTGTTGTAAGAAGTCCCCTTCTGAGTGGCAACTCCTTTACCTACATAATTTCCCGAGAAGTCATTGATGAAACCAATGTGAGCCAGCACAGTAGTGTACCTTTTGTCTCCTTTCGGCTCCCCTTCGGAAGAGGTGATTTGGAGCGGCAACACGTAGTCGTTGTACAGACTTCCCACTTCCCGTATCTTGTCGAGGTCTATCAGGATAGAGGCACCCGTCTTGAGCTCACCACGAGGAATCGTGTACTGATCGGCATCAAAGGAATAACACGACTCCGGAAGCATCTTATAGAACAGATTTGTCTGACTCTTGAACTTCTCCTTATTATATCCTGCCAGCGTATCGGGGTCTACTCCGATTCGCACCACAATATCATTACCATTGCCTGAAGTTCCGTTCACTCCGAAGTAAATCGGCAATCGCGCCGTATTGTCTTCGGCCACTTCCAGATTGTATTCCTGCCAACCATTGTGAGTGATATAAGAGTACTTACGAAACAACTCATCAGCCAGCGAATCATTGCACGATGTAGCTGCCAAAGCAAGCAACAAAAGGCACGAGCTATATACTAGTATAATCTTTTTCATAACCATTCATTTAATAAGTTACCAACCGGGGTTTTGCGTTAAGTTCACATTACGTTTCAATTCATAATTGGGGAAAGGCCAGAGATACATTCTCTGTTCAAAGTATTTGTGAACAGAAGTAATGATGGTCGGTTTGTAGAAATCCTGTACGTGTGTTTCCGTATTGCTGATGTTGATGTTACATCCCTGCATCAACTGGCTTTCTTCTACCATTGCGTCTTTCCAACGTCTCAGGTCGAAATAGCGCATAGCGTTCTCACCCAAGAGTTCGATCTGTCTTTCTCTCTTCAGCTTTACTCTGAAGTCTATTTGATTCTGATACGTTTCCGCTGTGAAGTCAGGCACTCCGGCACGCATGCGGATCTGTTTCATGGCTCTCTGCATCTCCTGCCAGTCGCGACAGATGGTGATTTCTTCGCCTAAGTAATTGGTCACCTTGTGTGCAGCTCCTTCACTCAGTTCATTGAGGGCTTCGGCATAGATCAACAGCACTTCGGCGTAGCGTATCGTAGGCTCGGTCTTATTGACCCGATATCCACCTTGCGAACGGGCATCTTCGTCATTGTAGTACTTTTTGAGGCCAATACCGGTAATCGGGCAGTCCTCTTTGAAGCCTTGCTTACCGTCGTTCATTCCTCTGTAATAGAAGATCTGCTGGTCGCGGAAGTTCGATTCTGCCGCACTTTCGGCTTTCCATACCGAACCGTTGTAAGCGATAGAGGCGTAGAAACGCGGTTCGCGACGGTTGTACATCAGTGATACATTGTCCGGCAAGTATGGATTGTCTTTAGAGTTTGCCGAGGTGGTGAATCCTTCCGTTTGATAGTAGCCTGTGGCTTTTGCTTCGTCGATGGTTTGGCCATTGTCCATGTAGTAGGCATTCACTTGCTTCAGAGTGACGGCAAGGCGGTTGTCTCCGAACAAGGTGCGGGGCATGGAACGCTGATTCCACGTTTCAATAGCACTTGTTCCTACTTCTGTACGAGTAAATATGAGTTCGGGATTCTTCGAACCTAATATCGTTCCGTCGAAGATGGACTTATAAGAGCGCAGAGGATCGACATTCGCCCAACCTTCGGGGAAGTTCTTGTCCGAATACTCGGGGTGGTAAGGCGGACGTTCGTACTCTGTCACGTTTACGGCAGGAGGTGTAGTATATAGGCTATATTGCCCCAAATCTATTACATCTTTTGCAGCGGCAGCGGCTCTCGCCCATTTGCTTTCATCGTATTCCTGAGACACGAGTTGCCTTCCTTTATTGTCTTTCAGATCAAACAGATCGGTATTGCCATTGAACAAGGGGCTGGCGGCAAACAGTAAGACACGTGCACGAAGCGCCAAGGCGGCTCCTCGTGTGGGATGTCCCATGTTGTTGGTAGTGCGCGTGGCAGGTAGTGAACGTGCAGCTTCAGCCAGTTCTTTGTCTATAAAGTTGACAATAAAATCAAAATGCTCACGCGGCAAGGAGAGTTCTTCGTACGAGAGATTAACATCCAGTCCTTCGGTGGGTATAAAGGGCACAGGTCCCAAAGCCCGAATCAGTCCCCAATAGCAATATGCACGCAGGAAACGTGCCTGAGCCTTCATGTCGCTAGTTTCACTCATGGTCAGTTCGGGGCAATTATCTACATTATCAATAAAGGTAGATGCTCTGCGAACACCTTCGTACATTCTCCAGATGCGGCTTTCGATTTGAGCACCATCCCATAGTTGGTTAGATGCACTATAGTTACCTTCTACATAATTGATCATATCCGGATGATAAAGATCATCACTTGCCCAACGAAATGGTTCGTAGAACTCTCCGGCGCGCCCCATGACATCAAAGGTAGTAGCCAGCCAGCCGTCTACATATACACGTTTTGAGAAAGCAGAGTCCAATGTCAACTGATCGTAAAAGTACTTATCAACATTTAGATAGTCGCTACAGGAATGAAAAGAACCTGTACAACAAAAGAATAATATGATATATAGTATTTTCTTCATAATGATTATTTTAAAGATACTAGAAGCTTATTTGTAGATAACAGGAAACGCTCTTGTTGATTGGATATCTTGATCCTGTTTCGTTGTCTTTAGGTTCCGGATCCCACCAATCAAATGGAGCCCATGTTATCAAGTTCTGTCCGATAAAACCAACGCGCATATTGGTCATAGCAAATTTCTGACAAAAAGAACGAGGCAAGTTATACGATATTTCTACATTGCGTAATCGCAGATATCTTCGGTCTTTCAGCCAAAATGTAGAAGCACGGTTATTGTTACCATTATTGCCGTAGGTTAAACGCGGCCAGTCAGCATTCGGATTCTCCGTAGCCGGATTTCCTGATACTTCTCTTGGGATCCATCTGTTGCCATCCACCATTACTTGCAGAATATTTCCGTTATTCTCATCTCTGAAGGCATGAGGTCCATAGCCTCCTACGAAGAAGTCACATTTACCCGTTCCCTGCAACAAGAAACTAATATTCAGATTCTTCCAACTGGCACTAAGCCCTGCACCATATTGTAGTCCCGGTTCTTGACGATATCCTAATGGAACTTTATCATCATCATTGATCACGCCGTCTCCATTGACATCCTTGTATTTAATATCTCCCGGAGCTATGGGGAAACTACTAAGATTATCCTGCCTCGGACTACTTTCAATGTCTTCTTTGTCTTTAAATAATCCTAAGGCTATCCAACCTCTGGTTTGACGTAGTTGGAAACCTTTGTCCATCTGATACCACAATTCATTAGCCGCCTCGTCTCTATCTATAATATCTGTTGTCTGATAAGTAAAGTTGCCACGCAATGTCAAATCAACCTCACCTATGCGTTGATAGAACTCAATATTACCATCCCATCCGCGAGACTTCATTTTTCCTACGTTCGCCATCGGTGTTAAATCAGCCAAACCGGTAGTCAACGGCATATGCCGACGAGTCATGAAAATATCATCACGCCTGTCTTGGAAATAATCAACCGTACCTTTTACTTTTCCATTGAAGAAGTCGAAATCGACTCCCACATCCAGTTTCTTGGCAACCTCCCAAGTTAGGTTCGGTGTTCCTACTATAGAAACCTTATAACCTTGAGCTACATTCGTGTTAAATTCTCCCCATCCATAACTACCGTCATCGTATGGACCAATCAACGTAATATAAGGAAAACGACGACCGTCCAATACGTCATTACCAACTTCACCGTATGATGCCCTGATTTTAAACAGACTCAACCACGGAAGTGCCTTCTTCACTAGATTTTCTTCAGATATTACCCAACCGACCGAATATGCCGGGAAGAAACCGAACTGCTTGCCACTCTCGAAATTCTCCGAACCGGTGTATCCACAGTTGAATTCAGCAAGGTATCTATCTTTATAAGCATACGTCAAACGACCGGAATAAGCGAGATTACGTTTCGGAATGGAACCGATCAAATCTTTTTCGTCAAAATTAGCATTCGAAGTTTCCTCCTGATACACCATTGCAAATGCGCCTACACGATGTTTGCTCGCAAACAGACGGGAATAATCAAGGTTAGCACGAAGATAATAACGCTTATCACCCCATATCTCCTTTTTCTGTCCCATAGGACTTGCATTCTGTACTCTGCGTAAAACCAAGTTACCGTATGCGTCCCGTCGCCTTTCCGCTTCCCACAGTTCTTCATTCTTGCTTCTGATAACGGTATTATTGTTATAAGTATCGTAAGCAAATGTACCACTAAACTTTAGGCCCGGTGTAATGAAGTCTAAGTCCTGATCGAGTGCGACACTGCTTTCTATCTTACTTTCCCAAATAGTACGGTATCCGGTTTGAGTCATTCTATATTCAGGGGTCTGATCTCCCTTTACTCTTGTCCACTGCCCGGTAGACCATTTACGAGGTGAAGTTAGCGGAGTATATTCTGCAAACGAATCCCAGATATCTTTGGAACTACTCGAAGGAGATGTGCGGTTAACCAACCAGCCACCTACGTTGACTTTCAAAATCGTCGTTTTTGTGATGTTCATATCCACATTGGCACGATAATTATATCGTTCGTACGTAGCATTGGTGTTGTAACGGTTCTCCGAACTAGAAGTGCGATATCGTCCTTGTTCGTTCTGATACATACCCGATACGAAGAATCGTACATTGTCGCTACCACCGGAGAAGTTTATATTTGCATAGTAACGCGGCGCTCCCTTCTTCAGCATCAAGTCTCTCCAGTCTACATCCGGATATAAGTCCGGGTCTATCCCATTCTTAATGATATTAATTTCTTCATCCGTATATACGGGAGTCTGATACCGTGCTATTCTTGCTTCGTTTGCCTGTGTTGCCCAGTCATACGAATTGGCATAATCAGGGACCTTCACAGGTGTACTCCAGTCAAAACCGGTCTTGATATTGATCCTAACTTTACCTTTCTCACCTCTTTTGGTGCTAATCAGTACTACTCCATTGGCACCTTTACTACCATAAATGGCGGTGGCAGAAGCATCCTTCAATACAGAGAACGACTCTATATCTTCCACGGGAATTTCATTAAAATTACGTTCTACTCCATCTACTAGAATCAAAGCTCCCGATTTGGCACCGAACGTACTCATGCCTCGAATCCAGAACTCCGAATAATTTTCTCCCGGTTCACCGCTCGATTGCATGGCAATAATGCCCGGAACGACACCGGCTAATGCATTAGACAAACTACTGGTAGGAGCATTCAGTTGAGCAACATCCACGTTAGTGATAGCTCCGGTCAGCGTACGCTTTTTCTGGATACCACTGGCTGTTACCACTACATCGTCTATTTCCATGTTCTTCTCTTGGATGGTCACCACCAAATTACTCTTATCTTTAATCTCAACAACCGGATATTCTACGGTTTTATATCCGACAAAAGAGATTTGCAGTACGTCATACGGACCAACCTTGATGGTGAAATTGCCATCAATATCAGAGACAATTCCGAGTCCCGGCTGGTTCTTTGCAACAATAGTAGCCCCTACAACAGGGCCTATATTGTCTTTCACAGTACCCTTTATGGTTACCACATTATTTTGAGACTGTGCACTCAATTCGCAACTCATCCCTATAATAAGGAAAATGAATAATATATATTTTTTCAGATCACTCATGGTATTTCAGAATATAATTGATTAATATCATTCGATAGCTACACGTCTGATCACATGATTATCACGGTCGGTGACATAAAGAGTGTGATCCGTATACAAAGTTATCGCCTCCGGTTGGTTGAACTTCGCTTGTTCAGGCATACCGTCTACGAAGCCCCATTGTCTGGGAAGTCCGGCATATAAGGTTACATCACCGTCAGGAGTGATTTTGCGAATACAATGATTGAATTTATCAGGTACGATCAAATTGCCGTCCTCATCCAGTATCGGTTGTCCCGGATTATCGAAGCGGGCAGCCGGCCCCTTACCGCTGGTATATCCCGGCACATCCCATTCTCCTGCCAACATGCTAGGTTCTCCAAATTCACGAGTGGCAGCATTATAAGGTACTTTTTGAATGCAATGTCTGTTTCTGACACAAATATACAGCTCTGTTCCTGCATTATTGAACAACATACGCATCTCCGTCTCGCGCGCGCCATTGTTCAACTGAAATAGTGGAGTAACATCATTAAAGCCCGGTCCGTCATACCTATATATATATCCGTCTACCTTATTATTGAAAAAGACTTCTCCGGTTTTGGGGTGAACAGCGATACCCTGAGTACCCACTCTGGCTCCCTTGCATAGCCCGCGTACATCCATAAAACCACCGTCGCGTGTGACATAAATGATATTAAAATCCGTCTTAATCTCCCCAGCATCCGAAGGATAAGAATAGTTGGTGATATATAAGGTATCCTGCCGCGGACTGAATGCCAGACAAGTAGGAGACTGGAAAGGTCCTTCTGTGTTTTGCAGCAAAGTTTCCACATTGCCTTGATATGCCCGCCGTAAAGCGCCATTGGCTGAGGTTCCACGTCCTTCATCAACAAAGAAGATAGCACCGTCTTTATCTGTCAGCAAGAACCAGGGACGTCGTAATTTAGATGAAGCATAACCACCATCATCTCTACCTTCTTGATTGTGCTGCCCTACTACGGTCGTCACATTCCGCTTGAACTGATAAATGAATTCTTTATCGGAAGTGTATTTCTTCTTTGCCTCTGCTTTTCCTATATACAAATCAATATATCCGGTATCGGCTCTCGCCGGAACTACGGCATAAATGATAGTATCATTCACCCCTACAACTCTTGCATTTTTGTTATTTACCGTCACTTTCACATAAGAAGTGTCCGTACCGAAATTTTCTCCATAAAGTACCAATTGTGTGGCAAGACCGCCACTATCAGGAGAGAAAGCTTTAAAAACAGACTCCCTGCTCAAGTCGGGTGGATAAGCTGCCGCCGATTTAATAGGAGTCAAGTCATAATCGCAGCCAACTACGCAACATGCTACGATTGCAGATAAAAAGATTAATTTCAACTTGTACTTTTTCATACTGTGTTTTCTTAAAGATTAACTTTGAAGGTTTTTTTGTTTCTTTCATTCACTATCAACAATGAATGCCGGGAGATGCTATGAACTGTTTTCCATACTAAAAAGATTAAGATGTTAAACAATAATGCGGATGACTTTAAATTATCATATCCCAAAAGTAGATGCTTTATAATTAATAAGATTGCAAAATGGAAGCAATAAATAACAGTTTAGTAGCAATCTACCTGCCAAAGACTATTCCTGCTACCATCGCAATATTTTATGCGACCGATGTACCAAACGAAAGTATTAGCATATTGGTGCTAAATACAGCCATAGATGGAGCTTTTACGACTAATTTGCTATTTTTTGAATGATCCATTCCTTTATTATTATATAAATTTGCAGCAAACATTTTATCACTGATTACGCCCATGAAACAATCCATATTAAACATCGCACTTATTGTTCTGGCATCTCTATTCGTCGTGCCCGGATACGCCCTCGATAACCATTATTTTACCACTATCGGCAAGAACAAAGGTTTATCGCAAACCGATGTGAAAGCAATCATCCAAGACAGTAACGGATTTATGTGGTTCGGCACACGCAACAAACTAAACCGTTACGATGGAAAGAGCTTCAAGATCTTCAATTGTTACGATGAAGTGGCACAGAAACAAAACAATAACATCTCTTCTCTGTTTGAGAATAAAAACAAGCACTTATGGGTGGGTACGGATAAAGGTGTGTTTATCTTAAACCCGCAGAACGGTGTGTTCACCTATCTGAATAGTAAGACAGCCGAAGGAATATCGATAACTGACTGGATAGCCGACATCCGGGAAGATCGGAACGGGAATATATGGATTATAGCTCCCAATCAGGGATTGTTTCGTTATATCCAGACAACCCAAAGTTTACAATTCTATGAGTTCGGAGAAAAAAGTATTCCCGATCATGGCAACCCACAGAGTATATGCATCGACCAAAGCAACCGAATATGGATAGGTACAAACGGGAAAGGTGTCTACCTATACAATGAGAATACCGATCAATTCACGCAGCACCTTGGAGATGCACAAGAAAGTACACTTTTAGGAGAGAACATTTATACAATGGCAGACGATGGCGAATATCTGATACTCGGCATTCACGAAGGTAAACTGCGCAAGATTCATAAACGGAGAGACGTGGTGGTAGATGTCAATGCTCCGGAAGTACATTATAAAATCATTCGATGCATCGCCAGAGTCGATGAGAAATTATGGATAGGAACTCAAGCGGGTATATACATTATTGATGAGGAGAATGAAACAGTCCATATACACAATGATCCGATGTGCAGCTATTCTCTTTCTGACAATCAGATCGGTAAAATCTATCAAGACAGAGAAGGTGGAATCTGGGTAGGAACCAATGCAGGAGGCATCAACTACATGTCGAGTTCGGTGCTCAACTTCACCCGCTACATTCCTCTAAACCAGAAAGAAACAATCAGTAGCAAACGAATAAGGGATATTATAGAAGATAATAACCAGAATATATGGATCGGAACAGAAGATGCCGGCGTCAATGTATTCTCGCCCACGGAACAGACTTTCAAGAAAATAGGTAGAGACATAGGCGGCAAACTGACTTCGGAACATTCACTGTGCATGCTAAATGTAAACGGGAATATATGGGTAGGTCTATTTAAGAACGGACTCGACATCATTTCTACCAAAGACTACAGCGTGCGACATTATTCGGGGCAACAACTCGGACTGAACGAATCGAGCATTTATGCCATTTGCGAAGATAAATACGGGAACATCTGGTTGGGCAACGGTTGGGGAGTGTATAAAGGCGATGCAGAAACCATGAAGTTCGTCAATATGCCCGAATTTGGGCTAAGCTATATCTATGATATCATTGAAGATTCGCACGACAATCTTTGGGTAGCCACCATGGGAAATGGCGTATTCAAATATAACTTAGACTCAAAGAAGATAGAGCATTTTACGAATGATATTGCCGATGAACACTCTATCAGTTCCAATTCGGTGAGTAGCATTACAGAAGTCAGCAATGGAGATATCTGGTTTGCAACAGACCGCGGGGGTATTTGCAGATACAACGCCAAGAGCAACAACTTCCAACGAATTTCGCTGCCGGAAGGTTTGCCCGATGACAGTGCCTACGAAATTGTGGAAAGCAAAAACGGCAACTTATGGTTTGGAACCAACAACGGATTGATATGTATGAACCCGAAAGACTTTAGTTTTGAGGTTTACTCCACCGACAATGGATTGCCAAGCAACCAGTTCAGTTATGAATCTGCGCTGGCAAGTAGTAGTGGTGAACTGTTTTTGGGAACGCCCGAAGGGTTAATATCTTTCTCTCCTGATAAAATAAACCGGAATAACTTTATTCCTCCGGTGTATATCACTTATATCCATTCTAAAAATGAAGAACCGACTGATAAGTTGAAAAATGGAGAATACAACAATACATTTCTAGAGTCTCCGCAAATTGTACTGGAATACGACCGGAATAACATAGAGCTAGGCTTTGTAGCATTAAGCTATGCCTCTCCCACTGCCAACCAGTATGCCTATAAAATGGAGAACTTAGATAAAGAATGGATTTATACTAAAGACAACCAGAGCGCAACATACGCCAATTTATCTCCCGGAAAGTATAAATTCATAGTCAAAGCCTGCAACAACGACAATGTATGGAACGAGGAAGGGGCTTCTGTTGAGATTACGATACTCCCGCCTTGGTGGAGAACATGGATAGCCTATACCTGTTACTTTATAGTTATCTCACTGTGCATTTGGTGGATCAACAGGTATTATATCTACGTAAACAAGAAAAAGAATCAAGAGAAGCTACGCCTGTTTGAGAGTGAAAAGGAACGAGAATTATACAGTTCGAAGATTGACTTCTTCACCAATGTGGCTCATGAGATACGTACGCCTCTCACACTGATCAACGGACCTTTGGAAGAACTGGGAGAGATGGACATCAAAGACCCCATCATAAAGAAGAATGTAGAGCAGATGCAAAGAAACGTGATGGAATTACTGACGCTGATCAACCAGATACTCGATTTCAGGAAGATCGACGCTCATAAAATCACCATGAACTTTATAAACTACAACATACCTGTTCTTATCAACGATGTGTATCAGGAGTTTCTGCCCATGGCTCTGTCCAACAACAAGAAATTCCAGCTCACCATCCACAAAGAGAATCTGTATTCGCGCATCGACAGAGAGTCTTTTATTAAGATACTCAATAATCTGTTCTCTAACGCCATTCGATATTCGGATTCACATATCGAAATAGAGTTTTCTGCCGATGAAAAGCAATTCTGCCTGACAGTGAGCAATGACGGTGAGATTGTTCCGGCAGATCAGACGGATAAAATATTCGATCCCTTCTATCAACTCAAAAAGAATGCAAATGTGAATGCCAGTTCCGGCATAGGGCTCTCCTTAGCCCGCTCACTGACGGAGTTGCATCACGGCACATTGGTTTACGAAAGCCGTGACGACCTGAATGTATTTACACTGACCATTCCCATAAGTGAAGGAGTAGAACAGGAAGGCCAGATAGAGATGTTCAACGACAAAGATACGGAAGTGCAGACCAAGCAAGAGACAATATTAGTGGTGGAAGACAATATCGAATTACTTTCGTTCATGGCCGACAAACTAAGCCGGAGCTTCTCCGTTGAGAAAGCGACAAATGGAGCCGAAGCGTTCGATATCATTGCCAACAAAAACATTTCGCTAGTCATTACCGATGTCATGATGCCCATCATGGACGGCTTTGAACTTTGCAAAAAGATTAAAACGGATATCGAACATTGCCACATCCCCGTCATTCTACTGACTGCCAAGAATGACTTGAACAGTAAGATAAGAGGGCTCGAGATGGGTGCGGACGTCTATGTAGAAAAGCCGTTCTCTTTCAAGTACCTGATAACGCAATTAAACTCTTTGCTTGAAAATAGGAAACGGGAAAGGGAAGCATTCATGAAGAAGCCATACGTGACGTCGCAATCCATCGGTCTGTGCAAAGCTGATGAGGAGCTGATCAATAAGATCATAAACATCATACTGGATAACATTACAGATTCCAACTTCGGTGTGGAACGCCTGTCGGAAATCACCAACATGAGCCGTTCGAGCCTGCACCGGAAGATCAAAGCTCTTTCGGGCACATCTCCTACCGACTTCATCCGATTGATTCGCTTGAAGAAGGCTTCGGAATTGATAGCTGACGGGCATTACCGCACAGGAGAAGTATGCTATATCGTAGGCATCAATTCGCCCTCTTATTTCATTAAGTTGTTCCAGAAGCAATTCGGCATGACTCCCAAAGAATTTGAGAAGCAACAGAAAATGACCAATACAGACGAATTAAATACCAATTTAACATCATGAAAACAATACGTACTATCTTACTAGCGACCATTATTATCGGTCTTTATTCGTGTTCTTCCAAAAGGATCTACCCGGGAGAAATATGGCATGACACCAATCAAACACATATCAATGCCCATGGGGGCGGAGTCCTGTTTCACAACGGTACTTATTATTGGTATGGAGAATATAAGGGCGACTCCACTTATCGCGCCCCGGGCGTCGGGTGGGATTGCTATCGGACAGAGGCAGGCGGCGTGGCGTGTTACTCATCTAAGAACCTGCACACTTGGAAGTTTGAAGGAGTGGTATTGAAACCCAATCTGACGGATTCCACTTCCGACATTCATCCTTCGATGGTGATAGAACGTCCTAAAGTGGTCTACAACGAAAAAACTAAGAAATTCGTCATGTGGATGCATATCGACAATTATAATTATTCGATGGCAGCCACAGGAGTTGCTGTGTCAGATAGCCCGACGGGAGATTTCCGATATCTTCATTCGCTCCGCCCGTATGGAGAGGAGAGCCGCGACATGACCCTCTATAAAGATGATGACGGAAAGGCATACCACCTCTATTCTTCCAAAGGCAATTCCACTTTGTTCATCCATTTGCTTTCTGACGACTATCTGGAACATACGGACACCTACACCATTGCATTCCCCGGTAAATACAGGGAAGCGCCCGCCATCTTCAAAAGGCAGAATAAATACTATATGATCACCTCCGGATGCAGCGGCTGGGACCCTAATGAGGCAGAATATGCCATAGCCGACTCTATGCTCGGAGAATGGAAAGCTATGGGTAATCCATGTATCGGAGAGAATGGTGATAAGACGTTTGGCGGACAAAGTACGTTTGTGGTGCCTGTGAACCCTGAAAAAGACAGATACATAGCCATGTTCGACAAATGGAATAAGCTGGATTTAATTGATTCAAGATATATCTGGCTTCCTATCAAGTTTCAGGGAGACAGCATCAGCATAGAGTGGCATGACGAATGGTCGCCAAAAGATTTCTGATACACACTTTATTCAATCAATAAACGTAACTACTAACACTATGATGAAGAAGCACTTTTTCTTTTACTTCATTCCACTGTTCTTCGGGATAGACGGATTTGCAGCTAATACGAAACAGGTTATTAACTTAGGAGAGACTCCTTGGAAATTCACCAAGATCATTCTTAAGGAGACGAACTTGGCAAAGGATGCCACAATCTTATACGGCACTCAAGCGGTAGCTGCCGTCAACGACGGTGATATTAATACCGAATGGAAAGCGGAAGGAAAGCCGGATGCAAACTGGATGGTAGACTTGGGTGAAGCGAGACAATTGGACAGAGTAAAACTGGTATTTAAAGGAGATGGAATACAATTTGTAAACATACGGATGGAGGGGTCGAAAGACAATGAACATTGGAATACCCTGTCGGAAGCAACAGACAAGAAGGCCTGTCAACTGAACAAAGAGGGGGACATCACGAGTACAGGCAGCACCGGTACGGTGGGGTATGTAGAAACGGTGGTCAACACATCGTTAGCTATTCCCGCAGGATCTTCTTCTTATCGCTACATTCGGTTCTCCATCGAAAAGTGTTTGTCGAAAGATGGCAAGGAACTTCCGGTCAGTATCAGTGAGCTCACCGTTCATCCGGTAGAGAAACAAGAGCGCTACTCGGACGAACAACTGGCTTCTTCGACGCATGATGACGAAGATTGGGAAACTGTCGGCATCCCTCATTGCTACAATGAAGAAGATACTTATTTGAATGCCAGTACGGGAGAACGTTGTTGGCGGGGAGAAGCATGGTATAGGAAGAAGCTCTTCTTCAACAAGAAAGACCAAGGAAAAGAGATGTTTCTTGAATTTGAGGGAGTAAATATAGGGGCGGTTGTTTATATCAACGGACAAGCCATCCCCGGAAATACCCAAGTGCCTCAACCGGGGATCGTGACTCATGTGGGGAGTTCGTTGCCTTTCGTAATCAATATTACGCCCTACATCCGTTGGAATGCAGAGAACCAAATAGCCGTGAAAGTGTCGAATGCGAAAAACACATTCTTCACTTGGCCGGAGTTCGGAGTAAATGAAGGATTCGGGCAAGCGATGGGAGGAATTGTGTGCCCGGTGTATCTGCACAAGAAGCACAAAGTGCATATTCCTTTCAACAGTTATTCACCAACAGGAAAATGGGGTACTTATCTGGGAACCGTCTCCGCTACGAGCGAGAAAGCCGAAGTGCGTTTCCAAGTTAATGTGGAGAATACGGAGAAGCAAACACGGAATGTGGAACTACGGACGTATCTGAAAGACGAACAAGGAAAGAAAGTTGCCACTTATAGCAGCCAACAAACGATAGGAGCGGGAGAAACCTATTTGTTTGACCGGACGGAGACTGTTTTGAATCCTCATCTTTGGTATCCGGTAGGAGGATCGGGTACTCCTTATTTATATACGGTAGAAAACCGAGTTTATGCCGATGGCAAATTGGTAGATACACAAAGCGAGCAATGGGGAATCAGAGTGATCACCTGGGATAAGGACCATTGCTATGTCAACGGAGAGAAGTGTATCTTACGCGGATTCGGTAATAGAAACATCTATCCCGGCTTGGGAGCGGCCGTTCCGGCGTCTCTGCAATGGCAAGATATTGCATATATCGCTCAGTGCGGTGGAAATACACTACGAATTGGTCATCAGCCTCCGTTTACGGAAGCCTTTAAGGCATGTGATATGTATGGCATATTACTGATAGTCAACAGTGGGGATAATGAATGGTCGTTGAAGAATGAGCCTGCCAATACATACAAAAGAGAATATGACCGCGATATGGTCGTTGCTTTCCGCAATCATCCTTCAGTTGTTGTCTGGGAGTCTAACAATGGATTGGCATACGATGGCGTTAAATATCTGCCTTCGTACACACTCGAAGAGGTCAACAAATGGGACTACATACAGCCGAGGCTGGTACTCAACCGGGATGGTTTTCCACCCGAATGGAACAAAGAGACTCCTATTGTGATAGGCTATACCAATCGGTATGAAAAGATGGAAGGTTATCCTTCATTGAATACTGAGGTGTATGGAGCCAATTGGTCGGGCGTTCCCAGTTGGTGTATTGCGCGTTTCGACTATGATAATGAGAAAGAATTCTCGATGGATTATGTGCAGAACTACCTTGATAACATTGATCGTCGTGCTTGCGGTTGGATAGACTGGATGCTGGCGGAGACATACGGCGAAGGATATATCATCTATTTGAATGGAATGAAAAATCAGAAGAGCTTGGGTTCATGTGCGATGGATGGAAATCGTTTCCCTAAGTTGAAGTATCGGATTTACGAGAAAGCGCTTTGGGTTCCTTTTTCGCAGAAACCGGGAGTTGCTTTGCAGAGTCATTGGAATTATTCCGGCATTCAGGAGGTGGATGCGTGGAGCAACTGTCCTTATGTGGAGTTGTTTGTCAATGGGAAGTCGAAAGGAATAGTGGAACCGGAGCAAGCTACCCGGCGTTGCACTTGGAAAGGGATACAGTGGGAACCGGGGAGCGTAAAGGCAGTAGGGCTGGATGAAAACAAGAAGCCGGTATGCTCGGAAGAGATTCACTCTGCAGGTGAACCATACGCTGTTGAGTTAACGGTAGAAAAGCCTGTAGTGAAACCAAACGGAGAGACATTTAAGCTGAGAGCCAATGCTTCGGATGCCGTTATCGTCACAGCCAGAGTAGTCGATAAGGACGGGCATTGGTGTCCGTTGGCTGATAATCTGTTAAAATTCGAAGTGGAAGGAGAAGGAGTGTACAAAGGCTCTTACAGCTTCTATGTAACGGAAGGAAAGGATTTAAATTACCATACTCCCGGCGATCAGGAGTTGCAAGCCGAAGGTGGATTGATGAGGGTGGCAGTACGCAGTACGTTCAAGCCGGGCAAGATGAAGATAAAAGCTAGTTCACCCGGGTTAGTTTCGGGAGAGGCAGTTGCGAATAGCTTTAAAACGGGGCGTTAAATTCTTCCTGTTTGATTGTTTGTAGTGTGGACCAAGAGGAGAATCGCATATTATTTCTTATATTTGCATATATCAGTGTGATATAGATAAATAAAGAATATATGGACATCGATTTTGAATCATACATACGCGGCAATGAGCCTGACAAAAAAGAGAAGGCTTCAGCTTGGCAAACCGCAATCGGTTTGCAGGCGGTAGACGGACTACAGACATCCGACTACTTGAAAGATACTGCCGTAAAGCATATTGAAGGCGACATATCCATTGATGAAGTTAAGAAACTCATCAATGGATATTATCAATCAAAAACCCCACGTACTCCTAAAGACGAAGAGACAGAAGAAGCTGATAAAGTGTCAGCCAACATTGCCAAAATATTAAATGAACAGTCATTTGCCTTTTCTGTAACAGGATTTACTTCCATTCACCGCAGATTATTTGAAGGTATTTTCAAGTTTGCCGGTAAAATACGCGATCATGATATTACGAAAAAGGAATGGGTGCTTCAAGGCGATACTGTGCTTTATGTCAATTCGGAAGATTTACGCAGAGCGTTGGAATATGATTTGGAACAGGAAAGAAACTTCTCATACAAAGGACTGACTATGGACCAAGTAGTGGAGCATATTGCAAAATTCATATCCGGCATTTGGCAGATTCATCCCTTTGGTGAAGGCAACACCCGCACTACGGCTGTCTTTGCCATAAAGTATCTTCGCAGCATAGGTTTTGATGTGAACAATGATTTGTTTGCCGACAATTCTTGGTACTTCCGCAATGCGTTAGTCCGTGCCAATTATAGAAATGTGCGGAAAGGTGTGGAACCGGATATGAGCTTCTTGGTTTCATTTTTCAGGAATCTGATGATGGGAGAAAATAATGAGTTGAAGAATAGAACGATGATAATCAACGCTCCACAACAGTTGACCGAACAAGCTCACCGAACAAGTTAGCGAACAAGTTTCAGCAATCATTGAAGCCATTGGGACTGATCAATATTCATTAAAAGCGTTAATGGAAAAGATGGAGTTAAAGCACCGCCCTACTTTTATCATTAATTATCTTACACCTGCCATTCAGAATGGCTTTGTTATTCTTCTTTATCCTGATAATCCAAAGCACCCTCGGCAAAAGTATTTGCTAACAGTGAAAGGACTGGCTATTTTCAACACAAAGAGAATCAACCCAAAACAGGAATAAAACTCTAAAAAATCAACCAAGTACAAGTGATGACGCTTTCTATACATTACCAGACACAGCCTTCCTATCTTTCCTATACTCCGTTGGAGTACAATTATACTTCTTCGAAAACGCCCGATAGAAGGTAGACCGATTGGTAAAACCGGACTGAAACACTACTTCATCAATAGTAAGTTTTGTTTTTGCAAGTAGATCCACTGCTTTTGCCAATCGGCAGTTATTAATCAGTTCCGTAAGATTAATGCCATCCGCCTCTTCCAGTTTACGATAAAAAGAGCGTAGTCCGATATTCATTTTCTCAGCAATCAGGTGTGCAGAGAGATCCTTATCCTTTATGTTTTTATTTATAATCTTCAATATCTCGTTGACAAACTTCTTATGCTCCTTATCAGAAAGTTTTCCTTGCTCCAATGTATACAGGCTCAACGGGGAAGAGAAATATTCTCTCAAACTTTCTTTTCTTTCCAATAAACGCCGTACCGAAGATTTCAAATAATCTACATGGAAAGGTTTGGTTATATAAATCTCCGCACCGGCATTGAGTCCTTCCGTCTGTACTTCCATATCCCGCCTCGCGGATAAGAGAATAAAAGGAATATGAGCGGTATCTTTGTCTTCTTTCACCTGCCGCGAAAATGTCAACCCATCCGCCCCCTGCATAACGACATCACTGATAATAAGATCAGGGGTATTCTCTTTCAGCATTTCCATAACTTCCAACGGATTGACAGCAGTCAACACATTATAATCATCTTTGAAAATATCGAAAAGCAGCCATTGTATTTCTATTTCGTCATCCACCACAAGAATAGTTGGTTTCAAAGTATCTATATCGCTTTCAGGTATCCGAAATACAGGATTATGCTCCAAGTTGTAATTGGGCAACGAGATGGTCTTTTCTTCCTCCGACCCCTCCAGTGAAGATTCGAGATAAGGCAACTTTACCCGAAAATGAGTCCATTCATCCGGAATGCTTTCCACCTCTATCGTGCCACCCAACAGATGAACCATATTGCTTGAAATGGCAAGCCCCAATCCGTTGCGTGACGAGAAACGGTCGTTTAATTCAAAATGCTGCAAGATATGATACCGGTCGAACAACATAGGAATATCTTTCTCGGCTATACCCTTTCCGGTATTGGAAACAACCATGCACAAATGATCCTGATATACTCCTACCCTGACTCTTACCTTCTTTTCATTCTTTGTATATTTAAACGCATTCGACAGCAAATTCAAAAGAATGGTGATGATAAAATCCTTATCTGAGTTCCATCTTACTGAAGGAGAGATCTCTTTTTCAAATACGATTGCCTGAGACTCCGCCATTTCTGTGAATGATTCCATCAGTTTGCCGACTATCGCGGTAATATCGACAGGAGCAATGACCGGTTTCTTATATCCCGATTCTATCCGGTTAAATTCAATCAAGTCTTGAATCAGAGAATTGAGCCTTTCAGCATTTTGCTTGATTACCGATGTATACTTCTTGCCCGATTCGCTCAGATTCTTCTCCGCCAGCAACCTATTGCAAGGAGCGTATATAAGCGTCAACGGCGTACAAAACTCATGTGAGATATTGGTAAAGAACTGAAGTTTCGACTCATATATTTCCTCTTTATGCTGCTGTTCTATCTTTTGCTGCTGTTCTGCTTTCTTCTTTCGGTGATGTATCATCCACACCCCGGCTATCAGTAAGATTACAACCAGTAAAAGCAAGGCATACACGAAATATGCCCAAGGAGAAGCGTACCAAGGGGGGGGAGATTCTTATATCCATTTTGTAGATATAGCTTTCTTTCCCCAGTACCTTATTATAATACTTCACATAGAGCGTGTAATGCCCCGGATGAAGATCGGCAAATGATATTTCATCTGAGTTTCCGTTGTATGTCCATTCCCGATTATTACCCAGTTTATAATAAAAAGAATAACTATTCCCGTTCAAATGATCAATTGCCGCGAGAGTTATCTTAAAAAAATTCTGTTCATGAGATAATGTTAAAAAGGTGCGATCTCCTTCATGCACAAGAAATGTCTCTATCGGATACAGGTTATCTCGAATGGTTATGGTGCTGAAATAGACAGACGGCATATAGTGCTGTCCTTCGTCAAAGTAGTTTCTTTTGATGGAGACAAAACCATTCGTTCCCCCAAAGAAAGAAGTCTCGTTTCGAGTATCCTTGAAAGACGCTCCTTCATTAAACTCCAATACCGAAAGTCCATCATGATGATCGTACATCCTGAATGATTCCGTATCTGTATGGTAGAAAATAAGTCCCCGATTCGTACTCAACCAATAGCCGGAAGGGGAATCAGCCAAAATAGCATATACACTACTCGTCGGCATACCGTTGCTACCATCCAGCAATTTGCGTTTTTCAGACGTGTACTTCACCAATCCGGCATTGGTGCCGATCAGATAATCTCCACGATTGTCTTTTTGTATCACATTGGATTCATTAATCGTATTTCCTCTGAAGCGGATATTTTCAAGTGTTGAAGTAACGGTGTTCAGTCTGAAAACACCTTCTCCCTTATTGGCACACCACAAGATAGAATCGTTCTCGGAATAGATACTCAAGAAATGATTGGCGAATTCATCTTCCTCATTCACCAAAAGTTGCTTGACCGCATTCAATACCGGCTCATTGTCGTGCCATTGAAGAGTGGCTTTTATCATTCCCATCCCAAGAGTAGAAAGCCATACGATCGAATCTTGTTCATATATATCAGTTATCGATTTCACGTCCTTGTTCTCCCATGAGACATGTATCGGGCTAACACGATTAGCCTTCTGACTAAAATAACTAAGTCCCTGCTCACTTCCGATCCAGAAACCATTCTGCCGGCTTTCACCGAAAGACAGAATGACATTGTCTTTGAGTAGACTATTGGATGCAGTAATTAGTTCCACACGATGATTTCCAGCTATTTTCTCCATCTGATAATTATAGATCCGCAAGATGCCACCCCCTTTAGTACCTGCCCACAATGTATTCGATTCATCCACCAGCAAGGCGCTTACGGACTGAGAGATTTTTGAGGTATATTCACTCAGGCAGGTAGATTTAATAGAATACATATCCAGAGAGTAAATATACACTCCACTTCCCATAGTGCCTATCCACACCATATCCTGAAAGTGATCCTTGTATAAGCAATTAACGCTTCCCGGCACATCTATCTCTTCAAAAACATAACTCTCATCCTCTTTTCTGAGCAATGACAAACCACCGTTTTTTAATCCGATAAGATAATCATGATGAAACTTCACCAGAGAAGTGATTTCGTCCCCTACAGAAAGTCCTTTCTTCAAGTCGCACACTAAAACGGTCTTTCCAACCGATGTATCAAATTCATAAAGAGCCAGTGTCTCATCCACCAGATAATGCGTATGCTTGCCATCGTTGGTAGCATACAAGATACCAGCCGGATGCTGATATCCGGTCAAAGTATCCAAACGAATACTGCCCCGTTCATTCACCCGTAGGGCAAAACAACGGTTATTGCCATCCTTCTGAAATATCCATAATCGATCAAACTCATCCACAAAGAAATTGACTATTTCATTCGCTCTCAGATCCGGAATGAAAAACTGTTCGAATTTCTTTTGATCATTCAGTTTGTAATAGATGCAATTATTGCCCTGCACCAGATAGATATTTCCGGAGCTATCCCGATCCAGAAAAGCAATCCGGTTGAACATCTCGAAGGATTCGAGTGCGGTAGTTTCCATATCTATGGCATACAGTCCGTAGTGCGTCTGTAGCCAAAACAGATTCTCACCGGTTTGTTCTATCCTGTCAATTCGGCAACCGGTGAAAAAGTTCTCCGCACACTTGGGGTTGTACAAGGTGACTTGCTTTCCGTCATAAACATCCACTCCCCGACCAGTTCCTATCCACATCAATCCTTTCCCGTCTTGATGGATAGAAAAGATATGGCTACTTGAAAGATTTTCGGCATCGTTTATTTTACGCAGGTTGAATGCCTTTGCAGAAACGGTGATCTGCAAAAGAAGAAAAGTAATCAGGAAACAGAGGATTGCTTTCTTACCGGTATGGGGTTCTATCATTGAAATCATGTACAAATATAGGCTTATTTCCCCGCTCAGCCATGTCTCAGCGTGACAATTCTGTGTCTCTCAGTGACACAAGCAATATATGGCAAAGCGAGGTTTCCTTATATCGAAAGCACTTCTATACCTTTGTGGCATTAAACAAAATATCAACGCAATAATGAAAGCTACATTTACTCTCATTCTATTAATTTTTAGTTTCAACTGCCTCATGGCGGTTCCCGTTCCCGTACAGATCAAAGGGAAAGTTCAAGAGAAAGGTACAGGCAACCCGATAGAGTTTGCTGATGTTGTACTGACGAAAAAAGGCGAAACCGATCCCGCCTCATTTACCCATACTAATGAGAACGGCGACTTCCAATTATCGGGTATTGCTAAAGGAGAATATTCGTTAATGGTAAGGCTGATCGGTTATGACATCTACACAAAAGGCGGCATCAACATTACCTCTCCCGAATCAGTGACGGACTTAGGGATCATCGAACTGCAACCGTTGGAAGTCGGCATAGCCGAAGTAGTGGTACAAGCATCCAAAAGGCAAGTCATCTACAAGTTGGACAAAAAGATTATAGACGCTTCAAACAACCTCATGAGCAACGGTGGCACGGCAGTCGATATTCTTGAAAACACTCCCTCTGTCCGTGTCGATGTGGATGGTGAAGTAACCTTTCGTGGAAGTAGCGGATTTAAGGTATATATAGATGGGAAGCCCAGTTTTTATTCCGGTTCACAAGCGCTGCAACAGATTCCTTCCAGTCAGATAGAGAACATAGAAATTATCACCACCCCTTCTGCACGTTATGATACGGACGGAGAAGTGGGAATGATTAACATCATCACCAAGAAAAACAAACAGCCGGGAGTCAATGGTATCGTCAATGCGTATGGCAGCACGGCTCTCTCCAATGGAGTAGACTTCCTCTTATCCCAGCAATACAAGAAATTACAATGGCACCTTGCCGGACATTGGAACAATCCCATTCGTAAGAGCGATTTCGAACAGATAAAGACGACTATTGTCGACGACAAAACCACCACTTCCCTGTCCGACGGTCCGCGAATCGGAGAGAATTATCACTATGGACTACGGGGAGGAATTGAGTACTCATTCACCCCCAGAACGTCCGTCAATGCAGAATTGCAGGTGGTATATGACAAGTTCACCCGCGAAGGAGACCTCGATTATACAGAAACACATTCTAACTCCGGGGCAGAATCCGCTCCATCCAATTATTATAGCCGTGACGATTTTGACTTGCATTCGACAGTCAATATCGGAAAAGCCGGATTCTCCCATAAGTTTAACGACCACGGGCATGCACTTACCGGCAGCTTTATGTTGGGCTACGAAGGCAGTCCCCTTGAATATTTCCAGAGTGACCTTTTCGACAAGAACGAGCAACGCCAACAGGGACACCGTGCTTGGGAGGACGAAAAACGATGGACAGTACAAGGTAATCTCTCCTACAGCTATCCTTATAGTAAAACCGGTCTTTTGGAGAGTGGTTATCAATATCATTCGTATCTGGAGGATGGCGATTACTCGATGCAATTCTGGAATCCGGAAAAGAAAGAATTTTATTGGCGGGAGGATATCTATAACACCTTCTATTTTCAGCGGGGCATTCACTCAGTTTATGTCATGGGAAGCGACAGTTATAAGGCATTTGACTTACAGGTAGGTGTCAGAGGTGAACATACGCATCAAGTGCTGCGAAGCTCTATCGAAGGTTCGGACCGTACGGTGAATCGCTTTGAAGTGTTCCCATCCGTACATCTGGGATACACGCTGCCGCACGAACAGAAGCTGACATTCGCCTATTCGTATCGTACCAATCGTCCGGAACTCTTCTTTATGGAGCCTTACATTACTTATCGCGATTATTACACGGCGGAAATTGGTAATCCCGATATTCGTCCCGAATACATACATTCTTTCGAGCTGAATTACAAAAAGACGATGGGAGAACACACCTTGCAATCCAGTCTGTTCTACAGAAAGCGTAAAGACAAGATTGAACGCTTGCGTGTGCCGTATGAGGCAGGAGTTACATTAGATTCTATGGCTAATGTGGGTAATGACTATTCGTTGGGCGTTGAGCTAAGTACTCAGTTGAAAGTTAACAAGTGGTGGAATCTAGATGTCAATGGGAATATTTACTATTACAAGGTGATGAATAATATCCATTCGGGAGGTAAAAAGGAAACGAGTACCAATTACGACTTTACCATCAATAATCTTTTCCGGGTTCATAAGAATACGCGTATTCAGTTGGATGGAAACTTTGTAGGTCCTTCGGTTACTACGCAAGGAAGGTCTGATTCTTTCTGGTTCGTCAATCTCGCCATTCGCCAACAGTTGTTCAGTCCTCATCTGCAATCGACTCTCTCTTTTCGGGATATATTCAATTCTGCCCGTTACAGAAGTGACATTGAGACAGCCAATTTAAAGTCGATCACACGGATTCAACCGAAGTTTCCGGTAATTACGTTGACTATCAGTTATACATTCAACGACTTCAAGCGTAATTCGCAGAGTTCACGAGACAATCGCGATTTATTTGAAGGAGTAAAACACTAAAATAACTATATTTACCCAAAAACATCCATTATGAAACAAGCGTTTTTGTTTATCTCACTGGCTATCCTCTTATTGGCAGGGATATCATGTACCGGAAGAATCTCGTCTTCTCAAGTGCAAAGTAAAGTTGAAGCGAAACTGGCACCGGAATACGAAGATGTCGAGAAGAAGTTCGTCAAACTCTCGGACTTTCCCACAGATGCGGAAGGATTCATCCATTTATCCGGCAACGACGCATCATTGAAAGGATGGCGCGGTTACGGCAAAGATCATCTGCCGGGCAAATGGTCAGTCGATAAAGATATATTAGTTTTTAATAGTTCAGGAACCGGAGAAGGGGGAGACATTATTTTTGCCTTCCCTTTCCGGAACTTTGAGTTGGAACTGGAATGGAAAATATCCAAAGAAGGAAATTCCGGCATTTTCTACCTTGCCCGTGAAATTATCACCAAAGACATGGAAGAGAATGAACGGATAGAACCGATCTATCTTTCAGCACTCGAATATCAAGTGCTGGATGACGAACACAACCCGGATGCCAAACTGGGAAATAACAATAACCGAATATCAGGGGCACTTTATGACATTGTTTCTGCCGAACCGCAAAACTCAAAAGGATTCGAGAAGTGGAATAAAGCCCGAATCATCGTCAGACACGGTCACGTCATTCATGAACTGAACGATGTAAAAGTCATGGAATGCCAACTTTGGACACCCGAATGGAAAGAGAAACTTCAAGCAAGTAAATTCAGCGAAACAAAATGGCCGCTTGCCTTTGAGTTAATGAACAACAGAGAAGAAAAGTATAGGCAAGGATATATCGGACTGCAAGATCATGGGCACGATGTATGGTATCGCGATATCCGGATCAAGGTTTTAAATTGAGAATGACAAATATACTAGCAATCTGTTGTTAGTCTCCCATTTTTTCAGTTTCATCATAAGTAAATAGGGCATTCGTCGACTAATTCTATACCGAAACCTATTTTGACCTACCTTTGCATTCAAAACAAAAACATGTTATGTAACTATGGAAGGACAAATACTAATTTTTCGAACCTCTGTAAAGAATACGCAGGATATAAAACATATCGCTGCTCTTTTCACCCTATGTCCCCAAATCTACAAATGGAATGTAGGCATGGAGGACTGGGAAAAAATATTAAGAATAGAATGTCAAGGCATTACCTCGACTGAAATTTCAAAAGCATTGCGAGCTATCAACATTTATGCGCAGGAATTGGAATGAAAGTAACCCGGCTAGAGTTCCCACCATCATGCAGTGAACGTTTATCGCTCATATTGCCCATTTCGTCACAGGCACAAGGGAGTTTGTCGAATAATTCTCTACTTCAATGTATTTCAACCTATCTTTGCACTCAACAACAAAATGTTGGAGACAAAAAAGGTTTATAACTAAAATAATGAAAAGATGAAAAAAGTTCTGGTTCTAATGCTATGTGTGTTCGCAACTAGCGTATTATTTGCTCAAACAAGTGAAAATAAAAAAGCGACATTTCAACTCAGTTTTGTTCCGCCGTTAAGTACCAATGGAGAGTATGCCTATCAATACACCAACCAAGTATCTCTCAATCTTGTGGTGGGTATTTCTAAAAATGAAGAGGTGTTCACTTGGGGAGGAATCTCAAATATCATTTTAAATGATGCAAAGGGGCTTCAATTGGCAGGGTTGTCCAATTATATTGGAAACGAGGCACAAGGAGTTCAAATGGCAGGATTGGCTAACATTTCCTCAAACACGAAAGGTGCCCAGTTTGCCGGATTAATAAATATAGCCAAAGATGTGAATGGAGCCCAATTTGCGGGATTGATAAACATAGCGAAGAATGTGAAAGGCGCCCAATTCGCCGGACTTATCAACATTGCCGAAAACAGTGACTTTCCTATCGGACTGGTCAATATCATAAAGAATGGAGATAAAGGCATTGGCATCACTTATGATGCATTGGGAAGTACTGTTGTTTCCTTCCGTTCGGGTGGTAAATATACGTATGGCATCTTAGGAGTTGGATATAATCATAAAACAGACCATAATGCTTTGGTGGCAGAAGCCGGACTGGGTATTCATATCCCGGTGACATCATGGTTCAGAATTAATAATGAAATCAAAGCATCGGGCATCGGAAATAACGAACACAATTCCGATAAACCGATTCTTAACGGAGGATATTCATTGCTTCCGGCTTTCAAACTGGGTAAACACTTTGAATTATTTGCCGGAGCAAGCATTAATTATATGATATCAAAAGACGTGAATAACGATAAAGTATTCCCTAAACATTCATTGTGGGAAAAGAACAGCTCTACAAAAAGACAACAACTGTATATCGGTTATCAGGTGGGGTTCCAATACATCTTCTAGCTCCCCTTCTCAGGTGTTAATACTTGACTTCTCAGATGTTAATACCTGTCACGTCAAGTATTAACATCTGTCACCTCAGCTATTAACATCTGACAAGCTATGTCTTAACTCCCATCAAATCAGGTATTAGCTTATAACAAACCAATTATTAACTCCTTATATTTCAATGATTAAGCAAGCAAAGCATTATCTTCCGCTTCCACCTAAATCATTGCGATAACTGAAACGGCTAAACCCTGCACTCCCCCCACCGGCAGAAAGAAGTGCGACACGCAAAGAGCAAAACTCACCATAGTTATTATGATTCAGTGCAGATACATCCAGTCCATCCGTGAGCGAAGTCCATTTCTTGCCATCTTTACTGACGGCGATATTCATCATATTGCCGTCATTCTGTATTCTGGCGATAAAACGTTTGCCGATTCGATTTGGCAATTCTACTTTCTTTTCTGCATTCTGATATACCGTGAATGTCTTTCCGTCGGAAGTGACTCCGGCGTATGCTTTCTCACTATAAAACAAGATGAGACCGGCAGTATTGCTTTCACCGACTTTGATCTCCACCTGTGCTTCATACTGTTTATCGCCCACATCCACCAATAGTTTACGCCCATCGGCAGGAGTCTCTCCACAAGCATCCATCCATAATGTACCCTTCTCTAAACGAAGTGCCTCCGGAGCATATTGCTTCCAGAACGTCCATTGAAGTCCTAGCTCCGGACGTTTAAAATCATCAGATAGTTGCAAACCATGTTTGATCTGTTGTCCGGCTGTTATCGGGGTTGCTGTGGGTTTGGTACGAAACCAGCCATCTTCCGTCCATTCTATCGGCTCCATCAGTGTAGATCGACCCAAGGTATGAAAGTCTTTGGCATATCCATGATAGAATATCCACCAGTTACCATTTACATCATCCACCAATGTGCCATGTCCCTTCGACCACCAATCTTCGGTTGCACTATACGTATGTACAATCGGATTGTAGGGAGAATTTTCCCACGGACCGGTAATGTTCTTTGAACGGGCGGAAACTACCATGTGACTCGTTGCCGGACCAGCCGTTCCTCCTTGTGCCGAAGTGAGATAATAATAGCCATTGTGATAGTTCAGCTTGGGAGCTTCCAGACACATACATTCCGTTTCCCATGTATCGGGATACTTCCAGCCGTCATACACTTTCATCTTCTCACCTACCGTAGACAATCCGTCTGCCGAAAGCCGGATCACCGCACCGTCATTGACATACAGATAGCGATTGCCTTTCTCATCGGCTATATGCCCCGGGTCGATGCCGCCCACCTTCAAGTCGATAGGTTTACTCCACGGACCTTTGATGTCTTTTGCCCATACCACCCAGTTGGTGCCTGCCGAAGGATAATAGATATAATAGGTATCCTTGTATTTGATCAGATCAGGCGCCCATGCCGAGCCTTCAAACTCAGGTAGAGCACGACATATCGGTTCCCAACGGATCAAATCTTTGGAGTGCCAGATGAGTAGTCCCGGTTTATAATAGAAAGGAGAATGAGTCATGTAGTAATCCTCGTCATCACGCAAAATGGAAGGATCGGGATAATCACCCGGCAGAATCAGTTTCGGATATTCCGTCGACTCTCCGGTGTGGTGAACAATTGGTACCATCCTCCCCATCACGAAGCGAATCTCCTTCGCACCAATCAAGTCGAAATAATTAAGAAACGGGGTGAGAACCTTCTTTCCGTCCAATGATACCGACTGAACATACTTATTCTCTTCCGAAAGATTCTCGGCGATGATCTTCAAATCATGGTCTTTCAGTCGAAGCGTGATCTCCGGGAATTGGGGAGCACCGATGGCAAACTCATTGCTTCCGGGAGTGACGGGATAGAAGCCCATGACGGAGAAGAGATACCATGCCGACATTTGTCCGCAGTCATCGTTTCCATTCACGCCGTCGGGAGCATTCTTATAAATTTCGCGTACATGCTTGCGTACTAGTTCTTGAGTTTTCCACGGTTGACCGCAGTAATCATATAAATAGACGTAGTGGTGCCCCGGTTCGTTATCGTGCCGATAATGATTGCCTTCGAAGTTTTGGTCCAGTTTCTCTGCAAACTTCTTTTCGCCTCCCATCATTTCTATCATGCCGGGGATGTCTTGCAGCACACAGAATAGATAGGTCCATTTGGAACCTTCGGTCAGTCCTTGGCGGGAGTGGTCGTCGAGATCAATCCATGTGCCGTCATAGTTGCGCGGCAAGAAGAAGCCTTTTGAGGGATGATACAGGTTCTTGTAGTTGCGGCTGAATTGCATCAGTCGGTGGTAGTCATCTTCCTTTCCCATATCTTTGGCTACTTGCGCGGTGCACCAGTCGTCGTAGGCATATTCTAAGGTTCTTGACACTGATTCGGCGGTCTTGTCATCGGGCACATAGCCGATGGAGTGGTAATAACTTGCTCCGGCACGCCCTTCAAAGGAGCTCCAATAATTGCGGTCGCCGTAGTTTCTCTGCGTATCGCAATCGGGGGGAACCATCGCATTCTTGCGCATCGCTTCGTAAGCGAGATTCGTGTCATAATTGCGGATACCTTTCATATAAGCATCGGCTATCACGGCATCGGCATGAGTGCCTATCATGATGTTGGTGTAAGACGGATTGGGCCACATCGGCATCCAGCCTCCTTCTTTGTACATCTGCAATAAGGAGGTGATCCAATCACCCGTCAATTCCGGTTCAAGCAAGGTCATCAAAGGATGAAAGGCTCTGAATGTATCCCACAAAGAGTAGTCATTGTAGGAGAATCCTTCATGTATCCGGTCGTCGAAAGCACTGTAATAGTTACCGTATTCCGAGAATTCGCGGGGGAACAGATAGGAATGATAGAGTGCTGTATAGAAGATACACGCCTCATCTTCGCTGACATCTTTCAGTGTGAACTTGGAGAGTTTTTCATTCCATGCTTGCTTTGTGTTTTCGCACAAGCGGTTAAAATCCCATTCGGGGACTTCCTTCTCCAAGTTCATGCGCGCCTGTTGAAGGCTGATGAAAGAGGTGGCTATTTGTACTTTTACTTCACGGTTACTCTTTGAGAAGTCTATATAGGCGCCCATGCGTGTACCCTCCAGTTCCGTCTGTCCGGGATAGAGAGTGGAGTCATTCCAACAGCCGAAATCATTGATCGGCTGATTGAAGCGGATGATGAAGTATCCTTTGAAGTTAGGAAGTTCCGGTCCTAATTGAGAAGATTGGCGGTCGGGGTTGTATCCTATTATCTCATTCTTTTCTTTGTCGATCTTCACCCATCCTTTGATAGCTTTCAAGCGGTGGTCGTAATGATTGCACCAGTCGTTCAGCTTGGGATTCAGGTTAATTCCTTGAATGATCAGGCGGGGAACTTTGTTTTTTGGGAAGCGGAAGTTCAATAAGGCGCATCGGCTGGATGCGGTCATTTCTGCCGAGATACGGTTTCGTTCGTTATCGGTCATCGTTACGGAATAATAGTGGGGCAGAGCCTTTTCATCCTTGTGGCTGAAACTCATTTTTCTCTCTTCGGGGAGAACTCTGGCTTTCCCTTCTCCGATTTGGGGCATGACGGAGACGTATCCGTAATCTCCCATCCAGATGGTGGGTTGGTGGGAGCCGAGAAATCCGATGATGTGAGTGTCATCGTAGACGTAGCCCATCGTGCCCATCTTGTTCTCGCGTGTCTGCGGCAGGAAGCTGGTCATGGCAAAAGGTGTGCCTACGTATGGAACTGTGCCGCCTTCTCCTTTGAGTGCCGTTCCGATCAATGGGTTCACGTAGTCTGCTGCTTGTTTCTTTTGGCTGAAAGCACAGAGGCCGCCTGCACATACTACTATCAGTAATAAAAGTTTTCTCTTCATTGTATTCTTGAGTATATTGTTAGTCATAAAACGATCCACTTGCACCGATCTGCTTGCTTCACCTGATTTCTGTCTCCTGAAACATTTATCTCGTTTTCACCTTTCTTCAGCGTCACATTCTCCCAAATATAAATATTATCATTCTTCACCGGAGCCCCGCAGTCCTTTCCATTCACCTTCAGAACGAGATGATCGCAATTTGAATAAACTTTAATACGCGTCACGGAATTGTTTCTTGCAATATCTCTTTTACTTGTGATATGCACCACCGGCGCTTCCGACCATAATGACTGATAATAATAGAAAGCATCCTTCTTTATTTTCCGATCGTAAGTGACCAGACCTTTGTCATTCATCCCCGGCATATCTCCTTCCATTCTGGACGCACTTGCAAAATCGAACATGTTCCACACAAACGATCCCCATACAAACGGACTGCTTGCAATAGCCTGATAATTCTCTTCGTGCACGATCGCCTGCCACTCTTCAGGATGGAAGATACCATCGGCTTTAGGCACCTTCCGGTCGCTCTGCCAATGATGCCACACGTTGGCGCCCGCACCATATTCACTAACTGCAATGCCCTTCTCTCCCACCAATCGGTTCCAATGCCCCAAAGATGATCTCATAGTCGAAGGCTCTCCCCAATACCAACCCGGATAAGTATTATAAGCCATAATATCCGTCACTTTATTCTCCGGTCTATTCTCTATATTGGCAGCGGCAACCGTATACCGATCCGGATCTTCAGCATGCGCCAAGTCATTTAATTCTTCAACCAATGCTTTCACGTCTCCTCGCGACAACTCATTGAACAGACTCCAGCAGAATATAGAAGGATGATTGAATTTCTGCCGAATCAACTCCTTCAACTGCAACTTGATATTTTCCTCGAAAGCAGCATCCGAACGCGCTTTACCTACCAACGGTATTTCCGCCCAAACCAACATCCCTTCCCTATCGCACAGCGAATAAAAGAAATCCGCATGCGGATAATGCGCCAGCCTGATACCGTTAGCACCTATCTCTTTGATAATCTCCATATCCTGTAACTGGTCTTCGCGACTGATTGCCCAACCTTTGTCTATCCTGTCCTGATGCCTGTTTACTCCTTTTATCTTATAAGACTTGCCATTCAGCAAGAAGCCTTTTTGAGCATCAATACTGCAATATCTCAATCCAGTGTATTGTGACAGCGTATCCAACACTGTGTTACCTTTCATAATCTCCACGAAGACACGATACAAATGAGGAGACTTTCGTCCATCCCACAAGATAGGATCTTCCACATCAAATGTATTAATAAAGCTCAGAGCATTTTCCTCATCAGCACTTTCCTGCGTAGACTGACGCCCCACCAGCTCATCTTTAGCATCGAACAAACTGGTTCTGACTATCAGCTTGGAGTTTGTTTTCTTCCCGCCACTATCTACCTTTGTCTGAATAGACAGATGCGAACGTTCAGAATTAGTCTTTTGCCGAATATAAATGCCCGAAGAAGCAAAATCAAGCGGAGTGATGCAGACTTCGGGAAGCAACAATAAAGAAACAGGGCGATAGATACCTCCAAAGACGGTAAAGTCTCCCTCCAGCGGAGCAATGTACTCCTCCTCGCTATTGGATACTTTTACTTCAATCAGATTACTTCCTTTCTTAAGCCGATCGGTTATCTCGAAGCAAAAGGCATTGAACCCACCTCGGTGTGTACCTATATTCTGTCCGTTTACAGACACCTCCGCCACTTGACTGACTGCCTCAAAACGAAGAAAGGCACGCTTCTTCAACATTTCCGGCGATATATATAGTAGATAGCGATATTCACCTACCCCGCGAAAGTATTTCGGAGTCGTGCCATCCTGCGCATTCCATGTATGAGGGATGGATACTTTTTCCCAAGCTGTATCGGCTTTATCCAATCGAAATTCCCAATCTTTATCCAGAATATATTGCTGCCGCAACTGTGCGCTTAACGAAGGGAGAAAGAGAAAACATAAGATCCCGATAAGAATAGATTTCAACGATA
>OLXE01000284.1_pt1 | contig 35561 bp, 31 predicted proteins | sample 1644571 | NCBI WGS metagenome assembly OLXE01 (sample SAMEA103958161, study PRJEB25191) | human gut metagenome | biome: human-associated habitat [ENVO:00009003]; feature: intestine environment [ENVO:2100002]; material: feces | place: Germany | collected 2013/2015
AACAAACAGAAAAGCCATTTCCATTTGATAATTGAATGTCCACCAAGGCTAAATCGTACTGGTCATTGTCTAATTTCTCTATTGCTTCTTTCTGCCCGGAAACACTTTCGATTTTGAAACCTTCATTTCCTAAATAGTCCGATAATGAGGATACGATACTTTGGTCATCCTCAACTAATAGTAATTTGCTCATCATGCGTTCTCCTTATTGTCAGCAATAAATTTGCTTTTTTTATTTTGTTTATATCTACCATCAGCCGGTTTTTGGGCATCTTGGGGAATTAGCCATGCACGAGGTAGTCGAACAATTCCATCAATTCGATTTTCTTCACATAGCTTTTGAACACGACGCACCGATATTCCCCAAAGTTTAGCCGCATCCTGTACTGTCATGTATTCAAACATAGTTTACCTCCGCACCAAATAGTTATATATATTATATACGCACAAACGAATAATATCAATGGGTTATTTGTAAATACTTAAACACTAACTATAGAGCGTTTCAAAACACAAATAAAAGCGGAAATGGTGCAAAGCAAATATATTATTCTGGTAGACGAAACAAAAAAAGCGGGAGTGCAATTTGTAATGAACTGCACTCCCGCTGATTTATCTTTCCCAATCCCTGCGTTTGGGCTTTCGTTGTTGCTGTGTTTTTTGCTCTTTCTGAATTGTCCGCAGTTTCTCACGGACAGAGCGTTCTTCTGCATCTTCGTTCAGCAGATTGGATACACTTCGCTTGCTGTCATACATACGGAGCATATCATATTTTTCTCCGTAAGCATCTTGCACCCGCCGTGTGGCATTTCGCTCGTGATCGGGGCGAATTTCCTGCCTTGCTTCGTAAAGCTCAATGGGGTCAAGTTCCGCAGCCTGCTCTTGCAGCTCGGCATACTGTGTTAGAGCATTGTCCAACTCGGCGGCATACTTGGCTTCGCTGGCTTCCAACTTTTTCAGCCCGTCCTCCAAAGTGCGGATTTCTTTACGGAACATATCCGCAGTAGCATCTTCGGGGTATTGGAGCTGTCGGAGTAGCATTGCCTTTTCCGTCCGAAGTTCCTCTAAATCCTCGGTCAGCTCGGCAATCCGTTTGGCAAGGTCACGGTGCTTCAGCACATGAACGACGGGCGTTGCCTTTTTCTCGTCCAATGCCGCTTTGCGTTCCTTGCTTTTCTTTGAGATTTTGTCCGCAATTGCGGTATATTGCGCCATATCCTCACGATATATTTTTAAGGATTTGTTGATTACCTGATTGCCGCCTCCGATGTGCAAAAGCTGATATTTGAAAATCATCATATTGCTTCTCAGCCGTTCCATCGCTTCTGCAATAGCGGGTACTGTGTTCTTGACCGCCTGCATCAGCTTCTTAACGGCTGCTTTCAACTCACGCAGTAGGGCGTTGTCAGCTTTGATCTGACGGTTGAGTTCGCACCTGTCGGAGATAATGCCTCTTTGCTCCAAAGCACGAGCTATCACACCTTCGTGAACGGTGGGCTGTTCATCCAGACCTCGCTCGGCGTGGCTTCGGTGGTCGATACGGGCATCGTGACCGTACTGCTCCAAATAGCGGTTGGTCACATCTGCCCATGCAGCTCTCCACAATACAAGCTGTTCCTCGCTGTTCCAACGCTCGGAGATGGGATTTTGTCTGCCGTACTTGGTGCTTTTCGGATATTTGTTGACACGCTCATAGCCTTGCACTTCGGCGGCAGAGGGTGTCATATACACCTTTTTCTTGCCGACCTTATACTGATATTGCTTTTCCCATCCGTCCGCTTGTGCCGCCTTGAACTCGGTGGCGGTAAAGCCCCGTTCTTCTCCGTCCTTGATGCAGAGATATTCTTTTTCGGTCTTGTACTGCCATTTGCCGTTTTCATCCAATGGGCGCACCGTCAGCATAATGTGGGCGTGGGGATTGTGACCGGGCGGATACGGATCGTGAATTGCCACATCCGCACACATTCCGTCTGCGACAAAACTGTTTTCAATAAAATCGCTCAATAATTCTTGCCATTGCTCCTTTGTAAGTTCGATGGGCAGAGCCGGAACGAACTCACGGGCAAGGCGGCTGTCCTTTGTCTTTTCGTTTTCCTCAACGGCGTTCCAAAGCACACCCCGGTCTTGCCACTCGGCAGGGGCATATTCGGGCAGAAACACCTCTTGCCACACAAGCCCTTTCTTTCGGGTGTAGTCGTGTCGCACACCGTCATAATCATTCAGAATATTGGAACAACTCAGATAAGCGGATGCCGCAACAGCGGATCGTCCGTTTCCTCGGCTCACAACCTTTGCTTCCAAATGGTAGATCGCCATTCGTTCTCACCGCCCTTTCGCACTCGGTTTTTGTTTCTTTTTCGCAAAAAGAAAATGGGCGGCGTGAAGCCGTCCATATCTGCGATAAAGCTGTCGGTGACAGGTTTTCGCAGGCAGTTGGCGCAAGATTGGGTACAAGCCGTACCCCACCAAACAATCGCTCTGCGGTTGTGCTTGCGATAACTGCGTGGACAATGACAGCAGACTGCAAGTATGTGGCATTGTCCATAAGGCTTCCGCAGAAGCCGCATCCCCCTCGGAGAGCGCACGGTTGCCGTAGGCAATACCACCGCTTGCTTCGCAAGTGGTGAGTAAGTGCGCCCTTCGGGATAAAAGAAACGGGACGCTCGGTTTCCCGAACGCCCCTTGCCGTAAATCTCATCGTAAAGCCCAATATAAAAAGTCCTCCAATTTCTCTAAATCCATCGTCGCAGCAGCGGGATAGACCTTTTCCAAAATAGCACCCTCCTGAATCAGCCTCCGTGTCCTTGCTTTTCGCTCCTTGTCACGGTTTCGCATCTGTGCTTCTTCCAATCTGTGTTGCGCCTGCAATAATTTCTTCTCGTTATCGGTCATAAAAATCCTCCTGTGGTAGTAAAAAGTTCGTTTGTTGGTATCACTCGGATAGCAAATATCCGTCTGTTTGGTATCACGCTTTTTGTGAAAATATTTGTGGTAGCAAAAACGCCCCCATTTGGTATCGGTGTAATACCAAACGAGGGCGATAGTAGTATCAAAAGCTGTCTGCAAAGTCCAAAGCCGCCGAAAGTTCCTCGTCATCTTCTGCGAGGATGTCTTGCGGAACATCTTTCAGTAAAGGTGTTGAGTTGTAGAGGAAACTTTTTTCGATGATTTTCTGTATCAAGCTGAGAAAAGCATCCTCTTTTTCACGGGTTTCCAGATATGGGTCACTTGCAAGCCGTGCCTGCCGTTCAAAGTGGTCATTGATTGCCGTAACAATCGCCTTGCTGTAAGAGCGATATTGCTTTTTGTCCATTCTCTGCAAATGCTCATAGGCTCGGCGGTCATCCTCGTCCGCAAGATTGAGCCGCAGAGTAGTCGTGTAAATTTGCTTCATACAATACCGCCTTTTCTGTGGAGCTTCTGCTCGGCAAGCAGTTCATAGCCCTTTGCCGTTGCACAAATATCCTCGTTGATGATGACTCGGTCTTTCTCATAGTCACCGAAGTTTTTGAGGATGCAGCTCCCGCCGCCTACCACATAAAGACGCATCAGTTCGGGATCGTATTCATGCTCACGGAGTCTGCGGAAGATGCCGCTTGCGTACTCGATTGCAGTTTCACGGATGGCGGTCAGATAGCGTTCGCTGATGTCTGCCGTACCATGGCGAATGACACGCTCCAACACGGTTTCATCCACCGATACGCCAAACTGCTTCATCAGATTTTCACGCACGGCAAGCATACATTGATTTGTGCCGTACTTCTCGGTAAAGCACTTTTTCGCAAGCGGGCGGCACTCGTTGATATACATGACATTCATCGTGCCGTTGCCAATATCGCAGAGCATATTGATGCCCTTGAACTCACGCAGGCGATCTGCCACAGCGGAAAAGCCCTGCGGAAAAATATCCGCACCAACAAACTCCACATGATAGTCAACGCCCTTGAAAGTAAAGTCCGCACTTTCCTTTTGGAGCAGATACGCCTTGAAGCTGTCCTTCTGTTCGCTCACCCAGGTCAGCGGAAGTCCTGCGGCAAGATGCACACGGGCAGAGGTCAGCTTGCGGATATTCAGCTCTCTTGCAATGGCGGCAAGGGTGAGGATATAATAGTCGCTGTCGGTCATTTTGTCGGAGATAAATTCCTTGTGTTCCTCTCCGATGAGATAATATCTGCCCTCATAGACAAGCAGATTGCTCTTGAAGGTCGGCTCTTTGTCATAGGCGGCAACACCCGTCTTGAAACAGCAGTTGGCGGTCTTGATATTGCCGTAGCCGTGGTCGATGCCGATGATGATGGGCTTGTTAGAATAATTGTTGTTAATAAAATTCATATTGTTTCCTTTCTGCCGCTTGGCGGCAATACAAAAATAATGGTTTTGGTGGTGGTCAAGTTAACCACTACCACGAAAATGATTGCATTAAGTGAAAGTTCCCAAAATGGGAACTTTCACTTGGGGTAGAGCAGAAATCCGGTAAGTTGTCAAAATGGCAACTTACCAAACAGGGCTTCACCGCAAGTTCCCAATTCGGGGACTTGCGGTTGGGTGGCGAAAGTTATCAACTTGGCAACTTTCACTTTTGGGGATATGGGCGTCCGCAAGTGGTCAGATTGACACCTTGCCGTGTACAGGGGTGGTAAGTTCCCGAATTGGGAACTTACCACGGATTGCTCTCAAAAATCAAAGTGTCAGATTGACACTTTGATATGGCAAGTCCCCAAAATGGGAACTTGAAACAGAAACGGGCATAAAAATCAAGTTGCCGTTTTGACAACTTGAAAATAAAAGAAGCGAGCTGAAATTCATCAACTCGCTTCAAAACCTATTATGCTGTTTTCTGTTCTCGCTCGACTTCTGCCGAAGGTGGAATAACAAGTACCGCCTGCTCTTTCTTTTTTGCTCTGTTCTCTGCATTGCGTATGCGCTGCCCTTTGAGCTGTCCTTCATATCGGCACTCATCGCAGCAATACTTGACATCGCTTCTTGTTGTGATAAAGGTCTTGCCGCAGTTCTCGCAGGCAATTTCACGGCTTCGTTCCTTTGCTGCTTCCTGTCGGTAAAACTTTGCACGGCAATTCGGACTGCAATACATAGCAGCGGAACTTCGGGATTCAAATTCCTTGCCACAGCACTTACAAGTCAGCTTGAATGGCTGTCCTACGGTGTGTTTACCCGCTTTGATTTCCTGATAGCGCTCACGGCTTCTGATGCGGTGTCTGCGTAGCTGTTCCTCCCGTTTGACTTCCTCGGCGGTCAGTTCCTTTTCGGGAAGCTCACACTTACCGATGAAGTTCAGATAAATCTCAACCTCCTGCACACGGTCTCCGTCAATCCTTTCGGGAGCGTGGACGATGATTTTATCAATAAACTCGTTAATCATCGGTGTGGTCAGCTCGGAAAAATCGGTGTACTTCTTGGCAAGGGCAAGAAACTGTTCCACACGGGCGGTATCTTCCGCATAGCTTGTCAAGCAGTCCTCGGCTTCGGCAATCGCAACGGCAAGGCTTTTCTGCTCGGCTTCGTATTCAGAGAACAGGCTGTCAAAGCGTTCATCTGTGATGCGCCCGATAGCAAAGGATTCGTAGAGCTTCTTAATGATGATATCAAGCTCCGTATGCCGCTTGCGGTCTTTGTTCAGTTTTCGCTTCGTATCCTTTGCGGCTTCTGCCTGTCGGACTTGGGATGCCGCACGGACTTTGGCGATAAATTCCTCTTGATTGGAAATGGCAAAGGTACTGACGGAACGGATAGTTTCTAAAATCAGCGTTCGCAAAGATTTTGTGCCGATATAGTGACCGCAGCAGGCTTTTGTCCGCTTCTGATGTGCCAGCGTATAGGAGGAACAATCAAAGAAATCCGATGGATAGGGATTATTCTCCGTGCCGCCTCTGGAACGGTGGTTATACATCTTTTCGCCGCAGTCTGCACAGTACACAAGTCCGGTCAGCGGGTTAGCTTCGCCAAGCGTATCAATTCGCTTTGGGGTCTTTCTCAGCTTTTGAGCAAGCTCCCAAGTTTCCTTGTCAACGATAGCTTCGTGGGTATTCTCAAAAATCAGCCATTCATCTTCGGAGTTCTGCACACTGCTTTTATCCTTATATGAGAGCTTATGAGAACGGAAATTAACGGTATGCCCCATATATTCGGGCTTGGACAAAATCTGTCCCACAATAAAGCCACTCCAATTATAAGGATTTGGGAACTCCTCTTTGCTTTTCCATATACCCTTGTTCTGCTTACCGAAGTAAACGGCAGGGGTTTCGATTTTGTCATCAAAAAGAATACGGGCAATCTCATAAGGACCGTAGCCCTCAATGGTCAAGCGGAAGATCCTGCGGACAACGGCAGCGGCTTCCTCGTCGATATGCCAAGTGTACTTATCGCCCGGCTCTTTCTTATAGCCATAGATAGCACAGTTCGTAGTAGGCTTGCCCGATTCGCCCTTGACACGGATGGCGGTGCGCTGCTTGCGGCTCAGATCACGAAGATACCATTCGTTCATGATATTCAAAAACGGGGCAAATTCGTTGCTGTTCTGGTCATCGCTGTCCACACTGTTGGCAATCGCAACAAAGTGAACACCATGCTGACGGAAAAATACCTCGGTGTAAAAGCCGGTTTGCAGATAGTCACGACCTGCACGGCTCATATCCTTTACAATGACATGAGCTACCTTGCCTGCTTCAATATCTGCGATCATCCGCTTCCACGCAGGTCTTTCAAAGGTTCCTCCACTCCAACCGTCATCGGTATAGTGGACACAGTTTTCGTAGCCCCTTTGTGCGGCATAGCTTTCGAGGTATTTTTTCTGATTGATGATGGAGTTGCTATCCCCGGCTTGGTCATCGTCACGGGATAGTCTTTCGTATAAAGCTGTAATCTTGCTTTCAGTCTGTTTTACGCTCATGATGCGCTCCTTTCAGACTGTCGGCTCATTTGTGGTGTATTTATTATATCACAAGTTCCGGCATTTGTAACCCCTTCATTGCGAACAAGTCGTAAAATTTTTTCTTCCATGGTTTCTGCACCGTCATCCTTGAATACCACCTTGACCTTATAGGTAGTTCCACCGATACGGCGTGTCGTGTAAAAAGAATTGTTATTTTCGTTTTTTGCCATAGGCATTTACCTCCACATATTGAAAAATTCATAAATTCCGAGTATAATCTACTTAGTTCCGCCTTGCTGTAACCATTTATGTGGTTAAAACAGGGCAACAGGTATAAATACCTTCTTTAACGAAAATCGCCCCCGAAAAGCCTTGTGGGATAAGGCTTTCAGAGGGCAAATTCGTTACATTGCAGCTCAGGTTTTCTCCTTTGCTCTGTGCTTACGCACTCTTGCTGCGGTTTGCTTGCGGCGTGCTTCTGTGGCACACTTGTCCGAACAATAGGCTCGTTTGCCGCTTTTCAGAAAGCCCTTGCCGCATTCTTTGCAGACGGTCAGCGGTTGGGGCTCAAATACGGCTTGCAGCTCCGGCTCGGTGGGCAGCAAATCCGAACGGAACTTCCTGCACAGTGCGCTGTTGGTGAAGCAGACACCGAACATATAGCACTCACAGTCAAGCGGCAGGCAGCCATATTCCTTGTCGTAGTTGGCGCAAAGAGAAGTGACCAGTTTTTTGATCTGCCGTTTCTCTTTGCCCGTCAGCTCACGATAGTTTTGTGTCATAGGCAGTTGTCCTCCTTTCAATTAGTATCGGAAGTAATATAAATACAGACAAAATATATTACTCCCTCACTAATAGGAGAAATATGGGGTACTTAGCGGAACTGTTTTTCGCAGAATTTAAGAAAATCAAAAAAATATTTTTGAAGGGAGGTGTCCGGCGGTGCGTACTGATGATGAAAACTATGAATACGGCGGCATTTATGAAGATGAAGCCGATGAATATATAGACGGGGACGAAATTGAAGCCTTTGATTATCCCGAAGATGACGAGGACGAAAACGCCCTTTGGGATGATGAAGATACCGCCGATACGGACGAGCCTCCCGAACGGAAAAGAAGGAAGCGAAAGAAAGAGATTGTCCTTGACGATGCCGAGGATGCAGATGACGAACTTTCTGAAAAGGCACAACGGCAGATTGCAAAGGAACGGCGGCTTATTGATGAATTGGAAGCCGATGCTGAAGAACACCCTATTGAGGATGACGAGGACAGCACAGAGGAACAGCCCGAAAGGAAACTGCTCAAACGGGAGCTGCGGGCGCAGGCTCTTGCCCGTCTGGAGGATGCCGCCAGAACGCCAAAGGATTTTGAGAATGTCGTTGCATGGTGGGATAAGCTGGATGCCAACAGAGAACGCAAGGAGCGTTATCACGAGCTTTCCCGCAGCGGTGATGATGTTCCCCTTGACTATGGGGCTGCAAAGGACGGATTATTCTTTCCCGACACCTTGAATCATGTTTTGCAAAAACAAATCCGGAAGGGCGATTTTATCGACGCTATTTTCTATTGCCCTTACGATATACATGAGCTTGTGACCGAGGAATATATGTCCGATATTCTGCGGGAACTGAGCGAAGATCACAAATTCCTGTTGTTCCTGTGTGCGCTCCGGCAGTACAGCTCTACACGGATTGCCGCTATGCGAGGACAAACAGACCGAAACATCCGCAAGGTGCGTGGCACGATGTTAAAGAAGATACGAAAAAAGCTGCTTGCCGCACTGACAGAAAAAGTGGACAAACAGCAGCCGCTTAGTTTGCTTGAAAAGGTATTTTTAACGGATAACGGTGTAGATATTGAAAATACCGCTGAATAGCAGTATAATGTTAATATATTTTAGAATTATTTAGGTTACAATACATAGTGGAGGGTTTGACGATGAAAAACCTGTTTGAACGCACCTCCTCAAATTGGGTGCGATATAGTGAGTATGAATGGAAAGAATCCGAGGACGGCAAGCTGTACCTCACACCGACCAAAACGGCACAGCCGAGCATTTACGATCCGCTGAGCGAGTATCAGAGGATTGTTTTGGATGCGATCAATATTGGGCGATTGGGAACACAGCACAAATCCGAAAAGGAAGTGCAAAAAGCAATACAGCAGTTTGCGGTCAAATACGGCTTGCTTGGCTTGATGACCGCCTTGCCGACTACACCAAACTTTATGGAGTACGAAGCGGTTTATCTGCCAAAAAACCATTTCATCCGAGAGGAATCCATGTCCACGATGGACTATCTCAATCTGTTCTTTCCTTTTGATAAGCCGGATGTAGTCAAGCGTGGAATTGAATCCATGTGGAATATAAACAATGACCGTGTGATGATGGCACTTGCTATGACCATGTCGGATAAGCCGATGGCGGTCAATATGAGCTTTCAGAGGGAATATGCAGAAAGCTATGAGTGGATGAAGCAGCAGTTTATTGACATTGCCTTTACCTTTATCAGTTCTTTTCTGTTCTATGAGGACTACGATACCATGACACCCGAACAGCGGCTCCTTATGCAGCAGGGCATGGAAGCCTTTGGCGGTATTGCGCCGACCTATCGGATCGCTCTTTTGGATAAGCCTACGATTGTGTGGGATTTCCATTCGCTGATGCTTGGTATTCAGATGATGTTCAGCTTTATGTTGACGGACAGCGATAAGCCGATTCGCCTGTGCAGGCATTGTACGCAAGCCTTTGTTGCAAGCAGACCAAGTGCTGTCTTTTGTAGCCCTCAGTGCAAGAATAAGCATAATGTCTATAAGAGCAGAGCCAAAGATAAGAATGAAGGATAAGAAAGGAAACGAGGGATTCAATTTATGATAGACAGATTGATTGCCGAAGCAACTGAGTGTGATTTTAAGGTTGCTTTGGAAACGAGAAAGCCGAAAAGCTGGCTCAAAAGCGTGAGTGCATTTGCAAACGGTATTGGCGGCACATTATTTTTCGGTATTGATAATGATAAAAATATCGTCGGTCTTGCCGATGCACAGACCGATGCGGAAACTATCAGCCGCTTGATAAAAGAACGCATTACACCTTATCCGAATTTCATTCTTGTGCCGGAACGGGAGGACGGAAAGGACTTACTTGCGTTGACCGTCATATCCGGGCGCACCACGCCTTATTATTACAAGGCTGACGGTGTAATGGAAGCCTACATCCGTATCGGCAATGAAAGTGTTATCGCTCCCGATTATGTGCTGAATCAGTTGGTTTTGAAAGGCATGAACCGCACCTACGATTCCTTGATCTCGGAATATGACTTCAAGGACTATGCCTTTTCAAAGCTGCGTGAGCAGTATAAAAAGTGGACGGGCAACAGTATGACCGATAAACTGTACGATTCCTTTGAAATTCGTGATGCAAACGGTAAGCTGACAAATGCGGGTGCGTTGCTTGCTGATAATTCGCCCATTCGCCATTCTCGTCTGTTCTGCACAAGATGGAACGGTCTTGATAAAAGTGGCGGTCTTGTGGATGCGTTGGACAGCGCAGAGTATTCAGGCAGCTTGATTATCCTTTTGAATGAGGGTGTCGGCTTCGTTAAACGGAATATGAAGACCCGTTGGAAGAAAACCTCTGATTCCAGAATTGAAATGCCGGAATATTGTGAGCGAAGCGTTTTTGAAGCCCTCGTCAATGCCCTTATTCACCGTGACTATTTGGTTTTGGGCAGCGAAGTCCATATCGACATTTACGATGACAGACTGACAATCTATTCTCCCGGCGGTATGGCAGACGGCACAAAAATTCAAGAACGGGATATATATGATGTGTCATCCACACGGCGCAACCCTGTACTTGCTGATATTTTCGGTAGGCTTGGATTTATGGAGCGTCAAGGCAGCGGATTTAAGAAGATTGCCGATGCGTATTATTCGGCACATAACTTCCGCAAAGAATTAGAGCCGAGGTTTTATTCGGATTTTTCCTCTTTCCATGTAACACTGTATAACCTCAACTACAACGTTCCGATTGATGAGGCGTTAATCGACACGGAAAAGGTGTCAATCGAGGGAGAAAAGGTGTTAATCACTTCCCGAAACCTTTCAATGCAAATGGCGATTGACAGTTTAAGAGCAAAGAAAAATACAAAGAACAACGCAAATAAACTATTTGCACATATGGGATTTGACGGTATATTTGGACGCACAGATATAATGGAAATCACGGGGCTTTCTATTACAGCCGCTGGAAATCTATTGACCAACCTAAAAAACGCAGAATTGATTACTCCTGTTAGTGGATACGGAAACGGCAAATATAAGTTCATAGAGCCGAAAAAATAAAGTTTATGCCCGTTATCAGCCATCAAGCCGATAACGGGCATTTCCCATTAAGCATATACAAGTTCGGTCAATACGATTTCCTCTGCTCGGTTGCGGATGTTGTTCATTCGTCGCACCCATTCCATTTGATCGGTGGCTTTCAAGACTTCGGTCACTTTTTCCTGCTTTGCCATAGCCGACACAATGTTTTCCATACGCTCATTGCAGCTTCGGTCAATCTCGGCAAGGTGTTCAAACAATGTGCCGCTTACGGTTAAGTTTGTGTAAAGCACTTTCCGATGTTCTTTTAGATAGCTGCGGCGCATACGCCCGTACTTGCCAAGCTGATAATCCGATGCAGGGGGCAATTCAAGATTAGGAATGAAATAATCGCCCTCTTTGCGGTATGTACCACCCATTTCCTCGAATAATGATTTCATAAGCAAAAGCTCCTTTCTGTGTGAATTTGTAGCGGTTATAAGACTTTTCTGCTCCTTTCCTACAACTGCTTTTCGATTCACCACAAATGAGCCGCAGTCATATGTATTAGGTGGGAGAAACCACCCTTTACATATTAACTCTTGGTTCTGGATACTGTTCGACTCGCCCTCCCGTTCATCCTCCTGACTGAGACGCGCATACAAAATATCATAGGGTTCGCGGTTTGCCTGTTTCATCATATTCTCCTTTCTGTTACGGCAAACCAATACGGATCAACTCAAACATACCGTATCAGGGCCCGAAAGTCTATCCCCAAAGGGGATTTTGTTTTTCTTTTCCTGAATTTCGATATATTCCAATAACCGGGCCGTAGGCGTTTGTGCGGCAGCAGGAAAAAAAGACCGGACCAGAAATTTTCGCTTGCCTGCCATCATGGCTCTGCTTACCAGTTTCCCTTCCGGCACATCCGTTATTCTGGAATCACGGAAGTCAAGCGAAACAAATCCGTCTTTTTCCGGATGGATCACAGCCTCCGTATCACCGCATCCGCCTGATACGCCGGTTTCCAAAAAACTCTCAAGTTCTGTCCCAATATTACTCAGTGTACATCTCTCCCTTCTGTATTTCCTTATCACAGCGAATGCTGCCAGACCGATTCATTCTCCTGATCATCTGGTTTGTGCCCAAGAGCAATTTTCTTCCTCCGTTGTGTTTGCCAAAGTTTGCGGTCAGTATGCCTGGGTTTGACTGTAGAGTCTTTCACAGGAAAATCGGACGGAGCAGGCTCCAAAGCTTTTCCCAACTGGACCATGCTACCCAAAGCATACCGCCAAGAACCGGGAACGCTGCCAGTCCGAGAATCAGGCTGCGCCAGGGGATTGGCGGCAGCTCCAACCTGGGCGCAGAGAAACGCCGCGCGTTCTTCCTCCCATCCTGTTGCAGCAGCGTCCGTATCCGGGCCACATCCTGCGACAGGGCCTCTATCCGGGGCTGGGTGGGGCAAGCAGCCGTCCGGATGGAAAGCTCCCGCAAAACGGCTGTCTGGTCCGAAAGACGGCGCTCTAATCGGTCCATTGCAATCAGCAGTTCCCTCCAGTCCTGTTGTGTTGGCGTCGGCGGAAGTGTAGTCCGCATCTGCGGCAAAGAACACCGGGATGGATTCAGCCGCTTCAGTTCTTCCATGGATAATTTCTGTTCGGGTCCGCAATTCAAGTTCCATGACCTCCTTCCTGTATCGTTCACTGTGGAGCCGGTCGTCTCTGCACTTCATTCCCTGAGGTGTGGTGTAGGTAATGCTCTTTCGGCTGTCCGTCCAACGAACCCCATATCCATCACTCTGCATCAAAGCGATGAACTCTTCTTTGTTAGACGCATACCGCATACATTGATCAATGGTGTCTATAAGGCGGAACTTCCAGCTCTTGCCCTTGGCCGCAGAACGGTATTCCCGTCCGTCCATACCGTGGGTTCTGTTCTTTCCCTGTTCCCGAGGAAGAACAGAGAATCCATATTTCATACACAGTTCATCTGACATCTGCCGCAGAGCGCGCAGGGTATCGGGCCCCTGACGGAGCATCCTGCCCGTTCCATAACATACCGAATTGACGATGAAATGGGTGTGAAAGTGCGCTGCGTCTAAATGCGTGGTGATGAGGACCTCATTGCACGGCCAGGCCCGCGCCGCGAACTCTTTCGCCAGCCGGTGAGCCTGCTCCCCGGTGATTTTTTCTTCCGGGGAAAAAGATTGGACATAGTGGTAAAACCAGACCGGGCTATTCTTGCGGTGTGTGGTCCGGGTGGCTATGAACTCCTGGGCCGCCAGACGGGGCGTACAGTTCAGCCCGCTTGCCAACGGATGACCGGTCTGCGCAACAGTCTTTTTCGCCTGAGATACATACTGGGCCACACTGCGGAGTGTCCCGCCAGTCTGTCTTTTGTACTTAATGAATGTGACTGTAGCCATCAGCGTTTTTCCTGTTCCGTCAGCTTCTGCAATTTAAGATAGATCCGGCTGAGCATCTGCCAGACCTCTCCCAAATGGATCTCTTGGATCCTTCCCATATTGGACAGAACCGCCAGCTGGTTAATGCTTCGGCCAATGCCCTTGAGTTCGTGGGTGATTTCTTCCAGCCCATCGATCACTACTACACGATGCTTCAAAGCGGCCGCACGGACATAGGCTCCTATGGACATATGCGCCGTTTCTGCTTTGAACCGGATTTTTTCGTATTGCTCCGGCGTAAGACGGAGCGTGATGCGTTTTTCCTTTTTCTGTTTCACTGATACCTCCGTAAAGTGGGTACGGGCTTCCGCCCGCAACATCGCCGGTCGGCCGGCGGCGCCAAGTCCGACAAAGTCGGACAGGCGCTCTGCTTGCCCTCCCTGAAGGGAGGATTTTCCGTTCATCGGAGCCAGCCCCGTTCTTCTCAGACACAGGACTGCATAAAAGGAAGGATGCAAGGGTGCAAAGTTTTTAGAACGCTGCATCCTTACATCCTTGCTCCGGCAGCATCCAGTACCATTGGCTGCCGCGTTTCTCTGAAACGATTCCCAGGTTCTTTTTGGCGGTCATCAGAGTCCGTTCGGATACACCCAGTTCTTTGGCACGATTCAGAACCGCCTCCGCAGTAGCGGCTTCCCTGAGCATTCGCTCCAATTCTTCCTCCATCTGGAGGGTTTTGGTCTGAAGCTTTCCGCTCCCGCTGAGTACATCGTCTACTGAGAGATCACAGGTCCCTTTCCATTTAAATCCCCGTTCTCCATCCAACTGAAAGGCGATCGATTTGCCTTCAGGGGCCAGACTGTTTTTGTCCTGTGCAACGATCCGAACGGCAGGGTCATCCCTGAGCCGCCCCACTACCAATACGCTTCGGGCTGCTGCCCGAAAGTCAATGGAACCCAATCCACGGTAGCCTGATTTCAGCCCCTGGGCTTTGTTCATGTGGCCGATAAGGATCACCGCACAGCCGGTACGCTCCGCCATGGCCGCCGTCCGCTTCAGGATGGGCCGCACCTCGTTGGCACGGTGCATGTCCACACCGTCTCCCAGATATGCTTGAATGGGATCCAGGACCATGAGCTGCGCACCTGTCTTTCGCAGCGCCTGTTCCAACCGTTCATCGGAGAGGTTCAGCTCCCGTTTGCTCTCGTCAATGACCAATACCCGGGCGCAGTCCGCTCCGGCGGCCTCCAACCGCGGCTTGATGGTGTCTGCTAACCCATCCTCCGCTGTCTGGTAGATCACGTTTACAGGTTCAGGAGCCTGTTCGCACTCCGGCAAAGGCTCACCCCGGGTCAGAGCTGAGATGACCGCCAGCACAAATGTAGTTTTTCCTTCGCCTGGATCTCCCTGCACAATGGTCAATTTCCCCCGCGGGAGGTAGGGGTACCAAAGCCATTGCACATCCTCCGTTTGGATATCCCGCATGGAAATCAGTTTTAGTTCTGTGTTCATGCTTTCACGACCTTTCCCAAGAAAATAGCCGTCCCCATGAGAATGGGAACGGTCGGGATGTTTTCTCCCGCTTGATTATTCTCTGGATTTTGATAGAATGAGAATGTCGCAAGACAGTATCCGAACAAATATGCGACAGAAGGTGAAGCTATGCCGCTGGGACTCAGACAGAACAACAATCTTCTGCACCTGACACTGGATATCTGGCAGGAACAGATTTTTTTCAACGAGGCTGCGTATCCATCCGGATATTTCGCTGCTGAAATTCTGAACGTCAATGACGAAACTTTGAGGGAACTGTTCACTCACGGCGGCGGGATAAGCCATCAGATGGAGTCGTTGGTGTGTGCAGAGCAAAGCCGGTTTGTCAAATTGCTGCCGGAGCTCCGCTCTTCGGTTGAGAAAATTCTTGACGCCTTGTGGCAGTGCCCGCCGTACAGCATGCTGGATAAGGAACAGGAGCTCCGCGCCATAGAGCTCCTGTTTTCAGATGCATCCGTCAGAGATTTGATGGAGCCTGAATCTCCCGCCCGTCAATTTTTCTTTCGTTACCTGACAGCTGTATTCAGCATCCCCCTTGGGATCTTTCATTTTTCCGTGGCGGGCCGATATTTTGAGGAGGGCTATCTGCAGCGGCTGAAAAAACGGACTGAGACATCTTTTGCCGTGGCGGCGCATGACTGCTTCAACAGCAGCGACTTCTGGACGATGATGGAGCAGCTACCCATGGCAGGTATTGAAGCATTCACCGTTTCGCCGGCCATCTCATCCTCCTACACCTTTGCCCGCAGTCCCAGGGACGAAAAGGAAATGGTGTTCGTCCAACGAATCAGCTTTCCATCGCCGATCCATTTTTACAGCTTCGATTTAATGAACGGCCTGCATCATGCCCATGCCCCCAGCCAGTGCCGGAACTGTGGGAAATACTTTCTCACCACCAATGGCCGTATACCCAAATATTGCAGCGGCAACGCGCCTCAGGATGCAGGCATGACATGTCGGCAGTACGGAGCCATGATGCGGCAGAAGGAGCAGAACAGGGAGCACCCCATCTACCGTCTGTTTTCTACCCGGACCAACACCATCCGCAAACACCACCAGAGGGGGAAAATATCGGACGACCTGCGCCGGGAATCGCTTCGCCTTGCGGAAATCTGTCGGGACAAGGCCCTTATGGACAACGGGTATGCGGCGGCCGGCTATGCTCGGGACATGGAGCAGGAGCGGCTTTATGCGGAAGCTCGAAAGCGGGTGGCTCCGTGACAAAGCAAATGTATTCCGTTGCAGGAGGGGGGCCCGGCAACGAAGAGCTGGCGAGGCGGCTGCAGACAGGGGACGTGCTTGCGGCAGCTCAATTGGTTTCTCAAAACGAAGGTTATCTGACGGTTTTAGCCAGAAGCTGCTGCGAACCCTTTTCTCAGCATTCGCTGGAAGAAGACCTGAAGCAGGAAGGTGCGATGGCGCTGCTGTCGGCGGCCGGACGTTTTGACTTTGATGCGGGGACAAAACTCCTGACCTTTGCCACACCCATTGTTCAAACCGCAATGCTGGACTGCGCTGCCAAAAGTTTTTCCGCCCTGCCGCTTCCGCCCAGCCGTTATTATCAGCTGCGTCAAACAGCTTTCCTTTGTGCAGTTCACGGACAGGCTGCGGAACCCGATCTTCTAATGAAGATTCAGGACAAATTGAATGTCTCTGGCCGTACCGCCAGGCGTTTGCTGGAAGAATACCGTACGGTATTCCAAACTGAATCACTGGGAGAGCGTATCTTTGAGCTCGGATGCGGAGGAGACCCGGCTGTATCCTATGACCGCCATATGCGAAGGACACTGCTCCGCCAGAGAATAGCGGAAATCTTGAAACCACGGGAACTGACTTTGGTCCGCAGCTATCTGGGACTCTGTCATCCGGATCAAAAAGGCATGTCCTTTCAGGAACTGGCCGTTCGTCTGAACTACAACGGACCCAGCGGCGCGGAAAAGGCCTACAAAAATGCCATCAACAAATTAAAGAAGCAGCTCCATGGCGGGGCATACGGGCGATGGTTGGATGTCCAGCAGGCCATCCGGGAGGCACAGTGCGGAACAAAGGCGGATTGAGAGCATGTTCTGCCATTGTTTTCAGAGTGCCCGATTGGTGACTTTGCGCTTCTTTACATTAAAGCGTCTTCTTCTACATAACTTGTTGCATTCACATTTATATTCTGTATACTGAAATTACCAAATCGTGGTTGCCCCGTCGTCCGGCAACTGTCGAAAAAACAATTCATTTTTGGGGGTGAGAATTTTGAGCATTGCAGCTTAATACCATTTCGAAAAGCGCATAAAATCAGCCCACCTAATATGATCCACTGCGGATGTTTTTCGTTCATTCTGATACCTTTCAAGTAAGAACAAATTTTACTGTTCTCACAAATTTTAAGCGTTATACTATTTGAGTATTGAACATGCTTTTCACAAGCGTACCGGTACAGGCGTTTTCAGCTGAAGAGCCAGCACCGCGCATCCCTGTTTCAGCGCCGTTTGAACATCCGGAGTCTGTGGTCTATGAAGCGAAGCAGCAGGAGGCTGACGAATCTGCCAGCGCATCAGCGTCCACGTCGGACAGTACTCCGGCGGAATCCGCACCTCCTGTTTCACCCAGCGCTTCGCAGGCGTCGTCGTCTTCGCAAAGTGCTTCGGCAGAAACGACGGAGAGTATCAGTATACCGTCCAGTAGCTCGAATGCGCAGACGTCTGGAGACAGCAGTACATCTCCGGAATCCGCGAATGCTTCTGAGAGCGCAAGCGAAATTGAAGCGGCAGAAGATGTAAGTAGCCCTGTGGAAACTCCGGCAGAAGGAACATCGGAAGAGCCACCGCTTACGCAATGTCGAAAATGCTGACGCTTCCCGAAAACCGGGACTATACTCTTGCCGAACTGCTCCTTATCAATCGAGAGAAACCCGACACAGTGCGTGAACCGGTAAAAAGCTTGAAACCGCAAGCACGCTCATTGCGTAGCACGCGCCAAATGCTTCAGCAGCGCACCCATGGCCGGGTTCTGCAGCCCGGTCTTCGAGGGCCGGAAAACCAGCAGACTGCCGCATGTGGGCTCCGGCGTCAGCAGGCGCAGGTCCGGGCCTGCGCAGCTTTCGGCCACACGCCGGGAAAGCATCGCAACGCCCGCGCCGCTGCGAACCATACGGGCGATGTTGCCCGCGGCCGCGCCGGTGTACCCAACCTGCGGTGAAAAGCCCGCTTTGCGGCAAAGCTCCAGGCTGGTTTCCAGCAGGCCGGTGCCGGCGCTCAGCAGCAGAAAGCGCTTGCCGCTGAACAGCGAAAGCGGGACGGCGCCTTTTGTGGCGCAGAAAAGTTTTTCGGGCACCAGAAGAACAAGTTCATCCTTGCACAGGATGACGTCCTCCGGCATCACGGGACCGTCCGGGATGCGGAAAAACGCTCCGTCACAGCGCCCGCTCTGGATGAGCGCGGGCATGGCGGTATTTTCCCGTTCCTCCACCATGAGCCGCGTGCGGGGATACGCGGCGGAAAAGTCCGCCAGCATTTGAGGAAAGCCGTAACAATCCGCGACGGGGAGTAGCGCAAGGCGCAGGCTTCCGTCGGGGTGGACGGCCTGTTCCAAAAGCTGATATTGGCGCGCCAGCGCCTGTGCCGGAGGATATGCCCTGCGGCCTGCGTCCGTCAGCTCCGCCCTGCGATGGGCGCGGTCAAACAGACGGACGCCCAGCTGGAGCTCCAGCTTCTGTACCTGCTTTGAAATCACCGGCTGAGAAAGAAAAAGCGCGTCCGCAGCGGCTGAGAAGCTGCCGGTATCCGCCACGGCCAAAAAGGCCTGCACCCATTCCAGATCCATACGCCGCACCTCGCAATATATTCCGTTCTGGAATATATTGTACAGTAAACCAAAATTGATGGCAAGAGCTATGAGCGCTACAATAAAAGAGAAGAAGCAATGTGTCTCAATTTTATGGAAGGGATGGTCGAGGATGAAAACAGTTTGTATGTTTTTTGCGGCACGCCGCTATTGGGCGGATGAAGAAAAGCTGCGTTCCGCCTATGAAACGCTGGCGGCTCAAATGGGGGAAGGTATAGAATGCTGCCTTGCAGCGGACGCAATGGAAGAGGATAAACTGCCGCAGGGCGATTGCCTGATCGCGGTGCCCATGAGCGGCGCCGTGCAGCAGAACATCCTGGCGGCGGCAGCGGCCTATGAAAGCGTGGTGCTGTACGGCGCGTACATACGAGGCAATGCGCCCGGGGCACTGTGCAGCGAGATGCTGCGCTGCAACGCAGCCCCAACGCTGATGGATACGTGGGCCGTGCTGCGGCGCACGACGCCCGGCACACAGCTTGCGCTGAATGAGGCGCAGCTGAAAGATGCTTTGCAGGTATTGGCTGCATACAATGCGGTGCGGGGCGCTACTTTGCTGCAGATCGGGCATACTGAGCCGTGGGTCATCAGCAACGCGTCCGAGCCGGCGGTATATGAGGCGCGTTTCGGCGTGAAAATTCGTTTTGTGGAACAGGACGAACTGGCGCAGCTTTATCGCGGGGCGCAGCGGGAACAGGCGCAGACATATTATGACTGGTTCGTGCAGAACAGTACCGGATGCGCGGAGCCCACGGACGGTGCATTGTGGGATGCCTCGCGTATGGCATGGGCGCTGATCACGCTTTTGGAGCGGTACGGTGCACAGGGAGCAGCCATCGCATGCTTTAATTTGCTCAGCGAGGGGACGACATCCTGCTTGGGCGTGAGCTATGTGAACGACTGCACGCCCATGGTAGCCGCCTGTGAAGGGGATATGGACAGCGCGGTCACCATGCTGATGATGAAACATCTAACCTCCACAAAATTGTGGATGGCGAACCCCGGCCTGCAGCCGGACGGGACGGTGAACTTTTCGCATTGCACGGCGCCCATCTGCTGCATGGGCGATCCGCTGCCCTGTACGCTGCGCAGCCATCATGAAAGCGGCATCGGCGTCAGCCTGCAGGTAGAGCTTCCTCAGAAAAAGCGTGTGACCGCCTGCCGTATTTCCGACGAGGCTTCCAAAATGACGGTCCATCTTGGATACTCTGCGGCGGGGCCTTATGAAACGGCATGCCGCACACAGATGCATGTGCGGTTCGACGATGCGCCGCATTATCTGCGCACGGTGCTTGGGTGCCACCAGGTGTTTGCTTTTGAGGATGTGGAGGAAAAACTTCTCAGGCTGGCGGCCCTGTTCGGCCTGGATGTGCTGTAATAGCACGCGGTGATTGGAATTTTGGTGTTTCGCAGAGACAGATCACCGAATGGAACAAAAGGAAAGCAGAATACATAGCTTGTTAGGAAAGAAGGAACGCCTATGCGTCTGGCAATAATCGGAAGCTCTGGACATTATCCTGTTGTTCTGGAGGGACTTTCAGAGCAAGAAGAGATGACCATATGTGCCATTGCACCGGGCTGCCGTGAGGAAGACATAACGCCGTTGGCTGAGGCGTGTGCAGAAAACGGACACGCGCCTGCCGTGTGGGAAGATTGGAAAGAAATGCTGTCTGCAGAGCAGCCAGGCCTTGCGGTGATAAATTCCTGGTTTGGGAAAACGGCAGATATGGTTTGCTGGTGTTTGTACCACGGAATTCCCGTATATGCGGAAAAGCCTCTCGCCGCAAGCCCAGAGGAGCTTGTCCAGGTGCGCCGGGCATGGGAAGAAACAACCTGCCCTTTAGGAGTGATGTTGACTCTGCGGTATGAACCGTGGTTCCTGACGATGCAAAAGGCGGTAGAAGCTGGACAGATCGGAGATGTAAGGCTTATCCATGCGCAGAAAAGCTATAAGTTAGGTCGGCGCCCGGAATTCTTTCAGCGCAGAAAGGACTTTACGGGCCTGATCCCCTGGGTAGGCATCCATGCAGTCGATTGGGCAGTGAGCTTTGGCGGAAAATGCGTACAGGCAATGGGCTGGCATACCACGATGCATAACCGTGGAATGCATGATATGGAGATGACGGCCGTCGCCATGCTGCGGTTTACGGATGATGCTTTTGCGACAATCTCAGTGGATTATTTACGGCCGGATGGGGCCGCGCGCCATGATGACGACCGTTTGCGCCTAACAGGTACGCTGGGAACAATAGAGGCCGTGGATGGGCAGGTCTATTTGGAAGACCGTACAGGTCCCCGGCGCGCCCTGCCGTTGCTGGAGGGGCAGAATCCGTTTGCGGCATTTTTACATTTGCTGCAGAAGGGAGAGACGGCCGGCTTGACGCAGGCGGGTATAGAGGCGACACGCATCGCGCTGGCGTTGCGTGAAGCGGCGGATACAGGAAAAATACAGGAGGTTTGAATCAAATGAAACGGTATCGTATGGCAGTCGTGGGCCTGCATTTTGGGAAATGGCTGATTGACAACGAGATAATCAAAGGATATGCCGCGCCTTATTTTGAGCTTGCCGCAGTTTGCGACCAGAATGAAGTACTGGCTCATGCATGTGCGCGGGAGTATCATGTAAAAGCTTACACCCGCCTGGAGGATGCGCTGGCAGACCGGGACATTGACCTGGTCACGCTGATTACCGGTCCCAACCATCGCGCGAAGCTTTTGGACAAAATCGTGGATGCAGGTAAGGCCGTGATGACGACAAAACCCTTTGAAACGGACGCAGCCGAAGCGCTACGGATATTGAAAAAGGCAGAAGCTGCAGGCGTTCCGCTGTTTATTAACTCACCCCAGCCGGTCGCGCCGGATGATATTGCTTGTATCCAGGAATGGCAGGAAAAATACGCATTGGGCCGTTTGGTCGGATATCATGCCAGCAATTGGGCGAGTTACCGTGAAGATCCGGATGGTACATGGTACGATGACCCGGAGCAGTGTCCAGCTGCGCCGCTGCTGCGGCTTGGAATATACTGTATGAGTGATTTGAGCTGGTTTATCCCGGAGGATATCGAAGAGCTGACGGTTGTGCAGTCGCGCGTTTTTACGCGGCGTCCAACGTCGGACAACGCACACGCAACGGTCAAACACGCAGACGGGACATTGGGAAGTATTTATTCTTCTTTTTGTGTTGGAGACGGAGAAGTCTATCAGAACCGTTTGGAGCTGCAATTTGAAGGAGGAAGCGTGACCAGAAAAATCAATAGCATGCTTTTGCTGGAGGATGATTTTATAGAACTTGAACTTTCGACGCAATATCATGGAAAACACCTGACAGAGAAACGCACCTTGCCGAAATACGGAAGCGGCTACCGTTGGGATTGGATGCATCATGTATTGAACGGGGAATCGCTGCCCGAAAAGCATACGCGGCCGGAGCAAATTGCCAAAAGCATCCGCTTGATTGAAAAAGTAAAAGAAGCTGCCCGTGAGCAGCGGAAATAATTCAAAGGGCCCGGCTTCTGCCGGGCCTTTTGAATGAATGGTCAAGATTCTTTTCCTGCGAATTGAGAGGGCGTGTATCCGGTGTGTTTTTTGAATACCTGACTGAAATATTGAGGATTTCCGCCCAGGCCGACTGCTTCGGCAACGTCTGTGATTTTTGTATGCGGGGTGTTTTGCAGTATTGTTTTTGCCCGTTCCATTCGCAAAGACGAAACATAGGAAGAAAATTTTTCTCCGGTCTTTCGCAAGAACTGTTTGCTGACATAATTGACATTCATGAACAGGACATTCTGCGCGATCCCTTTCAGGGAAAGATTGGGGTCTGAAAGATGATCGTTTACATAGGTCAGAACCTTTTGAATGTAATCGTTCCCGCCGCATTCGCCATTGTCCTGGCGGGAAAGCCTGCTCAGATGCTCCAACAGAAGAGACTGCACTTCAAATACACTGGAACAGGAATAAACAGCAGCTATGACAGGCGCGGCTTCGGTGCCGACATCAGAGACGTGAGCGGGAAGAAGCTGATAAAGCATTTTGGTGGCAACCGTTCTGGCTGTATCGATGTCGTATACTTGTGCGAACAGCTGGTTCAATTCCCTTGTCTGAGCATCGGCGGACAATTGGGGGAAGGTCTGCATCAAATTGCATCCTGCCTCCAAAAGCTTGTGAACAGATGCGGCGGTATTGTACAGCTCACGAAAGCTTCCATCGGGAAGATATTGATTTACACTGTCGCAAACACGAAGTTCCGGTACAAGAGAACGAAGCATCAAATCTGCGGAAGGGTAGTATTTGGCTGCACAGGTAATGGGGCTACCATCTACCTCAAGCTGTGAAAGCTCGGCTTTTAGCTGCTCTGTATCCTCCCGTCCGCTGATGCGCAGTACAAGAATGGCGACATTTCGGATTGCAAGCAGCCCGAAGAACAAGCGGGCGCGATGGCGGGCGATGCAGGCATGGATTGCATCGGACAGGCCCGGGGGCATCATACCGCCTCCATGCGCCAAATAAAATGTGGCAAAGTCGGTATCCGGCGCTTTCAGCATAGCGCAATAATCGTCAATCTCTTTTTCAATATCGCTGTCCGGCAAAAAAATGTCGTTTAAAAACTGTTCCTGCATGGTGGCTTGTACGCGGTTTTGCAGTAGCATGTTTTCCTGACGGAGCACCTGAAGCGTTCCCAGTTTTTCTCTGCGCTTTTTCACGCTTGTAACAGCATTCAAAATCTGTTCCCGGTTGCAGGGCTTAAGCAAATATTGGTGTACTCCATATTGCAGTGCGCGCTGTGCAAAATCGAACCGCTCATAGCCGGAAATAATAATAAAAGAGATTGTCTCGTCGATGGAGCGGATGCGCTCAATCAGATCGAGGCCGTTCATTCCGGGCATATTGATATCGAGAAGCACGATATCTGGATACTCATCAAGAATCATATTGTAGGTTTCGATGCCATCCCGGCAGGTGCCGAGCAATTGTATTCCGTTGCTGTTCCAGTCGATGATTCGGCTGATTGTCTCGCGGACCAACGGTTCGTCATCGGCAATGATCATACGCAGCATAAAGTACCTCCTGTTTCAATGGCCGGAAAGCGGAACAAGGATTTCGACTGTCGCGATATTATCTGAATTGGAAAAAGAAAGTCCGTACGCATCTCCAAAAAGCAGTTGAATGCGAGAATGAATATTCAGAAGCCCAATTCCGAACCCATTGGGCGTTATTTCTCCGCTTTCCAGTTTTTTTAGAATATCAGGATCAATTTCAGACCCTGTATTGCTGACGGAAATTACCGCACAGGTTTCATTCTTCTGCTGTGCAGACACAAGAATAGTGCAGGTATCTGCATAGGGCTCCAAAGAGTAGCGAATCGCATTTTCAACCAACGGCTGTAAAATCATCTTCGGCACGGGGACTGGCAACAGAGAAGGCATGATATCTGTGTGATAAACCAAACGGTCACCATACCGTATTTGCTGAATGCGCAGATAGTGATGCAGCAATTCCAACTCGTTCTGCAATGGGAGCGTTTCGGATTTTTCACTTAGGGTGCTTCGCAGCAAAGCACTTAAAGATTCGACAATGGCGGGTATCGTGGGAGCATTGAGCGCTTCCGCTTCCCAGTTGATGGCGTTGAGCGTATTGTATAGAAAATGCGGGTTGATCTGCTGCTGCAGGGCTTTGAGCTGCGTATCTTTTATCAGAAGCTGTTTGATATAGTTGTCCTCAATGAGAGTATTGATCTTGCAGACCATATCGTCAAACTCATTGTGCAGCATGCCAAGCTCATCATGCCGTTGTGTATAATCATAGGAGGACGCTGGAGTATGGTTCTGGCCGGCATTCCCCTTATAATAATTGATTTTCTCTATCAGCGTGCCCAAATGACGGAGCAAATTGCGCACAAATAAATGGCTGAAAGCAACGGTAAGCGCAACAACTGCAAGAACAATGACAGCACATAAAATATTATTGCGTACCAGCGTGCGGAATATCTCGCTGTATGCCGGAGCCAGAATACAGGTATAAGGCGTGGAGGAAATGGGCTTTTGTACGATGAAGCGCATGACGCCGCCTATGCGTTCGAGCCTGTACGAGGTGTCTCCTGAGTTGGAAAGATACTGTTCCACGCCCGCGTCTCCATATGGATAGATCGCCTGCTGGCCATGCGCCAGATACAGTGCAGTGTTGTCGATGCGGGCAAAAGAGGTGACGCTGTCTTTTACCATCTTGTCCAGATCCAAATAAAGTGTAAGGACGCCAAGCTCGGACAAATCCATATTCCTAACACGGCGTATGGTGCGGGTGCAGACAAGCTGGGGCTGTCCGTCCATATCTTCCAGCACCAGAAAAGAGTATGCGCCCTGTTGGAAATTTGCAGCGGCATGAATTTCTTCTTGGTTTTTCTCTGTATCCGTAATGGTGCGTTTCCCTAAAATCAGGCTGCTGGCTCCCCCGTAATCCAGGTGGATGCACTCAATATATCTATTATGATTACTGTATCCGGTCAACTGCCGGCCGAGCGTGGTCAATGCAGCTTTGCGGGCGATCTGATCTTCACTTTCGCGGGCGGTGACAAGCGCCTGTTGAATCGTTTCATTGGTAGCGATCTGCCGGGAAAGTTCAGCGGTGGTTTGGAACAGTGAAGCGAGATTTTCAGCAGAGAATGTAAGGGCGTCTGCCGTTCGCTTATAGATCATCTCGTTGTAGGTGTCGGCCAGGCGGAAAGAGGCCCAGATGAACGCCGCGCACAGTATCCCCACACAGGAGAAAATCAAAAATGTAAATTTTGTTTGCAGTTTCATGTCGCGGAACCAACGCTTCAACACACAGCATCACTCCCTTATACGCTACAGCGGTATCCCGTTTATTATTGTAAAGAACCGACAGGAAGAATGCAATGCAGCGAAATGGAGTAGGGACAATTATTTTCGGAAAACACACTTTTTTAAACGGAAGAACACGCTTTTTTGAACGTGAAAGAAAAAAGACATTTTTTTGGAAATAAACAAAGCGATTCTTTTTCTTCACGAACCCGTATATTTGCGGTATGCTTAAATCACGGAAGCGCAAAAGAAAAACTGCGCTGGAGAAAAACGGAAAATTAAGGAGGAGCGTACATGAAAAAGTTACTCAGCATCGTATTGTCTGTCGTGTTGGCGGCGGGCCTGCTGGCTGGCTGTAGTTCAAGCAGCTCTGGCAGCACAAGCACTGCCAGTCAGGGTTCGACGCCTGCAAGCACTGCGTCAACGGACAATGGGGAGAAGAAAGTCATTCGCGTTGCGTGGTGGGGCGGCCAGGCGCGTGCGGATATGACGACGCAGGTCTGCGAAATGTATATGGCCGAGCACCCGGATGTACAGATCGAAGTGGAATTTTCCGATTATACAGGTTATTTTGACAAGCTGGCTGTTGAAGCGGCGTCCGGAACGATGCCCGACATTTTCCAGGCGACCCGTGATAATGTGGTCGAGTTCAGTGACAAGGACCTGCTTCTGCCACTGAATGAGTATGCTGACAGCGGCGTTCTGGATTTCAGCCAAGTGTCTGAAGATGCAAAATCCACGCTGACGCGCGACGGCAACCTGTATGGTATCATCTTAGGTTCTATCGCGGGCGCGATGAGCTATGACCCGGATGTCGTGAAAGAGGCAGGCGTTGAGATTTATGATGCAATGCCCTGGAGCGAATTCGTACAGGCCGCGAAAACGATTTATGAAAAGACGGGCGTCCAGACTTCGTTCGACAGCGGAGATCCGATTACGCAGGTGGCAATGATTGCCCGTGCCAAAGGGTATCAGCTTTACAGCGAAGATGGAAAATCCCTGGGTTTCCCGGATGCCAGCATCCCCACGGAATATTTCCAGCGTTACGAAGACGGTTTGAAAGAGGGCTATATCGTCGATCCTCAGATTTATGTAGAGCGCGACGTGGGTGCGGTAGAGCAGCGCCCGATTGTAGACGGCATGGTGTGGAACGATTTTGGTTGGTGCAACGCACAGGGGCTCTATGATGCGATGCAAGGAGCCGGCCGGAATATGGCTATGGTGTCCTACCCGGTTGCCGATGATGCGACCACGCCATCCAACTACCTGCGTGTGGGTACAAGTTTCCATGTAAGCGCAAACACGCAGTATCCAGAAGTCTGTGCGGATTTCCTAAGTTATTTCATGAACTCTGTTGAAGCCAATAAGGTACTGAACGCCGAGCGCGGCGCACCTGTCAACAATGAAGTTTTGGCAGCATTGTCTGCTGATGCAGAAGGCTTCCAGAAGGACATGTTGGACTTTATGGGCAAGGTAGGCGAATATTGCAGCCCGTATGAAGTGTTTGACCCTGCTGCACAGACCGAAGTTATTGACGTGTTGAAATCTTTGCTGGAGCAGGTGGGCTACGGTAAGATGTCCGCGCAGGAAGCCGGCGAAGAATTCTTCACCAAGGCAAATGATATCCTGCAGGCAGCTTAACATCAAAAAACAGATGCCTGTTTTGTTCTGATCAACATCACCCCGGCTTGCGCGCCTTGCAAAAGACGCAAGGCCGGGGTGCTTTTTAAGGAGGCGTTTTTAAACGTGATGCTGCAAAGAAAAAGCGGCGAAAAAAAATCGTTTGCACAGATTATGAACTCGGAAAGTGTAAGCGGATATATTTTTATTTTACCGTTTGTAATCGGATTCTTGGTGTTTACCGTATTCCCCATGCTGGCTTCATTGGTGCTGTCTTTTACGGACTATGATATGCTTTCCGCTCCGGTATTTGTCGGTCTGAAAAATTATAAGCAGATGTTTACGCAGGACCCGCTGATTTATAAAACATTATTCAATACATTTTATTTTACTATCACAAGCGTTCCTTTGAAATTGGCGTTTGCGCTGATGGTTGCGATGCTGCTGGTGAACACCAATAAAATCACGAGCATTTACCGTGCAATGTTTTATCTGCCCTCTATGGTAGGCGGCAGCGTGGCAATTGCGGTACTGTGGCGCAGGATGTTCGCGGGCGATGGCCTGGTCAATGCGCTGTTGGGAGCTGTAGGTCTGCCAGATGATGTGTATTGGCTTGGAAATGAAAATACTGCAATCTGGACCTTGATTATCCTGGCTGTTTGGCAGTTTGGGTCGCCCATGCTTATTTTTGTTGCGGGCCTCAAACAAATTCCTTCCAGCCTGTACGAAGCGGCTACAGTGGATGGAGCAGGACCGATAAGAAAGTTTTTTAAGATCACATTGCCGATGCTCAGCCCGACGATCTTTTTTAATCTTATCATGCAGATGATCGGCGCGCTTACGGCATTTACCCAATGCTTTATTATCACCAACGGAAAACCGCTGGATTCTACACTGTTCTATGCGGTTTATTTATATCGGCAGTCTCTTACCTATTCCAATATGGGCTATGGTAGCGCGATGGCGTGGCTGATGGTAGTGATTATTGGTATACTGACAGCTATTGTATTCAAAACATCCGACAAATGGGTGTATGAAGGCTGAGGCCGGAAAGGAGCAGTTATGACCTCAATCAAAACAAAAAAGATACTCTCCAAGGCCGGATACTATATTTTTGTGTCGCTGCTGGCTTTTGCGATGTGTTATCCGCTGATCTGGATGCTGTGCAGTTCGTTCAAAGAAACGAACACAATCTTCGCAACGGCAACAAGCCTTATTCCGGATCCGTTTGTTCTTAAAAACTATCCTAATGGCTGGAAAGGCTTCGGCGGAATTTCTTTTGCGACCTTTTTTAAAAACAGTGGTTTCGTAACGGTGCTTTCCACCATTGGAATCGTCGCATCGTCTACGGTCACAGCGTACGGCTTTGCACGCATTCGTTTTCCCGGCAGCAAAATATGGTTCAGTTGTATGCTGCTCTCGATGATGATACCGTTTCAGGTGTTGATGGTCCCGCAATATATGATGTTTAATCTGTTCGGCTGGACCGGCACCTATCTGCCGCTTATCGTACCCTCCTTTTTTATCAATGGGTTCGGAATTTTTCTTACAGTACAGTTTATCAAGGGCATTCCGAGAGACCTGGATGAAGCGGCCAAAATAGATGGATGCAGCACCTATACTATTTTTTTGCGAATCATCGTACCGCTGATTGTACCGGCAATGGTGACAAACGGTATTTTTGCGTTTATTGGAAAATGGGACGATTTCATGAGCGCCCTGCTTTACCTGAACAAACCCCGGCAGTACACGCTCGCGCTTGCGCTTAAGCTGTTTTGCGACCCGTCCTCCACATCGGACTGGGGCGCAATGTTTGCAATGGCGATTTTATCTTTGATCCCGGTGTTTTTGATCTTTGCGTTTTTCCAGAAGTATTTGGTGGAGGGAATCAGTGCGTCCGGCCTGAAGGGATAAACGCCAAGGTGAATAGGAGAAAGGTGATTTTATGGAAAAGCGTTTTCTGGAATCAATGATCGAAAAAATCATCCACAGCCTTCAAACGCTGGAGGGAACTGTTGTGGAAAAGGATAAAAGCTATGATGTTTCCATGCGGGACTGGGGCTGGCCGCAGGGCGTTGCTCTTTTCGCAATGTATCAATACTATGTGATCAAGCGGGAGCCGGAGCTTTTAAAATATCTGGAGGACTGGTTTGCAGAGCATTTTGAAGCGGGGCTGCCGCCTGTAGACGTAAACAGCACTTGTCCGATGCTTACGCTCACGTATCTTTACGAAGAAACGGGAAATCCGGAGTACAAAAGACAGCTTGATAAATGGTGCGACGAAATTACCGCACATTTTCCACGGACAGAAGAAGGCGGATTCACACATTATATCGTTACGCTTCCAAATGAGGGCCAGCTTTGGGATGACACTCTGTATATGACCGTTTTGTTTTTGGCACGTATGGGACAGCTGCGCAAGGAGCCTGCACTTCAGCAGGAAAGTATCAGACAGTTTTTGGTACACATCAAATACCTTACGGATACCCGTACCGGTTTGCTGTTCCACGGTTGGGACTTCAATGGAAGGCATAATTTTGCGCAGGCTCGATGGGCGCGTGGAAACTCCTGGTATACGGCGGGCCTTGTAGACTATCTTTCTATGACACAGCTGGACCCGGGCGTAGAAGCGTATCTGTTCAGCACATTGGAACAGCAGGTGAAGGCTTTGGAACAATATCAGGCGGACAACGGCCTTTGGCATACCATCATTGACAGGCCGGATACATATTTGGAAACTTCCGCCAGCAGCGCGTTTGCCTATGGTATCCTGAAAGCCGTGCGTGAAGGAAAGCTGAGCGCGGTTTATGAACAAGTTGGGCTGAAAGCCGCTCAGGGTGTTTTGGATATGATTGCCCCTGACGGAACAGTTCAGGGCGTATCTGCCGGCACACCTGTTTTCCGTACGGTTGAGGAATACAATGAAGTAGAAGTGCGGCCGATGCCGTACGGACAGTCCATGGCGCTGCTGATGCTGGCAGAATTGATTAAACATTAAAAAACGGGAGGCTGCGGGAAATGGAGATGTTTGCCCAACGGGCCAGAGAACTGGTAGCACAAATGACATTGGAGGAAAAGGTGAGCCAGATGCGGTACGATGCACCGGCAATAGAACGATTGGGCATCCCCGCGTACAATTGGTGGAATGAGTGCCTGCATGGTGTGGGACGCAGTGGAACAGCAACCGTTTTCCCGCAGCCAATCGGAATGGCGGCCAGCTTTGATGAATCTTTAATGGAGCACGTAGCACAGGCCATTTCTGACGAGGCCCGCGCAAAGTACAATCAATACAAAACGTTTGGAGAAACCGGGATTTATCAGGGACTTACGTTCTGGTCCCCCAATATCAATCTGTTCCGCGACCCTCGTTGGGGACGCGGACATGAAACCTATGGGGAAGACCCCTTGCTGACAGGGCGGATGGGGACTGCTTTCATTCGCGGCTTGCAGGAAGGAAAGGACCCCAAATATCGCAAGCTGGACGCGACGGTAAAGCATTTTGCGGCGCATAGCGGTCCTGAGGCGGGACGGCACTCGTTCAACGCAGAAGTGAGCGCGGAGGATATGGCAGATAGCTATTTATGGGCCTTTCGATATTGTATTGAGCATGCGAAGCCGGCGGCTGTAATGGGCGCGTATAACCGGATCAACGGTGAGCCCGCCTGTGCAAGCAGCACATACCTTAAGGGTGTACTGTATGAAGAATGGAAATTTGACGGCTATGTTGTATCTGACTGCGGTGCAATCCAGGATATCAATGAAAACCACCATGTGACAAAAAATGAAAAAGAAAGCGCAGCGTTGGCGGTCAACAATGGGTGTCAGCTCAACTGTGGGAAGGCGTATCATTGGGTGAAGGCCGCTGTAGAGGATGGGTTGATCAGTGAAGATACAGTCACCTGTGCGGTAGAGCGTTTGTTTGAAGCGCGCTTCCGTTTGGGCATGTTTGATAGCGATTGTGTGTACGATTCCATTCCGATAAATGTGATTGAATGTAGAAAGCACCGTGAATTGAACCGGAAGATGGCGCAAGAAAGCATCGTATTGCTGAAAAATAACGGTATATTGCCTTTGAACCCTGAAAAAACAATTGCAGTAATAGGCCCGAATGCCGATGACAAAACGGTATTGCTGGGAAATTATAGCGGAACGCCTTCGCATTGGACGACGTTGCTGCGCGGCATACAAGAACAGGCCCGGGGAGAAGTATATTATGCACGCGGCAGTGTGCTTGTGGAGAAGGAGGCCTTGCCTTGGGCGGAAAAGCCGCTGCATGAGGCAATCTATACCGCAAAGGCTGCGGACGTGGTCGTGTTGTGTCTGGGCCTGAGCCCTCTTCTTGAAGGTGAGGAAGGGGACGCATACAATGGGGCTGATAGCGGTGACAGAAAAGATATTTCGCTGCCGGATATCCAACAGCAGTTGCTGTGCGCGATATTGGATACGGAAAAGCCTGTGGTGCTGGTAAATGTATCCGGAGGCTGCGTTGATCTCCGGCAAGCGGATGAACGGTGCGCGGCGATTCTGCAATGCTTTTATCCCGGAGCAGAAGGAGGGAATGCACTGGCTGATATTCTGTTTGGCCGGGTATCTCCCAGTGGTCGCCTGCCAGTCACGTTTTATCGAACCGTGGAGGATCTGCCACCATTTACAGATTACAGCATGAAGGGGCGAACCTACCGCTTTTTTGATGGAAAGCCACTTTATCCATTTGGGCACGGTCTGACCTATGCGGATATCAAGGAGCAGTGGACGGACCCGTATACGGTGCGTGTAAAGAATGCATCCGAGACCGCAACCGGATATAGTATACTCCGGTACGAGAACAGAGCACTTGCCGACTTCAAACACATTTGGCTGGATGGACATACAGAGACAGAGGTGCGCTTTTTGCAGGAAAATGAAAATAAAAGACAGACGCGCAGCGCACATAGTTGCAAGGAGAAGTGAGGGGACATTAAATATGAAACTTCCGGGCTATCATGAGAATCCGGAGCAGCTACATTGGAACTGCGAAGAGCCGCGCGCCTACTATATCCCCTTTGACAGCGGCGTGAGCGCGCTGCGGGGCAATGTCGTTTCGCCAGCTTGTATTTCACTGAATGGAAAGTGGCGCTTCCGGTATGAAAAGGCGCCCTTACTGCTTTCCGAGCAGGATATAGCCCCACAAACGGATATTTCTGCTTGGGATGAACTCGTAGTTCCTTCCTGCTGGCAGATGCATGGATATGACCAGCATCAATACACGAATGTACGTTATCCATTTCCCTATATTCCTCCGTACGTACCATCTGAAAATCCATGTGGGATATATCGCAGGACGGTTGTGTTGGGACAGCTGCGTGCTGACAGGTTATATTATATTAACTTTGAGGGCGTGGACAGCTGTTTTTATTTGTATGTCAATGGAACTCTGGCTGCGTATAGCCAGGTGTCTCACTCTACGAGTGAGGTGGATATCACACGGTATTTACACGATGGAGAAAATCATCTGGCCGTGTTGGCGTTAAAATGGTGTGACGGAAGTTACCTGGAGGATCAAGACAAGTTTAGGATGTCCGGGATATTCCGCGATGTGTATCTTTTAGAACGGCCAATACAGCATCTGCGTGACTTTTTTATTCATACAAAGAGACTATGCGAAAGTGATGCTGAAATTACAGTGGAATTCAGCTGGAACGGCGCAGATTTGCCGGTCCAGCTCAGTCTTTATTCACCGGACGGAGCATTGCTGGATACGACCCAGGCGGACGGGAACAGAGCCAGGTTTGAAGTGAAAAATGCGGTGCTGTGGAACGCTGAACAACCGAGACTGTACACCTTGCTGATGGAATGTGCGGGAGAATATATTGTACAAAAAACAGGAGTCCGCGAGATTTGCATTGAAGCAGGAATCGTGAAGTTGAACGGAAAGCCGATTCGCCTGAAAGGCGTAAATCGACATGATAGCGACCCAGTCACGGGGTATACGCTTGACCGTGAACAGGTGATCCGAGATCTGTGTTTGATGAAGCGATATAATTTTAACGCGATACGGACAAGCCATTATCCGAATGCGCCCTGGTTTGTCCAGCTTTGCGATATGTATGGATTTTATGTGATTGCCGAAGCAGATCTGGAAAGCCATGGGACGATTTCGATTTATGGCGGAACGCAGGAAAGAACACCCGGCTTGCTTGTACAGAATCCTCAATTTGAAAAAGCAGTCATGGACAGAGTACGTCGCTGCGTGGAGAGAGATAAAAACAGCGCGTGCGTTGTAATTTGGTCTTTGGGAAATGAAAGCGGATACGGGCCCTCGCTGGAGCAGGCCGCGTTTTGGGTGAAAAAGTACGATCCTTCCAGGCTTTTGCAGTATGAAGGCAGTATTTATGAAAGCGGGGGGCACAAAAACAATACGTCGATGCTTGACTTATACAGCCGTATGTATGCGTCCTGCACAGAGATCGTTGAATATTTTTCAGGCAAACAGGCGAAAAAACCGTTGTTATTATGTGAATATGCTCACGCAATGGGAAACGGTCCGGGCGATGGCGAAGATTATTTTCAACTGATGGAACGGTACCCGGGATTTTGCGGCGCATTTGTTTGGGAATGGTGCGACCATGCGATTGACATGGGAAGCGCGGAAGATGGGCGGAGAAAATATTTTTATGGCGGCGATTTCGGCGACCAGCCGAACGACGGGAATTTCTGTGTGGACGGCCTTGTCTATCCGGACCGCACTCCGCATACCGGCCTGTATGAGATCGCACAGATCAATCGTCCTGTAAGGGCGGAGTTTGTACAGAAGGGCAACAGCGGGACTATTTATCTAACCAATTGTCTCGATTTCCTCAATCTTTCTGAAGCAGTGACTGTAGAATATACAATAACAAATGAAAACGAAATTTGGGAACAGGGGATACTGCACGCAGATGCCGTTCCCCACGAGCGCTGCAAAGCGGAATGGAAAGGCGTTCTGCCGGAAAAAGGAAGGTGCGTGCTGTCTTTAAAATACAGACAAGCCGGAGTCTCGCCGTTTGTAGAACACTCCAGCCTGCTCGGGCATGACCAATTTGTATTGCGAAGCGAAAGAAAGCCGGAGCCTTTGAAAAAAAAGAGCAAGAACGTCATCCAGGTACAGGAAACGGAATTATCCTATATTCTGAAAGGAGAGCGGTTCCAGTATGAATTTGGTAAAATTACAGGTGCGTTCCAACAACTTGTTTACGATAATAAAGTTTATACGGAAAGACCGGTTGAATTCAATATCTGGAGAGCGCCTACCGACAATGACAGATATTTGCGCGCAGAATGGGAAGCCGCGGGATACGACCGCAGTGTAATAAAGGTTGAGGACGTCAGCATGGAACATTCCGGCGGGAAGGTGGAAATCTCCTGTCGATTGATGGTTACAGCAGTTTCGATTCAGCGCATCTTGGACATAGATGCGAAATGGGTTGTGGACCCTGAAGGAGAAATCAACTGTCGGTTTGTATGCAGACGTGACCCGCAGCTTCCAATGCTGCCGCGGCTTGGGCTGCGCCTGTTCCTGCCGGAGACGCTGGAAAATGTCGAATACCACGGTTATGGCCCTTACGAAAGCTATATGGATAAACATCAGGCTTCCTGGCTGGACACATTTTACGATAATGTTGAAAGGATGCACGAGGATTATATCAGGCCGCAGGAGAACGGAAGCCATTGGAACTGCGAATATGTGAAATTGACCGATAGAAACGGGGACGGGATATTTGCGTTCGCGCCTTTTCCGTTTAGCTTTAACGTATCCCGCTACACACAGGAAGAACTGACATGCAAGGCACATAATTATGAGCTTGTAAAAAGCGGAAATACCGTTTTTTGTTTGGATTATGCCCAGAATGGAATTGGTTCGAACAGCTGTGGGCAAGAGTTGCTGCCTCAATATCGGTTGGATGAAGAAAAAATGCAGTTTGGTTTTACCATACGTTTTTTGTCATCCGAGAACAAGCAATAGCTTCAATAATCGAGCAAGAAAAATTTTGGGGGCAATCAGCCAGTCAGCGCAAAATGTTATTTTCGAATTGTTTTAAAGGAGGAGCAAAAACAATGGAAATCCGATATTCATGCAACCAGCGGGACTTCAAGCGCTATACAACAGAGGAGACGCGCAAAGAGTTTCT
>OLXE01000295.1_pt1 | contig 34834 bp, 31 predicted proteins | sample 1644571 | NCBI WGS metagenome assembly OLXE01 (sample SAMEA103958161, study PRJEB25191) | human gut metagenome | biome: human-associated habitat [ENVO:00009003]; feature: intestine environment [ENVO:2100002]; material: feces | place: Germany | collected 2013/2015
GAGCGCCACCTTGCCAAGGTGGAGGTAGCGAGTTCGAGCCTCGTCGGCCGCTCCACTTTTGACCACCCTTCGGGGTGGTTTTTTTGTGCCGAAATCTCACCAAAATAGTGCATACCTCGACTTTTGCCCATTGACAGCGGCACTTTTATAACAGTATACTTAAACTGTTCTTTTGCGAAAGCGGAAGAACGATTTGCGGTATAGTATTAAAAGGAGTGCGGAATCATGAAAAACTCGAACAGTAAAACCTTCGTTGCCGTCGGCATCGGCGCAGCCCTGTTCTTTGTTCTGGGGCGCTTTGTCGCTATCCCCAGCCCGGTGCCCAACACCAACATCAGCCTGCAGTACGCGGTGCTCGGTCTGCTGGCCGCCATGTACGGCCCTGTGGCCGGCGCCCTGATCGGCTTCATCGGCCATGCCCTCATCGACCTGTCCTGGGGCGGCATCCCGTGGTGGAGCTGGGTCATCGCCTCCGCCTTCACCGGCGTGGTCGTCGGCCTGTTTGCCAAGAAGCTGAATGTGCAGGAGGGCGACTTCAACAAGCGTAAGGTCGCCACCTTCGCCATCGCCAATGTCGCGGCCCATGCCATTGCCTGGATCGTCGTTGCGCCTGTGCTGGACATCCTGATCTACGCCGAGCCCGCCAAAAAGGTCTTTGCACAGGGCGCGTTTGCCGCTGTGTCCAACATCATCACGGCTGTCGTCGTCGGCGGCCTGCTGATTCTGGCCTACACCAAGACCATCGCCAAGAAGGGCTCTCTGGACAAAGAGTGATCCGCTGTTAAACCCGTATGCCTTCCCACAAACGCGGGAAGGCATTTTGCTGTTCCACCACAATTTCCCCTGCGAGGTGCCGTATGGCTGAAACGAGAACCCCGATCATATCCTTCAAAAATTTTTCCTTCCAATATCGCGCCCAGAAGCAGCCCACGCTGCATGACATCAATCTGGACATCTACCCCGGGGAGCGCGTGCTGATCGCCGGGCCGTCCGGCAGCGGCAAGTCCACGCTGGCGGCCTGCATCAACGGCCTGAACCCGTTCTCCTACCCCGGCGAGTGCACGGGCACGCTGACTGTGGACGGCGTGGACGCGCCCCACAGCAGTATTTTTGAGCTGGCGGGCCACGTCGGCACGGTGCTGCAGGACCCGGACGGCCAGTTCATCGGCCTGACGGTGGGGGAGGACATCGCCTTTGCGCTGGAAAACAGCTGTACCCCGCAGGACGAAATGCACGAGATCACCCGCCGCGCCGCCGAGCTGGTCGGCATCGAGAACCACCTCGACTACGCTCCGCACGAGCTTTCCGGCGGTCAGAAGCAGCGCGTCAGCCTCGCGGGCGTCATGGTCGATGAGGTGAAGATTTTACTGTTCGATGAGCCGCTGGCAAACCTTGACCCGGCCACGGGCAAGCAGGCCATTGAGCTGATCGACACGATCCAGCAAAAGACCGACACGACGGTCCTCATCATTGAGCACCGCCTTGAGGACGTGCTCTGGCGCAGCGTGGACCGCATTGTGCTGCTCAACGAGGGCCGCATCCTGGCCGACCTGCGCCCCGACGAGCTGCTGTCCGGCGCACTGCTGGCAGAAAACGGCATCCGTGAGCCGCTTTACGTCACGGCTATGCGGTATGCGGGCATTGACATCACGCCCGCCAAGCACCCCGCCCACGTTGACTCCGTCGTGCTGGATGACGCCGATACCGAGAAGCTGCGCGCCTGGTTCCGCGCCGAGCCGCTGCCCGCGGCCAAGCCTGCCCCGACCCCGCTGCTGGAGGTCAAGGGCCTGTCCTTCGGCTACAGCAAGGACCGGCACACCCTGTCCGACGTGAGCTTCACGATTGGAAAAGGGGAGATGGTCAGCATCGTGGGCCGCAACGGCGCGGGTAAGTCAACGCTCTCCAAGCTGATCTGCGGCTTTGAGACGCCCGACAGCGGTGAAATTTTCTTTGACGGAAAAGACCTGAAAGACGAAAACATCCGCTGCCGCGCCAGGCATATCGGCTATGTCATGCAGAACCCGAACCAGATGATCTCCAAGACAATGATCTTTGACGAGGTCGCGCTGGGCCTGCAGGGCAGCGGCCTGACCGATGCTGAGATTCGCGCCAGGGTCGAGGACACGCTGAAGGTCTGCGGCTTGTACCCGTTCCGCAACTGGCCCATCTCGGCGCTGAGCTTCGGCCAGAAAAAGCGCGTGACCATCGCCAGTGTGCTGGTGCAGGACCCCGAGCTTATCATTCTGGACGAGCCGACGGCGGGCCAGGATTTCCGACATTACACCGACATTATGGAGTTCCTGCGCGGGCTGAACGCCAATGGGGTGACCGTGGTCATGATCACCCACGACATGCACCTGATGCTGGAATACACGCCGCGGGCGCTGGCCTTTTGCGACGGGCGGCTCATTGCGGACCGCAGCGCGGCGGCCATCCTCTGTGACCCGAAGCTGATCGAGCAGGCGGCCTTGAAGGAGACGAGCCTCTACACGCTGGCCAACCGCTGCGGCATCACGCCCGCCGAGAAATTTGTGGAGCGCTTTATCGCGGCAGACAGGGAGGTGCGCGCCGATGGCTGCTAATACCGTTTTGAACTATATACCGCGCGAAAGCGTGGTACACGACCTGACCGGCACGACAAAGCTGGCGTTCTTTCTGCTGTTTACCTTCGCCAGCATGATCACCTACAACACCTGGGTGCTGCTGGGGCTGATGGCCGTCAGCCTTGCGGTGTTCAGGCTCAGCCACATCAAGCTGCGCGAGGTTCGTTTCATGCTGGTCTTTATGCTGGTGTTCCTCGTGCTGAACGACCTGTTCATCTTCCTGTTTGACCCGAACCAGGGCACGGCGCTCTACGGCACCCGCACGGTGCTTTGCCACCTGTTCTGGCGGTACGACCTGACCGCTGAGCAGCTGTTCTATATGTTCAACATCTCGCTGAAATATTTTGTCGCGCTGCCGGTGGCCATTCTGTTCATCTCGGCCACGAACCCCAGTGAGTTCGCCGCCAGCCTGAACAGCATCGGCATCTCATACAAGGTCGGCTATTCCGTCGCCATTGCGCTGCGGTACATTCCGGATATTCAGCGCGATTACCACAGCATCAGCCAGGCACAGCAGGCCCGCGGCGTCGAGCTGGGCCGCAGCGAGCCGTTCTTCAAGCGCCTGAAGAACTCGGTCAGTATCCTGCTGCCGCTGATTCTGACGAGCTTGAACCGCATCGACACGATCTCCAACGCCATGGAGCTGCGCGGCTTCGGCAAGCATGACAAGCGCACCTGGTACACCCGCCGCCCCTTTGCTCGCCGCGATTTTATCGCGCTGGCAGTCGGCGTCGTGCTGCTGCTCATCAGCCTGACCGTGACGATCAGGTTTGGACGGTTTTATAATCCGTTTGTGTAAAAAACGAAAATTGCGCCCCTGCTGCATAACTCCGCAGGGGCGCATTCTATAGGAGCCCGTGCCCGTTTGCGGTGGCGGAAGCCTTCCCGGGCGGATATGAAATCCGCCCCTGCGGTAGGGGTCGGCGTCCTCGACGACCCGGGCCGTTTGCCGCTGCCGAGAAGCTCCTGCGGGCGAACAATGTTCGCCCCTACAACCCAGCCCTAAAACAACAGCCGCCCTCTCAGGTTTGACGCCTGAGAGGGCGGCTGTATTTCTATCAAATGATTACTGCATCAGCCCACACACCAGCTGTGCATAGGCAACGGGGTCCTCAATGGGCAGACCGGCGATCAGCAGGGCCTGGTCATAGAGCAGCTCGGCGTATTTGGCGACCTTGTCGGTGTCGCCCGCGGCGTGGGCAGCCTTCAGGGCAGCAAAGACCGTGTGGTTCGGGTTCAGCTCCAGCACCTTCGTGCTCTCGACGCCCTCTGCGTTGGGCATGCGGCGCAGTACCTTCTCCATCTCCATCGAGATACCGCCCTCGGCAGACAGGGTGACGGGGTGTTCCTGCAGGGTCGGATTGACCTTGACCTCCTTGACCTTGCCGTTCAGGTCCTTCTTGATTTCCTCAAACAGGTCCTTGTTCTCGGTCTCGGCAGCCTCGGCGGCCTTCTTCTCGTCCTCGGTCTCCAGACCCAGGTCACCGGAGTTGATGTTCTTAAACTCCTTCTCCTTGTAGTCGCGCATCATCTGCAGGCAGAACTCATCCACATCCTCGGTGCAGAGCAGCAGGTCGTAGCCCTTGCTCAACACCAGCTGGGCGTTGGGCAGCTTGCCCAGACGGTCCGTGTCGTCACCGGCGGCAAAGTAGATGCACTTCTGATCCTCGGGCATCTTCTCGACGTACTCGTCCAGCGTGACGAGCTTTTTCTCCTTGGCGGAGTAGAACATCAGCAGGTCGCCCAGCAGATCCTTGTGCATGCCGTAGTCGCCGTAGATGCCGAACTTGATCTGGCGGCCAAAGTTCTTCCAGAAGGTCTCATACTTCTCGCGGTCATTGACGAGCATCGCGTGCAGCTCGTTCTTGATCTTCTTTTCCAGAGAATTGCGCATCAGCTTGAGCTGGTTATCCTTCTGCAGCGTCTCACGGCTGATGTTCAGACTCAGATCCTCGCTGTCCACAACACCCTTCACAAAGCTGAAATAATCCGGCAGCAGGTCGGCACACTTCTCCATGATCATAACGCCGGAGGCATACAGCGCCAGACCCTTCTCGTACTCCTTGGTGTAGTAGTCGTACGGGGTCGAGCCGGGGATGAACAGCAGTGCGGTGTAGGTCGCCGTACCCTCGGTGCGGCTGGTGATGACGCGCAGCGGGTCGGTGTAGTCCATGAACTTGTTCTTGTAGAACTCGTTGTAGTCCTCGTCCTTGACCTCGTTCTTCGGGCGCTTCCAGATGGGCACCATGCTGTTCAGCGTTTCCAGTTCGGTGTAGGTCTCGTACTCGGGCTTGTAGTCGTCACCCGCGTCCTCCGGCTTCGGCTTCTGGCGGGATTTCTCGCGGTACATCGTGATGGGGAAGCGGATGTAGTCGCTGTACTTCTTAACGAGGTTTGCAAGCTCGTAATCCTCGAGGTACTCGCTGTACTTGTCGGTATCGGTGTCGTCCTTCAGCACCAGAATGATCTCGGTGCCGACGTCCTCCTTGTCAGCCTCGGTCAGGGTGTAGCCCTCGACGCCGGTGGACTCCCACTTCCAGGCCGTGTCAGCGCCCTGCGCGCGGGAGATGACGGTGACCTTTTTGGCCACCATGAACGCGGAATAGAAGCCGACGCCGAACTGACCGATGATGTCGATGTTATCGCTCTGGTTCTCGGTCTTGAAGTCGAGGGAGCCGGACCTGGCAATCGTGCCGAGGTTCTTCTCCAGCTCCTCCTTCGTCATGCCGATGCCGTTATCGGTGATGGTCAGCGTGCGGCTGTCCTTGTCGGGCTGGATGTGGATTTTCAGGTCGTCCTTCGTGATGCCGATGGACGTGTCGGTCAGGCTCTTGAAGTAGCGCTTGTCGCAGGCATCCGATGCGTTGGAGATCAGCTCACGCAGGAAGATCTCGCGGTTTGTATAGATAGAATTGATCATCAGGTCAAGCAGCTTTTTGCTCTCGGCCTTAAACTGATGCATAGCCATGGTAGAAAACCTCACTTTATACAAATGAAATTAGCACTCGTTTATTTCAACTGCTAAATCTAGTTTAGCACTCTTTTTAATAAAGTGCAACCCTTGCACAGCATTTTAACAAAAAATTTAAATTCAGGGCTTTTCAAACGTGGGAATTTGCGGTATGCTAACAATGTATAAGGTATTCTGTTAAACAGCGCGGCAGGGGCCGGGCTTGCCCGTGAATGTCTGCCTGCGTACGGCTGCGGGCCGCATATAGGCGGCCCCTACGCCATGCCGACAAAAAACGATCCCTTACCATAGAAATACCATAGAAAGAAGAATCCGTCATGCAAATATGCACCCACACTCTCCCCGGCGGCGCACAGCTCATCGGGTATCTGCGCGATAGGACCGTCGAGATGCCTGCCTTCAACACCCGTCCGGCCATTCTCATCCTGCCGGGCGGCGGCTACGCCTGGTGCAGCAAACGCGAGGCCGACCCCGTTGCCATGCAGTTCCTGCAGGCGGGCTACAACGTCTTTACCCTCTATTACACCTGCCGAAGTGACGAGACCGTGCCCGCGCTGCGTTGGCAGCCGCTGATCGATGCTGCCGGGGCGATCCTGCATATCCGCCGCAATGCAGAGCAGTTCGGCACCGACCCGGCGAAAATCGCCATCTGCGGCTTCTCGGCGGGCGGCCATCTGGCGGCGTCCACGGCCATCCTGTGGGACGCCGAGCCTGTGCAGACCGCCCTTGGCATCCACGGCACCGAGGCCCGCCCCGATGCCGTTGTGCTGGGTTATCCGGTCATCACGGCGGGGGAATACCGCCACGACGGCTCTATTGTCAACCTCTGCGGCGATGACGCCGACCTGCGCGCCACAATGAGCTTGGAAAACCAGGTCCGCGACGGTCTGCCGCCCTTCTTCGTCTGGCATACGGTGGAGGACCCGGCCGTCCCCGTGCAGAACTCTTTGATGCTTGCCGGTGCGCTGACAGCCCATAAGGTCCCGCTGGAGCTGCATCTTTTCGCCCACGACGGCCACGGCACAAGCACCTGCACGCGGGAGGTCAACACCCCCAACAAGCACAACAGCGCCTGGGTGGCCCTCTGCACGGACTGGCTGGCCGAAACCTTTGATTTTCACCTGTGACAGGAGATGACAAAGCATGAAAATCATGTTTTACGCGCTGCGCCCCTTTGATGAGCAGCAATACTGCGAGCCCTACAAAGCCCGCTACGGCATCGACTACACCGGCACGCCCGACGTGCCGCGCCCGGATAACCTGCATCTGGCCGAGGGCTGCGACGCCGTCAGCACGAACCCCTGCGAGATACGCCCTGAATATTTGCAGACATGGGCTGAAATGGGCGTCAAATATCTGCCCTGCCGCAGCATCGGCTATGATCATATCCCGCTGGACACCGCCAAAAAGCTGGGTCTGCGCATCAGCCACAGCCATTACCCGCCGGACGGCGTGGCCAACTATACGATCATGCTCATGCTGATGTGTACCCGCCGCATGAACGAAATCATGCTGCGCGCCAACGTGCAGGACTACTCGCTGCCCGGCAAGATGGGCCGCGATATTTCCGGCTGCACGGTGGGCGTCATCGGTACGGGCAAGATCGGCCAGACGGTCATCCGCCACCTGAGCGGCTTCGGCTGCAAGATTTTGGCCTACGACCTCTACCCGAACGACGCGGTCAGGCAGTACGCCGACTACGTCACGCTGGACGAACTTTACGCGCAAAGTGACATTATCACGCTGCACACGAACGCCACGGCGGAGAACCACCACCTCATCAACGCCGGCGCCCTTGCAAAAATGAAGGACGGCGTGCTGCTCGTCAACACGGCGCGGGGCACGCTCATTGACCCCGACGCGCTGATCGCCGGGCTGGAAAGCGGCAAGATCGGCGGCGCGGGCCTCGACGTCATTGAGGATGAGACCGGTATTTACTATTACAACCGCATGGGGCAGGCCATCCCGAACCGCGAGCTGAACCTGCTGCGCAGCTATCCCAATGTCATTGTCAGCCCGCACACGGCGTTTTACACCGACGTCAATGTCGCCAGCATGGTGCAGAGCCCGTTTGAGGCGCTGGACGCCTACGCCCACGGCCAGCCCTACGCCGGTGAGGTGCAGCTGTGATGCCAGCCGTTGAGCCGGGCCGCTGCGGCGAACACTGGGAAGACTGCCCGCGGCTGGCGGCAGGGGACCGCTTTGACTTTGCCTGTGCGGGCTGCGGCGACTGTTGCCGCCAGAGGCGCGATCTGGTGCTGTCGGGGTATGACCTCTACCGCATTGCGCGGCGGCTTAGCTTGCCGCCCCGTATCGTGGCGGCGGCGTTCTGCAAAAGCTACCTTGCGCCTGAAAGCTGCCTGCCTGCCCTGCGCCTGACGCCGGACCCCAAAACTGGCGACTGCCGCTTTTTTGAGGGCAGCGCCTGCACCATCCACGCCGCGCGCCCGCTGGCCTGTGCGCTCTACCCGCTGGGGCAGAGCATCGACACGGTGACAGCGCAGACGGAATATTACGTACAGACGCCGCTTTGCGGTGCACGGGCAGGGGAGACACGGACGCTGCAGGACTATCTGCAGGATTCCGCCGTGCTGGACCGCGCGGGGGTGGATGCCCGCTGGGCCATCGTCTGCACGCAGCTTTCCCACCGGTTACAGGCCGCGGGCGGCGCGGATAACCCCCGCTTCTCCGCCGCTGTCAGGCGTATGGAGCGTGCCCTCTACTACGACTACGAGCTCGGCGACGACTTCTACCCGCAGTTTTGTCAAAACATAGAAATTTTAATGCCGCTTTTGGACAGGATGCTGTAAAAAACAGCTTTGTAGGGAGCGGTCTTGACCGCTCCGTGCAGCTCTGCGGCAGAAACCAACGCCCTGGATGGGTCAAGACCCCTCCCCTACAAAACAACAACAAAAGCGCTGTGACCTTTTCAAACAGTCACAGCGCTTTTCCTATATTGCTTTGTAGGGACCGCATATATGCGGCCCGCAGCCTGAAGATAACCGCCCATCTGCGGGAAAGCCGCGGGCCGGGCATGCCCGGCCCCTACGTGTAAATCAGCAGATAAAGAATCCGCCTCTGCCGCCGCAGCAGCACCAGCTCAAAATATTGCACACTAATAAATACATCCAGAACGACAGACAGAAAGACCCCGGGCTGCCGCTGGGCTGGGCGTAGGGCTGCTGGTAGCTTGTGTAGCTGCGGCCCGGGCTTTGCAGCTGATCCAGCAGGTTTTGATAAGCGTAGTTGTTCGGCTCCATCGAGACCGCCGTCCGGGCCTCCTCCTGCGCGCGGATGTTGTTGCCAAGCCCCTGATTGGCCAGCGCGGCGTAGTAGTGCCACTGGGCCGTGCGGTTGGCAGTGGGGATGCCGTTCAGCGTGTTCATGGCCTCCTCATAGAAGCCGCTGCGGATGTAGTTTGCCGCGGCACGCAGCTCTGGGTCACCGGCAGCGCTGCCGTAGCTCTGCCGCCCGGACGAGCCGCTTGTGCTGTAATACCCAAACCCGAACGGTCCAAAGCCAAACCCGGCCCCGCTGAACGGGTCCTGATACTGCTGGCTGTAGCCGCTCTGGCTGCTGCCATAGCGCTGCCCGCCAGCACTGTAAGACGCCCCGCCGCTCTGCTTGATGCGCATGATCTCGCTGTAAGCGGCCTGTACCTCTTTAAAGTGCTCCTCCGCCGACGGGTCATCGGGGTGCAGGTCGGGGTGGTACTCCTTGCATTTTTTGCGGTAGGCTTTTTTAATCGTTTCGTCGTCGGCACTGGGAGTGATGCCCAATACACTGTATGGATCAGTCATGGCGCTTTGCCTCCCTGTGCTTGCGTACCAGCGCGTATTTGCTCCATACGCCGGAATAGATCGTGTTGTACAATAGCTTCCCCTCCGGGGTGTCCTTTAAAATCGGCAGCATCTCAAACTGCTGTGCACAGCGGCCCATCTGCTGGGTCAAAAGCTCGTGGCAGCGCTGCTCATAGGCGGCGGGCGGCAGCTCGTCCGCCAGCTGCTGCAGGGCGTTGAACTGCCCGCGGCGGCTGTCCTTTTCCAGATCGTCGTAGGCGTCCATCAGGTAGATGAACGCCCCCAGCCCATTGCCCATGCCGCGCAGCGCCGGGGCCCAGATGTCATCGCGGCAGGCGAACACCTCGCCCAGCAGTGCGCCAAAGGCGTTGCACAGCGCGTCCAAATCGTGGCTGCCGGCGCTTTCCAGCGCGTTCAGCCTGTCCAGCTGTACGGCCATGGTCTGCAGCTGGCGCGGCCAGCGCTCCCGCAAGGCAGGCAGGCTTGGCTCCAGCTTTTGCGCCTGCGCCAGACTGGCGCGGCGGTGATCGTCCTGCCAGTCATCGAGAAAGTTGTAGTACGCCAGCGCGGCGGTCATGTCGGCGGCGTAGTCCAGCAGCTCGTTGTCCGCGCGGGGGCGTTTTTTCAGTGGGTGGGGCACGCAGCGGCCCTCGGAAAAGGCTGTGGGCGTGTCATACAGTGCTGTCAGCAGAATGGCGACAAACGCCATGTCATAGCTTAATGCCAACTGTCCGGTGCGTCCGTAGCGGCGGCCCAGCGTCCGGCACAGCCCGCAGTAGTAAGCCTGGTAGCGGTCCATCTCGGCGTCTGCCAGACCCTTACGGTAAAGCGTAACATATCCGAACATCGCGCGTCAACTCTTTTTGATGAACTGATGGCCGCACTTCGGGCAGGTGATGCTGATCTTGCCGCGCCCGCGGGGCACGCGCAGCTGCTGGCCGCACTGGGGGCAGCGGTAATAGTGGTAGTCCTTGCGCTGCTTGAACCGCACCTGCTGCTTGCCAAACCACGTGGTAACGCGGTTCTGGTAGGAGAGATATTTGAGGTTTTCACTGTACCGCTTGCGGGTGTTGCGGCTCAAAATGCGGAAATAGCTGTAGACGATGGCCGCCAGCCCCAGCCAGTACAGTACCGGCGACACCCACGCGCCGATGACAATAAGGATAAGCGACGAAATACACAGGAAACCGCCGAACTGGTCGAACCCATATCGGCCCGCCATAAACCGCTGAAACCAGCCTTTCATGTAAAAACCACCTTTTTGCGGCAAAGCCGCATTGTTTTCATCGTACTATTATGGCACACAAATATGGGCAAATCGTGAACAAGCGGGGAATAGAGTTTGAACAAAAGCGTGTTTAAAGTGAATCAGAGAAATAATCACTGTCAATGCGCTTGATTTGGTACACCTTCTGCACAGACACGCCCAAGCCACACTCAATCATCAAGGTAGTGAGCTTTTGCCCGTCGACTAGAATAATATGCTGTGCATCGGCGTACTCTTTGGCTCCCTTGGAAAATTTAGCAGTTGTAATGAAAAGTCCTTTTTCCACACGGGGCGGGCCCATCATGGCACCGAAAAATTTTTGAATCTCCGGCTTGCCGATGGTAACATCGGGGTTCCAACGTTTAGCCTGGATGTAAATCAGATTGAAGCCGAGTTTGTCCTCATGTATAACACCGTCAATGCCGTCGTCACCACTGGATTTTGTCTTGAAGCCATCGCCGTAATCCATGGCTTTCATCAAGTCAACGACCAATTGCTCAAAAAATACAGGCGTCTGCTGCATGATTTCGGCAAGCAGGTCATCAGCCAGAGTATCATTGATTGTTTTGTGAAGGGCATCCATCTGCTCTTCGGGAGTTTGCGTATCAGATGGTGTGATGCTTGCAGTGTCGTTTGCGGTATCTACATCGTCAGTCCTGTTTACGAACGCAGCGAAAGATGGATAATTGCTCTCCAAAAATTCGTTTGTGATGGCGACGTCACTATGAAGAAGTGTGCTCCCGGCTGTAGTGATGATGTAGGTGCCTCGTTTGGGTGAATCTACAAGTCCGGCCTTTTTTAGATAGGTCTTTGCCCAATTCAACCGATTGACAAACGTAGTCTGCCGCTGGCTCGGCAGCTGCTCAGCTAAATCTTCCGGGGAAAGCTGAAGAATATTTGCTACAGTAGAGGCAACTTCTTTAGCAGTATGAATTTTTCCATCGCTGATTGCGGTAAGGAAGGGGTCATATAGTTCGTTGTACTTAGGTATCGCCATTTTACATCTCCACTTCTTTTATCCGCGCGTCAGCTTCACCACGCACTCCACGTGCCTCGTTCTCGGGAACAGATCCACCGGCTGGACCTCCACGGCTTTATACCCGTGTTCGGTCAGCCACTTGGCATCCCTTGCTGCTGTTGCGGCGTTGCAGCTGACCATGACCACGGTCCGCGGGGCCATCTCGGCAATGGCGGTCAGGGTCGCCTCGTCGCAGCCCTTGCGGGGCGGGTCTACGACGATCACGTCGGGACGCGCACCCTCGGCGGCGAGCTGGGCGGCGGCTGCACCGGCATCCTGACAGCGGAAGTCCGCTCTGTCCGCGTCCAGTCCCAGCCGCGCGGCGGTCTCCTTCGCGCCCTCGACAGCCTGCGGCACGACCTCAACGCCGACTAAGCGCTTGCAGTCCGCCAGCATCGAAAGCCCGATCGTGCCCATGCCGCAGTACAGGTCCAGCAAAAAATCGTCCGGCTTCAGCCCGGCGTACTCCCGCGCCTTGGCGTAGAGCACCTCGGCGGCGGGGGTGTTGACCTGGTAAAATTCATGCACACCCATCCGCAGCGGCACACCGGCCAGCGTGTCCTCAATGACGCCGGGGCCCAGCACGGTGCGGGTCCTGCGGCCTAAAATCACGTTCGTCCGCTCACTGTTGCGGTTGACCAAAATTGTCGTTAAGGCAAACTCTTTTTGCAGTGTGGCGCAAATTTCCGCCTCGTTCGGCAGACCGTTGCCGTTTACCACAAAGCACAAAAGCCGCTGCCCGCTGTGCCAGCCCTGACGCATGTACAAATGGCGCACGCGGCCCGTGTGGGTCTCCTCGTTGTAGGCAGTGATACCGTTCTCCTCCAGCAGCGCACAGGCGCGGGCGGCCAGCTCGTTCATCCACGCGGGCTGCAGCTTGCAGTCGGTGCAGGCCACAATGCGGTGGCTGCGCCCGGCAAAAAAGCCGGTCACAATATGCCCGTTCTCGTCGGTGCCCACGGGCAGCTGGACTTTGTTGCGGTAGCGGTCCGTGTCGGGTGCGCCCAGCACGTCCGGCACCGGTACGTCCAGCTTGCCCAGCCGCGCAAAGGCGTCCCGTACAAACTGGGTCTTGGCGGCGCACTCGGCCTCATAGCTGATATGCCGCAGCCCGCAGCCGCCGCAGGGGCCGGCCACCGGGCAGTCCTGCCTGACGCGGCCCGGCCCGGCGGTCAGCAGCTTTTCCACGCGGCCAAAGGCATAGGTTTTCATCGGCTTGACAATGCGCACCTCGGCCACGTCGCCGGGGGCGGTCAGCGGCACAAAAACGGCCTGACCGTCCTTGTGGGCCACGCCGTTTCCGTCATTGGAGAGCGCTTCGATCTCCAGAGTAATGATCTGATTTTTCGTAAAAGGCATGTCTGCTCCTTATAAATAGTGCGGGAAATGTTACGGGTTGATGGCCTGCGGTGCGGCAGGGCCCTCCTTCTCCAGCGTGGCCAGGTACTTGCTCGGCGGCACGCCCTTGACCTTTTTGAACACGCGGGAAAAATAGAACTGGTCAAAAAAGCCCACAGATACGGCAATTTCCGCAATCGACAGGCTGGAATTCTTCAACAGGCTGCACGCCTCGCTGATGCGGTAGCTTGTCAGGTAGTCAATGGGGCTCTGCCCGACGTTCGACATGAACACGCGGTACAGGTGGCTGCGGCTGACGCCGACGGCCTTGGCAATATCGTCCACCGAAATATCATGCGAGTAGTTGAACTGGATATACTTGATGGCGGCCAGCACGTACTGGCTGCTGGACGAGCCTACGTTTGGCATCGCCTCGCGGGCCTCCTTCATCAGGTGCGCCATAAAGATATACAGATAGCCCGTCATCAGGGCCTCGCACTGCGGCTCCGGCCCGCGGGAGAGGTAGATGTTGTACAGCGCCTCCCGCACGGTCTGCGGGTCCTTGCAGTGGTGTACGGGGTGCGCGTCGGAGAACGGTGTCTGCTGCACCAGCTTGTTGGCACACGCGCCGTTGAAGCCGACCCAGTAGTACTCCCACGGGTCTGTCTCGTCGGCGGCATAGGTGATGAGCTGGTTCGGCTTGGCCAGGAACAGATCGCCCTCCTGCAGCGTGTGCGAGGCCCCGTTGACCTGATACACACCCTTGCCCGCCACCACCAGATGGATCAGGTAGTGGTCGCGCACGCCGGGGCCCCAGGTGTGGCCCGGCTGGCAGTATTCATGCCCGCAGTTAAAAATCGAGAGCTCAACGTTGTCGGTGTAGCTCTGCTTGTAGGATTGCTTCATCTCATTGATGATCATGGCGGCACCTCGCTCGTGTGATATTTTCATTATACCAAGCTATTCATCAAAAGTCCATAAAAGAGGCGGAAAAAATGTTTGCTTTTTTTGCAGGATTTGCTATACTGAAAACAAGAAACCCGCAGAGAGCCGTTCCTTTGGCTGTCTGCCTAAAAACATAAGGCTCAATTTGTGCATATCTACGAAAAGAGCCGTCCGACAGGAAAGGTGAGTGGAATCATGGCAAATACCATAGAACTCAAACAGCAGATCGCACAGGGCGAATACGACGCCGCCTTTGCCAAGCTGTACGGTGCAGACGCCGTGCAGGAGCAGCGCAAGCGCTATACCGACCTGATCGACGAATTTGAAAAAAAATATGGCACCAACCGCACGGTGCGCCTCTATTCCGCCCCGGGCCGCACCGAGATCGGCGGCAACCACACCGACCACAACAACGGCGTGGTGCTGGCAGGCTCTGTCAACCTGGATATGGTGGCCGTCGTCTCCCCGAATGAGGAAAATGTCATCCGCGTCAAGTCCCTGGGCTTTGACAAAATTGACGACGTTGATGTCACCAACCTTGTTCCGCAGCCGCGCGAGGCCGAGCACTCCGCGTCCCTGATCCGCGGCGTCGCCAAGGGTATCGTGGATGCGGGCGGCAAGGTGGGCGGCTTTGACTGCTACACCACCAGCAACGTGCTGCGCGGCTCCGGTCTATCCAGCTCCGCAGCCTTTGAGGTCTGCATCGGTGCTATCCTGCGCGGCGAGTACAACAACAATGACATGGAGAAGTTCAACCAGGTCAAGATCGCCCAGATCGGCCAGTTTGCTGAAAACGTCTTCTTCGGCAAGCCCTGCGGCCTGATGGACCAGACCGCCTGCGCCGTCGGCGGCGTTATCACCATCGACTTCAAGGACCCGGCCCACCCGGTGGTCGGCCAGACCGCCATTGACCTGGCGAAGCACGGCTTTGTCATGTGTATCAGCGATACGAAGGGCAGCCACGCCGACCTGACCGACGACTATGCCGCCATCCGCCATGAGATGGAGAGCGTGGCCGAGCAGTTCGGCAAAAAGGTCCTGCGCGAGGTCGATGAGGACGAGTTCTACAAGGCTCTGCCCAAGCTGCGCAAGGCCGTGGGGGACCGCGCCGTCGTGCGTGCGATGCACTTCTACAACGACTGCCGCCGTGCCGCCCAGCTCTGCGACGCCGTGCGCGAGGACGATTTTGAAACGTTCCTGCGCCTGATTATCGAGGGCGGTCACTCCAGCTTTGAGTTCAACCAGAACGCCTACAGCATCAAGAACCCGAAGGAGCAGGGCGTGCCTGTGGCCCTGGCCCTGAGCCAGCGCGTGCTGAATGGCCGCGGCGCGTGGCGTCTGCAGGGCGGCGGCTTTGCCGGCACCATTCAGGCGTTTGTGCCCGTTGACCTGCTGGACGCCTACAAGGCCGCCATCGACGGCTGCTTCGGCGAAGGCAGCTGCCACGTCCTGAACATCCGCAACTACGGTGCCGTGCCCGTGACGCCGGATATGTGAGCGCATAAAAGAGTGTAAATAAAGCCGCAGCTGTGCAGAAAACGCATAGCTGCGGCTTTTTGTATCGTCACGCAGTAGGGGCCGGGCATGCCCGGCCCGGCGGCTGCCCGCAAACGAGCGCCTCCGTACAGCCGCGGGCCGCACATGTGCGGCCCCTACAAACCAGTGGATAGGCAGGCAGCAACTCCGCAGAGGTCGGCGTCCCCGACGACCCGTGGCCGTTTCCGTCGCAGCAAGCGCCCATGGGATGTATAAAGGCATCCCACAGCCCGTAGGGGCGGATTCCATATCCGCCCGGGCACCCTTCGCAACCGCAGACCTCAGGGGAGGAATAAATCCCTCCCCTGAACCGCAGCCTCATTTCCCGTTCCTCTCCCAGATCAATGCCAACCCCTTGAACAGCAAATCAGCATCATAGATGATCTTCCTCTTGCAACAGGGCATAATGTACGGCGCTAACCCACCGGTGGCGACTACGGTCAGCGGCTGGCCCAGCTCGGCCTCAACGCGGTCCGCTAACCCGTCCATCATGGCGGCGGTGCCGAACATGGCCCCGTTGTTCAGCGCGGCGACGGTGTTCGCGCCAATCAGATGCTCCGGCGGCTCGGGCGCGATGGGCGGCAGTTGCGCCGTGCCCGCGCTGATGGCCCGCAGGCTCGTCTGCACGCCGGGCACGATGAACCCGCCCAGAAACACCTTTTTGTCCGATACAACGTTGTATGTCGTCGCCGTACCCAGATCCACGGTCATGCAGGGCAGGGGATAGTGCTCCGCTGCCGCAGCGGCATCGGCGATGCGGTCCCGGCCCACCTTGGCGGGCTCGTCCACGGCGAAGGTCAGCCCGGTGTCCAGCGTGTAATTCACGACCAGCGCTTCACGCCCGGTCAGCCGCTTGCAGGCGGCGGCCAGCACGCCGGTCAGGCGTGGCACGACGCTGCACACAATAACGCCCTCACAGGCGGTGGGGTCCACAGGCAGGCGCTGCAGCAGAAATTTCATCTCGGCGGCGTACTCGTCCTCGGTGCAGCGGGGGCGGGTGACCATGCGGGTCGTGAACGCAATGGTGCGGTGGTCCGCCCCGTCCAGCCCGCCAATGCAGATGTTGGAGTTGCCGATGTCAACTGCTAAAACCATAGTGAAGTCCTTTTTATAGATAAGAGATAATAGATAAAAAAGGTGGATCGCGGCGCTTTGCGCCGCTCAAAAATATTATACGCATTTGCATAGAAAGCGTCAATCTGCTATAATGACTACAGCGTAATTTTGTTTTCGCCAAAGGCAAAAACTCCACTCTACTAATAAGGTGTTGATTTTTTATGCTGCTTTCCAACAAAACCGTTGTCCTCGGCATCACCGGGGGCATTGCCGCCTACAAAATGCCCAACGTGGCGCATGCACTCGTCAAGCTGGGCGCGGATGTACACGTTCTTATGACGAAAAACGCCACCGAGTTTATCTCGCCGCTGGTGTTTGAGACGCTGACCCGCCGCCGCTGCCAGGTCGATACGTTTGACCGCAACTTCCAGTACGACGTGGCCCATATCAGCCTTGCCAACGCGGCAGATTTGATGCTCATCGCCCCGGCCACGGCCAACGTTATTGCCAAGCTGGCCCATGGCCAGGCCGACGACATGCTGACCACCGTCACGCTGGCCGCGACCTGCCCCAAGCTCGTCGCGCCCGCCATGAACACCCACATGCTCGAAAACCCCATCACCCAGGATAACCTCAAAACGCTGGAACACTACGGCTTCACGGTCATCCCGTCCGGCTCCGGTATGCTGGCCTGCGGCGACGTCGGCTCGGGCCGTCTGCCCGATGAGGGTGTGCTGGTCGACTACGTCCTGCGGGAGCTGGCCTGCGCGAAAGACCTTAAAGGCAAAAAGGTCGTCGTCTCCGCCGGTGCCACGCAGGAGCCGATGGACCCCGTGCGCTACCTGACGAACCACTCCACCGGCAAGATGGGCTACGCTGTGGCCCGCGCCTGTATGCTGCGCGGCGCGGACGTCACGCTGCTGGCGTCCACCGGCTGCACGCTGCCGCCCGTGCCGTTTGTAAAGAGCGTTCCGTTCACCACCGCCGCCGACCTGTTTGAGGCCGTCAAGGCAAACGCCATGGACGCTGACGCCCTCGTCATGGCCGCCGCCGTGGCCGACTACCGCCCGGCCACTGTCGCCGCGGACAAGGTCAAAAAGCACGACGGCGAGATGAATATTGCCCTGGAACGCACCGACGATATTTTAGCCTGGGTCGGTGCGCATAAGCCGGAAAAGCTGTTTGTCTGCGGCTTCTCGATGGAGACCCGCGACTTGATTGAAAACAGCACGGCCAAGCTGCACAAGAAGAACATGGACATGATCGTGGCCAACAACCTGAAGGTGCCCGGCGCAGGCTTCGGCGTCGACACGAACGTTGTGACCATCATCACCGCCCAAGGCATCACCGAGCTGCCCCTCCAGAGCAAGGATGCCGTCGCCGGTCACATCGCAGACGCGATTGCGGGAAAGTAAGAAACAGACCGCAAACGGCCAAAGCCCTTTCCCGAAACCAAAAAGATCATACCCCCGCCCCCACCTGCATATTCATTTGTGAATCATGCAAAGGGGGCGTTTTTATGTGCGGAATTGCGGGGCAGGTCGGGCGCGACCCCCGGACCATCCAGCGGCGGTACGCAGCCTACTGCGCCATGCAGCAAACGCTGGCGCGGCGCGGGCCGGACCAGCGCGGTATGTACATCTGCGGCGCGGCGGCGCTCATCCACGCGCGGCTGGCGGTTGTGGATCTCGAAAACGGCCTGCAGCCCATGCAGCTGGACTGGCAGGGTGAAACCTATGTGCTGGTTTATAACGGCGAGCTCTACAACACGCCCGAGCTGCGCGCCGCACTGACCGCCCGCGGGCACAGCTTCAACGGGCACTCCGACACCGAGGTACTGCTCCACGCTTTTGCCGAGTGGGGCGCAAACTGCGTGCCCAGGTGCAACGGTATTTTTGCGTTTGCGGTCTGGCAGCAAAACACAGGTACGCTGTTTTTGGCGCGGGACCGCTGCGGCGTCAAGCCGCTGTTCTACACGCAGGCGGAGGACTCGCTGATATTTGGCAGTGAGCTGAAGACCCTGCTGGCGCACCCCGCTGTGCCGCCCCGCGTCGATGCCAACGGCCTGGCCGAGGTGCTGCTGCTTGGCCCTGGACGCACGCCGGGCTGCGGCGTATTTCAAAATGTGCGGGAGCTGCTGCCCGGCCAGTACGCTGTCTATGAGACCCAAACCGCCCGCCTGACCCTGCACACCTACTGGCGGCTCGAAGACCACGACCACCCCGACGACTTCGCCGCCACGGCCCACAGGGTGCGCGACCTCGTCACCGATGCTATCGAGCGGCAGCTCGTGTCCGACGTGCCCGTGGCAACGTTTTTGTCCGGCGGGCTGGATTCCAGCCTGATCTCGGCCATCGCCGACGCGCATTTTACGGCGCAGGGCAACCAGCTGCAAACGTTCTCGGTGGGCTACCGGGACAACAAAAAGTACTTCCACGCGACAAAATTTCAGCCTGGCGCGGATGCACCCTACATCCGCAAAATGAACGACTTTCTCCATGCCAGGCACCACTGGGTCACGCTGGACACGCCGGAGCTTGTGCCCGCGCTGTACGCCGCAGTGGACGCCCGCGACCTGCCCGGCATGGCGGACGTGGATGCGTCGCTGCTCGTGTTCTGCCGGCATATCAAGCCCCACGCCACGGTGGCGCTGTCGGGGGAGTGCGCGGACGAAATTTTCGGCGGCTACCCGTGGTACCGCGACCCCACGGTGCGCGAGCGGTACGGCTTCCCATGGGCGCAGTCCACGGCTTACCGCGCGTCGTTCATCAAGCCCGGTGTGCTGGGCGGCATCGACCCGGCAGCGTTCGTGGATGAACGCTATCGCGCCACGCTGGCACAGACCTCCGTCCGCCCCGGCCTGCCCGCCGCAGAACAACGGATGCGCCAGATGATGAACCTGAATTTCAAATGGTTCATGCAGACGCTGCTGGACCGCAAGGACCGCATGAGCATGTACAGCGGCCTCGAGGTCCGCGTGCCGTTCTGCGATTACCGCATTGCGGAGTATCTCTACTCGGTCCCATGGGAGTTCAAGGACTATCACGGGCAGGAAAAGGGCCTCCTGCGCGAGGCCATGCGCGGCGTGCTGCCCGACGAGGTTCTGTGGCGGCGCAAAAGCCCGTACCCCAAAACGTGGAACCCCAGCTATCTGGCTGCCGTCTCGGCGGAGCTGCGCACCGTCCTGAACGACCCCGCCGCGCCGCTTCTGCGCATCATTCGGGCGGACGCACTGGAAACGCTGCTGGCCTCCGGCGCGGATAACCCCATCCCGTGGTACGGTCAGCTGATGACCACGCCCCAGACTATCGCGTGGTTTTTGCAGCTGAACTATTGGCTGGCAAAGTATAAGGTGGAGCTGGTGTGAACTTGCGACGGGTTGGGGGCACCCCGCCCTACGTGTATCATTTATGCAGGAACGTAGGGCGGCATGCCCTCATGCCGCCGTGCCCGTTCCCGCCATCGCAAGCCTCCCGCCATCACCGTAGGGGCGGATTCCCTATCCGCCCGCGAACCTAACGCAGCCGCACACGGCCCGGGCACATATACAAGGCGCTCCTGCGTCACACAAACGCAAAAATAATTTATTTTCCCTCCCCATCTGTTCAAACCAGCCAAAACGTGCTATAATAACCCAATAGGACTATAAATAGAGAAGGGAGTCTCCTCATGCAGCAGGAAACTGTCATCGTTCTGGATTTCGGCGGCCAGTATAATCAGCTGATCGCCCGCCGCGTCCGCGAATGCAACGTATATTGCGAGATTTATTCGTACCGCACTGACCTTGCCAAAATCAAGGCCAAAAACCCCAAGGGCATCATCTTCACCGGCGGCCCCAACAGCGCCTACCTGCCGGATTCGCCCACGATCGACCCCGAAATTTATAACTGGGGCGTGCCCATCCTCGGCATCTGCTACGGCAGCCAGCTGATGATGCACATGCTGGGCGGCAAGGTCTGCAAGGCACCCGAGCGCGAGTACGGCAAGACGCTGGTCGACTTGGACACTGCCAGCCCGCTGTTTAACACGCTGCCCGCGCAGAATGTCTGCTGGATGAGCCATAACGACTACATCGAGCAGGCCGCCCCCGGCTTTGAAATCGTGGCCCACACGCCCAACTGTCCGGTGGCTGCCGCGCAGGATAAGGCACGCGGCCTCTACGCCGTTCAGTTCCACCCCGAGGTCCTGCACACCGAGAACGGCACGAAAATTCTGCATAACTTCGTCTATAATGTCTGCCGCTGCGCCGGTGACTGGAAGATGGATTCCTTCGTGGAAAACTCCGTCAAGGCCCTGCGCGAAAAGATCGGCGACGGCAAGGTACTCTGCGCCCTGTCCGGCGGCGTAGATTCCAGCGTTTGCGCGGCCATGCTGGCCAAGGCCATCGGCAAGCAGCTGACCTGCGTGTTCGTGGACCACGGTCTGCTGCGCAAGAATGAGCGCGAGCAGGTCTGCGAGGTCTTTGGCGAGGGCGGCCAGTTCGACATCAACTTTGTCTGCGTCGACGCCCGTGACCGCTTCTACAAGAAGCTGGCCGGTCAGGACGCCCCCGAGCGCAAGCGCAAGATCATCGGCGAGGAGTTCATCCGCGTCTTTGAGGATGAGGCCAAAAAGATCGGTGCTGTGGACTTTTTGGCGCAGGGCACGATTTACCCCGACGTGGTCGAGTCTGGCCTCGGCGGCGAATCTGCCACGATCAAGAGCCACCACAACGTCGGTGGTCTGCCCGACTACGTTGACTTTAAGGAAATCGTCGAGCCGCTGCGCGACCTGTTCAAGGACGAGGTCCGTCAGGCTGGCCGTGAGCTGGGCCTGCCGGAGTACCTTGTCGCCCGCCAGCCGTTCCCCGGCCCGGGCCTGGCCATCCGCATCATCGGCGATGTGACCCCCGAGAAGGTCGCCATCGTGCAGGATGCCGACGCCATCTGGCGTGAGGAGATCGACAAGCTGCCCATGGCCCAGCGCCCGAGCCAGTACTTTGCCGCGCTGACCAACATGCGCAGTGTCGGCGTCATGGGCGACGAGCGCACCTACGACTACGCCATCGCTCTGCGCGCCGTCACCACGACGGATTTCATGACCGCCGAGGTCACGATCCTGCCGACGGAGACCATCACCACCGCCGCCAACCGCATCGTGAACGAGGTCAAGAACATCAACCGCGTCATGTTCGACTACACCACAAAACCGCCGGCAACGATTGAGTTTGAGTAACCCCTAACCCTGCCATCCCGCCTTGGCCTGACGCCTGGCGGGATTTTTTGTTGCGCGGGGGGCGCGGGTGGTGTACAATGGTCTATAAGAATACGGTAAAGCGGCATTCGCGGAAAGGACACTCCCATGAAAGAAATCCCCATTACATCCTTTGACAACCTCCAAATCGGCCAGGCGGAAAACACGGTGGCGGGCACGGGCTGCACGGTGGTGCTGCTGGGCAAGGACGGCGCCCCGGCGGGGCTGGATGTGCGCGGCGGCGGGCCGGCCTCGCGGGAGAGCGAGTTGCTCAAGCCGCTGGCGGCGGCGCAGGTCATCCACGCCATTGTGCTGGCGGGCGGCAGTGCCTTCGGACTGGATGCCGCAGGCGGCGTCATGCGGTATCTCGAGGAACACGGCATCGGTTTTGACGTAGGTGTGACGAAAGTGCCCCTCGTCTGCCAGTCCGACCTGTTCGACTTGACCGTAGCCGACGCCCGCACTCGGCCCGATGCAGCCATGGCCTACGCGGCCTGCGTCAACGCCGAAACCGGCAACTACCGCGACGGCAACCACGGCGCGGGTACCGGTGCGACTGTCGGCAAGTTGCTGGGCATGGAGCACTGTATGAAGTCCGGCATCGGCAGCTACGCCGTGCAGGTGGGCGACCTGAAGGTCGGCGCGCTCGTCGCGGTCAACGCGGTGGGCGACGTCTACGATTTTGAGACGGGCCGCAAGGTCGCCGGGCTGCGGGCTGACGACGGCAAAACGTTTTTGGATTCCGAGCGGGTGCTGATGCAGCAGCTCGACGCGCCGCAGGAAAAATTCGTCGGCAACACGACACTTGGCATCCTTTTCACCAATGCAAAGCTCGACAAGGCGCAGCTGTGCAAGGCCGCGGGCATGGCGCACGACGGCTACGCCCGCGCCATCCGCCCGGTGCACACCTCGATGGACGGCGACAGCATCTACGTGGTCTCGCTGGGCGACGTGCCCGCTGACCTCGACGCCGTCGGCGTGATCGGCGCGCGAGTCATGGCTAAGGCCATCGTCCGGGCCGTGGAGGCCGCGGACAGCGCGTACGGCTTCCCGGCGGCGCGTGACCTGTAAAGCCCGCCCTGCCCCGACACCGTAGGGGCGGATTCCATATCTGCCCGGGCACCGTGCCGCAGCCGCAGGTCGGCGTCAAAACAGCATTGCGCCCGCCCCAAAATCGCGGTATAATAGTGCCAGAATCACAACAGGGGAGAACCACCACACGCTATGCCAAAATTGGACGAACAAATCAAAACGCTGGCGGGCTACTTTGCGGCGGACTGTGAGCCGGACGGCAAGCTGACGCTGCAATTGGAAGTCGAGCACTTCCTCACCCGGTCCGACGGCCAGCCCCCGGCCTTTGCCGATGTGCAGGCCGCGCTGCGCGATTTGCAGCAGCAGACAGACGCGCCGATCATCACCGACGGCGAATATTTCGGCTACAGCGGCCCGGCGCTGACGGCCACGCTGGGGCCCGCGTGCCAGCTGCGCATCAGCCTGGCCCCGCTGCGCGACGTGCAGGACATCATGGATCTGTACAACCGCTTCTATTTGCAGCTGGGGCTGGCGCTGGCTGCCCACGGGCTGCGCGCCTGGACGGCGGGCTGCCACCCGACCTGCCATGCCGAGGACCTGCCTCTGGTGCCCCGCACCCGGGACGAGGCCATGGACGCCTACCTGCGGGAAAAGGGGGCCTGCAGCGTGCAGATGATGCGCGCCACGGCGGCGACGCATGTGTCCATTGACTATCAGGATGAGACAGATTTTGTCCGCAAAATGCGCGCGGCCAGCCTGCTGACGCCGTTCTTTGCGCTGCTCAGCGACAACGCCCCGGTCTATCAGGCCAGCCGCAACAGCAGCTATTGCATCCGCACGCGGCTCTGGCAGGATGTGGACCGTGACCGCTGCGGCGTCACGCCGCATCTGATGGACGCGGATTTCGGTTACGCCCGCTATGCGGAGAACGTGCTGACCAAGCCCCAAATCACTGCGTTGCGGCTGGGCCGCGTCAGGGCTGCGAGCGGAAAGATTGCGCCGGAGCTTTACGCCGGGCATGTCAGTCGTCAGGAAACCGCGCAGATTTTGTCCAATTTCTTTTACGATGCACGTCTCAAATCCCGCATTGAGCTGCGCGCCGCGGACAGCATGCCGCCGCGGTACATCGCCGCGTATGTGCAGCTGGTCAAGTCGGTGTTCGGCAGCCCGGCAGCGCTGCAAAATGTGCTGCGCCACTACGCGGGCGCGACAACGCTGGACATCACGTCGGCTAAGCTGGCCGTCTGCAAGGACGGCTACAACGCGCTGGTCTATGGCCGCCCCGTCAGCGGTGAGCTGGCTTGGCTGCTGATGCAGGCTCGCAGCCGCACGCCCTCGCAGGAGGAACGCGCACTGCTCGACCCGTTCATGCAGCTGCTGACGACCCGCAAAACCATCCGCGAGACGGAAAATTACAACGAATAAACGTGCTTTCTGCGGGTATACTGACCCTGAAAGGGGGCATGTACCATGCGGGAAACATCCTACCACGCGGTCATTGCCGAGATGACCGTTCGCGCACTGTGGGAGCTGCAAAACCTGCTGGACTGCATCCCCGACGCGCTGTGGGACCGCTGCTACGGCGGCGCACCGCTGTGGCAGCACGTCTACCACACCCTGCACGAGCTGGACCAGTGGTTCATCAACCCGCGGGACACCGACTTTGTCGAGCCGCCCATCCACACGCCGCACTTGCAGGAATTGCACATTTACCCGGCAGTGCGTCTTGACAGACAGGCGGTAGATGACTATTTTTATACAATCAAGTCCAAACTGTCCATCTATCTGACCTCGCTCCACGACGAGGATCTGCTGCAGCGGCCCGACAACTGCGAGTGGACGCGGTTTACGCTGATTTTGTCGCAGTATCGGCATTTATACCGCCACATGGGCATGGTGATGGGTTTTATTGAGGCCGAGACCGGCCTCTGCCCGCGCACGCTGGAGGTGGGGGAGGACCCGCCCGCCGCGCCCTACGACCCTTATCAATGAGAGGAACTTTTCAATGAAGTATCGCTGTTTTGCGGCGCTTGCGCTGGCGTTGCTGCTGCCCGGCTGCGCCGCCGCGCCCGACCTGACGCCGGTCTGGCAGCGCGACCTGCCCGCCAGCGGCGTACATATAGAGCTTTCCAACGCGGCGCTGCTCTCCGATGCGGATGTCTACTACGCCGCAACGCGAGAGGAACTGTACGTGCACAATGTGTCGGTTTTGCCCGCCGTCAAGGCCGACGGTCAGCCCGTTGTAACGTTTTACGGCGCTGCAGCGCAGGATATTGACCTTGTGTATCTGGAGGATATCGGCGACGTGTACGTCGATTATGACCGCGTCAAGCCGCAGATCAAGCTGGATTACATCTTGACAGAAGGGGACGGGTACGTCTCCTACGAGTTGGACACCGCGTACAATTTTGAGTTCACGGTGACGACGCAGACCGGCGAGGATAAGATTCTGGTCGTCAGCGAGAGAAGCGACGTGAAATGAAAATGCCCCGCCCGGGTTGGCCGAGCGGGGATTTTTGTGCGTTAAATGCCTTCCCCCTTGAGGGAAGGTGGCCGAGGCCCCGCCCGAGGTCGGATGAGGGGAAAGTCCGCGCGATTTCCCACATACGGGCAGTCACGGGAACTCAGCCCTCATCAGCCGCCTGCGGCGACAGCTTCCCCCGATGGGGAAGCCTTTGCTGTCGTTGCCGCCCACAGCCTCACTTCCTCTCCGGCAAATCCACCGTCGTCGTCGGGAAGGCAAACTCACAGCCTTCCTCCTGCATCAAATCCAAAATTTGCAGATTCAGCGTGTTTTTTGCCTGCATGAACTCCCGCAGATTGACTTTGGTGATGTACACCCGGCACGCCAGATCAATGCTGTAGTCGTTGAATTTATCCAGCGCAATCGTCACGCCGTCGGGCTGCACGTCGGGCTGGGCTTGCAGCATGGCTGTCAGATCGGCGGTCAGCTGTTCGATTTTTTCGCGCGGGGTGTCGTAGGTCAGACCAATCGTGAACTTCCACAGACGGCTCTGGCGGCGGTCATAGTTTTGGATGTACTCCGCTGTAATTTTGGAATTTTCTATCGTGATAGCGACATTATCCGGGCTGCGGATGCGGGTGGAGCGGAAGGAAATGTCCTCGACGGTGCCCTCGCAGTCGCCCAGCACGATGTAATCCCCGATGCCGAAGGGCCGCTCCAACACCAGCGTGATGCCCGCAATCAGGCTGTTCAGTGTGGACTGCGCGGCCAGCGAGACCGCCAGTCCGGCGACACCCGCGCCGGTCAGCAGGCCGGAGACCGGCACGCCGAGGCGGTCCAGCATGGCGATACCCGCAAAAAGACCGACCAGCGCATGAAAGATGTTCTCAAAAAAGTGTCCCATCGTCTGATTTGTTTCTAAATCCAGATGGTTCTGAGCGCTGCGCAGCAAAAGCCGGGTGACCGGGGCCGCACGCCAGCAGCCAAGCGCGATATAGAAGATGACCAGCAGGTCGGCAGCCAGATTCAGGTATTGCAAAAAAACGGCGTCGCGCACCAGCTCAAACGGCAGCGACTTGACGGCAGCTGCGCCCAGCAGTACCCGAAAAAGGCCCGCCACCGGCGTAAGAAAGCTGTCCAGCAGGATGTGAAGCCACGATGCCATGTGGCTTTTTGCACGGTCCAGAAAACGCCGGGCGGCGAGCTTGTACACCTCGGGTGCACCGGCAGCCGCCAGCGCCAGCAGCGCCACGCGCACGCCGCGCACCCGCAGGCCCAGGCTCCGGGCCGTATCGGCGCCCAGCGCCAGCACGTCCATCTCGTTTGCAAGCGCCAGCGCGGCCCCCAGGCACAGAAGGATCACCCACGCCGCGGGCGCGACCTTGCCCATGGACAGGTTGGCCAGGCCGCCGATGCGGAAATCCGAATAGCCGATGAGGGAGTCCGGGAATACCGTGAGCACCGCGTCGATGCCCGCCCCGAACATACCGGAGATGGCCACGCCCGCCAGCACCAGCGTCATGCGGGACGCGCCCGCCTTTTCCGAGATCAGAAGCACCAGCATCACCCCGGCGAACGCCCCCAGGAACGCCGCAAAGGGCACCGCGGCAGCCGCCGTCGGCAGCACTGCGCAGCACAGCGCCACGCCCAGCCCCGCGCCGGAATTGACGCCGATGATGTTGGGCGCGGCCAGCGGGTTTGCCAGCACTGTCTGGATGACCGCGCCGGACACCGCCAGCGCCGCGCCGGCCAACAGGCACCCCAATGTGCGCGGCAGGCGCACATACAAAAGTATGCTTGCCGCCGTCGTGCCCCTCCCGCCGCCCGAAAGCACCGACAGAATCTCCCTGGGGGACACCGCCGCCGCGCCCAGGCACAGGCTCAGCAGCGCAGCGCCCAGCATGGCCAGCGCCAGCAGCGCAAGGCGCGCAGGCACGCTGCGAAAGCTACGCTTCTCCATACAGGATCTCCGCCAGTTTTTCGTATGCCTCGCCCCAGCGTGCGTTCGGCTTCAGGTTGTACAGCTGCTGGTCCATATAATAGACCCTGCCGTTTTTCACCGCGCTCAGCTGCTGCCATGCCGGGTTGGAAAGCACGGCGCTCTCCAGCGTCTGCCGCACCTTCTCCTGGTCGCTGCCCTGCATCACGATAAAGATCCTCTCCGGGGCCGCCGCGAGGATGGCCTCCATGGAAAGCTCCTCCAGCAGAGACGCGTCGCTGTCCGCGATGTTCACACAGCCCAGCGCGGCCAGCATTTCGCCCAGCACGCTGTTTTCGCTGTTCTTCACCTTGCAGCTGCTGCCCGTGGCCCGCAAATACAGCACGGACGGCCCTTCCTTTCCCTCCGCGCGGGCCACGGCCGCATCCACCTGCGCGCGCACCTGTTCGCCGTATTGCTCATACAGCTCCGGCCGCCCCGTGACGCGCGTGCAGACCTCCAGCATCGCAAGGTAGTCCTCAAAGGTGCTCACCTCAAAGTATGCCGTGGGGATGCCCGCCTGCTCCAGTGTGGGCAGCAGGTCCACATCCGCCGCCGTCTTTGCGCTGCCGATGACAAAATCCGGCTGCGCGGCCAGCAGCGCCTCGGCGCTCGGCTCCTTTACGCCGCCCAGGTTCACCACCGTTTCGGGCAGGCCCAGCTCAAACTGCGTCCAGGTGTCGTCCGCCGCCGCAACGAGCGTGTCCTTCCCGCCCGCCAGGCACCACACGTCGGCAAAGCTGCCGATGAGCGCCGCCACGCGCTTTGGGCTTTCCACCGTCACGGTACGGCCCAGCGCGTCGGTGAACGTGACGGCCCGCGCATCCGCGCTGCCGGACGCCGCGCTTTCCGGCTGTGCGCCGGACGCGGAAGCCGAAGCAGAAGCCGCGCTGCCGCTCTGCGGCGCGGACGCCGCGCAGCCCGCCAGAAGAAGCGCCAGCAAAAGGGCGGTAAAGCTCAAAATCTGTTTTTTCATGTCCGTGTCATCCCATCCATTCAAAATATCCGCGCCCGCGGCCGGACAGACAGCGCATACAGCGTCTTCCGGGCGGACATATCATACCACATTCCGGGCCTGCTGTCAGCCCTGCCAGCCCCGCCGGGCGGGGTCCAGTGCGTCCACGGCCGTGTAAAGCAGCGCGTTGCAGATGGCCGCGGCCACATTGCTGCCGCCCTTGCGGCCCATGGCGGCTATGGCCGGAACGTCCGCCGCCCTGCACGCGGCGAAGATGCGCTCCTTGCTCTCCACCACATTCACAAAGCCCACGGGCACCGCCACGACCAGCGCCGGCCGCAGCCCGTCCGCGATCAGCGCCTCCAGGCGCAGCAGCGCCGTAGGCGCGTTTCCCACGGCCAGCACCGCGCCGGGATATTCCCGCGCGGCCTTTTCCATGGCCGCGTCCGCCCGCGTGGTGCCGTTTTCCTGCGCGGCGCGGGCCACGTCCCCGTCCGCCATAAAGCATGCCACCGTGCCGCCGAGCTTCGCCAGGCTGGGCTTGCTGACGCCCGCTTTTGCCATATTGGTATCCGTTACAATGGACACGCCCTGCCGCAGCGCCGCCACGCCGCGTGCAACGGCGTCGGGCGTGAAGCACAGGCTTTGCGCATAATCAAAATCCGCCGTTGTATGAATCACCCGCTTCACCACGGCGGCATGCTGCGGCGGCAGCTCAATGCCCGCCGCCGCAAGCTCCTGTGTAATGATCGCCATGCTGGTGCGCTCGATATCCGCGGGCAGGGTATGTTTTCCGTTCACGCTCGCATCTCCTCTGTGTTTACTTGGCCGCGCAGGCGTCCATTGCGCGGTACACCGCAGCTATATCAACGGCGGTGCGCACCGCGTCCGCCAGCAGGTCGTACTGACGCTCCTTATACGCGGCATGGCTTTCCGCGCGCACGTCCGCTGCCGAAAGCCCCTTGCACGCCAGCAGCCAGGCGGCCAGCTTTTCCGTAAGCTCCCCGGTGTCAAACAGGCCGTGCAGATAGGTGCCGAACACATTGCCTGCCGCCGCGCCCTCGGGCGTGCCGTCCGCAAGCAGGCAGAACGGCGGCGTGCCGCCGCGTTCGGTGCGGCCCATATGGATCTCGTAGCCGTCCAGCTGCGCGCCCGCAAACGGGCCTGCAGCGGCGCACGCCTGCACACGGGTGCGCACCTTCTGCCCGGTAAAGCGCGTCGCGCAGGGCAAAAGGCCCATGCCGTCCATGCGGCCTCCCTGCTCCACGCCGTCCGGGTCGTCCAGCGCCGTTCCCAGCATCTGGTAGCCGCCGCACACCCCCAGCACCGGCGTGCCGCGCCGAGCCAGCTTGCTGATGGCTGCTTCCAGCCCGCACTGGCGCAGCCACAGCAGGTCGTCCACGGTATTTTTTGTACCGGGCAGAATCACGCAGTCCGGCGCGCCAAGCTCGCGGGTGGTCTGCACATAGCGCACGCCAAGCAGCGGGTGCTGCTCCAGCGGCATAAAGTCCGTAAAGTTGGAAATATGCGGCAGCCGCACAATGGCAGCATCCAGCGGCTTGACGGCATTTTTGACCTGCAGCCGGTCGGAAAGCGAATCCTCGTCCTCAATATCCACCTTTAAGTACGGCACAACGCCAAACACCGGCAGGTGGGTTTTCTCTTCCAGCATGGCAAGGCCGGGGCGCAGAATCCCCACATCGCCGCGGAACTTGTTGATGATAAGCCCTTTGATGCGCGCCCGTTCGTCCGGCTCCAACAGTTCCACCGTGCCAAACAGCTGGGCAAACACGCCGCCGCGGTCAATATCACCCACCAGCAGCACAGGGGCATCCACCAGCTTGGCCAGCCCCATGTTCACGATGTCATCGGCTTTCAGGTTGATCTCTGCCGGGCTGCCCGCGCCCTCGATGACGATAATGTCAAAATCTTCCGCCAGGCTGTTGTAAGCCGCCAGAATATCGGGGATGAGCTGTTTTTTACGGCGGAAATACTCCGCCGCCGGCATCTGGCCGCGCACTTCCCCGTTGACGATCACCTGGCTGCCAATATCGCTGCTGGGCTTGAGCAGAATGGGGTTCATCCGCACATCCGGTTCCACCCCGGCTGCCTGGGCCTGCACCACCTGGGCGCGGCCCATTTCCAGCCCGTCACGGGTCACAAAGCTGTTCAGCGCCATGTTCTGGCTTTTGAACGGGGCCACCCGCCAGCCATCCTGGGCAAAAATGCGGCAGAGCGCCGCGCACAGCAGGCTTTTGCCCGCGCCGCTCATGGTGCCCTGCACCATAATACATTTTGCTTTGCTCATTTTAGTACCTCCCGCATGGTCTGCAGCAGCTGTTCGTTTTCCGGCGCGGTGCGCACGGCGGTGCGGTACCAGCCGGCGCTCAGCCCCGGGTAATTGCCGCAGCTGCGCAGGCAGACGCCCCGCTGCTGCAAGGCCGCACCCAGCGTTTCCGGCGCACGGAACAACAGGTAGTTGGCGCTGCCCTCGATCACCTGCAGCCCCAGTGCCCGCAGCCCGGCCGCCAGTTTGGGGCGCTGGTCGGCAATCAGGGCGCGGACGGCATCGGCATAGGCGGTTTCCCGCAAAGCGGCAGCGCCCGCAGCCTGCGCCAGGCTGGATACCCCCCACGGCTGGCCCGCGGCCTGCATTTTGGCCAGCAGTGCGGTGTTGGAACACAAGGCATACCCCAGCCGCACCCCGGCCATGGCGTACAGTTTGGTGAACGCTTTCAGAATAACAAGGTTGGGCGCGGTTTGCAAAAGCGGTTTGGCCGTCAGAGCATCCCGCTGCTGCAAAAAGTCCAGAAAGCACTCATCCACCACCAGCACGGCCCCGCAGTCCGCACAGCGGCGCACCAGGCGCTGCACCAGCTCCGGCGGGGTAATTTGCCCGGTAGGGTTATTGGGCTGGCACAAAAACACCAGGTCAATGCTCTGGTTCACTGCCTGCACAAAGGCTTCCGTTACGGCAAAATCATCGGCCTCATGCAGGGTTTTCCGCTTTACTTCGCAGCCAACGTTTTCCAGTGCAGCGGCATACTCGGCAAAGGTGGGGGCGGGCAGCAGGGCGCGGCGGGGCTTGAGCGCCCACACCAGCCGGTAGATCAGATCCGCCGCCCCGTTGCCGCACAAAATCCACGGTTCCGGCAGCTGTTCCGCCCGGCTGAGTGCCGTGCGCAGCTCCCGGCAAAGGGGGTCCGGATAGCGGTCCGCAGTGGGCAGAGCCGCAACGATGGCATCCGCCACGCCCCGGGGCAGGCCAAGCGGGCTGACATTGGCCGAAAAATCCAGCGCATCATGCCCAAAGCGGGCGCGGTAGCCCGCCCAATCACCGCCATGTACCAGTTCCATTCCGTTCTCCCCTTTTCGTTGTTACATCGCCAGCACCAGCAGGCGCAGGGCAATGCCCAGCGCCAAAGCCAGCAGGCTTTCGGCATACATCATGCGGTCGGCCCGCAGAATGTCCTTTGGTTCCACGGGGCGCAGCGCATCCCCGATGGTGGGTTTATCATAATACTCGCCAAAATAGTAGGCGGGGCCTGCCAGCTGCACGCCCAGGGCACCGGCGCAGGCACTTTCGGTCTGGGCGCTGTTGGGGCTGGCATGGTTGCGGCGGTCCCGCCGCCAGATCTTCCATGCGCCGCGGGCACTGCTGCCGGTCAGGGCGGCAGCGGCCACCCACAGCAGCCCGGCCAGGCGGCTGGGCAGATAGTTGGCGGCATCGTCCAACCTGGCGGCGGCACGGCCAAAATACAGGTATTTCTGGTTTTTGTAGCCCAGCATGCTGTCCATCGTGTTGATGGCCTTATAAGTCAGCGCCAGCGGCGCGCCGCCCAGCAGCATGTACAGCAGCGGGGCAATCACGCCATCGCTGGCGTTTTCGGCCACGGTTTCCACAGCGGCTTTGGTCACGCCCTCCGCCGTCAGGTTTTGGGTATCGCGCCCCACAATGCGGGCCACGGCTTTGCGGGCGGCGGGCAGGTCCTGCTTTTGCAGCTCTTTGTACACATTGCGGCTTTCCTGCGCAAGGCCCCTGGCGGCCAATGCCTGGGCGCACCAGAACATCTGCACGGCAAGCCCCGCCAGCGGGTGCAGCGCCGCCGCCAGCCTGCACACCAGCGCTGTGATGAGGAACGTGCCCACCGGCAAAACGGCGGCCAGCACCGCCCCGCCGCAAAGCTCCCCCTGCGGCGTTTGGGGAAATTGTGCGCGCAGGCGTTTTTCCAGCGCGGTGATGGCTTTGCCCATCAGCACAACGGGGTGCGGCAGCCAAGCCGGGTCGCCAAAAATAGCATCCAGCACAAAGCCACCCAAAACGGCCCAGCAAATCAGCATGGTAACTCCTTTGTATACTGCACGGTTTTGACCACGCGCAGGGTTTTCTGGTGTACCCAATCGGCGGCATCCAGCACAAAGCCGCCCGCCGCGGGAGCACACCAGGAATAATAGTTTTTATGGGGCACGGCGAACCGTTCCAACGCCGCCATCTGGGTGCCGCCGTGGGCAACGATCACCAGCTGCGGTTCCCCCGCCGCCAAAGCGGCATCCACCAGCGCGGCAAATGCTGTGCAGACACGCTGGCAGAATTCCGCCTTGCTTTCCCCGCCCGGGCAGCGGCCTTCGCAGCCGGTTTCCACCCAGGCGCGGTACTGGGGGTCGTGCTCCATCTCCCGGTAATTGCGGCCCTCAAACACGCCAAAGTCCATCTCTTTCAGCCCATCTGCCACAACCAGTTTCGCATCGGGGAAAAGCACTTCCGCTGTCTGCCGGGTGCGCTGCAAGGAAGTAATCATGACTGTTTTGGGGGCAAAATCCGCCCGGCGCAGCTGGGCAAGGCCCTGCGGGCACAGCGGTACATCCCGCCTGCCCTGGTAGCGCTTTTCCTGATTATCCTGCGTTAAGCCGTGGCGCAGCAGGTAGATCAGCATGGCGGCAGCTCCCCTTTCAGCACGGTGGGCAGGCCGCAGAACATCTGCACCACACAGTCGGCCCGCTCAGCCAGCAGGCAGGCAAGGCGGCCGGCGGCTTCCCGCGCGGCGCGCTGGGCGGGGTCAATGGGCACCACGCCGCCGCCAACCTCGGTGGCCGTTACTACGTCATATTGGGCAAGCTCGTCCGCAAGGGCGGGCAGGCTTTCGGCATTGGCGGCAAGGGTCTGCACCTCGTAAATCTGCCGCCCGCCAAAGGGTTTGGCAAAGGTACGCTTGCCGCTGTACAGCGGGCCGGTAATAAACAGCATGTTACAAAAACCCCTTCCACTGGCAAAACACAAGGGCCGCCAGCATATACAGTTCCGCTTTTTGCAAAAACCACCCGGCCAGGTCCCCGGTAATACCGCCAAACTGCTTGACCGCCACACGGTGGTAGCGCCACAGGGCAAACCCTGCCGCCAGCACCAGCACGCCGCCGCCCAGGGCAAAAAGTGCCACTGCCAGCACAATGCTAAGGCATCCCAGCACCCGGCGCACCGTGGTGCGGTCCGCCGCCGTGGCAAATGTATGCGCAAGGCCGGTATTTTTGGCCAGCGGGAACGCCGCCACTGCGTAACCGGAGCAGGCACGCTCCAGCACCAGCGCCAGCAGCCAGACAGCCCCCACCTGCGGGGTAAACTGCACGCAGCAGCACAGCGCAAAGTAGGCCACAAAGTAGCTGCACAGCCGGATCACGGCGAACGCGCCGCAGTGCGGGTCCTTGAGAATATCGAGCTTTTTCTGGGTATCGCCATAGCTGCAAAGGGCGTCACAGGTGTCGGCGTAACCATCCAGATGGATGCCGCCCGTGACCCAGACAGGAATCAGGCAAAAGCCCGCCGCGCGCACCATGGCGGGCAGCGGCAGGCTGGCGCACACGCACCACAGTGCGCCGCACACCACCCCCACCAGCGGGAAGGCACAGAGCGAATACCGCATGTTTTTCTCATTCCAGTCAAACTGCGGCACCGGCACAGCCGAGAACATGGCAAATGCCACGGCGATCGTCTGCAAAACTGTCATGGGCGTTCCCCTCCTTTGTAGTACACCGGCAGGCCGCACACCACGCGGCAGACGGCGTCGGCTTTGGCGGCAACGGCATTGTTGACCATGGCAAGGGCCTGCAAATAAAGGTCTGTCTCCCCGGCATAATCCGCCCCGCCGCTGAATACCTCGTTGCTGACGATGATGAGATGCCGGCACTGCGCAGCGATAGAATCGATCCCCGCCAGCATTTTTTCCGCCGCCTGCTTGGGCGGCAGGCAGCTGCCGTCGGGGCGGTACAGCTCATTGGCGGCCAGGTTGCCCAAATCTTCCAGCAGGGCGGTGCCCTGCTGCGGCAGGCGGACCAAGTGCAGGTTTTGGGGGCATTCCACGGTAGCAAACTGTTTTTGCGCCCGCATGGCGCGGTGTTTGGCCACCCGCGCGGCGCACTCGGCGTCCCACACCTGCATGGTGGCAAGGTAATAGCGCGGGCCGCCGCTCTGCACGGCAAGGTGCTCCGCATAGGCGCTTTTGCCGCTGGCTGCGCCGCCGATAACCAGCGTCAGCATTGTGGGGTATACGGCGCAATGCCGCCCTCCGCAAAGGAATAGCAGCCGCGGTAGACGGCCAGAGCCATATCCCACAGTGGGATGGAAGCCACCGCGCCGGTGCCCTCGCC